>Ga0335073_10011219_pt1 | contig 12586 bp, 8 predicted proteins | sample Lox_Sample_22_FD_207093 | JGI IMG/M metagenome (GOLD analysis project Ga0335073, IMG submission 207093) | Soil microbial communities from Loxahatchee National Wildlife Refuge, Florida, United States - Lox_Sample_2.2 | ecosystem: Environmental > Terrestrial > Soil > Wetlands | place: USA: Florida...
CGCGTTTGTCCGCATGCCCGGGATGAAATGGGGCGAGACGGTGTACGATGAGAGCACGTTCGAATCGAACGACTCGTCGAAGACGCCGTGGTCGATTTGGGTTGCGAATGCGAACAGCGGCAACGCGCGGCGCGTCTGGACCGCGCGTCCGGGCATGGGGCACGCGTTCTACCCGTCGTCAAGTCCCGCGCAGCTGTGGTGGATGCCGGGCAATCACATCGCCTTTACCTGGGAAGGTGACGGCTGGCCGCACATCTACGCCGTATCGGCAAACGGCGGTTCGGCAACGCGCTTGACGACGGGCGCTTTCGAGGTCGAAACGGTGGTCCCGTCGCTTGACCACACGCGTTTGCTCTACGCAACCAACGAAGGCGCAATCGATGAACGCCACATTTGGAGTGTCGGACTCGACGCTAAGCCGAAAGCGCTGACGCATGGGCCGAGCAATCAGTGGTTCCCGACGGCGATGGCAAACGGCGGCTTCGCCTATATCGATGCATGGTATGCTGCGCCGCCGGTCGTGACGATCGCGGGGAGTCCGCCCACGAAGCTCGTCGCGGTCAAGACGCCGGCAAACTATCCGGAGTCGCAGATGGTGCGGCCACAACTCATCACCTACAAAGCGCCCGACGGGCTGACGATCCACGCGCAACTCCTCGTCCCGCGCGGCACAAAAGGCAGGATGCCGGCGATCGTGTTCGATCACGGCGGTCCACCGCGACAGATGCTTGGCGGCTACCATTATATGGAGCCCTACACGCATCTATACGAGATGAATCAGTTTCTGGTCAACAAAGGCTTCGTCGTCCTCTCGATCAACTATCGCCTCGGCATCATGTACGGCTACAAGTTCCGCAATCCGCCGCACGGTGGCTGGCATGGCGGCTCGGAGTATCAAGACGTACTCGCCGGTGCGAGGTGGCTGCAGAAGCAGTCCTACGTTGCACCCAACCGCATAGGTATCTACGGGCTCTCGTACGGCGGTCTTTTGACCGCGCTCGCGCTCGCACGAAATTCCGACGTATTCAAAGTCGGCGCCGACTTCGCCGGCGTGCATGATTGGCCGTCGACATTCGATCACGATTACGGGAAAAAAGTCGGTACGCCTGAACAGCGAAAGATCGCGCATATGTCGACTGCTGAGGGTTATCTCGATACCTGGAAGTCGCCGGTCTTCATCGAGCAAGGCGACGACGATCGCAATGTGCCCTTTTCACAGGGCGTCGATCTCGCGACGAAGTTGCGTAGCCGCGGAGTAACCGTACAGACACAGGTCTTCCCCGACGAGGCGCACGAGAACCTCGTGTGGTCGCATCTGGTCGAGCAGTATACTGCCGCCGAAGCGTTTCTGGCGCAGTACTTGCGACCCTAGCGCACGAGACTCGATGCAACATTGACGAGCGCGTTTGCCTGTTCGCCGAACACGCGAAAGCGCTCGTCGTGCGTCTGCCCCGCGTCGAAGCGTTTGTAGATCTGCTGGATAATCGCCGCGAAGCGAAAGATGTTGAAGACGTGATACCAGCCGGCGGCTGACACGTCGAAGCCCGTCGCGTTGCCGTAGGCGGCGACGACTTGCGCTCTCGTCATGAAGCCCTCGCGCCATGTGGGCATGCCCCACAAGCGAAATGCGGGCGGATCGCTTGCTTGTGGCCAGAGCGCTAGCACGTACCCGAGGTCCATCAGCGGATCGCCATAGGTACACATATCCCAATCCAGCAGTGCGGCGATTCGCGCGGGATCTTGCGGATCGAGCAGCATGTTGTCGAGCTTGTAGTCGTTATGCACGAGCGTAGCGGCCGGCGAGGGCGGCATATGCTCGCGCAACCACTCGACGAGCGCGGATGCATCTGCCGTGTTTGCCGTGCGCGCGGCTTCCCAGCGTGCGGTCCAGCCATCGAGCTGTCGCCGCACGTAACCGTCGGGATGACCGAGTTCCTGCAGTCCGGTCGCAGCAACGTCGACGCGGTGCAATGCGGCAAGCGTCTCGATCAGCGCATTGCCCAGTCGCTGCGCGAATCCAGCGTCGGTTTGCAACGTCTGCGGAAGATCGCGGCGGATTGCGATGCCCCACTTACGCTCTTCGATTACGAAGTCGGCCCCGATGATCGCGGGATCGGTGCAGAGGTGGTAGCTGCGCGGCGCGAGCGGGAATGCCGCATAGAGCTTGGAGAGGACGGCGTGTTCGCGGCGCATGTCGTGCGACCGCTCGGGGACCGGGCCCAGCGGCGGCCTACGCAACACGTATTCCCGTTCACCGAACGTTACCAGATAGGTGAGGTTCGCGTGACCGCCGCCGAACTGCCGGAGCCGCAATGTGCCGTTGGTTTGCGGGAGATGTTCGCGCAGATACGGCTCGAGCTTTGCGATATCGAGCCGTTCTTCAGGACGGACCTCGATGACTTCGGGATCGTCGTCGATCACTTGTGGGAATCCAGGTGCGCGATATCGTTGACGGTTACGAGCAACCGCAGGCTATCACGCGCGCGCACAATCGAGAGCGACGTATTGCCGGCGGGAAAAAAGAAGTCGCTGGAGAGGCCGAGCAGTGACGCGATGTAGGCGTTGATTGCGCCCGCGTGACTGATCACGGCGACGCGCTTCCCCGGATGCGTAACAACGATCGCATCGAGTGCCTCGCGCAGACGTGCGCGCACGTCTTGCGACGATTCCGTCCCAGGCAGATGCGACCAGCCACCGTTCGCGATTGCAATTTCGGCGAGGTCGTGCATCGCGACGGGTCCGACGCCCGCAATCTCGACCTCGCGCAGACGCGAATCCTCGGCGATCGGCAAACGGGTTGCCTGCGCGAGGATCTCCGCCGTCTCGCGGGTCCGCAGTAAAGGGCTTGTGTAGATCGCTGCGATACCGCGCTGTTGTAGCCGTACGGCGAGGGCGGCGGCCTGGCCACGCCCACGCGGTGTCAGCGGTAGATCGACGTCTTTCGGTTCGAACGCCTCGCTCGGTCGCAACGGTTCCGCTTCGGCGTGGCGGATCAGCAGCAGTTCGGTCGCGCCGTGCGCGACGCGAAAGTCACGCATCGTATTTCGCCAACTCGGCTTTGGCGATGCTGCGCATATGCACTTCATCCGGTCCATCGGCGATGCGCAGCGAGCGCGCGTTGATCCACGCGTGCGAGAGCCCGGTGTTGTCGAGGATGCCTTCGGCGCCGAACGCTTGAATCGCGCGATCGACGACCTCTTGCGCGACGCGCGGCGTCTTCACTTTCGCCATTGCGATCGCGGTTGCGGCGCGCTTGTTGCCGTGCTGATCGAGCTGCCGCGCTGCGTCGTAGACAAGATGCCGCGTGCTGTCGATGTCGATCCGCGACTGCGCGATCCATTCGCGAATCACGCCTTGCTCCGCGAGGGGACGACCGAACGTCACGCGATCGCGCACGCGCACGCACATCATGCGTAGCACGCGTTCCGAAAGCCCGAGGAGCCGCAGGCAGTGATGCAGGCGTCCGGGCCCGAGGCGGCCCTGCGCGATCTCAAAGCCGCGTCCTTCGCCCAACAGCATGTTGCTAGCCGGAACGCGCACGTTCTCGAATGCGAGCTCGGCGTGACCAAATGGGGCGTCGTCATACCCAAAGACCCTCAAGGGCCGTACGACGTGCACACCCGGCTCATGCATCGGTACGAGAATCATCGACTGCTGCAGGTGCTTGGGCGCTTGCGGATCGGTTTTACCCATGAAGATAAGGATCTGGGTGTGCGGATGCATCGCGCCCGTCGTCCACCACTTTCGTCCGTTGAGCACATAATGATCGCCGTCGCGCACGATCGACGCCGAGATGTTCGTTGCATCCGACGAGCCTCGGTCCGGCTCAGTCATCGCAAAGCCGCTGCGAATCTCACCACGCAATAGCGGCCCGAGCCAGCGCTCGCGCTGTTCGGCCGAGCCGTATCGCGCCAGCACCTCCATGTTGCCCGTGTCGGGTGCGTTGCAGTTGAAGATCTCGGGTGCGATTGGCGACGTTCCCATCAACTCGCACAGCGGCGCATACTCGCGGTTGTCGAGCCCTGCGCCGTATTCCGAATCAGGAAGAAAGAGGTTCCAAAGTCCTTGCGCGCGTGCGCGCGATTTGAGCTCTTCCATGATGCCCGGCTGCGTCCAGCGAGTCGAACCGCTTTGCAGCTCTTGTGCGTAGCGCGCCTCGTTTGGATAGACGCATTCATCCATAAATGCGTGCAGTCGCTCATCTAAAGACTGTGCCATTGTTGCAGCACTTCCAGCCGGGCGGGAAAAGCGCCTTGCGGCCGACCGCCGCGCCCGTAACCAACGCAGGCCGTCGGTACGCTACGCGAGCGCACCGACGAACTTGGCTTGATCGACGGCGTCGTAGAACGCATTTTTCGTCTCGCTGATGCCTTTGGCGGCCCATGGGTCGATCTGCTTCGCAGAAATCGGCGCATGGATCGTGGGTCCGACGGCATCGGCGTAGCTCGAGCCGTCGAACGGACCGAATTTGCGCGCCTCTTTGTGCGCGAGCACGAGCGCGCGCGTTGCATCGGATGCTGCGCGTGCGTCATCACGAAGCTGGCCTGGAAGATTTCCGTCGGAAGCAATCGCATCGTACATGGCAATCGCCGGACGGTCGGCATGCCACGGCATGTCTGGGGTCGCCTCCCCGAAGCGGACCATGCCGTCGACCGAGCCGACGTCGCGGCGAATCGACGCGCGATCCGCAGTATCGGCCGCAGCCGCGTCGTTGAACGCCTTGATTGCGCGTTCGGCATTGGCGAGTTTCTCGGACGAGCAGTCGAGGACGTCGAATGCGGCTGCGGTACCGAATGACGCGCCGAACGGTGAGCCGTAGCGGGCGTGCATGACGGTGTTGACGACCCCGGCTGCCATCGCAGCCGGATCGTCGATATTGCGTGCAATTGCATCGGCGACGCTGGTCGGCACGCCGGGTGAGAGCATCGTCTCCGGGGATGCGGCGAGCCACTTTACGCCGGCGCGCGAGAGTGCGTCGGCGAAGCCCATGGTCGACATCAGGCATTGATTCGCGACGACGCCGTCGATCGAGCGCGTCGCATCCTCGGGATGTTCTTTCGCATGCAGCGCCATGCCGTCGGCGATCGCCTTGGCCATATCGGGCATCGACATCACCGCGCCGGTGTGCGTCTCGAGTCCGCCGCCGTCGCCGCCGCCGTGATCGACCAGGTCGATCCAGGTTTGCTTCGCGTCCGATGCTTCGGCGTTAGCGAGCGTTCGTGCGACGAACTGCGCGAGGTTTGCTTCGCTCGCCATATTGCGCGCTTTACCGATCTGCTCGTTGCCGATCTTGCCATCGGCAATGGTGAAATTGTCGGTGCGTTTGCGACCATCGACGATGTCGTCGCCGTCTACGCGCAAACCGGTGGTATCCTCGACCGTATACTCCACCGCGGAGTCGGTTCGGCTCGATTCTAATGCCTGCGCGACGGTGAGACTTTGCGACATGTCCAAATTGTTATCGCCGTCGCGATAGATGCCAAATTCGAGGTTCCGTGTACGAACCGGCGACATAGTAACCTGCACTGCATTCTCCTCAGTCGGATTGTTGGTGCGGGTCTACTGCGCGCAAAGACGCTGTAGGAAATAGGTGGAATCACCCGGTTCTAATTTGGCCGCACACGCCTTGCAGCGGTTTCGAAACGAGGCCTGCGCGAGCTGCTTGTGGTCGCGCTGATCTCGATGTTTCTGCGCCTGGCGCTACTGTTTAACGCCGGATTCTTGCAAAATCTCTTGCAAGTCGAAGCCGCGCTTGACCGGGAAGAGCAGTGACCACACGAAGCGCAGGTTCGTTTGTGGCGTCGAAATCGGGCGCTGAATGAATGTGTAATAGAGCACGTTGACCTGCATCGTCTGATCGCCGATCTTGAACGTCTTGCCGCCGCCGCCGCCTATTGGCACCGACCATTTTTGATTGCCGGGAGCGTTGTAGTTGACGGTGATGATCGGGGCGGTCGTGATCGCCCAGCCGCCTTTGACGTTGTAATTGACGAAGGGCTGAAACAGTCCGGAGCTCACCGAAGGCGCGCCCGCTCGTCCCGTAACCGACCACAGCTGCGTCGCGAGCATGCCCACGACCCACGGACCCGGCATCACCAAGCCGACAACGGCGGGGCCGGCTGACCATTGGCCACTTCCGAGCACTTGGGGGGTTGCCGTCGGAAACTGGAAGATCGGCCCCGCACCCCAAATGAATTCGCCCGGTTTCGTTTTGGGTGCAAAGAACAACTGCTCTTGCACGTCGCTGATGCCAAATGTGCCGCCGCAAGCACCGTTAGGCGGACACAACTGCGGCGGAAGATTCGACGGATTATAGACCACGGGAAGAATCGTGCGGGCGATCAGCGTCCAGTCCTTGCTGAGCATGAATGGCACGACCGGCTGAAAGTTCATGTTGAACTGATAGCGCGCGTACGGACCGATCGCGTAGTTGTTGTTGAACTGGAACGGCAGGATCGCGATATTGCCGACCGGGTTTTGTGAGGCTTTGATGATATACTGTTGCACCGCCGCTTGCTGCGCCGGTGTGAGTTGCGACGCAGCCGCGGCGGGCGCAGAAGAGGCAGACGCGGCCGGTGTAGGCGTTGCCTGCGCGAGGATGATTGCTGCAACAAGCGCGATCATTGCGCCTGCACCTTCGGCGGCGCCCACGTGCCTGCATAGATGTAGGCCTGCGCGGCGAGCGCATTGAGGTCTTCGGCAGTCGATGCCGAATCCGTTGAACCCCAAAATGCGGCTGTTCCGAGTACGATGCCGAGTGCCGCTGCTGCAAATTTCCTCATAGGCTATCAGGATAGCGCTTCGTGTAGGTTCAGCTGTCCCAAAAGCGCACGGGGGCAATAATCTCGTCAGCGCCCGATCGCGCGTTTAGTTGAATCCACTGCACGGCGCCGGTAACGGATTCGGCACCGGCGTCGAGGCGGGCACGGGTTCGTAGAACAGATTGCTCAACTCCGTAACCTGCGGAACGGTGAGCGTGGTAAATCCCTGATACCGCGCTTCGGGCCAGACTTCGATCGCGCGCGCACCTAAGATGATGCCCTGGGTGATCGTTTCCGGCCAGATGCAGCCCATGCCCTCGGGCGACTGCGTCTGGAAATTGATCAGTCCGCCCATGCTTTGAATATCGGTGTAGATCTGCGGATCGCTCGTAATCGGCGTCTGCAGCGCGTGATTGTCGAGCACGCAACGCGAGCCGGCCGTCGTGCGACACTGCTGCATGACGCTTTGCGTGAACGCCGTGTCGAGCCCGCCGGTAAGCTTGTTGTATGAATTGAACGTGAAGTCGATATCGGTGTTCACCCACGCCGAATAGTCGGTCATCGCGCCCGAGAGGCATGACTCTTGCAGCGGGTCGGTGAGCCCGGCCGCCTCCAGATTCGCCTTGCTGATTGGGCCGGTTGACGCAACGAACGGTTCATCCGTCTGCTCGGCACACGATGTCACAGCAACCGCGACGATCAGCGGGTTGGTGTCGTACTTCGTCGCGACTTGCGCCTGAAACGATCGCCAGGCATTGATGTACGGCGTTGTCCAATATGGACCGAGCGTGAGGGCACACGAGTCGGTTAGACCGTTGCAGCCGGCGGGATTGCGGTAGATCGTAATCGGCCCGCCCGGCAAATGTTTGGCCCAGAGCGGCGCGTTGCTACCGGCGTAGATGCGCAGCTTTACGCTGACCGGCGATGACTGGGTCACGTTCGATGAGCTGTTATACATTTGGACCGCTTGCAGGTCGTTATCGACGGCTGTGGTCACGATCGCGCCGCCCTGCGTCGGTTGCATATCGGCCCACGTCTCGTTGATGACGATCCCGCCGAAGAGGCCGGGATAGCCGGAGATATAGGACGTGGTGAACGGCGCGGGCGTGGCGTTATCCGTGTTGTGCCAGGAGATGTCTTGCATGTCGATCAAGCCGCGGATCGGAATCTTCGGCTGTGAGAGCGTTACCGGGGCGAGTGTCGGTGTCATCGACGGCGACGGAATCGGTGGATAAGGATAGTTTCCGTTCGACGGCGCGCCGCCGTTGCAGGCGACCAGCGCCACGGATGCGAGAAGCAGTAGCAGGGCACGGTTCATTGTTGTTGGGCTCCCACGATGACAGCGGTATTACTCATCGCCGCTTTCCACGTCTCTTGATCGGCGCCGAAGCCGGGAAACATCTGGGTCGGCGCGTCGGCCTCAAGCCAGTCTTCCGGATAGAGTTCGAAGATTTGCGTGTTGTTCATTAGTGCGTATTGAAGCAGGTTCGTAAAGTCGATGTCGTATCCGGCCGATTTATTCGCGACGGCTTCAATTGGCTGAAATTCGAACGGTACGGTGCCGACGTGGCGAAAGAACGCCTGGCACCAATAGATGCTCGCGTTCTGTATCTGCGTATTGCACGGCTGCGGTGCCTTGCCGTTCGTGTCCGCTACGTCGCCGATCCCCAGATTCTCGGTTCCGAAGCCGATGCCGTTGTTCGCGGCAACTTCGGCCTCAGCGTTGGAGTAATCGTAGATCGTATTCGGATTGTCGGGAATCTCGTTCATTGCGGCCATCACTTGTACGCCATGGGTGTTCAGCGAGCCGATGTAGTTGATGATGTGCCGCGTGTGCGTAACCCAATTGTCGTAGGTCCAATCCACCGGTTGCGCCTGCCAGGCGGCGAGGCATGCAAGAGCGTCGGCGCTGGTGCCGGTCATGTGCCCGGCGTACGCCTCAGTGCCGGCGCCAATCGCGAAGCGCATGTATCCAATCGATGCATTGATCGCCGTTTTCCCAGGTGTCGTGAACTCGGCGACCGCGTGGGAAATCAGATCTTCCCAATCCCCTTCGTACGTGGAATTCATGTAATCCGGATAGGGCGGCTGAGGAGAAGGGCAGTTGACAACGGGAACGTCATCGCCGCTTGGATCCGTAACCCACGTCGGCGTCGCCCCGTTGGTTGGCGGCGTCGTCGAACTGCTTTCGGTCGCCTCGAAGAAGAGCAGGTTGACGGTCAGTCCTTGGCTGGTGTACTTCATCGCTTGGCTGATGACGTTGTTCCACGTGAAGGTGCCTTTGGTTGCTTCGACCTCTTTCCACTCGACGACCAGACTCGCGCCGCAAATATTCGGGTCTTTGGGCTTGCCGCTGCTGTCCTTGCCGATGACGTACTGCTCGATGTCGGCTTCGTACGCGCCCCCGTCGACCTTGAAGGGATTCCACACGTACATGCCGTGCGGCGCGCTGGGATCGGCAACGCGCGCATCGGGACCGCTGCACGGCGGCGCCGCTGCTGCGGCGAGGCCTGACGGCGCTGATGCGAGTGTAGAATTGACGGCGATGCTGACGCGCTGTGCCGGCGTGTTGCTATCGCTGACGACGATCTGCGAGCAATTGAGCGATCTGCTTGCGAGCAGGCCGGCGAAAGCGAGCGTCACAGCCGAGCCGGTGATGCTTTGCGCGAACGTCTTCCCATCGTCCGTCATTGTCAGCGGCCCGTAAAACGCCTTCGCGCACGTGCCGCTAATCGTGGGCCGCGTGACGATGTTGTAGGTCTGCGTTCCGTTTTCTGCGACGGCCACGAGAGCAATGGTCTGACAATTGTACGGAGAACTCGAGCCGGCGCAGCCGAATTGAGCGTTTCGCGGTGCAGCGGTGAGTTTGGCCAATGCGCCGATCGAGACCGCAACGCTGACCGCCTCCGAGTTCTTACTCTGATCGAGGAGCGTAATCGTGCAGGTATTCGTGATCGATCCCTGCCCGTAGGGAATCACCGTAAAGGTGCCACCGTTCGTTACTTGACTTGGCGCGACGGTGAGGCCGCTGCTCTTCGATTTGCATGTTGCGGCCGCCGACACGTTGCCGCTGAACCCCGCCACCGTGAGATCTTGGGCGAGAAGGGAGGTAAAGCTCAGCGCCGTTGGCGTGGTGGACGTGCTGCTCCGCGTGATGTTCGTCACGTTGATACGGTGGAGCGCGTCGGGAATGTCGGTCACCGGCGTGTTGCTGTAATTAATGATGACGGTCGCGCTCGAGCCGTCGGAGCCGCTCACGGTTATCGCGCACGTCGGCGGCGGCGTGGCGCCCACCGCGGCAACCGTAAACAGCAGGGGGGCGCCGGCAACGTCGAGTTGCGCGGTGCCGTCGCCGCTTACGACGATGCTCCCCGTCAGGGTCGAACACCCGGCCGAGGCATTTGGTGTGTAGCTAACGCCCGCCGTGTCGCCCTGACCGTTGAACGTGTCCGAGAGCGCGTTGGGCGTCAGGTCGATGCTCGAGGGCGAGAGTGTAAAGGCGGACTGCGAGCCGGTCGACGGGGGTGGGGTGAAGCCGGTCGAACCCGAGCACGCAGCCACGACGATCGCCGACAGAAGGATCGAGATACAACGCAGGTTCACGCAGTCGTCGTCTCCGCTTGGCACCCCGAGGGTAGACAATAGCTCGGCCAATCGTACCATGGCCGAGCGCGCCTCTGGTGGGCCGAAATACTCGGTCCACGATGTCTGGGAACGAGCGAGCGGCTGCCGGGCCGCCCGGAATTTCCCGGCCACGGCTCGTTCTGCCGTCCTGGGGTGGGACCTTAAGACCATCGAGCGCGTCCCGGGAGCAGTCTTTACGTCCGCTTTACGCTGGCCATACACAAACTATGCGCTTTACGACCGCTTTATAGATCCCTAACCTGCCTGCTTGGACCATAATTGGGGTGTGGGTGTGGCGCCGCTCTTGTATGAGCGACGTCCTCTGCTGCTGTTAGGAGGCCCTCGTGAAACGCTTTAGTTCGGTCGGTGCAGTACTTGTACTGATCGCAATGTTAGGCGGATGTGCCGGCTCTACGGGTTCAACCGTACCGTCGACATCCGTCACCCAATCCACTCATGGCACGCCCGCGACACAAAAAGCCAGCGTGACGGGCTGGATCGTCAAGCCCGGAAGCAAGCACACGACCGATGTCGGTGGTGGCGGACCGTTGCTTGGCCTCGTGTTCGAACTTCTACTTGGCGACGCGCAGCCGGTGATCGGCAACATGAATGTTGCACAGATCAACCTCGGCATCGACGCCGTCAACGTTGTTTACCAAGGTCAAGTCACATCGATCGCGACCTACTCCTCGCCCTACGTCGTGAACGTCATGGCGAACGGCGGCGACCCGTCGTCAATGGGCGTTGGTCAGGTGTACCAGGGTAACTACGACCACATTCAACTCGTGGTCGATACCGCGTCGAGCAACGTCGTTGATGCCAGCGGCAACACCTATCCGATTCAATTCCAGGTCGGACAGGCGTCGCAGAGCACGATCGGTGCAGGCGCCCGAACGGTGACCACCGGAACCTCCTCGACGGTTACGATGACGGTCGGCGGGAACTTTACGTACGGTGGAAACCCGGAGGCCGCGGCCTTCACCGATTTCAACGCACTCGAATCGCTGGCACAGAACAGCGCCGGCCAAATCATCTCGCAGCCGACACTCTACGCGGTCGGCACCGACAATGCCGGTGAGGTGCAGGGCCAAGTGCTCAACGCAAGCGGCCAGCCGGTACAAAACGCGGTCGTCGCTGCGATGTACACGGCGGCGAGCGGTGTAAACCGTGTTTCCAACACGACCAACACGGATGCGAACGGCAACTTCGATCTCCACGCGATCAACGCCGGTTCGTACCAGTTGGTCATCTATAACAACTACACAACCGCGAGCGGACAAACGATCACCGCGAGCGGGGCTGATGCGTCGGTGGGCGCGTCGTTCCAGGGGCCGTCACTCACTGTGCCGGCTGGTCAGATCACCCAAGTCGGAACGCTGAACGACTAGCGCTCCGCAAATGACTCCTAAGCAGCAACTCAACGAGGCGCGCGACCTGCTTCGTACCGGACGGTACGAAGCAGCCCTCGCGCGTCTTGTCGAGTACGAGGGGTGGCCCTCACCGCAGATGGAGCAGGCGCACTTGTTGCGCGCCGAAGTCCTTCTCTACCGTGATCCCGTTGATGCGCTTGAAGCCCTCGCTCGCTCGAGCGACGTGCTGCGCAACGATGACGTCCGCTTCGACTACTTTCTGCTCTCGGGTCGCGCTTACGCCAACAGTCGCAACTTTGACGGCGCAGCCGAGATGTTTGCGCTCGCTGAGGGAGCTTCCGGAAACGCTCCAGCGCGCCATGCGGCACTCGCGTACCAGCGCGCCCGCCTGCGCTACTTCCAAGCCGACCTGAATCCCGACGACCCGAATTTTGCGATCGCGCTCACGAGTCCGGACCCGACGATTCGCCTCTCCGCACTCATCTGGCGCTCGTGGATGCACTCGGGGCTCAACAACTATCGCGCACAAATCGCAGATCTTCGCTCAGCGCTTGCGATCGCTCGCGAACATCCGGCTGAGGTAGAACTCTTTGCCGTTGCGCGTGGCGTGCATGCGCTGCTCCGCGCCGCCTCCGAACTCGCTGACCACGAAGCCGTCGATGACGCACGTGATGTCTTTGAGTCGCTCGAATGGTCGCCGGAGCTCGCCGAGGAACAATTTTTATGTCTGCGCGCGTTGGCGTGGGATGCCTTCTTACGTGGCGATTCCGCTCGCGCGCAGTGGCTGTACCGTGATGCGAAAGAGGTCGCGCCTTCCGATGCGTGGCGTGT
>Ga0335073_10011220_pt1 | contig 12585 bp, 13 predicted proteins | sample Lox_Sample_22_FD_207093 | JGI IMG/M metagenome (GOLD analysis project Ga0335073, IMG submission 207093) | Soil microbial communities from Loxahatchee National Wildlife Refuge, Florida, United States - Lox_Sample_2.2 | ecosystem: Environmental > Terrestrial > Soil > Wetlands | place: USA...
TCATTGCCGATCTCGATTCGCTGACCGAGACCGAGATCGAGCACGACGGCAAGCGCTTTGTCGTTCGCTCCGCCCCGCGTCCCGCCGCCAGCCTCGCCTTGCGCGCCGCCGGTGTCGCGCTGCCGCCCACCGTCCGCGACGCCGCGGCCTCCTGACTTACGCCAAATCCGAATATGTAGTGCCAAGCCGCCAACACGGCGCGGATTGTCGTTGCCGCTCAGCTACTTCGCAAACCGGACTGTTGAAGATGGGCTTGAGATGCGCTTGGTTTTCACGGCGGAGATCGCGGCGCCGACCAGGATGGTGCGGAGGTGGATGTTTCCCTTGCGGGCGCAGCCGCTCATCTGCCTGCCGGCGCTCTCACGGTTGCCTGGACAGACGTTCGCCATCGCCGCGCTTTCGGCGCAACTAGCGCCGAGCTAGATCGGCCATCGCCTCCGGCGAGGCCAATCAGCGCCCGGAGCATCGCGCGGCCGGACACGCCGAAGACATCGGAAGCGACGCTCGCCAGCTTGATGTTGGCGGTCTCCAGGAGCTCCAGGAGCCGGTTGCGTTCGGCCGCCTGGCTCTCTACCAGCTTGCGGCGGTAGCGCAGCAACTCGCGCAGCTCCCCCAGCCTCTGGGGCCGCGCGAAGCTCTTGGCGATCAGACCGTGCCGGACCAGATCGGTGATCTACTCCGGAATCCCTTCACGTCGGTCTTGCGCCCCGGCACGTTGCGGATGTGCCGCGCGTTGCCGACGATGAGCTCGAAATGCCCCTCCAGGACGGCATCGCCAATAGACGTCCGTGCTCTCCATCCCGACATGGGTCGCTCCCGCTTCCGGCAGCCAGTCCCGCAACGCTTCAAGGTCCCGCGTCACGGTGCGAAACGTCCGCACCTCCTTCTTCGGTTGAGTCCCAGGCGCGCTGATCACAACGCACGCCATGACCGTCTCCTGATGCACGTCAAGACCACAGCAGCGCTCAATGATCGCTTATCATCGCCTCCGTCTGTCAGAAGGCGACCGTGACGCAGCAGATACGTTCGAGACACTGCCATGCATGCTCCCCGTTCCCGAGGGCGACAGAGAATGGTACCTCTACGCAGCCCGGGCCGACTGCTTATCGGGGTTGCGAGCCACCGCAGATTTGTCTGCCTTAGCACGGTCGCTCGTCGCGAGGCTGCGACGAACCGGCTCGCGCCGCCACACCATTTTCAGTCATAATGGCGCGCCATAGGCGCTGGTTGACTGCTTAGCTTCGGCCAAGCCGCCTCTCTTTTTGTCGGCCATCCAATCGGGCATCTCATCGCCGCGCTTCCGGCCGAAGATCTTGTCCTCCTCTGCATCTGCGGCTTCGGCCGCGACCAGCCAGCGGTCGATCTCGGCCCGAAGGCACCAAGATCGAGAGCAACATTCGTCGCGGCGCGTCTTACTGTGTGCGAGCGCCCACAGAAAGTCCCGTTACGGAATCGGTTTCCCCGCCGAATCGGGACGAACTGAACCGGTGTCGGCCGGCCCGTCCCCGCTGGATCCCACGAATAAAAGAGCCAGCTCAGAAGTTATCGGCAACACGAACATCCCCCAAACCAAATCGGCCGAGACGTCGTATAATCGGCCGATCGCTCACCGCTGCCTGGAGGTTGCGTCATGTTCATTGCCCGACTTTTCGACCGCGCGGCAATTTTGCTCGCAGTTGTCCTGTCCGTTGCCGCTTTCGATGCACCCGCGCGCGCCCAGTCCGCGCTCACCTTCCGCGACATTCACGTCGACGTTCAGCCGCTACGCGCCAACGCCGGCGAACCGACTGCGACCTGGGTGCAACAGGACCTCTCTGCCCAATTGGCCCAAGCCCTGGCTGGGCGCATGTCGCGCGAGGGCGCGCCGCTCACTATCAGGATCGACTATCTAACGCTCGGGCCGCCGACCGGCGAAATGCTGCACGCCAGCGCGTCCCTGGACAATATTCTTGGCGTTGCAGTGATCAACGGCCACGAGACTCCGATTCGCGCCACGACCAGCTTTTACACCAACCCGATCGCGCAAACGACGATCGAACAGTCAAATCGCGATCGAGTGGCCGAGCTCTCGCAGGCGCTGGTGTATTGGATCGCCCACGGCGCGTATTTCTGAGAGTGTGGCGCCTCCCGCTCGCGCTGCTAAGCGGCACAGCCCGATCGACTAGCTCGCGGCGCCGTGCTTAGTGATTTCAAAGGCTTGCGAGGGCCCAGCGAAACGTTCGGCGAGGCTGAACGCTCAAAGGCGCAAAGAGACCGCCTCTCAGGGCCTCAGAACGAAATCGCTGGTTTCGCGCCACGAAACGAGGCTCGGGCGAGGTCCAGAGCACGTAGCCTTCAGTGGGCCGGCCGCGAAATGCTGTCCTAGACTGAAGAATAGGCTGCCAGATTTTGGCGGCGACCCTGCCTGCCTCAACCCGCGGCGCGGGCCTCGATGACCACTACTGCCTGGGCGAGGCCCTTCTCGTCGGTGATGGTCAAATGGATGAACGGTTCGGTTCCCGGCGGCAGGATCGCCTCCAGCCGCTTGGCGGCGCCGCCGGTCAGCTTCATCGTCGGCTGTCCGGACGGGAGGTTGACCACCCCCATGTCGCGCCAGAACACCCCGCGCCTCAAGCCGGTGCCCAAGGCCTTGGCGCACGCCTCTTTGGCGGCGAACCGCTTGGCGTAGGAGGCGGCCCGTCCGGCTCGCCCTTCGGAGCGCCGCTGCTCGGCCTCAGTGAAGCAGCGGGCGGTGAAGCGCTCGCCGAAGCGCGCGAGCGTGCTTTCGACCCGGGCGATGTCGCAGAGGTCGCTGCCGACGCCGACGATCACCGAGGGCGCTCCGCCGCCGCCCGTCCCTCGGCCATCGCCGCCCGCATCGCCTTCACCGCTTCGGCGAGGCCGACAAAGATCGCCTCGCCGACAAGGAAGTGGCCGATGTTGAGTTCGACGATCTGCGGCAGGGCGGCGATAAGGCGCGCTGTCTCGTAGTCGAGGCCATGGCCGGCATGGCATTCGAGCCCAAGCACCGCGGTCTCGGCGGCGGCGACCCTGAGGCGGCCGAATTCGTAATCGGCCTTGCCCGCATCGCCCCGCGCCCAGGCGTCGCACCATGCCCCGGTATGCAGCTCGACGACCGGGCTTCCAAGTTCGGCGCTGGCCTTCAGCGCTTCCGGCGCCGGCTCGATGAACATCGAGACCCGGATTCCCGCCCGGGCCAGTTCGGCGACGTAGGGTTTCAACGACCTAAACCCCCCGACCACGTCGAGGCCACCCTCGGTGGTGCGCTCGGTCCGCTTTTCCGGAACGATGCAACAGGCATGCGGACGAAGGCGCAACGCAATGTCGAGCATCGCCTCGGTCGCGGCCATTTCAAAATTAAGCGGCTTCTCGATCGACGCCTTGAGCCGCCGCATGTCGTCGTCGTGAATGTGCCGGCGATCCTCGCGCAGATGGGCGGTGACCCCGTCGGCGCCCGCTTCGATCGCCAGCAGCGCCGCGCGGACGGGATCGGGCGCAGCGCCGCCGCGCGCATTGCGGACTGTCGCGACATGGTCGACGTTGACGCCGAGCCTGAGCGCTGTCATCGGGTCGGTCCCCCTTCGGTTTAGAAATTCGGCGGCGATCAGGCCGCGCCGGCGAGCGCGCGGCTCCCCGGCTTGACCGCCGGAAGCGCGGCAAGCTCGGGCGGCAGCGCGTCGGACGCATAGGCCGGAATGTCGAGCGTCGCCAGCGCCACGCGCGGAACTCCGATCTCCGCCTTGCCCCCTGACCGGTCGATGAGGCAGGCGCCGCCGACGATCGTGCCAGGGTGCTCCGCCAGCGCCGCCAAGGTCTCGCGCGAGGAGAGGCCGGTGGTGATGACGTCCTCGACCATCAGCACTCGCTCGCCCGGCGCAATCGAGAACCCGCGACGCAGCTTGAAGGCGCCGCCCTCGCGCTCGACGAAGATCGCCTTGGCGCCGAGCCAGCGCGCGGTCTCGTAGCCGGGAACGATGCCCCCGAGCGCGGGCGAGGCGACGACGTCGATCGGTCCGAACGCTTCGCGCGCCTTCACGGCGAGCGCGCGGCAGAGACGTTCGGTCCGGGCCGGATCCTGGAAGACGAACATTTTCTGCAGAAAGACCGGCGAGTGCAGCCCGGACGACAGGATGAAATGGCCGGTGAGCAGCGCCCCCGCGGCGCGAAACTCGTCAAGCGCCTGCTCCGCGGTTAGGGTTGGGCTCGTCATACCCCCTCTTAGCAGGCCGCCGATCGCCGCGCCAAGACAACGCGGCTTGACGCCGCGCCGAACCGCGAGGCCCCCGACCGATGCCGGCGATCGCAGCCAAACCCTTCGAAACCAAGACGCTGGGGGCCGCGCCCGACGCGACAGCGCCAGACGGAACCGCCGTGCGCCTCCTGTTGAGCCTCGGCGGCGGCAGCATGGCGCATTTCGAGCTACCCGCGGGGGCAGTCTCACACGCCGTGACCCATCGAACCGTGGAGGAAATTTGGTTTATCGTGAGCGGGCGGGGCGCCATCTGGCGTTGCCGGGACGGCCTGGAGCGCATCGAGGCTCTGAGCCCAGGCGCGTCCCTCACCATTCCGCTCGGAACGGCCTTTCAGTTTCGCGCTGAGGCCGGTGAGCCCCTTTGCTTCGTGGCGATCACCATGCCCCGTTGGCCCGGCGCGGGCGAAGCCCTACCCGCCGCCGGCCCGTGGACGCCAACCCTCGCCGCAGGTCCCGCCTGAAGCGGGCCCTTGCGCTCGCACCCCTTCGCTGGTAGCCCATCGCCGCCCGCGCCGCCGGTTTAGCTCAGTTGGTAGAGCAACGGTTTTGTAAACCGTGGGTCGGGGGTTCGAGTCCCTCAACCGGCACCAAGTTCCTCGGACGCTCGACTTCTCGCGGCCAGCGAACCGGCGGCGCCATTTCCGCGTCCGTTTTGAGCCATTTCAGTGGCTCGCGGCGCCATTTCCGATCGTCCGCCCGGCGGAGTCGGGCGAGGTCCGCCCGGCGAGCCCGGGAAGCCGCCGTTGATTTCGCCGTCCTTGCGTTTTGGGCGTGGGCCCACGCGGAAAACAGCGAAAGCGAGAGGATTGCTTTCGCCCGGGCGAAACGAACCGTTTCGCAACCCCGTCGTAAGTCATTGAAATCATTGGGCGCAAAATCGGATCATTTCGTTGAATTGTTTGCTTTCAATGACTTGACCTCATTTTCGCTTCGCGCCGTCACCTCCAGCGTCCTCGCCCCTGGGCGGCGCCGAAAGGCGCGCTTCGAACGACGCTCCCCGTGAGCGCTGACAGCGCCGAGAGCTGAATCATCCTTCGAGACGTCGCGCCTGCGCGCGGCCCTCAGGTCGCGGCCGAGGGGTTGGCCTCGCGGTTCCAATTCTGAAAAACGGTAACAGACGCCCGCCGGTTGGTCAAGAAAATGCCGATTGTCTTGCCCCATTCTGGCGTCGGGCCAGGGCCAACCCGTTCCCCTATTTCCAACACTGGCCCGAGGTCATCGGCCTGGTTGCGACAATGCGTCGGCGGCTTCGAGGTGCCGGGCCATCGCCTCGTTGGCCTTGCTCGCCGCCTCCAGATGCGGCATGTGCCCAGCGTCATCAAACAGCACGACTTTGACCGTGGATGGAAGGCCGCGCGCGGCTTCGGGATCGAGGATCGCGTCGCGCGCGCCCCACAGGATCAGGATCGGCGTGCGACCCTCGGCGACGAGGTCCCGGAAGTTCGCCGTCTGCCGGCCCGACGGCAAGTTCTTGTCTGCGATCGCGCGAAGCGCTTCCTTGGCGGCTTCTAGCCGCTTGTAGCGTTGCACGCCCTCGATCATCTGCGCCGACACCAGCTCCGGATCGCCGACGAGGAGCTGGAGCGTCGCCTTGATGTCCTTGCGCTTCTCGGCGGCGATGAACCCGTCGATGAACTGAGCATTGATGCGCTCGCCGAGACCCGCCGGCGCAATGCCGACAATCGATGCGACCCGCTCGGGCCAGTCACGCAGGATTTGCAGGGCGACGGCGGCGCCGAGCGAATGTCCGACGAGATGAAACTTCTGAGCGCCGATCTCGTCGACGAGATCGGCGACCGCCCGGGAAAGCTCGCTCAAGTCGCCGGTCGAAAGCGTCTTGGTCGACTTGCCATGACCCGGCAGATCCACCGCATAGACGGGACGGCTCTTCGCCAGTTCGTCGATGTTGAAGAGCCAATTGTCGGAGTCGCCGCCGAAGCCATGGATCAGCACGACCGGCGTCGCGGAATTCTCCAGGCCCGCGGCCTTGTACGCGAGCGTGCGCCCGTCGCGCTCCAACTTGCGCTCGGCCGGCCCGCCTGCGCCGCCAGCGTCCGCCGGCGCCTCGACCACGAAACTGGCGACGAAAGTGTCGATGTCCGCGTCGGAAACCGTAGCTGGCGCGAGAACGGCCAGGAGAGCGCCGACCGGGAGAACATCGCCCTCCCGCGCGACCAAGCGCCGCAAATTGCCCGAAGCCGGGCTTTCAAACACGTTGGCGAGTTTTGAGGTCTCGATCTCGGCGATCTCCTGCCCCTTCTCGATCTCAGCCCCGCCCTGGACAAGCCAGGAGGTGAGGGCGCCCTCCTCCATGGCGAGCCCCCACTTCGGCATGACGATCGGCTGGATTTCGCTCATTGAGCGCGCCCGCGCGTCACCGCGAGGACCGCGTCGCGGATCTTTGCCGGGGTCGGGATATAGATATCCTCAAGCGACGGCGAGAACGGCACCGGCGTGTGGGGCGCGGTCACCGTCTTGATCGGCGCCTTGAGATCGCTGAACGCCTCCTCGGCAACGAGCCGAGCAATATCCGCGGCCATCGAACAGCGCGGGTGGGCTTCGTCGACGACGACGAGGCGCCCGGTTTCGGCGACGCTGTCTAGAATCGTCTCCGTATCAAGCGGAGAAGTGGTGCGTGGATCGATGACCGTCACGCCCACGCCATCGCGCCTCAGCTCGTCGGCGACCTGATTGGAGAAGTTCACCATGCGGCCGAAGGCGACGATGGTCGCGTCCTTGCCCTCGCGGGTGATGTTCGCCTCGCCGAACGGGATGGTGTAGCTCTCGTCGGGCACATCCGCGGTGTCGTCGTACATGAGCTTGTGCTCGAAGAAGATGACCGGGTCGTCGTCCCTGATCGACTGGATCATCAATCCCTTGGCCTCGTAGGGCGACGACGGCAGCACGACCTTGAGACCCGGGATATGGGTGAACAGCGGGTAGAGGCACTGACTGTGCTGCGAAGCGGCGCGAAACCCGGCCCCGTACATCGTCCGGATGACCAGCGGCGTCACCGCCTTGCCGCCGAACATGTAGCGGAACTTGGCCGCCTGGTTGAAGATCTGGTCGAAGCAGACCCCCATGAAGTCGACGAACATGAGCTCGGCGATCGGGCGCAGACCGGTCGCCGCCGCGCCAGCCGCCGCGCCGATGAAAGCGCTCTCGGTGATGGGCGTATCGAGGACACGATCGGCGCCGAACTCCGGTTGCAAGCCTTTCGTGACCCCAAGCACGCCGCCCCAGGCGTCTTTCTCTCCGGGCGAGCCAGCGCCGCCGGCGTTGTCCTCGCCCATCACGATGACACGGGAATCGCGCCGCATCTCGCTGGCGATCGCTTCTCGGATTGCGTCTCGGTAAGATTTCTTCGCCATGGAGAACCCGCTCAGTAGTTCAGGTACACGTCGGTTGCGAGATCGGCCTCTTTCGGCGCCGGGGCGGCTTCCGAGGCAGCGACGGCCTCTTCGATGAGCCTTGCAACCTCCGTGTCGACGGCGTCGAGATCTTTGTCCTCGATAAGGCTCGCAGAGACGACGCGTTTGCGGAACGTCTTAAGCGAGTCGCTCTCTTCCCGGGCTTTCAGGACTTCTCCGGCGGCGCGATAGGTCATCGCGTCGCCTTCGAAATGGCCGTAGTAGCGCATCAGTTTTGCATGAATGAGAGATGGGCCGCCGCCCTCGCGAGCCCGATCGATCGCCTCGCGCGCGACGTCGTAGACCGCAAAGAAATCGAACCCGTCGACTTCGTAGCCCGGCATGCCAAAGCCCGCGGCCCGGCCGACCTGGCTTCCGCCGACGGACCACGCGCTCGCCGTCGACTCGGCGTAGCCGTTGTCCTCGACGACGAAGATGACCGGCAATTGCCAGACCTTGGCGAGGTTATAAGATTCGAGCGTCGTACCCTGATTGGAGCCGCCATCGCCGACAAAGGCGACCGCGACACCGCCGGTCTTCAGATATTTTGCGGTCAGCGCGGCGCCGCAGATCAGCGGTGGACCGCCGCCCACGATCCCGTTCGCGCCCATCATGCCCTTGGCGAGGTCGGCGATGTGCATCGAGCCGCCCTTGCCGCCGCAGAGGCCGTCGCGCCGTCCGAAGATCTCCTTCATCATCGCGGTCACATCGCAACCCTTGGCGATGCAATGACCATGACCGCGATGCGTCGAAGCAATCACGTCGCGGCTGCTCAATTGCGAACAGACGCCAACCGCGGAGGCTTCCTCGCCCGCATATAGATGGACAAAGCCAGGAATCTTGCCCGCCGCGAATTCGTCGTGGACGCGATCCTCGAAGCGCCGGATCGTCGCCATGCTGCGATAGCACTCGAGGAGAAATTGTCTGCTGTGTTGCATTTTCCCTCCCTGCGACGCGCCTGGTTGCGCATCGTCCGAGTCGCTTGGCGGAGTCTGGCAAGTCCCGCCAGCTTCCCCTCGCTCGCGCGCCTGCCCGCCACCCTACATGAGGAACCCGCTGGCGCCTACCGCCTCAATCGGGGCGCCTCCGCCAGACCTCCAAGAAACTCTCACCGCGTGCTTGTTCATTTGATCCCAAGCGCACGATTGACGGCGGACCGGTCGGCGCCCTGGTCGATGAAATCCTCGAAGCTCGACTCGCTCACCTTGATCAGATGCTTCTTGATAAATTCAGCGCCCTCGCGCGCGCCGTCCTCACGGTTCTTGATTGCGCATTCCCACTCGAGCACAGCCCAGCTGTCGTAATTGTAAACGGACAGGCTCGAGAAAATCGCGCCGAAGTCGACGTCGCCGTCGCCGAGCGACCGGAAGCGCCCGGCGCGGTGGGGCCAATCGGCGAAGCCGGAATAGACGCCCTGCTTCGACGACGGCCGGAATTCGGCGTCCTTGACGTGAAACGCCTTGATGCGCTCGTGATAAACGTCGATGAAGCCGACATAATCGAGCGCCTGCAGCCGGAAGTGCGATGGGTCGTAGTTGATGCAGCAGCGTTTGTGTCCCCCGAGTTTCTCGAGGAAGCGCTCGAACGTCACGCCGTCGAACAGATCCTCGCCGGGGTGCAGTTCGAAGCAGACGTCGACGCCCTCATCCTCATGCGCGTCAAGGATCGGCTTCCAGCGCCGGGCGAGTTCCTCGAAGGCGCCATCAATGAGGCCAGCCGGGCGCGGCGGCCAGGGATAGAGAAACGGCCAGGCCAAGGCGCCAGGGAACGTCACGTGGGCGTTAAGGCCCATGTTGCGGCTGGCTTTCGCCGCGAGCGTCACCTGCTCGGTCGCCCATTGCTGGCGCTTCTTCGGATTGCCGCGCACATGTTTCGCGGCGAAGGCGTCGAAGGCTTCGTCGTAGACCGGGTTCACCGCGACCAGCTGGCCTTGCAGGTGCGTCGCAAGCTCGGTAATTTCGACCCCGTTCTTTTTTGCCGTTCCGATCAGCTCCTGACAGTAGCTCTTGCTCTCGGCGGCTTTTTTGAGGTCGATGAACCGGTCGTCCCATGCCGGAATCTGTACGCCCTTGTAGCCGAGGCTCGCGGCCCACCCGCAGATCGAGTCGAAGGTGTTGAACGGCGCCGCGTCGCCGGCAAACTGGGCGAGGAAGATCGCGGGCCCCTTGATCGATTTCATGGCGTGCTCTCCGTCGTGGGTGGCGTGACCTTCAGGCTTTCGCCCATTGCTCGCGCAGGAACTTGCCGCCGAACTGATAGACTTCGTCGCGACTCGGGAAGAAGTCGCGCCAAACCCGCGTCGCCGCCGCCAGGTCCGGCAAGGCTCGGCCGAAAGCTTCGATCACGCACCATCCGTCATAACCGCCCTGTTTGAGCGCCTTCATCGTCGCCGCCCAGGGAACATGGCCCTTGCCCGGGGTCCCTCGGTCGTTCTCTGAGAAGTGCACGTGATTGATGTGCGAGATGTGGGGCGCGATGACCCCGACAGGATCCTTCTCCTCGATGTTGGCGTGGAACGTGTCGTAGAGGAGACCGTAGTTCGACGCGCCCACTTGGCGCACGACCTCGGCGGAATCCGCGACCGTGTTGAGCACGTAACATTCGAAGCGATTAAGCGGCTCGACCGAGAGCCGGATATTGTGCCGCGCCGCGTAGGCGGCCGCGTCCTTATGCACGCTCACAACGTTGGCGCGCTCGGCCTTGGTCGGCGGCTCGCCGGTGAAAACGCCCAGCGGCTGGTAGAACGGGCCGCAGAGCGTCTCGCCGCCTGCCGCCGAGAGACAGTCGATCGCCCATTTGAGATGCTCAAGCGCGGCGGCGCGCGCCACCGGATCGGCGCTGGCGCAATTGCGCTCGGCGTCTGGAATGACCGTGACCGCGGTCGAACGCAGGCCGTTGTCGCGGATCGCGCGCCCAACTTTGCGGAAGTGATCAGGCGTTCCCTCGAAAATCGGAAGCTCGACGCCGTCGAAGCCCGCGCGTTTGATGTTGGCCAGGAGGGGGAAGTGCTCCTCGGTCACGTGTGTCGACCACAAGAGCATGTTGAAGCCCAAGAGCATTTCCGTTCTCCCCATTTTGCCTTTCGCTCAGGCGGCGAGAGGCTTCGCGCCTCGAAGGCGCGGTCGCCGCCGCTGATCCTAAAAGCCCAACGCAACCAATGGAGGCCCCCTCGTCCCGTCGAGCGTGCCGGTTCAGGCCTGCTCCCACCTGCCGCTCTTCGCCGAATGCAGCACTGCGTCCGTGACCCGATCCGTAGCGAGCCCATCCCGAAACGTCGGCGCCGCAGCTTTGCCCGAGGCGAGTCCGTCGAGGAAGTCGGCGACCTGGTGGACAAACGTATGCTCGTAACCGATCTGCAGGCCGGGCACCCACCAATGCGCCATGTAGGGATGATCGCCGTCCGTGATGTGCAGGGACCGCCAGCCGCGTACGATTCCCTGGTCCCCATGATCGAAATATTGGAGACGATGGAGATCGTGCAGGTCCCAGAAGATCGAGGCGTGTTCGCCGTTGATTTCGAAGGTGTAGAGCGCCTTGTGTCCGCGGGCGTAACGAGTCGCCTCGAAGCTCGCCAGCGAACCGTTGGCGAAGCGCGCGAGGAAGAGGCTCGCGTCGTCGATCCCGACCGGTTCTACTTTGCCGGTGAGATTGTGCATCCGCTCCTTGACGAAGGTCTCGGTCATCGCGGTGACCTTATCGATGCCGCCGTTGAGCCACATCGCGGTGTCGATGCAATGCGCCAGCAAGTCCCCGGTCACGCCGCTGCCTGCTACGCCTGCGTCAAGACGCCACAGCCCCGTCCCTCCCTGCGGCAGGTCCTTCGAAATGGTCCAGTCTTGCAAGAATTTCGCGCGATAGTGATAGATGCGTCCGAGCCGGCCCCCGTCGATGAGCTGCTTTGCGAGCGTGACCGCGGGAACGCGCCGATAGTTGTACCAAACCATGTTCGGGACTTTGGCTCGCTCGACCGCCTCCGTCATTTTTGCGGACTCGGCCGCGTTGCGGCCGAGCGGCTTCTCGCACATGACCATCTTCCCAGCCGCGGCGGCCGCAATCGCGATCTCGGCGTGGGTGTCGTTGGGCGCGGCGATATCGATGAGATCGATATCGCTCCGCTCGACGAGCTTACGCCAGTCAGTCTCCGAGGATTTGTAGTTCCAGGTCCTGGCGAAGCTCTCGACTTTTTCCTTGTCCCGTCCGCAAACAGCCTTGAGCACGGGCTCGTAGCCAACCTCGAAGAACTGATTGACCTTCCCGAATGCGTTCGAATGCGTCCGGCCCATGAAGCCATAGCCGACCATCCCAACGTTAAGCTTCTTCCGCCCAGCCATGCCGCTTTCGTTTCCCTTGGCCTCGCCGCTCTTGGCCTACTGGCGCCAGCCGTGCGCCTCGCGCACGCCGACCATCGCTCCCAAGATGTCGTCCCAGGTCTTCTGCTTCATCATCTCCGAGTTCGGGAACATGCACCCGTCCCAGCAGATGTGCTTGCAAGCTTTCGTGAGTTCGCCCTTGTCGTCGCGCAGCCAGTAGCCCGCGTGACGGGTGATATCGAGCTTTCCATTCGGATCGCCAACCATGCAGTGGCGTCCGGTCTTGTCGTGAGACCCCTCGCCTTTGACGGTCGCGTCGTTCTGGGCGACGTGGAAATCGATCATCCAGGGGCGCAGCGCGTGCGCGACCTCCTTGAGGGCGCCGTCGAGCGTCTTGCGGTCCTTCCAGTCGTAGTCCTTGGGCAGAAGGCGATGCTCGGGCGCGTTGTAGCCCATCGTGTAGAGCATCGTGTGCGCCATATCGGCCTGGAAGCCCAGCGTTTTCGGCCGGCCGACCATCTCCAGAAGCTCGACCATATACTTCCAGCTGTGCATCCCGCCCCAGCAGATTTCGCCCTCGGCTGCAAGCCGCTCGCCGAAGCGTTCTGCGACG
>Ga0335073_10011224_pt1 | contig 12582 bp, 11 predicted proteins | sample Lox_Sample_22_FD_207093 | JGI IMG/M metagenome (GOLD analysis project Ga0335073, IMG submission 207093) | Soil microbial communities from Loxahatchee National Wildlife Refuge, Florida, United States - Lox_Sample_2.2 | ecosystem: Environmental > Terrestrial > Soil > Wetlands | place: USA...
TCGCGTCAATGTCATCGACATCGCGCTGCCGCCGCTGCGCGAGCGCCTGGGCGATATCGAGGTGCTGGCCAGGCATTTCATGCGCAAGTTCGCGTCTGAGCGAATGAAAGGCTTCGATCCGGACGCCCTCATGGCGCTCGAATCGTATGCGTGGCCGGGCAACGTACGCGAGCTGCAGAACGTGATCGAGCGTGCGTGCGCGCTGGCCGAGGGCGAGACCATCACGCTGGCCGAATTGCCGGTTCACGTGCGCACGCGCGTTCCTCAGGCTGAACGGCCGGCCGTGGCGGAGACCACGGGCAAGCTCACTTTGAAGGAAGCGAAGGAGCGCTGGATCGATCAGCTCGAAGCGGCATACGTCGCCGACGTTCTCAAGGACGAGGGCGGCAACGTTTCACGTGCGGCGCGCAAGGCGGGCGTCGATCGCAAAACGCTTCACCGCCTGCTCAACAAGTACAATATCCGCTAGCGGCGGGTTCCGTGTCCGTCGACGTTGCCTGCGGGCGGCAGCTTGGCGACAGGCTCGGCATGCGGACCGAGAATCCGCTCCAACTCATCGGCGCTGACCGTCTCTTCGCGGAGCAACGTCTCGACCATCTTGTCGAGGCGGCTTCTCGATTCCGACAGAGTGCGCCGAACCTTTTCATGCGCCTCGTCGAGCAGGCGGCGCACTTCCTGATCGATCCGCGCGGCGGTCGCTTCGCTATAGTCGCGTCCCTGCGAAATCTCGTAGCCCAGGAACGGCTGCTGCTCGTCGCTCTTGAAGGCGGCGAGACCGAGCTCGCTCATACCCCAGCGCGTGACCATCCGCCGCACGAGGCGCGTGGCTTCGACGAGATCGTTCTCCGCTCCGGTGGTGACTTCGCTGAAGACGATCTCTTCCGCGGTACGCCCGCCGAGCAATACCGCAATCCGCGCCTTCAGATAGGTCAGGGTAAAGTTATGGCGATCCTCGCCCGGCACCTGCTCGGTCATGCCCAGCGCCTGGCCGTGAGGAACGATAGTCACCTTGTGAACCGGGTCGGCATCGGGAGTGAGCCACGCGATCAAGGCGTGACCGCATTCGTGATAGGCGATGACGCGGCGTTCTTCCGGGCTCATCAGCATCCGATGCGCTGCCCCCATCCGGACCTTGTCCTGACTCTCTTCGAAGTCGGCCATCGTGACGGTCGGACGATTATTGCGCGCCGCAGTCAGTGCCGCCTCGTTACACAGATTCGCGAGATCGGCGCCGCTCATGCCCACCGAGCTGCGCGCCAGTGACTCAAAGTCAACATCGTCTGCAAGACGAAGCTTCTGGGTATGAATGTGAAGGATACCATCGCGACCCTGGCGATCCGGCAGACCGATCACAACCTGGCGATCGAAGCGGCCGGGCCGCAGCAACGCCGGGTCAAGCACGTCGGGCCGATTCGTGGCGGCAAGGATGATGACTTCGGCGCGCGCGTCGAAGCCGTCGAGCTCGCCGAGCAACTGGTTGAGCGTTTGTTCGCGTTCATCGTTGACCGTGCCGACCCCCGCGCCGCGGCGGCGTCCGACCGCATCGAGCTCGTCGATGAAAACGATTGCGGGTGCGGCTTCCTTGGCTTGGCGAAACAGATCGCGCACGCGACTCGCGCCGACGCCGACAAACATTTCGACGAATTCCGAGGCGTTGATGCTGAGAAATGGCACGCCGGCCTCGCCGGCGACCGCTCGCGCCATGAGAGTTTTGCCCGTGCCGGGCGGACCTACGAGCAGCACGCCGCGGGGAATTCGCGCGCCGATGTCGTGATACTTCTGCGGATGCCTGAGAAAATCGACCTCTTCCTGGAGTTCCGCCTTGGCTTCATCCGCGCCCGCTACGTCGTTGAAAGTGATCGCCGACTGCTCGCCGCCTGTGTAGCGCTTCGCCCGCATCCTGCCGAAGCCGAACATGCCCGACTGACTGCGCGCAGCCCGGCTCGACATCCACCACAGCACGCCGAAGATGAGAATGATCGGTCCCCAGGTAATCAACGCTTCGACGAACCACGGCAGCGACGATGACGAGACATCGACGACGACATGATGAGTGACCAGCATCGGCATCAGGCCGGGATCGCCAATCGGAACGGGATACGTGGTCGTAAATTGGAAATAGAGCGCCGGTGATTCTTCAGCCGAGGGTTGAGGCGCGGGCGAGGGGGACGCTTTAGGGGCCGGCGCCTGCGCGGCCGTCTTGGGTGGAGGCCAGGTTACCTGCTTGATAAACGCGCCCTCGATCTTGTCGCCCGCGACGTGCACGCGAGAGATATTGTCGGCGCTCACCTGCGCGAGAAACGCAGAATAGGGGATACGAGCCTTGTCCTGCTTGCCGGGAAGAATGCCGGACAGGTACCAAAAGACGAGCGCCGTCGAGACCAGCCACCAGACCATGATGGTCCAAGGCGGTCGCGGCGGTTGCTTCTTCGGTTGTTCCGCTTCCTGCTGCGCCATCGACAATCCGATCTATCGAACCGGACTGAGCAGCGATTTTATCATCGAAACGAGATCGAAGTTAGAAAACGGTTTGCGTAAATATCTCGACGCGCCGTCGCGATTGGCTTGCTGCGATACAGCTTCGCTGTGGTGCGTCGTCATCAGAATGACGGGCGTCGCAGGCGAGGTGTCGCGGACATGGCGCGCGATTTCGAATCCGTCGCCGACGCCAAGGTTGATGTCGGAAAGCACCAGGGCGGGACGCGCCGAATCGAACGCCGCGATTCCGGCGGGTCCGTTATGAGCGAGAATGCAATTGAAACCTGCCCGCTTCAAAACTCGAGCACAGGAATCCGCGACTTCAACTTCATCATCTACAATCAGAATTTTATCCGACACAATCACACCAATACTTAAACTCAAAATAGCCGTAGCCGACCTGAAGTAATCACGATTCGTGCCAATAGCTTTACCGTTCGCGATGCTTTCCAGCCGATCCGAATCGCGCCGATCTCTCTTGTTTTTCAAGCGATAGTTGCCCAGCAGAATCAATTCTGGAATGAGAGTGCCGCCGGGGGTCGTCAGATTGCTTGGGGAGCCCGCGACCCACGTGGGACATCCATGCCCCAACAAGTCCACGCGAAGCTAAGGAAAATAATAGCAAAACCCGATGGCACGGTCCCTGCGTAACGCGATTTATCGGATTTTTCAAATGCGCTCGTCGGATAAACAAGACCAGTTAGAAATGTCGCCGAACGCCGTGCCGTCTTCCGACAGCGCGACGACCGAAATAGGGGATGTCACCATGAACGTAGCTTTCATTGAAACTGCCGAGTCAGTTCGATTCACCGAAATGCCTCCTTTAGGGTTCGGCGGCCACGGCGGTGGTAGCGCTCAATGGATAGAGCCCGCCCCTGCGGCCCCTTCAGCTTGTTCAGAGCAACCCGCGCTCCATTGTCATCTCGTCTCGGGCAAGGATGTCGAAGACGTGCGCTGCTTGAGCGAGATCATCCTCGATAACCGCGAGAATGTAACGAACCATTGGTATCAACAATACCTGCTCCACTTTGGCGACAACCGCACACTCTCAGAGAGCGAGTTCAAACGTATTTTCGGCGATGCGCTTGAAAGCGATCAGTCTGCCCTTGTCGCGGGCGCCATGATTGAGCATGCGGCCGCACTGGGCCGCCTCGGCGTTGTGCTCGCCGAGCATCGCGTTCCTCTTGAGGAAGTAATCGCCACGATTCATTTGCTGAAGACCGCCACGGTCGATCTGCTTCCCAAGGATCCGCGCCTGATAGCTATCTTCGACAAGCTCAACAACGTTCGGATCATCCTCCTCGTCTCGACGTACTTTCGCTCGCAGTCCGCGATCGCCGGCGAGAAAATGTCGGCATTTGCGCGCGAAGCCGCCCATCTTCCTGCCGCAGAGCGCACCCGCTTCCACGGTATCGTCGGCGCAAGCGCAGGCATGCGCAAGCTTTACCAGCGAATCGAGGCGGCGGCCGCGACGCGCGGTAATCTGTTGATCGTCGGCGAAAGCGGCACCGGCAAGGAGCTCGTCGCTCGCGCGATTCATGCTGCAGGCCCGCGCGCCGATCGCCCATTCGTCGCGCTTAATTGCGCCGCGCTGCCGAAGGAATTGATCGAGAGCGAGCTGTTCGGCTACAAGCGCGGCGCGTTCAGCGGCGCGGCGACGGAGTATATGGGGTTGTTCCGCGCGGCAGAGGGAGGCACGCTTTTTCTCGACGAGATCACCGAGATGAGCCCGGAGACGCAGAGCAAGCTGCTGCGCGCAATCCAGGAGCGGGCGATCCGAGCGGTCGGATCGACCCGCGAACTTCCGATCGATGTGCGGATCATTGCGTCCACAAATCGCGACCCTCGCGAAGCCGTGAGCCACGGCCATCTGCGGCAAGATCTGTACTACCGGCTGCAGGCGGTTACGATGACGGCGCCGGCGTTGCGCGAGCGCCGCGAGGACATCCCGCTTCTCGTCGAGCACTTTATCGCAATGTTCAATCGCAGCCTGGGCCGCACCATCGCCGGGATCGAGAAGGGAGCGCTTGATGCACTCCGCGAGCATTCCTGGCCCGGCAACGTGCGCGAACTGTCTAATGCGATCGAAGGCGCATTCACTTTTGGAACCGGCGATCTGATCACGCTCGAGGACCTGCCGTCGGTGATTCGCGACTCGAGAGTTGAGGTGGGAGCGATCCTTCCGCAGCGCGCAGAGGCCGGCGATGGTGGGGTCTCGACGCTGGCCGATAGCGAGCGCGAAATGATCGCGATCGCGCTCAAGAACGCTGCTGGCAACAAGGCGCTCGCCGCCAAGCGGCTGCAGATTTCCCGCAAGAAGCTCTATGCAAAGATCGCCAAGTACGGCATCGTATTGAACTAGGAACAACAAAGGGGCCGCATCGAATGCCGATGCGGCCCCTTTTCAAATCCCCCCCAGCCCTCGTCCTCGTCAATGTCTCGTGACGGTGCCGAGATCGGCGGGCAAGCCCACAACCGGCACGGGATTACCATCTTCCGTAACGTCGAGCGCCACGATCTGCTGCGCCGACGTGGTCGTCACGGGCGGCGGCCCGCCCGATGAGCCGCCGCATCCGGCGAACGCCGCAGCCATCGCGACGATCGCAAACGCCGCGATCGCGACTCTCCCCCTCTGCCGCTTGCGCATCGGCGCAATTACAAGGCCGAGCATGCCGAGTGCGAATATCAGACCGGCGTGCTCACCGAATCCACGCGATCCGCCGGCGACTACACCCGCCAGCTTGATGCGGCCGCGATCGAAATCGAGACGCGCGCTCGCACCGCCGGATAGCACTCCGCTCAGCGTGAAAGTGACTACTTGTGAACCGCCTGACGGTATGCTGATCGCGGGTGAGAATGTGAACACCGTCGTATCGACGATATTCGGCGCATTCACAGTGGAGCTTCCTGCCGGTGCGCCGTTGAGCGAGGCCGTCAGCACCAGAGAGCTGAACACATTGGGATTGCTGATCGATACGCTGACCGACGTAAGCGTCTGCGCGTTGGTGTCGGATGGCGTGTAGCCGAAGCTACCGGCCCCGACTGTCGCACCCGGACCGCCGCTGCCGCTGCCCGGCTCGATAACCTGGACGTTGCCGACAGGGGTCGGCGTGGTTGTCGGCGTCGTCGTCGAGGTCGCCGTCGGCGTTGTAACGGTGGTCGAAGTCGCCGTGGCCGTGGCCGTGCCGGTTGGAGTAGGTGATGGCGATGCCGAGGGCGTCGCAGATGGTGTGGGAGTTGGGAATGGAGTGGGGCAGACTGTGCCCGCAGGATTCAGAACGGACAGAAACGCCTGGCTTTGGTCCGAACCGGATGCAGCATTCGAAAGTTGGAACGCATTAGGCGTCACAGGGAAGTCCAAAGAGTACGTCAGACCCGCGACGACGATATTGCCGTTGGAATCAAGTGCAAGCCCGCCAGTGCCATCGGCCAATCCGCTGCCGCCGAGCAACGTGGAGAAGACGAGCTGATTTGCCGCGATCGTTTGCGCCGGATCGAGCTCGGCGACGAACGACGTGAGCGGAACCGTGGCGAAATTGGCGAACGTGAAGCCGCTGCTGGAGTTCGTGGTCATGCAGGCGTTCGCGCTGGTTGGAAATGAGTTTGCAGTCGCTCCTGAAGTCGTGAGACCGGTTACGTATACCTTGCCGCCCGAGACCGCGATTCCAGTGCCGACATCGCCGAAGCCAATCGAGCCACTACCATCCAGACCAACGTTGGTACCGTTGCCGCCGAAATAAGTGGAGTAGAGGATACCTTCGGAGCCGCTCGTCGTGGGATCGAGTTGGGTGATGAAGAGCGCGGTTCCTGGCGACCCCGAAACGACGTTGGCTTGATTACTTGTTTGGAATGAGGGGATGGTCGAACCCGGCACCTGAAAATTCGTCGATGCAGTGAAGCCTGTTACCCAAACGTCGTGGTTACTGTCGATCGTGATCGCAGTGCCGGCATCGCCTTGAGCAATGGTTACCACGTCTGTGATAGTGGCGACTGCTCCGCTGCCACCGAGGTAAGTTGCATAAACCAGCGACGCACTGCCGCTTAATGCTGGATTGAATTCAGCGACGAAAGCGTTACTCGTGGAGTTGGCCGTGCCTCCATAGGTCGCGACCTGCGCGCCCGGGACCGTAAGGTTGTTCGAAAAAGTCGCGCCCGTTATGAAGCCGTTACCGCTCGTCGGATCGACCGCGACGGCAAGTCCGGTATCTGCGTTCGTTCCGTTACCCGCGCCGCCGTAGAGCGTCGCATAACCGAGCGTGCCATCCCCGTCGATTACGATAAAAGTCGCGTTGCTCTCACCGTTGGCGGCCGCGAGGGTCGACTGAAAAGCTCCGGCGCTAACAGGGAAGCCGGTCGTCGAGTCGCTTTGGGTCGAACCGGAAACGTATGCCTTGCAAGTCGTTGTGCCGCATCCGACCGGAAACAGCGCGACGCGCGACTCAGTGGCGTTATTGGATCCGTTGATGTAGCAGGAGTAAACAAGCGATCCGCCGTTTGCTGCGAGTTTCGCGACGAATCCGACATTGGTGCTCGTTCCGCCTTGCGGATTGGTTTGCCCGAAGGCGCCGCAAGTATTGGTTGACGGAAAGTTAGCCGAATAGGTCTGTCCAACGATGTAGGCCTGGCCGCTCGCATCCGCTGCGATCCCGAAAGCCAGGTCGCCATTGCCGCTGCCGGCATCGTCAACGACCGTATCGCCGCTGCCTCCGATATAGGTTGAGTAAATCAGCGATGCGGCGCCCGATTGGCTATAGTCGAACTTCGAGACGAAGGCGTTGGGATTCTGATCTGGCGGGCTGTTGGCGCCGTTGAGCGTTGCCTGAAAGGCGCTTTTGGTTGGAAAGTCGTTGGAGTAGGCGACGCCGGTGACGTAAGCGTCATTGCTCGAATCGAGCGCTACGTCCGCTCCCATATCGGCGAAGTCCAATTGCAAATTGCCGCCCGCAATCCCGTAGAACTGCTCGAGATTGATCGGTCCAATGCTCGATCCCGAGCCGCCCAGGTAGGTCGAGTAGATGATCTGTACGCTCGGATCGATTACCAACGTCCGCGCGCGATCGTAGCTTGCGAGGTCGAAGGAAACGTCGCGGCGCGGAACGCCCGCGTCGATCGTACCGTCCTTCGCGAGCGCAAAAGTGCCGCTGACGGGAGTTTCGCCGCCGCTCGCGTCCTGCTGATAGATGCGCGGCTTCTGCCAGACGATCGCACCGGCCCTGGTCGCAATGACCAGGTTTCCTTTCGAATCGACGCTGGTCTGGGCTGGCCCTTCAACAGCGAACTTCAATTTCGAGGTGTCAGCGCCCGGCGCGGCGACTAGATCGTACTCGAACGACTTCGGCGTTCCGTAATAGACCAGGTCGATCCCAGGATAAACGTCCTTCATTTTGACGCGCGCGAAGATCGGAACGTCGCGCCGGTAATTGGAAGCATCATTGCCGACGAGATAGTTGATCCGGCCCGGGAGCGGCTCGAGCGCCTCGAACGACGGATGCGGATTGGCGCCCACGAGCCGGATTCGCACCGCGGATTCCACCAGTCCGCTGGGCCTGGCGGTTTTCTTTACAGCCGGCGAATTCTTACGAATCGAGCCGCCGACCAGAGTGACGACGGTGGAATCGTCACTGAGAAACAATGAGTAGCGGCTGGTGTGAGCAAGGTAACGAACGCTCGCATCGCTCTGACCGACGTTGCGCTCGAAGAACAGCGGCATCGTCGAGTAATTCGCCAGCGCCCGTCCTCGAGCGGAGGGCTCCGGATGGGCGCCTCCTTGATCTCGGGTAGCTAGTACAATGGCTCCGAGTAGAATCGCAGAAGCCGCTGATACTAAAGAGACAATCCTCCAACCCGCTCGTTCGCCCTGCGATCCCCCCTTCCGCATGGCTCAACTCCCTCCTGACCGTGGCTGTCTCATTTCGGACGACAGCACGGCCTGATGCTCGGCAAAGATTTCAGACCTTCAGAATCTTCCTCGAACAGGAGAACTAAACCGGAACGAATCGATGGATAGGTGTTTTTCTGAATTTCCTCAATAAGGGAAAATAGCTAGATGCGGACGGAATATTACCTAGTTCGCCGTAAAGCCGGCGCTAACTGAGTGATCGAGCCCGGCGCAAGCTAGTTACTATTCGACAGGACTTTGCCAGTTTTTGAATCGAGATGAATCAGCCAGAACGCGGTCGCATCTTCCTGGCTGATCATCGCGACCACGCCAACGTTCGGCGCAAAGAAATAGTAGGCGGAATCCTGAGTCTCGGCCGGTCCGACCCTGCCGTTGCATTTGGTCCGCAGCAGCACAGCCTGATAGGTGCCGGCGGGAACCGTTAGCTGGTACGTCCCGACGTATGTATATGTGCCGTTGAGGTTGCCCGAGTATTCCTGGTCCGACGGATCATCCAAGTGGCTGACCGATACGTGCTGAGAGTACGAGCGGGTCTCGCCCGGCTTCATGCCTTTCAGCACGAAGGGATTGGCCGGCGTGGTTACGACGACCACGCCCTCGCCCGCGTCCGCGACCGCCGGCATGATCAGGTCGCCCTCGGTGGTTTCGCGAATGAATCCGCTGAGCGACGGCGATAACTGAAATCGCCAAGCTGATTTCCCCGCCGGGCGCCGCACCTTCGCGACGCCGAGCTGCTCGACCCGGCCGGCCTTGTCGCCGGTCGCGACCTGGTACGTCAGCGTCTTGTCACGGAGCGGGAAGTAGAGCGACGAATGCTGGATCGTGAGGCTGGGCAGCGCCTGGCCGACCACCCCGGCCCCGAGCATCCGGTTTATCTCCTGCTGATCCTCCGCCGGCAGGGGCAGGACTGTGCCCTGCGCCCGCGCGTAGCCGGACGCAATCAGGATCGAACCGAGCATGATCGCGAGTATTTTTCGCACGGTGATTCTCCCGCTGACCGCTACGGAGTTTCGTCCTGGATATTGATATCGATGCGGCGATTCTTGGCGCGACCCTCTGGCGTGTCGTTGGAGGCAATCGGATGGTACTTGCCGAATCCGACCGCCGACAAGGTGTTAGGATCGATGCCCTGCGCCTCGAGGTAGCGGACGACCGAAACGGCGCGCGCGGCCGACAGATCCCAGTTGGACGGGAAGCGTTCGGCGAGCGGCGGCAGAATACCGAGGTTGTCGGTATAGCCCGCGATCACGATCTGCTTGCCGTTGACGCTCTGCAGCGTGGGCACGATCTTGCCCAGCTCCTGTTTGCCCTGCGCGTTGAGCTCCCATCCGCCCTCGGGAAACAGGATTGCGTTGACCATCGTGACCTTGAGCTTGTTCTGGAGCTGCTTGATCTCGACCTGGTCGGAGCTCACCTCCGTTTGAAGGTTCTGGTTGAGCTGCTTGTACGTCGGGTCCATGTACTGGAGGTGCTGAACCTGCTGCACTTCCTGGTTGTATTGCTGTTGCGGCACGCATCCGGCGAGCAGCACGAATATCGACAGAAAGGCGATCTTGCTGAGCTTCATTCGGAAGTTATCCCCTCGGACTGAAATGTTGTCGAGTTTGTAGCGCACGGCAGCGCGCTGGGAAACTGCCCTTTGGTGCCATTGATCCGTATTGCGGAATTATTACGACTTGATGACGGCGATGTTACGGTGCCATACTCATGGGCGTGGCTCCTCTCTCGCATCGACGCGGTGCGACGCCAGGCCGCCTATTCAAAGCGAGCATCCTCGTTATCGGCGTCTTGATGCTTGCGACTCTCCCCGCCGGTCGGTTACATCAGCAGGCCAACCATTTCCGTAGCGCGATGCTGCGCCGGACGATGGTGCGCTACGTTGCGGTGGCGCAGCCCTGCCCGAGCAAATCTAGTGAAATCGCGACCGCAGGCACGAAACTAATCACCCGTCTTCGGCTCCTGGTTAGCGCTGCGCCGCGGCCGCTCGTCGCAAGCGTCGTGGCGGCCCCCGTTTCGCTGAGCCGGATGCTCATGCGATTCAAGCTGGGCCATACGAGCTCGCAGCTCTTCGATCCTCTGCTCTGACAGCCTGGATGCTTGTCCGATTTCGTGGCGCCGATAGCCGCCGCGTTACGGGTAGGCGGGAGTATCGGCACGTCAAGGCAAGGTCGTTTTTCAGTGAGGCTGATTCAATGCAGACGAGAATAAGTCAGGTCGCAGTAGTGATTTTGGGATCGCTCGCGATGTTTGCGCTGTCGGCATGCCAGCAGGGCGCGCAGAGTTTCGCGGCAAATCGAAAGTCCCAGGCTATCCCGCAGCTCCAGGCCGCGGAGGAGATGGACTACAGCAAGGCTGACGCTGCGGGCGTGGATCCTGTATCACGCGAGGACTTCTACGCGCAGGCAGAGGCCGCGAATTTTGCGCTCAAGCAACTGCAGGCTGGAGCCGATGTGCCGCAATCGAAAATCGATGACGCGCTCGTGGTGCCCGACGAGCCGCGCTCGCCCGCAGCCACGGCGAGCCTGATCGACAGTCTTGGTGAGGCGAGAAAGCTGGATAACCAGGGCGACAAGGACTACGCCGTCGATCCCGTCTTCGCGCAGGACTTCGACGTGCAGGACCGCAAGGCTCACTACGTAATGAAGAACCTGAAAGCAGGCGAGAACGTAACGCGCATCGAAATCAACGACGCGCTGGAAGTGCCGCCAAATCCGTAGCTCGAGTCAGAGGGCGGGGCGTTCAGCGCCCCGCCACATATCTTCAGTGCGCAGAGTTCAGGAGGCTCTGAAGATTCGAAGTGTCGCCGCGATCGGCCGCGGTCTCGCCGGCGCGGTCGTAGATTACGTGCCCGCTGGAATCCACGATGGCGATCGTTGGGATTGCGCCGCGATAATACTTCGCGACCAGCGGCTTCTGGTCCGCGGAGACGTTATTCAGATCGACGATCACGAAATGCATCTTGCCGCGATACTTCGGATAGAGCGCAACCAGGCGCTCGGCCTCGCGATTGGTGTTCCAGCAATGCGCCGTACCGAAGAAAATCACCGTAGCCTCGTTGGCTACGGGCCCGGCCGCGTCACCTGGATTCGTGACGATTGGAAAGTTCGCGCTCGAATCATCGGTAAATGAAAGGTCGGGCGCGAGCTTCAGGTTATCCGCCGTGCCTGCATACGAAAAAGGAACGCTGACTGCCGCGGCGACAGCTAGAGCCGCGAAGATCGTGTTGAGCTTCCTGCGTGCGTTCATGTTCCAAATAATAAATCGTCGGCACGCGCCCGGCGAGATGGAAAATGAGCGGACGGCGATCGAGCCTCCCAGTTGTCTGCGCGATCGTCGGATTTCAAGCTCAAGGCATTCAGGGTATGGAGGGCAAGCTGCTGGCTCCAGGAATCTTCGAGGTTATGCCGCCGGTCGCGTTGCTCACTGCGCACGACGCCAGGATGTCGGTAGCGTGCTGCGCCACGTATGTCTGCAGCATGCTGGTTGCGCTCGGCAGCGGCAGGTTGGCGCTGCCTGCGAATGTCGAAGCCGCGGTGGAAATCACCGATGGACTGCTGAGGAGCGAAGGCGACGCGGAGGCGGGATTGGGAACCTGGCTTCCCACGGCGGCGCATAGTGCGCGGTTGGCCGCCGACTGCTGATCGCCAGTCAGCGCCTGCGCAGACTGTGTCATCGAACTGATGCCGTATTGCGCACGGGAGCCCGTGGAGCTGCCCAACACGAAGCCCAGAGTCGCCACGATCACTACAAATCCAGCGGATTGTCCGGACCATTGAAAGTTCATTCTAAGGTCCTCCCTGTTTGCGATACTCGCTTGCCTGACGCGGCGTCAAGGGCGTGCTTTCCGCCGCGGGATCCCTTCTGAACAGGCTGCTTGGGCGACCGCGGCAGCGTGCGCTCGTAATGGGCGAGCAGACGCTTTAGTTTGCGCACCTCGGCCGCGGCGACGGGCAGCTTGCCGCGATTTGTATATTTCTTGAGTTCGGATGGATTACCGATATTGATTACTTCAAACGGGACACACTTGTAGCGGAATGCATAATGGAGTTTGACGGAGAATGGCGACGCCGATTCGCGTCCCAACACCGGAATGAACTGGTACAGTTTGATATCCGGCATATTTGCACTCCACGCGGATTCTCCCTTCCCTTTATTCCCTCCCCTGACCAGGGAGAGGGATTTCAGAGGAGCACCGACCTCTCCGT
>Ga0335073_10011225_pt1 | contig 12582 bp, 10 predicted proteins | sample Lox_Sample_22_FD_207093 | JGI IMG/M metagenome (GOLD analysis project Ga0335073, IMG submission 207093) | Soil microbial communities from Loxahatchee National Wildlife Refuge, Florida, United States - Lox_Sample_2.2 | ecosystem: Environmental > Terrestrial > Soil > Wetlands | place: USA...
AATAAAAATCGTCCAATTCGTCCAATTCGTCAAACATCTCAAAATCCTTCCGCGGTCCCTACGATCTAAGATAACTAGAGTTGGTTCTCCGCAGTCCGCCATGTCTCTCGACCTCGAAGATCCTCACTGTAGCAAACTTTCTCCGCCTCCCAGCTTGGGGCTCAGATAGCCAAAAGCGCATCTTCGGGCTAATTTCCGCGGCCACTCTCTCTACTATTCTCCTGAGATACAGGAGAAATACGGGTGACCTACGAAACCTTGTACTTGTCATGTCTCAGGATTGGCAACGACAGGACGGCACCGCAGTACGTCTGCGCATATAGTAGGCACTCCATCAATTTTCTGATCCGGTCAGACCCCATTGGTTTGTGGCATTCGCTGCTTTTGCGGTCCACAACCTCTTCTTTCGTCTTTGGCTGCCTATGTTTACGACTTTCGTAGACATGTTAAAGCAGCTCCGAGTTAAGCATCATCACCGAAAGTCACAAAGCAGCTGAAGACACAACGTTGAGCCTGGGTTGGGCAACTAAATAAATAATGCAATTGTATGAGTGTGGGGAGAAGTACGCAGAATGGCTGCTATGTAGGCAGGACGAAAAGACGAAGATGACTGAGGGTAGCAGGGGAGGGGGAGGAGCCGTGCTCGAGACGCCGAGTGATGGAAATGTTGATGCCATTTTCAGTGCCCTTCGAATTTAGAGGGGTGAACGGAAAGTAGATTTCTAGGAATTGCGAAATCGCGAAGTTGGAAAAGCCCACGTTCATACAGTAGGGGATCGGTACAGTAGGGTTGCAACGTATCCGTGCCAATGGGCGGCGTCACAAACCGCCGAAAATGGCGGTCCACCTGCCATCAGGTTGTTTAAAGAAGTATTAATAGATTCACTGAATTAAGGAAAACATTTTGATATTAATTTCAACAATATTAAGTTGGTATTTGCACAGATAATTGCGAAAATGTGTCAGTTGTATACAAGTGCACACCGAGTTCAACCCCATCTCCTGCTCTCACCACGCATTTTTCACGGCTTAATATTTGCATAGAATAGAGTACTAGCACTGCTCTACAGCCTGGAACTCGTATTTTATAAATCTATTTAATGCGCGGTTGTCGAGTTACCCTATTGGTAAATACAGAAATCGTTGATCAATTTGCAAAGTGCAAAGTGCAAAGCGCAAAATTCCAGTTTGCAGTTTCTTTGTTGTGGGCCGCCACCCTACCGTACAAACTGCGGTCCGTGCAACTTCGACAAGCCACAACTTACAAGTCCAAATTCTGACTTCCGCATCCTACACGCTCTCCGAATGGCATGAAGTGTTTAAAGTGGTAAAGTGAATTTCATTTCGTAGCAGCTTTGAAAGGATTAAGGAAGACTTGTTTTACAGACGCCCCCGCAACGCCGAAGAGTTTGAAAAGCGAAGCAAGCCTATGTAGGAGTATCAAATGCCGGAATCATCGTCTACTACGTCCTCGTCCGTCTCATACGCGGTCCAAGTAGAGCAAGTGCTATTTAACGTGTCATAATCAATCAAGTCCAGAATCTCATCCCGCCTCTCCAGGATCTGTAATGCCAATCCCTCGGCCGTGTGCCATCCAATATGGCAATGCAACAGCCACGCTCCTGGGTTATCTGTCTTGAAACCAATCACAAGATACCCGTCAGCTTGGAGTAAAGCAACGTCACGACGTGGTGGATTGCTAAGGTTGAGATCGGAGGAATCGTATGTACCAGTACCGGAGGCTAACAAAAAGAAATCGTGCCCATGCAGATGAATCGGATGAGGAGCTGCGGCAGTAGTTTTCAGAATGATGTATGCCCAAACATTAGCAGTGGGCAAGTTGAGTAAGTTGCTGGTATTGCTGAACGAGGTAACGTTATCGTACACTTGGAGGAGTGTCTGTAAAAGTTCTGTAAGTGTTTATATTCAGCATGACAATTGACTTAACATACGGGAGATTCCCAGTCAAGAGCCATCGTAGAATCATTGAGATACCAACGGAAGAAGCCGTCAGTGTTTTTGGTAACAGTAACGCCCTCTTCATCGCTGTAAGTGTTGTCTGATGCGTCCAATGCCAGATAAGGTACTAAATTGGAAGAATCTTCATCAATACACGCGTCCGTATAGGAGTATCCCGTCGTGTCTGGTGTGCCAGTTGATGTGCCATAGTGTACGATCCCCCTGATGTTATCTGTACTATCGTTCTCTGAGCATGCCACCTGCGGGATGGCACGCATCCAGAAATCGGTTGCGACGTCTTCTTGATCGGCAGTTACAATAATATCATAGCGTTGCCCTACTCCGTTAGTCAAGTGTAATGACACAAGAGACGTAACATACCCATTGCAATGTCAAGTACAGTTGTGTTGTAAGGTGTGATTGGAACAAAATCATTGGTAATCACCTGCAACGTGTGGTTATCAATTGAGAATTTAAAATGAGTGTCGAGAGCTGCGTTGACAAGTCGAAGACGGTAAGATGTCCCAGATTCGACCGTAATATTGAAGCGGCTTCCTATTTGTGAGCTGCTTCCATCGTCACCGTAGACGTTGGTGCCGTTGATAAGTCCGTTATCTTGAGTCACCGGGCCTCTCAACTCCGCAGTGTACCACTGTTCATCAACTGTTTGATGAGACCAATCGTTGAGAAAAAGATTGCCTAGGTCTTCATCATAGTCTGCCGTAGCTGGGCCGTTTATTAGAATTCCCCCAAATACACCCTCCCAGGCTTGCAGTGCCCAATGAGAATGATACCAGCTCGACCCATATTGTGTTGCACGCCATGTGTAGGTGTAACTCTCTCCTGGTGCTGAAGGACATTGCGTAATGGAAGCGACACCGTCCATCTGGTTTGTATAGTTCTGTCGAACGCCGTGAAAGTGGAGGCTGGTTCCATTGTGGGATTCTGTGAGACTGTTGGTAAGGTGCACGACCACAGTGTCGCCCCAGTCCGCAATTATTGTTGGTCCAGGGATAGTTCCATTGACAGTCAAGGCGACTCGTGAGTATCCGTCGGGAGCGATGGTCACTTGCTCGAGGTTGAACCAATATTCGCGTGTTACTCCAGTGTCCGGCACTTCAGTGTAGTAGTCTGTGGAGATATCGTAGTTACACCATTCCGACCGTGTGCTAGCAGTGTTTCCAGTACATGCGCTGGATGATGCCGATGTTGTTGAAGAGGCAGTCGTAGTCGCTTGCGGAGCACCATGGCAAAGTCCGACGAGACCAAGCGCCAACAAGAGAGAGTTCATTGCTATAAAGATAGAATTTTCTGACAGAAAGTTTGTATATTGTAAGATAGATCAAAAAGGACCTGATGGAGGAATGAAGTAAAGAATGAAGGCAACGTTCTTGAACTGGAGTCCTGCCAAAGCCTCGCAATTGGGATATATCCATCTTTTCTATGGTTCTGTCTCTTTTCCATCCTTAATGGACTCGTATTGGGCTCTACGTCTCGCCTGGAAGTTCTGGGACGGACGCGACAAGCTGAGACCAAATCCGAATAGGAGTTGAGGAGCTGCATCATGGATTTCGTAGTCGTTTGGTAAGATCAGGTGTCAAGCCAGGATCATTACCTACGACGGTGAGTCGCGATACCTTAGAGACTGCGTAAGAATCAACAGTCTAGACGCGCAAAATTCACCGTGCAGAGGTAGATAAGACGAATTTAGCTGTTCATCAACAGGGGCATGAGAGGCCCAGGGCAACGCAGTCCGGGCGGTGGTGACGTTGATTTGGAGGTAACGGCGAACTTAGGAATCTGTGGGGCCTTGTTGGTGCAACGAAACTTCCAGCATTGCATGGACCTTATGGGTTCTAAAATGGTAAACAATAGAGATAGTTGAGCGATGTACCAAGTACAACGTCTGAAGTAGATCTACGAAGCCGATAGTCGTCATCTGAGGCCTTGTACCTTGACCTCCTATTCGGGCAACAACAATTGGGAAACGAAAAGGCATACGTAGTGAAAGTAGACTGAATGACATGTGTGGACGAGGGCATCCTTGAATTAATTGTTTCGTTTTGAACGGAGAAGTTTTTTTAAAGGAAGAAACACCGGCCCGAGGTTCACCAGCAGGGCGTAAGCCGACGTCGACCAGCCTACGCGTCTTATTAACCTCCACAATCTCAGAATCCACAATTCATAAGGGAATTATTCCCTACTACAGGTCACATATAATTCAGCCTCACTGTCTACGACGTCGTTATGCAATTAAGTCTCCTAACACGTGTACACGGTCCGTTCGGCTGTGGTATGGCGACATGCCGTGTATATCGGGGGTGACGAAGGTTCGAGGCTGACGGACGTGTAGACGTATATCCATGATGAAAGCCTCTGAATTAATTAGAAGCTTTGAGTGAACAATGTCGGTCGTTGAAAAATCAATGCACAGCCGGTTCAGACTCTTGAATCCTTATACCCAAGAGTTCTGCTGTTCAGTCAACTTCGCTTTCCTTTGCCCTTCACCAGAACATCCACCCCAGATTTCAGAATAGTCATGACTTTTTTCTACGGTGTTGCTTTATGCTGCCTCCTCTTTAGTTGGTCTATCAACTGTTCACCGTCTTTGCGACGAGCAACGAGCAATTTCACCCTCTACGCGTATGCATCTGATGGTACATTTGGAGGCATACCTGTGTTCTATGCTGACGGTAAGCTTTTGGGGAGCTGACTTTGAGAGAGAACTGACATTGTACTTAGGAGTGGCTTACATTGGACTGACTGCACCTGAGAATGCTTCAGTTGTAAGCAATGTGACGTTTTCAGAGAGCGGAAGCGACTCATCAGCCTGGGTGATAAATTCGGCGCCTGCAGCAACCAACATCACTGGTCTAGACTTCTCCATTGACCCCGCGAGCGATGCGTTCAATTCTGTACAATTCACAAACAGCAACTCCTCGTCTTTGACTACCAGTGGATTCATGTTCTACGGCACTCTTGTTTTCTGGGTCTCTTCGAGTGGTGACTGGCTTTCATTGTTCTACGCCACCGAAACGGGACAAGATAACCTCTGGACGTTGAAGTGGAACTCGAATCAAACCTCTGATGATGGAAGCATTCCGGTAACTTTGAATACTCAAGCTCCAGGGAACCTGGCATCTGTTGGTAAGGCGCTTCAAGCTCTTTAGGCGTAGCTATGCGGTGTGATACTTCCTCTCGACCATTTTCTCATCAGTTTGACGAAATTTTTTACAATATGTTCATTTGGTTTTGAATTTGGCGCAAATAGAATCAACAAGACACTCAATTCTCTGCAATTATTCCTGCGTTACTGCCGTACTCAGACAAGTTTCACGTAATCATCGTCAGCTTCGGGTCTTGCTACAGTAGAACGGAGAAAGACATTCTGGCTAAAGCTCTCCCAGAACATACGAAGTGGACGTAAACCTATCCTTTTAGAAACTCCGCGTCAAGTTTTCATATCATATGACAACTGACTCCTGAAAATGCCAATTGATCAGCCGCGCCAAACACATAACCCTTCCATTCCCTGCAAACTGGTTGCGTTGGAATTATATATGCGATCGGAATAGATGTGTACTAAAATCGGAGCTATATAATATCTTTGAGGATAAAGGTGAATTTGCGAGAGTTGTGAAAACATTAAGAGAACGTCTGGGAGTACCAGTCTTGGAGGCTGTTGAAAGACCCATTTGCTCCCTCTTGACTTGGTGTTTTGGTCATTGTCGAAGTATCGTTTATTGGAACACAGAACTTCTCCGGCATTGAAGTCCCATGCTCAAGAATGAACTTCAACATCCATCGATCCATCCTGAATGAATGCTCGATTGAGTTTTGGCAGGCGTTGTGGAAAACCTTCAGACGTGAGAGCGTCGTATCAAGAGTTGGCCAATATTGTTGAAGTTTGGTCAAAATCTCAAAATTGTGTGCGAGTCGTTTGCGGACGATGGAAATTTGATCCTCGTGCGTGCTGAAAAGGAGAATATGCATGTAGACGGTGGAGGTGACAACGAGCATATGTCCTACCATCACATACAAACACTCGCACGCTCTCGTCTCACATAGATAAAGAAGATCGCAAAAAGCCATGGCATGGTGTAAACAACGTTCCGCATATGCTTTTGCCGGTATTGACGCGTTATGGCCATTCTCAGCCATGAACTGGTACAGTAGAACTTCGTTATAATAGTGGTAGCCCAGATGTAGAGCGGCAAAGGAAGCACCAAAGCCAATCGATGCGTAGTAGTCCAGATTGGCAGGAGTTTCTTTGATGAAGTGAGGCAAGAAGGCATACCAACGGTCAAGCTTCTGAAGTAGCGAATCCACTCTGGCGTGTAGTAAAATGGGCTCGAGTTGGCCTTCAACAGATGCCTTATTGACGTCCTGAATCTCGGCCCAGATACGAGCTAATCGTGCCATGAAGGCCCAGATGCCGTTAACGACGGGTTCAGAGCCTTGAGATTCGTAGGTGAGACGAAGGAAATGAGTCTCTTCCGAAGGCATGGCGACGTCATCGGTGAAATCGAGCTGTCGTGGAAGATGTAGACCCGTTGAGCTCCAGATGTCAATCATGTATAACGACCACCAAACTGTAACTTCTCATCAGCATCGACAGTTATAGAATGAACCTCCTTTTCATTTAGTCATTGCATACCTCTGAGATAGATTTGTCGTTCTAACTCATTGGCTGTGGGACAACGAGGTAAGTCCATGGTCAAAGCCAGCCGGTTTGCTGCAACATAGTACAGAGATTCGGAATCGGTTCGACCTTCGGCAAAACACAAAGTTCCAAGCAAGATACACGCTTGAATTGTGGCGATGGATCTGACCCTAAGATCCAGTAGTCTGAACGCTCTCTCCGCATAGTAGTCACCGCGGAACCTCCTGTCAACCATGTTGAGTGGAGATGCGTCGGAGAATCTACGCGAAGGTTAGTTGAGGCTGTGAACCGAAAGCAATAGTGTTCACCTTGCACCCAGCGCAACCATAGCTGCCAAGATCACTTCTGGGACCAATCCGGCATCCAGCTCTTTCTCGAAGGTTGGCTGATGAAATAGTGAATGGTGCTTGTCGTGAATGATTCGGAAATACCACATCACCATTTCTCTTCGCAGCACGGGGTCCGAGAGGAGAATGCCATCGGACCAAGCTTGAGACCCGTCCGACGAGGGAGTGCTATTGTCTTCGTGCAAAGCTGGCACCGTTTCCCATTGGGATCGCGGCAGTAGCTGTGGCGCCCAAACTGGTGTTTCTTGAGATGGCTGGGATAGAGATCGGTGCAAGGACGTGTTGAGACTGCAATTTATCTGCAGGTCCAAACATCGGACGCAAGCTGCTTCATCCCGGTTTAGTCTACACTTGCGCTTGCTTAGCCTATGGGTGGTTAACGACAACGACTCAAATCAGCAATGCTACTCGCTGCCAAGCCAATCCACTCAGAGGGAAAGTAAAATGGTATATTACCTGCAGGCATGACATGCCGTTGCGGGCCTCATAGCATTTAGATATGTCTTAGCGGTAAAAGCTGCTTTGTAACAGTATCTGTTCAGCGGATATCCTCGATTGACATCACAGGGTGTGAGCGATAACCGTGAAAGGTGTCTTGGGATCTTCTAATGCGGTGAAAAGCAAACACCCGCCTACCGGGGCGATGGAGATGGCAGAGAGATTCCCGCCCACATGGGCGGACTGATTTCCTACCCCGCATGATTTTGACTGCCATCGTGATGTGGCGTTACATTCGATCGTCAATTGCCGAGCGATTTCTGTGGGGAAAGGCCTCTTGTTTTCAGGCGGGGGGTGATCAAGGAAATAGTAGACGTTTTCTGGAGCTGACATGGGGGAAATGGAAGCCTTTGTTTCCCACCAACCACAACAACTCTTCGCCGACGAGGGTCAAGATGCACACTACGATGAACTGCAACCCCACCGGAATATTACAGTGAAATCGATCTAGATACTTGAGTTTTGAAACAAGTAAACTTCCTCATAGTACCTACATCCTAAGGAAAATTGAAAATCTCCGTTCGCTAGAAACCACAGAAAGACAAGGCTATGGGAAGCGGAAAACCGATGACGACAGTGGCCCTCGAAAATGATGTCGTGCAGGTGATTGTCACCATTGACGAGAAGGGAAGCGTGTTTCTACAGGATGTGCTGCCACAAGGGGCCAAGCCACAAAAATCAGCTTCTGCTTTCTTTGAGAGTTCACTGACGCCTTTGGTTGAGATTCGACTCAGTGGAGAAGGTAATAGATTCTCCAAAACTTCGAAGTCGTTAATCGGTAGCTATGTTGGGGAGCGGTTGAAGTACAAATCCCACAACCAACGAACAGATGGCGATGAGAAGACTCTTGATATCGAGCTGGAAGATGAAAAGACGAACATAGCTGTCGTTAGTCACTTGACGGTTTTTGATGGCATTCCATTCGTTCGAGCGAGTTCGACCATCCGGAATAAAGGCGATGCCGAAATTGTAGTCACACAGCTCACCTCCTTGGTCATCGGCGGCATGACGAAAACCAAGCAATGGTGGAACGACTACAATGTTGCGTACGCAAACAACACCTGGTTTCGAGAGGCACAATGGGCCGACTACTCCCTTCCCAGTCTCGGAATAGATGATTTTGGCATCTTTGGAATACCTGGCTTTAAGCATGAATCTTCACTTGCGCACTTCGATCTCTCTAATCACAGCTCTTTCTCCACCCAAGGCCATTTGCCCATGGGCATCCTCAAGCAGCGCGATGGTAGCGAGACGTGGCTCTGGCAAGTAGAGAACAACGGCTCCTGGAAATGGGAAATTGGCGACTTCAAGGACAGCATCTACCTCGCCGCAACGGGACCAGAAGCAGTGGACCATGACTGGAGGCAGAGGCTCGCCCCTGGCGAATCCTTCGACAGTGTAACTGTAGCGCTCTGCCATCTCTTTGATGATTCCGAAACCACATTCCAAGCCCTTACTCAGTACCGTCGACGTATCCGCAGAAGTCATGTCGACCACGAGAAAGTACCGATTATCTTTAATGATTATATGAATTGCTTAATGGGCGATCCCACAGACGAGAAGATACTCGCTCTCGTGGGTCCAGTCTCCAAATCCGGAGCAGACTTCTTCGTAATCGACTGTGGCTGGTACGCCGATGACTTGGACTGGTGGGATGATGTCGGGCACTGGGAACCTTCGAAGAAGAGATTTCCCATGGGATTCAAAGAATTGCTTGGCAAAATCAAAGAGCATGGCCTCAAACCAGGGCTTTGGATTGAAACAGAGGTAGTGGGCATCCGCAGCGTGATGACCGAGCGTCTACCAAACGAGGCTTTCTTCCAGCGAGACGGGCACAGGATCGTTGAAAAAGGCCGTTATCAACTCGACTACCGTCACCCTGCCGTTCAGAAGCGTATGGACGAGGTTGTGGACAATCTGGTGCAGAACTATGGTGCCAGTTACTTTAAGTTCGACTACAACATCGAGATCACCCAAGGAACTGACATCAACACGTCGTCTCCCGGCGCCGCGGCTCTAGAACACAACCGCGCGTACCTGAAATGGGTCAGCGGCCTCCTCGACCGGTATCCTGAACTCGTCATTGAGAACTGTTCGAGCGGCGCCCAGCGCATGGATTACGCCGGGCTGGCAGTACACACGCTAGAATCGACGAGCGACCAGCAAAACCCAGTGAAATACGCAGCCATCGCGGCGGCGATACCTACGGCTGTGGCTCCCGAGCAGAGCGCGACGTGGGCGTACCCGCAGCCCGAGTGGTCTGACGAGATCAACGCGCTCACCGTCGTCAACGCTCTGCTCGGCCGCATCCACCTTAGCGGCCACCTCGATACCACCGATGCCCGCCAGCTCGACATCGTGTACGAGGGGATGCGCGTGTACAAGCAGATCAGATCCGATATCCCCACTGCGCTACCGTTCTGGCCGCTAGGTCTCCCGAAATGGCATGACGAGTGGTTGGCGTTGGGCTTGAAGGTCAAGGGCGGTGACAAGTGCTACGTGGCTGTTTGGCGGAGAGGTGGTAAGGAATCGTGTGTGCTTCCGATACGGCCATTCCAAGGGCTGGAGAAGGTCGATGTGGAGCTGTTGTATCCAAAGACCTTCGAGGCAGAAGCGAAGTGGTACCCGTCGATGTCGTCTGTAAAGGTCAAGTTCCCAGTCACAACGTGTGCGAGGCTCTTCTGCTTGCGAACAGAATAGACAACTCAATCTAGCTTCACAAATCAGCCTCGACTTTTAGAATCAATACCTCTTAATGGACCATCTCATGTTGAGAACATTATAGATTGCTGTTCGCCGCGCGCCTAGTATTACAGCCATTCTTTCCCAGGTCACTCTCTATTCTATGAACTCCGTTAAATACCTAAAAGAGAGCAAAACGCCACAGCAATGCGCAAATGCAAATGCCGCAAATGCAGACCACCTCACAAACGATTGGAGAAACAGAAACCCATCCCCACGGGCACTCTGGCGCCCTCACTCTCTAAACCCCAACAACCTCCTCCTCGCCCTCTCCCTCGCGCCGCTGCCAGGCGCAGAACTGGGCCCGATATCGATCCTGCTAATCTCGGCGCTGAGCACCGCCATATCGTCGAGGGGGATCTTCGCGGGGACGGGCGGCGCGCGCTGCAGCGCGCCAACGTGGTACGCACTCTTGCTAGCGGCGGCATTGGCGTACAGCGAGGCGCGCGGCGGCGCGGCGCCGCCGGCGGGACTCGGGATCGGGCCGAAGGGCAGCGCGGCGGCCGACTGCGGGAGCGCCGCCATGCTGTGCGGCCGCGCGCCTGCGTTCGCCTTGCGCAGCTTGTTGCGGCCGACGGCGGTGGCGGCGGTGGCGGCCGGGCTCGAGTCTGGCGGCGCGCCGAGCAGGAGTGGGCTCGCACTCGCCGGCTCGCGCGCTCGCTGGCTTATGTACTGGCTCGGCGTCTGTGGCGCGCTCGCGTGAGCCGGGACGATGGCTGGTTGCGACTCCGGTGATGCGCGTGGCCGCGCGCCGTTCAGGCGCTCGCGCTCACGAAGCGGCTTCACCTTCACTGGGATCTTCTTCTCCGGCTCTGGTGCCCAGGAGCTTTCGGGTAGCCGATCCGAGGGGTCGATCTTGTTCCCGTGAAAGTCTACAATAGGTCCGTCATCTTCACTATAAGGACTCTCGTAGTTTGATTTGTAACCTTTAGTAGCTGGTGTATTCGGTCCTGTCGCAGTGGATTTGTTCGTGGGTGTGCTTCGTGCTGAAGGGTTAAATTGATCGTAGCTATCCGGGCCGAAAGGGACCTCTGATCTTCGCTCAGTTGAGTCCGGTGGACGTGGAGATACAGATTTGCGAGTAGTAGGTGCACTACGATTTGCGGCGCGAGATTCGCGAGCGTAATTGGGTGCTGGTGATAGCGGTTGCGGTTTGATGAGCGGTGGAAAGTCATTGTTCTCAGGTGGTGAAGAGTACTGATTCCCTTTGGGAGAAATGTTTGCGGCATTCTGCTGCTGGGAGAGTGGGTGGCGCCGTGGCGGTGTGTTGTAGTTCTGTCCTGGTGATGCTTGATAAGGGCCGCTGGGTGGAGTCGAGTACATCGTATGAGGACGTGGCGGAGTTTGGCGATGCGGCGGTGTCTTAATGACAAGAGGAGATGGCTGATCTTGGCTGTATGGACTTGCTGGTCCAGAATCCAAAGGAGAGCTCTGCTGGAGATATGGAACGCTCATGCGATGGTCCCTTGGAGGCACAGAGGGGTTTGTACCGGAAGGAGTATTGTAACTTGAAGGACTGTACGCATTCCTAGGCTGGCTCATACTTTTGCGGTGTATTTGATGAGGTCCATCAGGGGAGGTATTCTGCTGAAATTCTTGGCTGTATCTTGGGAATGAACCACCAGAGGAGGCACTGAGCTGAGTGGTAGTCCTGCCAAAGTTGTCCGGAGGATGCGAAGGTGATTGAGAGTAGTAAGGATCATGTTGGGAACTCGTATATGAGTGGTAACTATGAGGAGAGCTGGTGGGTTCCGACCGTAAATCTACCGCTGAGCTTTGCTGCATGGGACTTGATCGAGCCAAGGCGGTTACTGCAATATTCAATGGAGCTGGAGCAATGTCTTGATCTGATACTGGTTTTCGATATGGCAGGTAAGTTGGGGTTGAACTTTGACTTTTGTGGGCTGGTGGTGGTGGAGGTGCTTGAGCTTCGAAAACTTCCGGTGCTATATTCTCATCTTGAGGATGGTATGGCGCTTCGTAATGTTGTGTTGAAAGATCGAAGGGGTCTTCATGGTGATGATATTGTTCCATAGGTGGGAATATGTCCTGTTGAGGTTCGTTGTACAGAACTGGGGCGTATTCTTGACCCTGGTCGTAGTAGGCTGGTGACTCTTGAGCCGGCGGTTCATACGGCTGATACAGCTGGACAGGTTGACCGTGATCAAGGACGCTGTCGGACTGCGTGTGATCCAGATGTGGCATAGGTCGGTCGTCATATGGCTGTGGCTCTGGAACAGGCACTGCTGGTGCGGAATAGGAGTGCTGCAATTCCGGGTGTGAAGGGTACTGATGATCACCGCGCTGTTGTTGAGGTGGTTCCTGTGTACTTCGAACAAATCGAGATTGACCGGAGCTACTCATCGGTGGAAG
>Ga0335073_10011226_pt1 | contig 12581 bp, 11 predicted proteins | sample Lox_Sample_22_FD_207093 | JGI IMG/M metagenome (GOLD analysis project Ga0335073, IMG submission 207093) | Soil microbial communities from Loxahatchee National Wildlife Refuge, Florida, United States - Lox_Sample_2.2 | ecosystem: Environmental > Terrestrial > Soil > Wetlands | place: USA...
AGGTCCTCGACGATCAGCCCGAAGCCCTCGCCCCGGAACCAGTGGATGACAGGCCACTCCTTCGTCAGTAGCCTGCCGGTCCAGCTCGCTGGGCAGGCCTGTCCCTGTCGGCGGCTGGCGGCTGGCTGGGCTGGTCGGCGGCTTGCTGGTGGGCCCCTGGCCGGGCTGGTCGGCGGCTGGCTGGGCTGGTCGGCGGCTGGCCGGGCTGGCTGGTGCCGGCTGGCTGGCGCCTGGCCGGGCTGGCTGGCGGCTGGCTGGTCAGCCGATTCCCGCCGTTCGCAGCCCGCCGTGCCCGCGTCCCCGGCCGGGCCGGTTTCGGACGCGCGATTTTTTAGCGGCAACGTCCCAACGCTGTCAAAACAAGAGCAGTAACGGCCCGTTCACGTCATTGGTGACGCGCTCAGCTTGGGGCGCAGCAGCCAGATATGCGACTAATGCCCGGTTTTACGCGACGCCTCAGGCAGGCTGCGAGGGGGTTCCGGCACCGGGCTCGTTTTCGGCTAAGTCGACCCGGCTAAATGGGCTATCCGAATCCCGGGTCTGCCGTGTCCGGACCCGTCTGCGACACCAGTGGGGAGCCGTGCCCGCCCCGGACAACGAGACGGGCATGCGCATGGCCCTGGCCAGCCTGGCTCCGCTGGCAGGGGAGAGCTAGCCGACCTGGCCGACGCGGGAACTGGCCTGTGCGTCACCGCCAGCCAGGCCCCACGGTGCGCCGAGATCGGCCACCCACGAGGCCGCCGCGGCCGGCTCCGGCGGCGGCGCGCCGAGCAGGACGACCTCGGTCACCCCGGCCCGGGCAAGCCCGGGAAGTGCGGCCGGATCGCCGTCGGCCAGCGCGACGGCCACGCTCAGCTCGCCCGGGCTGCGCCCGCGCTGCTCGCAGTATCCCGCCAGCGCGGCGAGCCTCTCGGCGGCCGCCGCCGCGGTGAGGTTGAAGCCGTACCAGCCGTCCCCGAACGCCGCGACGCGGCGGAGCGCCGCGTCGCTGTTCCCCCCGATGACGACCGGGATCGGCCGGCCGCCGGCGGGCTTGGGGTTCACCCGGACCGCGTCGAAGCTTGTGAACTCGCCGCGGAAGGACGAGGGGTCGTCGGCCCAGAGCCGGCGCATCGCCGCCACGTACTCGGCCGTGCGGCGGCCCCGCCCGGCGAACGGGACCCCCAGCGCGGCGAACTCCTCGGCCGACCAGCCGATCCCGACGCCCAGCGTGAGCCGCCCGCCGGACAGCACATCGAGCGTCGCGGCCTGCTTGGCCACAAGCACGGGATTGTGCTCGGGAAGCAGCAGCACCCCCGTCGCCAGGCCGATCCGGCTGGTCACGGCGGCGGCGAAGGTCAGCCCGAGCAGCGGATCCAGCCAGTCCGCGGAGGCCGGGACGGCGATCCGGCCATCGGCCGCGTACGGGTAGCGGGACACCGGCCGGTCGACCAGCACGACATGCTCACCCGACCACAAGGTGGCGAAACCGGCTGCCTCGGCCGCCACCGCCACCGCCCGGATGACCTCCGGGCGCGCGCCGGGCCCGATGCCGAGCGCGTGCAGTCCCACTCGCATGGTGCCCCCCGTTTCCCGCCCACCACCTTGTCATGGCCTCCCGGCCTGGCGGGCCCGCATCCGCGGACACGCCGCCGCCATCTGCGGACCGGTTGCACAACCGGCGCGAGCGGCGAGGCGAGTGCCGGTCAGAGGTCAAGAACCATTTCCAGCACGAACCGGCCGGGCCGGCCGGGGAACGAACGAGACCGCCCGGCCATCCTGAACCCCTGCCGGGCGTAGAAGCGCTGTGCGCGAGGACTGTCCGCGGGAACCCACAGGGTCAACCGCCGTGCGCCCTGTTCCCGTGCCCAGCCCGCCACCGTGGTCGCGAGCATGGCCGCGGCGCCGCGCCCGCGCCACGGCGCCGCCACCCACATCGCGGCGAGCCCACGTTCGCCGGCCGGCTCGCGCGCGACCCCGGCCGCCATCCCGACCGGCGCGCCGCCGGATGTCGCGACGAAAATACCCGCGGTGCGGACCAGCGTTCGCCAGTAGCTCTCCGGGTGGCCGGCTTCCTCTGAAACGCTGGGCGCGAACGCGTCCGGGGCGTCGGCGAGCGCGGCCAGGCGGACCCTGCGCAGCACGCGCCAGTCGTCTTCCGCAAGCCGCGCGACCACCAGAACGGCGGCCGCCTCCGGCTGGCCCTCAGGCATGAGGGCATTCTGCCCGGGGCTACCAGCCCGATGGGAGCAGACCGGCAAACGTGAAAGAGGCGATCCGCGCCCGGGAAGGAAGGGAAGGGGCGGGCCCGCGTCAGGCGACGGGCTGGGTTTCGGCGTTGACGACGGAGTCGATCAGGCCGGGGAAACGGCCGTCGAGGTCGGCCTTGCGCAGGCAGGTGTAGCCGCGGGCGCCCTGGATCCGCTTGGTGAGGATTCCCGCCTCGCGCAGGATGCGCAGGTGGTGGGAGAAGGTCGACTTGCTCATGCTGAGCCCCGCCTCCTCGATGACCTGGCTGCACCAGGACTCGCCGTTGCGCGCGACGTACCGCACGGTGGCCAGCCGGTGCGGGTCGGCCAGCGCGGCCAGCACCCTCGGCAGCTGGAAGTCCTGCGCCGCGGGCTCGATCACGTCGTCCATCACGGTGCCGAGCATATATCTACGTTGCGGGTAGTTCGATGATTGTCGTACTGTTCGATAGTTGTCGAACTTCGATAGCTATCGAACCTGGGAGTCTCCTTGCTCAGTGCCCGGTCCCGCCCAGCTTCACGCAGGCAGGCGCCGCGTCACGCGCGCGGGGATGCCGTGGCGTCCGCCGACGGCTACCCGCGCCGCTGGCTCATGCTGCCGGTCGTCCTTATGGCCATGTTCATGGCCGGCTTCGACATCTGGGCTGTCAACGTGGCCGCCCCGTCGCTGCAACGCGACTTGCACGTGAGCGATGCGGCGCTGCAGCTGATCGTCGGCGGCTACGCGTTCATGTACGCGAGCGGCATGGTCACCGGGGGACGCCTGGGTGACCTGCTCGGCTACAAGCGCATGTTCATGACCGGCGTGATCACCTTCGCCGCCGCGTCGCTGTTGTGCGGGTTCGCCCGCTCGTCCGGCGAGCTGGTCGGCGCCCGGCTGCTGCAGGGGCTGACCGGCGCCGTGATGGTCCCGCAAGTGCTGGCGCTGATCACCGCGGTGTTCCCGGTGCGCGAGCGCAGCCGCGCCCTGGCCTGGTTCGGCGTGACCATGGGCGCCGGTTTCGTGTCCGGCCAGATCCTTGGCGGCGGGCTGATCCAGGCGAACATCGTCGGGCTCGGCTGGCGGGCGATCTTCCTGGTGAACGTGCCGGTCGGCATCATGGCCCTGATCGCCGCGGCCAGCGTGGTGCCGCGCGTGCGGGCGGAGCGCCGCCCCCGCATCGACCTGCCCGGCGCGGCCGGGGTGTCGGCCAGCCTGGCTCTGGCGCTGGTGCCGCTGACGCTCGGCCGCGACGAGGGCTGGCCGCCATGGACGTGGGCCTGCCTCGCGGCGGCGCTGCCGGTGCTGGCTCTGACCGTGACATGGGAGCGGCGGCTCGCCGCGCGCGGCGGGGAGCCCTTGCTCGATCTGCCGCTGTTCCGCCAGCGGGCGTTCTCGGCGGGCCTGGCCGTGAACTTCGGCCTGGTGTTCTTCTTCGGCAGCTTCATGTTCGTGCTCACGCTGCTGCTGCAGGCCGGGCTCGGCCAGCCGCCGCTACGCGCGGGCATCGAGGCGCTGCCGCTGGCCGCCGCGTTCACGATCATGTCGATCCTCAGCCCGCGGATGGCGGCCCGGCTGGGGCCGCGGTCTGTCACCATCGGGGCGGTCATCGCGGCCCTGGGCACGGCCATGCTGGCCGTGACGGGGCTGCGCTTCGGGGCACAGCTGACCGGCTGGGACCTCGCGCCGGCCACGACCCTTATCGGCATCGGGCAGGGCATGGCGCTGCCCTCGCTCATCGGCGTGGTGCTGACGCACGTCCGGCCGGAGCGGGCGGGCGCGGCCGCCGGGATCCTCACCACCTCCCAGCAGTTCGGCGCGGCCAGCGGCATCGCGATCGTCGGGGCCATCTTCTACGGCGCCCTGGGCGCGGGGCCCGGCCGCGGGAGTTTTGTCTCCGGGATGGAGCTGGCCATGTCGGTGAACGCGCTCCTGCTGGCCGTGGCCGCGGCCGTGACCCTGCTGCTGGGCCGGCGGGCGGAGGCCGGGGAGGCCGATGAGGCCCGGCCGGCGGGGGCGGCCGTCTCTGCCAGCGAGGTCCCGGTGAGCGCCGACACCGCGGGCTGAGCCACGGCTCCACCTGTGAACGCTGAGCCCGCCTCGGGCCCGAACGACACGCCGCCCCGCGGCCTGCCGTTCCAGCGCGGCAACTGGTACCTGCTGTACAAGGCCGGAACGCTCGCCCGTCAGCGCTGGAACGCCATGCTCACCCAGGTCAACCTGAGCCCTGGGCAGTACGGCGTGCTGATGGCGCTGGACGAGGCCGGCCGCCTCGGTCAGCAGCGGCTAGCGGAGCTCATCGGCGTCGATCCGCGCAACGCGGTACCGATCATCGATGCCCTGGCCGAGCAGGGCCTGGTCAGCCGGGAAGTCGACCCGTCGGACCGCAGGCGCCGGGTACTCGAGCTCACCGACAGGGGACGAGCGGTCGCGGGCAACCTCGCGTCCGTGGCGGCCGAGATCGAGACCCACCTGCTCCGCCCGCTGGACCCCGGCGAGCAGGCGTCGCTGCGGCGCATGTTGCTCGCCCTGCTCGACGCGGCCAGGGAGCCCTCAGACGCGCAGGGGTAGGAGCACGTCCGCCCGCCCGCGCAGCCGATCCGAGCGGCCGGTCCCGCCTAACAGCGCTATCCCCTTCGCTCAGGCGGGAGGCGTGCAGCCGACCGCGGCCTCGCTGGTCAGCATGAGGAAGGTCAGCGTCTCCTGCAGGTACAGGTCGACGCCGGTGTCGGTGTGCGACAGGTACCCGATCGAGAGGTCCTGGCCGAGGTGCAGGCTGAAGTCGCCGCCGCGGGTGGTGAGCACCATGGCACCGGTGATCGCGGGCGCCCAGATGATTTCGCCGGTCAGCAGCCTCTTGATGTGCTGGATCACCGGGTAGCCGTGGTCGCTGGTCTCGCTGACCTCGGTATAGGCGGCCGCGCTGAGCAACACCGAGTACGGCCCGTCCACCCCGGCCACGCGCAGCTGGCTGAGCGCCTGCGCCAGCGCCGCCGGGTACTCCCTCACGTCCGCGGGCAAGATCACCGGCGGGTTGCTCGATCCCTGCCGGATGCCCTCGATGCTCGCGGGCGGATAGCCCTCGAAGATCGCTCCGTCCTCGGCGAACGCGATCTGCCGGGCGGCGTCCTTGACCGGCTGCCAGTCCGCGTCCTGTGCCCCGCGCGCCACGTCGTCGATCTCTTCGCGGCTCAGGGTGAACGGCGCGCGCAGCTCGACCAGCGGTGCGACCTGCCGCAGGCGGGCGTGCACGCCGTCGCCCGGCGGGTCGATCGCCTTGACCCGGCCGATCCCGACGGCGGACGAGTCGAAGCCGGAAGGCCCCGCCACGTCGACCACGCGCCGCCCGGCCAGGTGCCGCTTGAACGTGCGGGCAGCCTCCTCCTCGATCTGCGCCCACGCCTCGTCGGAGACCGGAGCCAGCTCGCGGTGCAGGTTATTCATCGTGGGATGCTCCCCTCAGGCTGCCGATGTTCAGCGAGCCGGCCGTCGGCCGCTCCGGCTGCGTCGTGACTGATTCAGGATCCTCGGCCTCGTCGCCGGCCTCGTCGTCGCCCAGGCCTGCCAGCAGGTCGGCCGACGGCACGAAGAACAGGCCTCCGGTCACCGCCCGGCTCACGTCGAGCAGCCGGTCATAATTGCCCTCCGGCCGGCCGATAAACATGTTCCGCAACATCAGCTCGGTGACGGCCGGCGAGCGCGCGTATCCGATGAAGTAGGTGCCGTAATCGCCGGTCCCGACGTTTCCGAACGGCATGTTATCCCTGAGGATCTTTACTTCCTCGCCGTCCTGGGTGATCGTGGTCAGCGCGTTGTGCGCGTAGGCCGGCTTGACCGAGTCGTCCAGCTCGATGTCGGCGAGCTTGGTCCGCCCGATGATGTTCTCCTGCTGCTCGGTCGGCAGCGCGTTCCAGGCGTCCATGTCGTGCAGGTACTTCTGCACGATCACGTAGCTGCCGCCGGCGAAGGCCGCGTCCTCGTCACCGATGATCACCGAGTCGAACGCGAGCCGGCCCTCGGGGTTCTCCGTCCCGTCGACGAACCCGAGCAGGTCGCGGTGCTCGAAGTAGCGGAAGCCGTGCACCTCGTCCGCCACGGTCACCGCGCCCGAAAGCCGCGCCATGATCTGCGTGGCGAGTTCGAAGCACAGGTCCATCCGCGCGGCCCGGATGTGGAACAACACGTCGCCGGGCGTGGCCACGGCGCGCCGGGGCCCGGCCACGATCTCCTGGAACGGGTGCAGTCCGGCCGGCCTCGGGCCGCCGGACAGCCGGTCCCACGCGCTCGCGCTCAGGCCGGCCACGCACGTCAGGTAGTCCTCGGTGCCCCGGAACCCCACGGCCCTGATCAGCCCGGCCAGGTCACCGCACAGCCCGCGCACGGTCTCAGCGCAGTCCTCGCCGGGCTTCACCACCACGACCAGGAAGATCGCGGCACCGGTCAGCGGCGACAGCACGGCCTGCGGCTCCGCGCCCGCGGCCCCGGCCGCATCGGTGCTCACCCGTCTATCCTGCATCAGCAGTTTTCCGGGCGCAGGCCGGCCCGGGCAATGGGCGAAATGGCCTGGCGAGGGCCGGCCGGCCGGCGTAAGGGCGATTGCGCGCGGCGTGGTTACGGCGACGGAGCCGGGTCAGGGCGCGGTACCGCGGGGGAGCCGCGTCAGGGCGCAGCGCGGTTCCTGCGGGGGGGCCGGGTCAGGGCGCGGCGCGGTTCCTGCGGGGCGGCCGGGTCACGGCGCGGCGCCGGCCTCGGCCGGGGCGAACGCGGCCCGGAGCAGTGCCCCGGCCTCCTCGACCGCCGCGGTCAGCCGTGCGGCGTCCGGGGTCAGGCCGGCCACGATCGCGTCCAGCCCGCGCAGCCCGGCCCGGTCGAGCAGCGTCTTCTCGTTGGTCACCCACTGGCCGGCCGCGGCCAGCACGGCGTGCGCCGCCTGGCACCCGGCGGTGGCGATCATCCCGGCGGTCTCCGTCGCCAGGCCGCGCGCGGCGTAGGCGGCGCGGCCGTAACCCAGCGTGGCCTGCCCGTCCCGCCACCAGCGCGGCGGGGCCGCGGCCCGCAGCGCGTCCGGGTAGGCGGGCTGCTCAAGCTGGCCCGCCAGCACCTTGTTCATCGCCAGTTCCGCCACCACGATGTAGGTCGGGACGCCTGCCAGGTGAAACATCAGCCGCTCGATGCGGAACCGGCCCGCGCGGGCCCGTGCCACCTCGCGCTCGACGTCGTCGAGATCGCGGTAGTGCACGTCGACGTCCCGCCCGTCGACCCGCAGCCACGCGCCCCCGTTGAAAACGCCGCCGCCCCAGTCGCCGATCTCGAAGACCCTTCCTGGCCAGCCGAGCACGCGCAGGCTGTCGGGGCCGAACCCGCCGCGGTAATAGATGGCGAAGTCCCAGTCGCTGTCCGGCCGGTTCGTGCCCAGGGCGCGGGACCCGCCGAGGGTGACCGCCTGCACGCCCGGCAGCCCGGCCAGATGGTCCACGACATACTGACAGAACGCTCCGTCGCGTCGCACGCTGGCCACGATAGGCCCGGCCCCGGGTGCGGCGGCAACCGAGTTTCCGGTTACCTGGCCGGTATCGACCCCCGAGACGGAGCGTTCAGGATCGGGCTAATGCGCGGAGGGCGAGGCGATGGATGAGCACGCGGTGGTGCCGGCCGAGGAGTGGGTCAGCGCGCGCATGGCGCTGCTGGCCAGGGAGAAGGAGTTCACCCGGCTGCGCGACGAGCTGGCGCGCCAGCGCCGAGACCTGCCCTGGGAGGAGGTCACGACCGAGTACTTCTTCGAGGGCGCGGACGGGACCAGGAGCCTGCCGCAGCTCTTCGACGGGCGCAGCCAGCTGATCGTCTACCACTTCATGTTCCCGCCGGACTGGGACGCGGGGTGCCCGCACTGCTCGTTCTGGGCCGACAACTTCAACGGGACCATGGAGCACCTGCACGCGCGCGACATCACGATGGTCGCGGTGTCCCGTGCCCCGATCACCAAACTGGCCGCGTACCGGGACCGGATGGGCTGGACGTTCCCGTGGTACTCGACGCCCAGCATCGAGTTCAACCACGACTTCCACGTCACGTTCACGCCGGACGAACTGGCCGCCGGCACCGCCGTCTACAACTACGGCTCGACCGATCCCGGGATGCCCGACCGCGAGGGCGTCAGCGTCTTCTGCGCCGACGGCGGCCGGGTCTTCCACACCTACTCCGCGTACGCGCGCGGCATCGACATGCTGAATGGCGCCTACCACTACATGGACCTGGTCCCGAAGGGCCGCGACGAGGGCGGTCATCCCGGCGACCCCCAGTTCTGGGTGCGGCGCCGCGACGAGTACGGCGGCTGACCCCGGCCGGTCAGTTATTCACCGCCGCAGCCGCCGGGGCTCGGCCGGCGGTCACGCGGTGTTCACGGCATGGCGTCAGCCTGTCGGGCATGGCTCACGACGACTCATCCCTCACCCGCAGGAAGGTGCTGGCCGGCGCGGGCGGCGCCGGCCTGCTGGCCGCTGCCGGACCGGTCTCGGTGCTCGGCTCGGCGCGGCCGGCCCGGGCGGCCTCGGCCGGTGGCGCGTCCGACGGCACGCCGGAGCAGATCCATCTCACCTGGGGCGCGGACCCGGCCTCGAGCGTCACGGTGTCCTGGGCGTCGCCCGGCCCCGCCGCGCGCCCGCGGGTGCTGCTCGGCCGGGCCGGCCGGGTGGTGCCGGGCCGGACGATTCCCGCGGTCCAGCGCGGCTACACCGACGGCATCAACGGCGAGACCGTGTGGACCTATCACGCCCAGATCACCGGGCTCGCGCCGGACACCGGCTACGCCTACACCGTGACCGCGGACAACGACGCCAGCAGCCCGCCGTTCGCTGCGACGTTCCGTACCGCGCCGCGAGGCCGGGCGGCGTTCCGGTTCACCAGCTTCGGCGACCTGGCCACCCCGAACACCCAGTGGGTGCTTTCCTACGGTCAGAGCGCGTACGCGGTCGCGGCCGTCGAGTCGTTCCGGCCGCTGTTCCACCTGCTCAACGGCGACCTGTGCTACGCCGACCTCAACCCGACCGTGCAGCCGGAGGTGTGGCGCGACTTCGGCAACAACAACCAGTCCTCGGCGGCGAACCGGGCCTGGATGCCGTGCCCGGGCAACCACGAGGTGGAGTTCGACAACGGCCCGCAGGGGTTCACCTCGTACCTGACCAGGTACACGCTGCCCGACAACGGGGTGCCCGGGTTCCGCGGGCGCTGGTACTCGTTCCGCGTGGGCTCGGTGCTGTTCATCTCGCTCGACGCCGACGACGTGATCTACCAGGACGCGGGCGCGTTCGTGGCCGGGCCCGCGGCGCTGACTCCGGCGGCGAGCACCGGCAACCCGCCGATCGCGCCCGGCACGTCGTTCTACATCAGCGGCTACTCGGGCGGAGCGCAGACCGCGTGGCTGGAGCGGACGCTCCGCTCGGCGCGATCCGACCCGTCGGTCGACTGGATCATCGCGCAGATGCACCAGATCGCGTGCTCGTCGTCGGCCACCGGCAACGGCTCCGACCTCGGCATCCGGCAGCAGTGGCTGCCGCTGTTCGACCGATACCAGGTGGACCTGGTGCTCAACGGCCACGACCACGACTACGAGCGTTCGTTCCCGTGCCGCGGTTTCGACAGCATGGCGGGCACGGAGGTGGCCACCGGGGCGCCGGCGGCGACCCTGCGGCCGCACCCGGTGACCACCGACGACACCGGCGTGTTCGACACCAGCCGGGGGACGGTGCACCTGGTCGTCGGCTGCGGCGGCACCGACGCCAACCTCGACGACTACGGCCTCGACAAGGCGGACGGGCTGGCGCAGGCCAAGGTGTTCACCAGGGCCAACCGGCCCGTGCCGACGTCGACGCCGGGCGTGTTCACCCGGCCGGCCGCGGACGCGGTGGAGGACGCAACCTGGTCGGCGCGGCGGGACACCTCGACCGGCTACGGGATCGCGGTGTTCGACGTCGACCCCGGCGAGCCTGGCGGGATGACCAGCATCCGGGTCACCCAGTACCACGCGCTGGGAGCCGACCCGGTCAACCCGGCCACCGGCGAGCCGGGCGCCCCCACCCCCGACTACACCGAGTTCGAGACGTTCACCCTGATCCGGCCGCGGTCGGATCGTTTGAGGGGCACTGGCACGGTGCCGCGGCACGCCCCGGCGAGCGCGCCGGGCGGCTGAGCCCGGCCGGCCCGGCCGCTTCACGGCTGTTCCGGCCGCTTCACGGCTGTTCTGGCCCGGCGGTTCCTCGGCTGTTCCGGCCGCTTCACGGCTGTTCTGGCCCGGCGGTTCCTCGGCTGTTCCGGCCGCTTCACGGCTGTTCTGGCTGGCCAGCGCGGGCGCGGTCGTGGCGCCGGGCCCTCGTCGGCGCCGCGTCGGCTTTGAACCGGATGCGCCGCCCGATCCGTGAACTGGGCATGAACGTGGTCATGGACAGAGGATCGCACCGGGTGCAGCGGTCATGGCGGCTGCTCGGGCTGCGGCTGGCCGGGGCCGGGCTGCTGTTCGCTACCGGAGCGATCCATCTTGACTTGTACCTGACCGGATACCGGACGATCCCGACGATCGGCTGGCTGTTCCTGCTGCAGGTGATCGCCGCCTTCGTCCTCGGCCTGACGGTGCTGGTGCTCGGCCTGCGGCTGGCCGCCGCGGCCGGCGCGCTTTTCGCGCTGTCCACCCTCGGCGGCTACCTGTTGTCGATCTGGATCGCCCTGTTCGGCTTCCGTGAGGTTCGCACCACCGCCGGCATCATCGCGGGAGTGATCGAGGTCGCGGCGTTCGCGGTGCTTGCCGCCTACGCCCTGGCACCGCTGCCGCAGCACGCGCTGCGCGGCCCGCGGATGGCGCGGGTGCGCGACGGCCTGCCCGGCGCGCTGGCCGCGGTGGGCGGCCTGTCGGCGCTGGCCCTGGTGCTGCTCGGCGTCGCCGTCGCCGGAGCGGGCGGGCCGTCCGCCCCGTCGTCCTCGACGGCGCAGGGCGGCGCGTCTGGCCAGGTGCTGAAGACCACCAGCATCCACGGCGTCACCGTGCTGACCGACGCCAAGGGCCTCACGCTGTACTGGTTCGCGCCGGACACGCCGACCAAGTCGGTCTGCAACGGGAGTTGCGCGGCCTACTGGCCGCCGGTGACGGGCAACGAGAACCTCGCGCCCGGCGTTCCAGGCACCCTCGGCACGATCAAGCGCGCGGACGGCTCGACCCAGGCCACCTACGACGGTCACCCGCTGTACACCTACATCGCCGACAACGCCCCCGGCCAGGCCAACGGCAACAACATCAACCTGAACGGCGGCCTGTGGCACGAGGTGGTGGCCCGCGGGGGCTGACGGCCGGCGGCCGGGCGGCCGGGTGGCACGAGGTGGTGGCCCGCGGGGGCTGACGGCCGGCGGCCGGGCGCCCGGATGGCACGAGGTGGTGGCCCGCGGGGGCTGACGGCCAGTTGCCGCCCTGAGCCGACCGCCAGGGCGCGCCCGGTCATCGCCGATCGGCAGCCCCGTCTTCACCGATCCGACCAGCAAGGCGCGCCCGGTCATCGCCGATCGGCAGCCCCGTCTTCACCGATCCGACCAGTAAGGAACGCCAGATCATTACGGACAATCGGCGTCGAATTCGGTCGGCTCTGGCTTCTGCTCGGCCGGGCCGAAACCCGTGCGCCCGCCGTAACCAGGAATGCTCGGCTCGACGGGCCGCCAACTTCCGGCATAGCACGCATAACTGGCACGGCGCATCCGGACGCCAGGCTAGGTCAATAGCGGGAACGGACCATTGCTGTTCCTCTCTTCGCAGCTATGGGACAACGCCGCTAAAAGCCGGCCTGTCCGAAACCCCGGCGCAGGTCAGGGGGATACCCGGGAACGCGTGACGTGCGGCCGGGTGGCCCCGCGGGTACATACGCAGCGCGGCCGGCGAGCAACAGAGGGCTGCATCGGGGGCTTCGATCATGCAGTTGCTGGCGGCTTCACGCGGCGCCGAATCCGGGCAGGCGACGTTCACCGGGGCCATGGAGCACGTCGCCCAGGCGTTCGAGGCGCTGGGCGCGTTGATCCTCGTCGTCGGCGCGGTGTGGTCGCTCTGGCTGGCGGTCGTCACCTGGCATCGCACCCGCCGGCCGGCCGGTGCCTACGCCGAGATGCGCCAGGCCTTCGGGCGCACGATCCTGCTCGGCCTGGAGGTCCTGGTGGCCGCCGACCTGATCAGGACCGTCGCCGTCTCCCCGACCCTGGAAAACGTCCTGACCCTGGGGCTCATCGTCCTGATCAGGACCTTCCTGAGCTTCTCGCTGGAGATCGAGATCGAGGGCGTGCCACCCTGGCGCCGTGCGACGGCCCGCGCGCCCGCCGCGGCGGCGAAGGCCACGGGCGGTGACGAC
>Ga0335073_10011227_pt1 | contig 12577 bp, 9 predicted proteins | sample Lox_Sample_22_FD_207093 | JGI IMG/M metagenome (GOLD analysis project Ga0335073, IMG submission 207093) | Soil microbial communities from Loxahatchee National Wildlife Refuge, Florida, United States - Lox_Sample_2.2 | ecosystem: Environmental > Terrestrial > Soil > Wetlands | place: USA: Florida...
GCGACCTGTGAGCACGCCAGGGTTCCCTCAGCACCGCTATTCATGCGCACGAACGCATTACAATCGTCGTCCAGCGTACGGCCCGGCACTACGGTGCGCAGCGTGGCGTTGATCGCCGTCACCTGCAGGCCGCTGATGTATTCCAGCAGATGAAACGCGTGCGTGCCGATGTCGCCGATTGCGCCGCCCTTTCCGCTGCGCGCCGGATCGGACCTCCACGCGGCCTGCTTGTGGCCCGTGGTTTCGAGTGCCCGACTCAGCCATCCCTGAAAGTATTCGACCGCAACCTTGCGAACCGCCCCGAACTTGCTCGCAGCGCACATCGCGCGGGCTTCGCGGACCATCGCATAACCGGCATACGTATGCGTAAGGCCATACGGCAAACCGGATTTTTTCACCGCGGCTTCGAGCGCGAGCGCTTCTTCATAGGTGGCCGTCGCCGGTTTGTCGCTCATCACGGGAATGCCCGCTTCCAGCGCGGCCTGGGCGACCGGCAGATGCAGATGATTCGGCGTCGTGATCACGATGAAATCGATCCCGTCACTCCGCTTGCTCTCCGCCGCGATCATCTCCTGATAGCTCGCATAGGCGCGCGCCGGATCAATGCCGAATCTGATGCCCGCTTCGCGCGAGCGTTCCGCCGACTGCGAAAACGCCCCCGCCACAAGTTCCATCCTGCCGTCCAGTTCGGCCGCAATGCGATGCACCGGACCAATGAACGCTCCCGGGCCGCCGCCCACCAATCCCATGCGCAATTTGCGCGACTCTGCCATCGCTTCCCTCTCCTCACATCCGAGGCAGGCCTGCAGCCTGCGGCACAGTTGCCTCCGCGAGCCAGTCTACACTACGCTCGTTGTCCCACATGCTCAACCGCAGCACAGACCGGCGGCGGCTCGATGCGATAGATTATTGGGTGAACATGAAGAGAATCTCGATTCCTGATTCCTCGCGCCGCTGGGATTGCCTCAGTCTCGGCGAGGTCATGCTCCGCCTTGATCCCGGTGAGGGCCGCATCCACACCACGCGGCAGTTCCAGGTGTGGGAAGGCGGCGGAGAATACAACGTAGCGCGCGGACTGCGCCGCTGCTTTGGCCTGCGTACCGCAATCGCCACCGTGCTTGCTGAAAATCCCGTCGGCCGCCTGGTGGAGGACTTCATCCTGCAGGGCGGTGTGGACACGGCGCTGCTCAAGTGGGTGCCTTATGACGGAGTGGGCCGCACGGCGCGCAACGGCCTGAACTTTACTGAGCGCGGCTTCGGCGTACGTGCCGCGGTGGGTTGCTCTGACCGCGGGCACACCGCCATCAGCCAGGTAAAACGCGGCGACTTTGATTGGGAAGCCATCTTCGGCGCGGAAAATGGCTCGCGCTGGCTGCATACCGGCGGCATCTTTGCCGCGCTTTCGGCTTCAACGGCCGATGTGGCTGTGGAAGCCATGGACGCGGCCCGCAAGCATGGCACGCCGATCTCTTATGATCTGAACTTTCGCGATTCGCTCTGGAAATCGATCGGCGGCAAAGCCAAGGCGCAGGAGGTCAATCGCGAGATCGTGCGCAAGGTCGACGTGCTCTTTGGAAACGAAGAAGACTTCACAGCGATGCTCGGCGTCGAGATCAAGGGCGTGAGCGAAGATTTCGACGAGCTACCGATCGCCGGCTACGAAGAGATGCTGCGCGAAGTGGCCGCCGCCTATCCGAACCTGAAGCTCATTGCCAGTACGCTGCGCACCGCGCACACGGCCAGCCGCAACGCATGGGGCGCGATTGCGCTGTATGAAGATCAAATCGTGCACGTCCCGCAGCGTGAGATTGACATCCTGGATCGCGTTGGCGGCGGCGACAGCTTCGCCTCAGGCCTGATCTATGGAATGCTCGCCGCCAAGGAAATCGAATGGGCCGTCCAATGCGGCGTAGCGCACGGCGCGCTGGCCATGACCACTCCAGGTGACACCAGCATGGCCACGCTCTCAGAAGTAGAGCGCATCATCAAAGGCGGATCGGCGCGCATCGCCCGCTAGATCGCAGCGAAATCGACGAGGAGAAAATGCCCGAAACAACGCAGCAAACCATCGAGCGGGTGGGACTCATTCCGGTTCTGCGCGCAAAGAGCGCGGAGCAGGGCCACGCAGTCGTGAAAGCCATGGTCGAAGGCGGAGTGACCGTCGTGGAAGTGACCATGACAGTCCCCGGCGCAGTCGATTTGCTCAAGGAGCTCAAGAAGGAGTACGGGGCGCAGCTCCTGCTCGGCGCCGGCACCGTGACCACGGCGGCGCAAGCCGAAGCAACGATTGAAGCGGGCGCGGAATTTGTCGTCAGCCCCAGCCTGCATCCCGAAGTGATCCGCGCGACAAAGGCTAATCAGAAGATCTCCTGCCCCGGCGCTCTCACGCCCACAGAGGCCATCACTGCGTGGGAAGCCGGCGCCGACTACGTGAAGATCTTCCCCTGCTCAGCCGTGGGCGGCGCAAGCTACCTCAAAGCGCTGCTGGCGCCGTTTCCGCACCTCAAGCTCATTCCCACCGGCGGCGTCACACTGCAGACAGCAGAGAGCTTCCTCAAGGCAGGTGCCCGCGCATTGGGTGTTGGCAGCGACCTCGTGAATCTGGCTGCCGTCGATGCCGGAAAACCGGAAACCATCACCGAGACCGCCCGCGCTTATCTGAAGGTGCTGGCCGACGCGCGGAAGAGCTGACGCTGCCGCTATGACCGACTCGTCTTCAACTCAATCCTTCAGCCTCGCAGGCCGCCATGCGCTCGTCACCGGCGGCGCCAGCGGCATCGGCGAAGCCACGGTGAAGGAGCTCGCACGCGCCGGAGCCTTCGTCTGGGTCGCCGATATCAATCTGGCCGCTGCAGAAAAGCTTGCTGGCTCGATTGGCTCTGCCAGAGCTTTGCACCTCGACGTGACTAGCCCGGAATCGATCAACAAAGCCGAGTCCCAGCTCAATCGCCTCGATATTCTTATAAACAACGCGGGGATCGGCCATGTCGGATCGATCGAAGCCACCGAGCCCGAAGACTTCGACCGGCTGATGAACGTCAACGTGCGCTCGGTCTATCTGGTGACGCGCGCCTTTCTGCCGTTGCTGCTCGCCGCGAGCCAGCATCATGAGGCAGTGGGAACCATCATTAACATCGCGTCGGTCTCCGGGCTGGTCGGCATCAAGCAGAGGTTCGCGTATTGCACCACCAAGGGCGCAGTGATCGCGATGACCCGCCAGCTGGCGGTCGAATATCCGAAGACGCTGCGCGTGAACGCCGTCTGTCCCGGCACCGTGCAGACTCCGTTTGTCGAAGGTTACCTCGAAAAATTTCACAAAGAGAATAAGGAAGAGGTGCGCGCCGAGCTCCGCGCGCGCCAGCCCGTGGGGCGCCTCGGCCGGCCGGAAGAAGTTGCCTCTGCGGTGCGCTATCTCGCCTCCGACGAGGCCGCCTTCGTCAGCGGTTCCCTGCTCACCATCGACGGCGGCTGGACAGCCGCGTAAATTCGTTCATTCATCGTTTCAATTCTCCCTGGAGGATTCGCATGAAGCTTGTCTCGTTCTCAACTGCCGATAGCACGATACGGCCGGGCGCGCTGCTGGACAAAGAGAATCTCGTCGTCGATCTGAGCGCCGGCGGTTACACCGACGCTCTTTCCGTGATCAGCGCAGGTGTCGCAGCCGTCGATAAGCCCGCCGCCGGTCCTAGCTACAAGCTCAGCGAAGTGCGTCTGCACGCGCCGCTCGCGAACCCGCCGCGTCTGTTTGCCATCGGCCTGAACTACCGCGAGCACGCGATCGAATCCAAGATGGCCTTCCCCGAGTTCCCTGTTGTCTTCTTCAAGCTGCAAACGGCGATCATCGGCCCCGGTGAGGCGATCGTGCTTCCCAAGAATTCCAATGAGCCCGATTATGAGGCCGAGCTGGCCTTCGTGATCGGCAAAGGCGGCTATCGCATTCCCGCTTCGGCCTGGCGGGAGCACGTCTATGGCTACACCATCATCAATGACGTGAGCGCCCGCGACATTCAACGCTCCACCTCGCAGTGGTCATTGGCCAAGAGCTTTCCTACGTTCAGTCCCATGGGTCCGGCCATCGTCACAGCGGATGAGATCGCCGATCCGCACAATCTGAAGATTGGCCTGAGCATCGATGGAGAAACCCTGCAGAACTCGACCACCAGCGAGCTGATCTTCAAGATCCCTGACCTAATCGAATATCTGTCTTCGATCACGCCGCTCTTGCCCGGAGACATCGTGTCCACCGGCACGCCATCCGGCGTCGGCATGGGCCGCAATCCCAAGCGCTGGCTCAAGCCGGGTGACAATGTCACAGTGACGATTGAGGGCGTGGGATCGCTGACGAATCCCGTTGTCGCTGAGTAAGAAGCTGAAGCCAGCTACCGAGGTGAGCCTAAGCCAGGCGCCGAGACGCAGCCTGGCTCAGGCGGCGATATGCCCTTCACCGGGTTTCGCTTCAGCGAAGAGCCAGCCATACAGCGCTACGCCGATGTAGCAGGCGACCGGGACGAGATAGGCAATCTGATTTCCGGCTCGGTCAGAGAGAATGCCCATCAGCTTGGTGAGCACCGCGCCGCCCAGGATCGCCATTACCAGCAGCGATCCGGCGGTCTTGGTCTTCTCGCCCATGCCTTTCAGTCCCAATGCAAAGATCGTTGGGAACATGATGGACATAAATAAGCTCGTGGTCAGCAGGCAGCCTACGCCCACCCAGCCGGGATGCACCACCGCAACCATTGCCAGCGCTATGTTGATGATGGAATAGAGCACCAGCATCAGCCGCGCGTGGAAATGACGCATGAGCCACGCCGAACTGAAGCGGCCCACAGCAAAGGCCGCGAGGGTCCCGGTCAACATGTAACCTGCCGCTTTGTCACCGACGCCGGTAGCCGACTCGACGTAAGGAATGAAGTAGCTCCACGTGCCGACCTGCGCACCCACGTATAGAAACTGCGCGATCACCGCGAAGACAAAGTGCGGCTGAAACAGGCGCACATGCTCAACCGGCACGTCCATATCCACCGCCACTTCTTCGCCGCCAAGCACCGGAAATTTCGTCATCAGGATCAGGAATGCCCAGACAAATGCAATCGCGCCCAGCACCAGGTAAGGCGTGACGACGCGCAGCGTTTCCGAGTGAAGATAGGCCTGGTAAGTACCGGCGGCCTGCATGGACGCCACCTGTGCATCGGTATACTTGATGCCCGAAAAGATGAAGACTGTTCCGATCAGGCCCGCGGTGATAGACCCCAGCGGATTAAACGCCTGCGAGAGGTTCAAACGGCGTTCGCTTGACCCGGCCGGACCCAGTTGAGCGATGAAGGAGTTGGAGCCGGTTTCAAGAAACGAGAGGCCGCTGGCAATCACGAATTGCGCGACAAGGAAAAACGCATAGAGCCCTGCCTGTGCCGCTGGGTAAAAGAGCCAGCAGCCGCTGCCAAGCAGGCAAAGGCCGGTAACGATTCCCATCTTGTAGCCGAATCGCCTCATCAACTGCGCGGCCGGAAAGGCGAGCGTGAAATACCCCAGGTAAAACCAGATCTGCACGCCGGCAGCGCTCGACCGGTTGATGTTGAACGACTTCATGAACTGCCGGATGAGGATGTCATTCAGGTTGTTCGGAATCGCCCAAAGAAAGAAGAGCACCGTGACAACCAAAAAAGGCAGCATTCTCCCGGGGGGGATCAACGCAGCTTCAATATCCTCGTCGTTCGCGGATGACACGTTTCGTGCGCCGACCGGCCCTGCAGAGATGCTCAAGTGGACCCTCCTTTCAGGCGCACGCCCGCAAAAGCCGAACGTATACGTTTCCGGAATCGCTTCCGAAGCCCGCGCCTGATCGCTCCACTCTTTCTATCGAATCAACACAACTCCTGGCAAATCGGATTTTCCGGCGCGCAAGCGGCAGGCCGCCGGATGGAATGAATCGCCTCAGATTGCCTCGAGGCTGCGGCCCTTGGTCTCCGGCAGCGACAGCACGGTCACGATCAGCCCCAGGATGCTGGCCAAGGCTGCGGCCGTCTCCGCGCCGAGAAGTCCCTTCCAGTGCAGAAGGAATGGAAAGACGAAGACGCCGGCGAAGCCTCCCAGCTTGCCCATCGCCGCTGCGATGCCGTGCCCGGTTGTGCGCACGCGCACTGGAAAGATCTCCGAGGGGTAAATGAATGTCGTCGCATTGGGGCCGAACTCGGTGAAGAAGTAGCTGAAGCCATAGATGACAAGGAACGGCACCGCCGCGTTCTGCAGGTTCGGCAGAAAAGCAAGCAGGAAGAATGTCACCGCCATCATGGCAAAGCCAAGCACCTGTATGGTCTTCCTGCCGATGCGGTCCATGGCCAGAACGGCGAGCACATATCCGGGCAGCGCGAAAACCGCAAAGACCGTGAGTTGCGTCAAGGTTTTCTCGAGCAATGTGTGGTCGCTCTTGAGCGCCGAAAGCACCAGGGGACTGGAAACGGTGTTCCCGTAATATGCGGCGTCCATCAGGAACCACGCGGCACTCGCGCCCACGAGCCGGATCAGCAGCTTGTTGTCATTGACCAGCCGCTGGAAGCCATCCCAGAAGGAGACGGACTGGCTCGGAGCCTGCAGATTTCGCCGCGCAAGCGTGCCGCCCTCTACGTCGCCATGTTCCGCGGCCGCCGCCAGAAAGCGTGGCGTCTCTTTCAGCCGACGGCGCTGCCAATAGACAGCCAGCGCGGGCACTGCTCCAAAGGCCACAAGGATGCGCCAGATCAGATCGTGCGAGAGGCTCGTGGACAAAAGCGCCGAGGCAAAGAGCGGCCCGACAATCAGACCCGCGGCCTGCATCGCGAAGACGAGCGTTACGAGGAGCCCTCGCGAAGACTTCCCGGCAAACTCGCTCATGATGGTCGCCGAAACCGGGTAATCCCCGCCAATGCCGATGCCGAGAACAAAGCGAAGCCCGATCAGCCACCAGATGTTAGGAGAGAAGGCACAGGCGATGGCACCGATGGCGAGCACCAGCACCTCGACGCCATAGATGCGCTTGCGGCCCAGCATGTCCGCCACGCGGCCAAACAGAAGCGCCCCAAAGGCCGACGCCAGCAGCGCCGTCGAATCGACGAGGCTCTCCTCAATCTTGCCTACGTTCCACATCGGCTTGAGGAGCGACATCACGACGCCGATGATGAACAGGTCGTAGGCATCGGTGAAGAAACCCATGCCCGAGATGAACATGATCTTCCAGTGGTGGCTTGAGATTTTAGCGTTGTCTAATTCAGTAAAGTCATAAACAGCTTGGCCCGGCATAGTCTACTCCGCGGCATAATCTGCTCGCGAGTGGATCAGATGCGGCGGGACATTAAAGACATGTTACATAGATATGAATTTGAGAGGGGAGGAAGGAGCCTCCCGCCTGCCGGCGGCGCGCATCACAGCACGCGCGCCAGCCACTTGCCTGTATGCGAGTGCAAATTGTTGGCGATAGCCTCCGGCGGGCCCTCTGCGACGATTTTTCCGCCCCCCATGCCGCCCTCGGGCCCAAGATCGATCACCCAATCGGCGCTTTTGATCACATCGAGATTATGCTCGATGACGATCAGTGAGCCACCGCCGTCGATCAGCTTGCGAAACGCTGTCAGCAACTTCGACACATCATCGAAGTGAAGACCGGTCGTGGGCTCATCCAGGATGTATAGCACGCGGCTGGCCTGGGAAGGCTTGGCATTGGAATTGGCCGCGCGCACCGCGGCAAGATGTGCCGCGAGCTTCACGCGCTGCGCCTCACCGCCGGAGAGAGTTGTCGCCGACTGTCCCAGCCGCAGATAACCCAGGCCGATCTCGTCCAGCACAGCGAGCTTTTCGAGCAACCGCGTCTGGCCGGCGAAGAAGCGCAGCGCCTCCTTCACCGTCATCTGCAGCACTTCGTGAATATTCTTGCCCTTGTACTGCACCTCGAGAATCTTCTGCTGGTAGCGCGTGCCGTTGCAGTCCTCGCAAGGGAGTTCCACGTCGGCCAGAAACTGCATTTCGACCGTTACCGTGCCGTCGCCTTCGCAGGTATTGCAGCGGCCGCCGGGTACATTAAAGGAGAAGTGTCCCGGCGTGAGCGAGAGCCGCTTCGCCTCGGGCTGAGCGGCAAAAAGCTCGCGCACCAGATCAAAGCCCTTGATGTAGGTGATGGGATTCGAGCGCGGTGTGCGCCCAATCGGCGTCTGATCCACCAGCACCACGTCGTTCAGCCGCTCCACCCCGGTGAGTGAGGCAAACGAGCCCGCGGGATCACTGCCGTCGGTCTGGCCCAGCGCCCGCGCGACGGCGCGATAGAGCACCTGATGCACCAGCGTCGACTTGCCGGAGCCGGAGACGCCGGTGATCGCGACGAGCAGGCCAAGCGGAATCTCTACATCCAGCCCGTGCAGATTGTTGGCGCGCGCGCCGCGCAGCACCAGCTTTTCACGGCCGGGAGCGCGCCGGCGTGTCGGCACGGGAATCGTAATCTTGCCGGAAAGATACCGGCCTGTGAGCGAGTTGGGATTGGCTTCGATCTCGGCCAGTTCGCCATCGGCGAGTATCTTGCCACCAAACTCGCCCGCTCCCGGGCCAAGATCGAGCAGATGATCGGCCGCTCGCAGCACATCCGGATCGTGCTCGACCACGAGAATCGTGTTGCCCAGGTCCCGCAGCTCCTCCAGGATGTGGATCAGCCGAGAGGTATCCCGCGTGTGCAGGCCGATCGAGGGCTCGTCCAGCACATACAGCGCGCCCACCAGGCGCGAACCCAGCGACGTGGCCAGCTGGATGCGCTGCGCCTCGCCGCCGGAGAGCGTAGAAGCCAGCCGGTCGAGCGTGAGATATTCAAGGCCCACCGCATCCAGAAAACTGAGCCGCTGCCGCACCTCTTCGAGGATGGGCCCGGCAATCTCCTCCTGCATGGCCGTAAGCTCGAGCGCGTTGAAGAACTCCTTGGCTTGTGCAATCGTCAGCGCCGACGCCTGGCAGATGTTCTTCCCGTTGAGTCGGACAGCGCGCGCTTCGGCTCGTAGCCGCTGGCCGCGGCAATCGGGGCACTCGGCGTAGCCGCGATACTTGCTCAGCATCACGCGCACATGGAGCTTGTACTTCTTGCGGTCCATCTGCGCGAAGAAGCCATAGACGCCTTCGAAGCCGCCCTTCCCGCGCAGCACAGTCTCCTGCGCCTGCTCTGGCAGATCATGCCATGCAACATCGAGTGGAACTCCCAGTTCCGCCGCGCGCTTGCGCAAATCGGTAAACCACGGGCGGTACTTGGGCCGGTTCCAGGGATCAATCGCGCCCTGATTCAGAGTCAGGCTCTTGTCGGGAATGATAAGGTTCAGATCGTAGTCGACTGTATTGCCAAAGCCCTGGCAGCGGGGGCATGCGCCGAAGGGATTATTGAAGCTGAACAGGCGCGGCTCCGGCTCGCGGCCCGGACGATGGCAGGTGGTGCACTCGTACGCGCCGCTGAAGCGCAGCCGCCGCCGTTCGGCGGTCTCGTCCCGCGGCGCCTCTTCGAAGATTACTTCTCCCGCCTCGCGATAGGCCGTCTCCAGGGCGTCCACTATGCGCGAACGGTTTTCCGGATTGACGACGACCCTGTCTAAAAGAACAAAGAGCGGAGCGCCGAAATCGAGATCGAGCAGCGACTCGGGCGTTGAGAACTCGAAGATCTTCCCCTGCTGCCAGAGCCGGTTGAAGCCACTGCCGCGTAACTCCGCCAGACGGGCCTTCAGCGTCTCAATGTGCAGCGAGGCCGCGTCATTCGCAACCTGCTTGATCTTGGCGCTGGCCTTCGCGGCACGCGCCGACGCTCGCCCGGATTTCGCCGGCTTTTCTTCCGCTGTGGGTGACGGCGTCGCCGTGACAACCGGAAATAGCACATTCAGCCGCGTTCCTTCGCCCAGGGCAGCGATGGTCTCCGCCGCTTCGTCGACGGAATCCCGCTTCACCAACCCGTCGCAATAGATGCAGTGCACAGTGCCGCAGCGTGCATAGAGCAGCCGCAGGTAGTCATAAATCTCCGTCGCCGTCGCCACGGTCGAACGCGGATTGCGCGTCGTGTTTTTCTGCTTGATCGCGATCGCCGGCGCAAGACCGTCAATCTCGTCGACATCCGGCTTCTCGATCCGCTCCAGAAACTGCCGGGCGTAGGCGGAAAGCGACTCGACATACCGCCTCTGCCCCTCGGCGTAGATGGTGTCGAAGGCCAGCGAGCTCTTGCCCGAACCCGACACGCCGCTGACCACCGTCAGCTTTCCGTGAGGAATCTCGCAGGAGACGTTCTTCAGGTTATGCGTCCGCGCGCCGCGGATAATGATGGCGTCGTTCAACAGGAATGCACCGGGGGACGAATTCTGCCGGAAGCATCCCTGCATCCTCAGTGAGGTTCAGGGCGCAACCGGCCATTCTTTAGTATACGGTCGCCCCCGCCACGGCAGGCGCGTGCACCCGTGACAATATGGTCAATGTTCTTCCGCAGAGGAATACAGGACGAGTATCCACCGCGGACTCGTCGCCTGGCCATTCCATGACCTTGCCGCGACCTGCGACGGAACCGCGTCGGTGAGATCGAGGGCGTACCAGCCGGGAGCGGCTGCGCGGCGCCGGTCGTAAACACGACGCGGCATTTCCGGACAGCCACCTGCCCAACCTGGAAAATCAAAGAATGTGCCAATAACCCCTGGGGAAAGTGCTGGTTGAACCAGACCAAACTGCTCTATGCGGCGAGAGCAGGTAACCGCGAAAAGTCGAACCGTACCGATTCGTTGGGCTCGCGGTTCAGAACCCCTGCCAGGCCGATGAGGGCCTCTGAAGCACAGGCTGGACACTGCTGTGCGCAGTTGCCGATGCAGTTGCAGTCCTGGCAGAGATAGGCGCTGGTCAATGGCATGTGTTGCATCGAAACAAATGTCATGTGTTTACCCCTATATTCCCCTCGCTGGGTGAGAACGCTCATACGCTTCCTCCGATCCTGCGCGATGGGACCCCAAATCAGATGACTACATCTGGATGGATGCCGCTCGATGCGGCGAAGTTGTTTTGAGTTTAGGTGCATAGAACTAGTGAACTGCTTCATTCATATCACCCGCTGAATGGTGCGCGAAGAACCATGACCGTTTCAAGTCAGTCCCCAGTAACCCGAAAGTGACTCGCGAAGCCGGGTAAACTGGTTACTGAGGATTAATCCTGTGCCGCGTGCCGCTTATTTTGCTGTACTTTGCGCTTCCCTGCTGAGCTATTACCCAAGCTTCGCCCAGGAACCGCCCGCGGCAGCCGCTCCGGCGGCACGCGCACCGGAACCGGTGCCGGAACAGGTCTCCGCTGCCGAGACGGCGATCGGGAAATCCGACTGGAAGACGGCGGAGACGGCTCTCGACGCCTGGGTGGCGACGCATCCTACCGATGCACGCGCCCTCTTCGATCTTGGGTACGTGGCCGACGCACAGAACCGCCTGGACGATGCAGCAGGTTTGTATCGCCGCGCCATCGCGGCCGATCCAAATTCCTTTGAGGCTCATCTGTCGCTAGGCCTTCTGCTGGCTCGGCAGGGAAAACCGGACCAAGCCCGGCCGGAGCTTGTCACGGCCACCACGCTCGACCCCGGTGACGCCGGCCCGGCTCTCAAGGCGCGTGCCTGGCGCGCACTGGCGCAGATCGACCGACCCAAACCAGGCGGCGATAGCGACCCCAGCGCCGCTTCCAATGACCTGATCGAGGCGCTGAAGATTTCACCGGAGACCGAAGACGATACCCTGCTGGCTGCCAGCCTGGCCGAAGATGCGGGCCAGTACGACACCGCCGAAGCGGCATACCGCCGCGTGCTGGCCAAAGATCCGAAGTCGGAGTCCGCCACCACCGGCCTGGCACATCTGCTCATCGCCCGCAAGCAGTATGCCGACGCGGAAACCATGCTTCGCACCGCGCTCACGCAATTCCCTGACGACCCCACGCTTACGGCACAGCTTGCCACCGTGCTCGCCGCGCAGGACAAGGCCGAAGCGTTACCGCTCCTCGAAAAGCTGCATGAAGCACATCCAGCCGATCCGGCTATCACGCGTATGCTGGTCACCGTGATGGCCGACGCCGGTGATTACGCCGGCTCCGATCAGCTCTGCGCTCAGTTGCTCACAACCAATCCCCAGGACCCGCAACTGCTCGTCACACACGGACAGAACCTGGTGCACCAGCTGCGGTATGTTGAAGCTTTCAACGCATTCGACAAGGCGACAAAGATCGAACCGGCCAACGTTGACGCCTGGGGTGGTCTCGCGTTCGCCGCTTCGCGCCTCGAGCGGCCCGACTCAACGCTGCATGCGCTCACGATGCGCGCTCGCTACGTGTCAGACAACGCGTCCACCTACTTTCTCTGGGCGATCTCGTACGACAAGCTGCAGCAGAAGCAGCAGGCCATCACTTACTATCAGCGTTTTCTCCAAGCGGCCGCCGGCAAATTTCCCAACGAAGAGTGGCAGGCGCGACAACGGCTGCAGGTTCTCGGCAAATAAATTACCGCATCACGCGTGACCTGATCGCGGGCCCAGAATCCATTTCAGTAACTGGGGTAATCGCCTTCGACAAATCCAGCATCATAATT
>Ga0335073_10011228_pt1 | contig 12575 bp, 11 predicted proteins | sample Lox_Sample_22_FD_207093 | JGI IMG/M metagenome (GOLD analysis project Ga0335073, IMG submission 207093) | Soil microbial communities from Loxahatchee National Wildlife Refuge, Florida, United States - Lox_Sample_2.2 | ecosystem: Environmental > Terrestrial > Soil > Wetlands | place: USA...
CTCGACATCCAGGAGGAGTACCTGGCCAAGGCCAGGGACTTCGCCGACCGCCGCGGCCCGGACCCGATCACCGAGCGGGTGCTCGCCCTGTGGGAGCTGACCCTGCGCGCCGTGCAGACCGGGGATCTCGGCCTGGTGGCCCGGGAGATCGACTGGGTCACCAAGTACCAGCTGATCGAGCGGTACCGGGCCAAGTACGACCTGCAGCTCTCGCATCCCCGGGTGGCGCAGCTCGACCTCGCGTACCACGACGTGCACCGCGGCCGGGGCCTGTACTATCTGCTGCAGCGCCGTGGCGCGGTCGAGCGCGCCTGCCGGGATCTGGACATCTTCCAGGCCAAGTCGGTGCCGCCGCAGACCACCAGGGCCAGGCTGCGCGGGGAGTTCATCCGGCGGGCGCAGGAACGGCGCCGCGACTTCACGGTGGACTGGGTTCACCTGAAGCTGAACGACCAGGCGCAGCGGACCGTGCTCTGCAAGGATCCGTTCCGTTCCGTCGACGAGCGCGTGGAGAAGCTGATCGCCGGCATGTAAAGGACCGGACGGGAAGACCTGATGTCGGTTTCGGAACGCGACGCCTCCGGGCTGGCCGAAGACGGCACCGAGCCCCTGGTTCCGGGGGCACCACCGCGGCCCGCGCTGCTGGACCGGTGGGCCGGGCGGTTACTGTTCACCGCGGCCGCCGTGGTGGCGTTCATCTGCTACCTGCGGATGTCGCTGACGGTCGCGACGAACTCGGACGGGGCGTCGAACGCGCTGCAGGCGTGGGACATGCTGCACGGCAACCTGCTGCTGCACGGCTGGAACATGGCGGATGCGTCCTACTACACGACCGAGCTGCCCGAGTACATGCTGGTGGAGCTCGCCCGCGGGCTGAACGCCGACGTGGTGCACGTGGGGGCGGCCCTGACCTACACCCTGCTCGTGGCGGTGGCGGCGCTGCTGGCGAAGGGGAAGGCGACTGGCACAGAGGGCTGGGCCCGGATGCTGATCGCGGCGGGCGTGATGCTGGCACCGCAGCTCGGCGTCGGGACCCAGGTGCTGCTGCTGTCACCAGATCATGTCGGCACCACCGTCCCGGTCCTGGCGGCGTGGCTGCTGCTGGACCGGTTCGGGCGGCGGCGCTGGGTGCCGGCCGCCGTCGGGCTGCTGCTGGCCTGGGCCATGGCCGCCGACGAGGTGGTGCTGCTGATCGGGATCGCGCCGCTGCTGTTGGTCAGCCTGGTCGGCGCCCGCCGGCGGATCATCGCCGGGCGGCACCGCCCGTCCGGTGCCCGCTATGAGCTGTCCCTGGCCGCGGCGGCGCTGGCCGCACTCGTGGTGGGGCTGAGGGTGCCCGCGGCGATCCACGCCGCCGGCGGCTACAGCATGGTGCCCGTGCCGCTGCACCTCGCGCTGGCGAGCCAGTTGCCGGGCCGGCTGTGGCTGACCGTGCAAGGGCTGCTGCTGCTGTTCGGTGCCGACTTCGTCGGGCTCAGGCTGGGACTGAGCGCCGGGCTGGTGCTGCTGCACCTGGCCGGCGTGGCGCTCGCGGCCTGGGCGGTGTGCGTCGCGATCCGCCGGTTCCCGCGCGACAGCGACCAGGTCGTGCAGCTTCTCCTGGTCGGCACGCTGATCATCGTCCCCGCGTTCCTGTTCTGGCGGCAGGTGCCCGGGATCGGGTACTCGCACGAGATGGCCGCGGCGCTGCCGTTCGCCGCGGTGCTCGCGGGCAGGCTGCTCGCCGGCCGGCTGATCTCCGCCCGCCTGGTCACCGTGGCGGCGGCCGTCCTGCTCGGCTACGTGGTGACGCTGGGCGGCAACGCCCTGGCACGCCCCGCGCAGTCCGAACCTCCCCAGCTCACCTCGTTTCTGGCCCGGCACCACCTGGATTATGGCCTGAGCGGCTACTGGCAGGCCAACGCGCTGACGCTCGCCAGCGGCGGCCGGGTCCAGATCAGGGCGCTGGCGGTGAACCGTGGCCGCCCCGGCAGCGTCGGCGCCGGCCACTATTATTCGGATGCGTCGTGGTATGACCCGCGGCTGCACGACGCCACCTTCGTGCTGCTTTTCTCCGGGAAGCGCGGGTTCACCGGCGAGGCAGGGCTCAAGCCGTTCGACCCGTCCGGCCAGATCACGGCGACCTTCGGGCGCCCCGAGCACACCTACGACCTCGGCCGCTACACGGTTCTGGTCTGGCGGCAGAACCTGCTGCAGCACCTTTCCACAGCGCCGGAGGGGGTCGCGAAACGGAGCGGGTAGGCTGGCTGCGCTCATGACCCAACTTCGAGGATTCCCATGCGACGCATCGCTGCTGCGCTCTTGCTTCCCCTGATCGCCGCCCTGGCCCTTGTTGGCTGCGGCTCGTCATCGACGCCGCCCTCGAGCCCCAACGGTTCGGTGACGGCGGCCGGCACGTTCGGCAAGGCGCCGAACGTGAAGATTCCGGCCAAGAAGGCGGGCAAGAACCTGTACGTCAAGACCGAGATCCAGGGCAGCGGGGCGACCCTGACCAAGAGCGACGCGTTCCTCACCAACTACGTGGTCTACATCTGGAGCGGGACCACGCACAAGCTCGTGCTCAGCACGTACACCAGCACGCCGCAGGTGCTCTCCGGCTCCCTGCTGCCCGGCCTGCAGACGGCGCTGCAGGGCAAGAAGATGGGCAGCCGGGTGCTCGCGGTGCTGCCGCCGAAGTACGGCTACGGATCCTCGGGCAACACAGAGGTAGGCGTCACGGGGAGCGACACGCTCGTGTTCGTCGTCGACATGATCAAGTCTTATTCCGGGACCGCGGCGGCGTCCGGCACGCACGTCTCCAACGGCGGCGGCACCCTGCCAACCGTGACCCAGGCGGCGGGCAAGGCGCCGACGGTCACGATCCCGAAGACGTCGCCGCCCAGCGGGCTGATTGTGAAGACCCTGATCAAGGGCAACGGGCCTCCGATCACCAAGGGCCAGGAGGTCGTCACGCAGTACGTCGGGCTGAACTGGCGGACCCGCGCGGTCTTCGACTCTTCCTGGTCCAGGGGCGCGCCGTTCGGCTTCCAGATCGACGCGTCGCCGGCGCAGATCATCCCGGGCTGGGACACGGGCCTGCTCGGCGTGCCGGTGGGCAGCAGGGTGATGCTGATCATCCCGCCAAAGGACGGCTACGGTTCGTCCGGCGAGTCCTCAGCCGGGATCAAGGGGACCGACACGCTCGTCTTCGTGGTAGACGTCCTCGACGCGGTCAACAGCAGCAAGAGCTGAGCCGCCGCCGCGTCCCGTTCACCGTGGACGCGCTCACGTCACGACCGGTCGGTGAGCGCGTCGACGGTGAGGCCGATGCCGATGCCGAGCATCCACACGTCCTTGGCCAGCGGGGTGCCCTGCTGGCTGGGCCGGATGCCGTCGTCCTTCGTCATGCCGGGCGTGCGGGCGTACATGCCCAGCAATCCGGCGGAGAACGCGGTCAGGCCCGCCCCGGCGACGGCGGCGGGCACGACCGGCAGCAGCAGCGCCGAGCCGAGCGCGATCTCGCCGACCGACAGCAGCCGCGCGAAGTCCTTCGGCTTCAGCCGGGCAAGCAATGGGTAGGTGCCGACGGCCATGCCGTGCAGCCGGGCGGCCGCCTCCTCGTCGGCCGACCACTTTCCCAGGCCTGCGTTGAGGATGAACGCGCCGGCCGTGACCCGCCCGGGCAGCCGCCGTGCCTTCGCCGCGAATCCCATCAGCCCTGCCTTTCGGTTCGCCGGAGCTTCCGGCTCGGTTCATTCTTCCGCAGTGCGCTGGCCGGCGAGCACCGCGGCGTGCTTCCCGGCCGCCGCGGCGGCCAGAAAGTATGCGAGGTCCTCGTCCAGCCCGCGGCCCATGGTGGACAGCGGCACCGGGCAGGCGCGCAGGGCGCCTTCCAGCCCGGCGATGCTCACCACCACCAGGTTGTGCCGGGCCGCGAGCGGCGCGGCGGCGGCGGTGACCCGCTCGCCGAATTCGCCGGGCAGGCCGGGCAGCACGACGTCGGCCCGGGCCAGGGCCACCCGCCCGTAGCTGGTCAGGCTGTGGTGCGAGACGCCGCGGTGCCGCTCACGCGGGTCGGCGTCACTGATCCGCAGCGACGCCACCGGCCTGCCGCCGAGCACGGCTGCCGCGTTGACCGCCTCGCCAGCGGCCACCCCGGAGAATCCCCACCTGGTGCCGGTGCCCAGGTTGCCGGGCCCCTGCGACACCACGATCAGGTCGGCGCCGAGCACATGCCGCGCGGCCAGCAGCCCGGTGTGCAGCGTGACCGCCTCCAGGTCGCCGCCGAACGCCTGGCCCACCGTCACGGTCGCCGCCAGCCAGCCGGCGTCCCGCAGCGCGGCGGCGCTCCGGGAGAACCACGCTGGCAGCGCGGCGCCGTCCAGCATGACGTAGACGGCGCGCGCGGATGCGCCCCCAGCGGGCCTGCGCTCGTGGCGGTACCCGGCCAGAATGGCGGGCAGGGCCGAGTGCAGATCGGCAACCACCACCGGGGTGCCGTCCAGGTCGTCCGCGTCGCGCAGGATCTCGTGATGCGGTGAGCCCTGCTCGTCGGCGCCGAGAACGGTGGCCTGCAGCGGCGTGTAGCGCGCCTTGATGAGGTGGCCGGGGCCGTCACGATCCGGCGGCAGCCGGTCCGGCAGCGCGACCACGAGCGCGTATCCGCCGGTCCCCAGGCCCAGATGCAGCGCCCCGGTATTGAGCAGCGCCCGGTCTCCTGCCTGCGGCCGGCCGGTGAGCTCCGGGTAAGCGAGAGCCCTGACCGCCGCGCCGTCCACGGCGACCTCGACCTCGACCGCGCCGGCCCACTCCCGCCGCACGGCTGACACCACCCCGGTGCGCCACCTGATCACGAAGGCAGGGTAGTGGACGCGCGTGTCACCGGGGGGCCAGGAAACCCGCGCCAGTGCCCCTGTTGCGCGCCGCGGCAAGGTACGGTCGGTGCTGGGATGCGGGGGAGAGAAAAGGACGTGCCAGGAATGTCACGGCGGAAGACGGAACGGCTGCTGAGCCTGGTCGTCTGCCTGCTCTCGGCGGGCAAGTACCTCACCGCGTCACAGATCAGGGACGCGGTGCCCGGCTACCCGGACTCGTTCGACGCGTTCAAGCGCATGTTCGAGCGGGACAAGGACGAGCTGCGCGAGCTGGGGATCCCGCTGGAGACCGGGATCAGCGCTACCCCCGACGAGGAGCCGGGGTATCGGATACCGCGCCAGGCGTACGCGCTTCCCGAGATCAGGCTGGAGCCCGACGAGGCCGCGGTCCTCGGCCTCGCCGCCCGGGTGTGGCGGCGCGCCGAGCTGGCCGGGGCTGCGGCCGGCGCCCTGCTCAAGCTGCGGGCCGCCGGGATCGACGCGGAAGAGACCACGCAGCCCGGGATCGAGCCGCGGCTGCAGACCGGCGAGGCGGCGTTCGGCCCGCTGTGGGAGGCGGTGCGGGACCGGCGTCCGGTCTCGTTCAGCCACCGCACGGCGGGCCGCAGCGTTTCCCAGCAGCGCCGGCTCGAGCCGTGGGGCGTGGTGAACCGGCACGGCCGCTGGTACGTGGCCGGCCTGGACACCGACCGCGGGGAGACGCGCTGTTTCCGGCTGAGCCGCATCGACGGCCCGGTGACGTTCAGCGGGCCGCCCGGCACCGTGACCGTGCCGCCCGGCACCGACGTGCGCGAGCTGGTGCGCGAGTGGGACAACACGCCTCAGGCCCGGCGCACCGCGGTGCTGCAGGTCAGGCAGGGGGGCGGCTACGGGCTCCGGCGCGGCGCCAGCGCCGTGCGTCCGGACCCGCAGCGGCCGGGATGGGATCAGGTCGAAGTGACCTTTACCGACGTAGGCTGGCATAGCGAGCATCTCGCCTCATTTGGTGCCGACGCCGTGGTGATCGAGCCAGCCGACTTGCGGGATGCCGTGATCGGGCGGCTCAAGGGGGTGCTGGCGTGACGTCCTCAGGGTCCAAGTCACGGGCGGGGACGCCGCCGCGCGTGGCGCCGGCCAGCGACCGGCTGCAGCGGCTGCTCGCCCTGGTCCCGTACGTGGTCAGCCGGAAGGTCGTGGGGCTGGCCGAGACCGCCGCGGCGTTCGGCATCAGCGAGCGCGAGCTCGTCGACGACCTGAACATGCTGTGGTGCGTGGAGCTGCGCTCGCCCGATCCCTACTGCCCGATCGACCTGTCCTACGAAGGCGGCGAGATCGTGGTCAGCGAGGCCGAGTCGTTCGACCGGCCGCTGCGCCTGGGCGTGGACGAGGCGAGCGCGCTGCTGGTCGCGCTGCGGATGCTCGCCGAGTTGCCAGGCTTGGGGGACCGCTCGGCGCTCAGCCGGACGATCGCCAAGCTGGAGGCCGCCGCGGGTGCCGCTGCCGCGGTGAGCGCCCAGGTGGCGGTGCAGCTCGACGACCGCGGAACCGCCACCGCCGCGGCGCAGGTGCGGGACGCGATCGACCGGGGCAGGCGGCTGCACCTGTCGTATTACGTCCCCGGCCGCGACGAGGCCACCGAGCGGGACGTCGACCCGATGCGGCTGCTGGTCGTGGAGGGCTGGACGTACCTTGAGGGCTGGTGCCTGCGCGCCGAGGCGGTCCGCCTGTTCCGGCTGGACCGGGTGCTGGCCCTGACCGTGCTGGACGAGCCCGCGTCGGTGCCCGCCCAGGCTCAGCCGAGGGACGTCGACCAGGGGCTGTTCCGGCCGTCCGCCGATGACGTCGAGGTGGAGCTCGAGCTGTCATCCGCGGGCCGCTGGGTGGCCGAGTACTACCCCTGTGAGCGGGTCACCGAGCTGGATGACGGCCGGCTGCGGGTCGGGATCCGGACCCCGGATACCCGGGTTTTCCGGCGGCTGGCGCTGCGGCTCGGCGAGGACGGCCGGGTGATCTCGCCGGCCAGCCTGGCTGCCGAGATCCGTGAGGATGCCGCCGCCGCACTCGCCCAGTACGCCTGACCAGTGCTCAGCAGAGCCGTCTTGTGTAGACTTTCGGTGCAAGCGACCCAAGGCGCGGGAACGCGCTTTCCCGCTGAATGGGGACTCAGATGAACATAGGTGACCTGTTCGACAGCCCACTAAAAGTGCTGATTATCGCGGTAGTGGTGCTTGTCTTGTTCGGCTCGAGGAAGATGCCCGACGCCGCCCGGTCGCTGGGCAGGTCCATGCGCATCCTCAAGTCCGAAGTGTCCAAGATACACGATGACGACGAGCAGCCAGAGTCTGCACCGCAGGCCCAGGCGACCCCGCCCCAGGCGCTGACCGCGTCCACACAGCAGGCGCAGATCGACGCGCTGCAGCAGCAGATCCGCGATCTGCAGCAGCAGCCGCAGCCGGTGGGCGAGGCCGTTGCCAACGGCGCTCCGGCGACAGAGGCCCCGCGGACGCAGCAGCCCGGCTGAGCCCGTCCTCCTTCCCCCGGTAACGGACCATGCCAAAGCTGGCTGACACCATCTCGGGTGCGCGCCTGCTGGGCAACAAGATCGCTCAGACCCAGCGGCAGGCGAACCCCGACGGCCGGATGCCGCTCATGGATCACCTCCGTGAGCTCCGCAACCGGCTGATCAAGGCCGTCGCGGCGATAGTGATCGCCCTGGCCGTCGGGCTGATCCCGTTCGTGCACGACCGGCTCTGGACGTTCGTGTACCACCCGTTCAACGCGGCCGCGCACGCCGACCACACCAAGCTGATCGTCATCGGGGTCCTCGACCCGTTCACGATCTGGCTCCAGCTCGCGTTCTGGTTCGCGCTGATCGTCACGTGCCCGTACTGGCTGTACCAGGTCTGGGCGTTCATCGCACCCGGGCTCTACCGGCGGGAGAAGCGGTGGACCTACGTGTTCGTGTGCACCGCCGCGCCGCTGTTCCTCGGCGGCGCCACCCTCGCTTACTTCGTGATGAGCCGGGGTCTGCGGTACCTGCTCGCGCTGGCGCCGAGCGGGATCCAGGTCGCCCCGACGGTGTCCAATTACCTCGGCTACTTCCAGGCCATGATCCTCGGGTTCGGGCTGGCGTTCGAGCTGCCGCTGCTGCTGGTGATGCTGAACCTCGTCGGTGTGATCAGCCACGAGCGGATGAAGAAGTGGCGCCGCATCATGATCTTCCTGGTGTTCGTGTTCGCCGGCATCGCCTCGCCGAGCCCGGACCCGGTCACGATGCTGCTGCTGGCCATTCCCTGCGTGGTGCTGATCGAGGTGGCCGACCTGCTGATCTGGATGAACGACCGGCGGCGCGCGAGGATCCCGTCCCCGTACGCTGGCCTGTCCGACGACGAGGCGTCTCCGCTCGATCTCGATGTGCCCTCGGGTGACGGCGCTGACATCGGGCGGCCTCCCGGATCAGCCGATTGACCGACGACGGGCCGGAACTCGTCGCGTTCCAGGCACTGTATGACTTCAGCTTTGACCCGTTTCAGCTGGAGGCGTGCCGGGCGCTGAACGCCGGGCACGGGGTTCTGCTGGCCGCGCCGACCGGCTCCGGCAAGACGGTCGTCGGGGAGTTCGCCGCGGCGCTGGCGCTGGCCGAGGGGCGCAAGTGCTTCTACACCACGCCGATCAAGGCGCTCTCCAACCAGAAGTACGCCGACCTGGTCCGCAGGTACTCGGCCGCCAGGGTGGGCCTGCTGACGGGGGACAACAGCATCAACGGCGAGGCTCCGGTGGTGGTGATGACCACCGAGGTGCTGCGGAACATGCTGTATGCGGGGTCGCCGACGCTGGCCGGGCTCGGCTACGTGGTCCTCGACGAGGTGCACTACCTGGCGAACGAGTTCCGCGGCGCGGTGTGGGAGGAGGTGATCATCCACCTGCCCGAGTCGGTGCGGCTCGTCGCGCTGTCGGCGACCGTGAGCAACGCCGAGGAGTTCGGAGACTGGCTGTCGCAGGTCCGCGGGGGCACCACGGTGATCGTGGACGAGGTCCGCCCGGTACCCCTGTGGCAGCACATGCTGGTCGGCTCGCGGCTGTACGACCTGTTCTCCGGGCCCGAGCATGCCCGCGGTCCCGGGCCGGTGAAGGGGGAAGGTGAAGGGGGAAAGGGGAGGTGGGTGGGGGGTGGGGCGACCCCTAAGGTCAACCCGGAGCTGCTGCGGATCGCCCAGCGCGAAGGCGCGGGGGGACGCGGGAGCGGAGAGGGCCGGGGAGGTGGGCGGGGGGGCAAGGCGCCCGGACGGCCAGCCCGCGCCGGGCGGCACCCGGCCAGGTTCCGGGTGCCGAGGCGGCCCGAGGTCATCGACCGGCTGGACGCGGCGGGCCTGCTCCCGGCGATCACCTTCATCTTCAGCCGTGCCGGGTGTGACGCCGCCGTGCTGCAGTGCCTGGACGCCGGGCTCCGGCTGACCACACCGGACGAGGCTGCCGAGATCACCGCGCTGGTGGAGCGGCGGACAGCGGACATCCCCGAGGAGGATCTGCCGGTCCTTGGTTTCCCGGACTGGCTGGCCGGCCTGCGCCGCGGGATCGCGGCGCACCACGCCGGGATGCTGCCGACGTTCAAGGAGGTCGTGGAGGAGCTGTTCATCGGCGGGCTGATCCGGGCGGTGTTCGCGACCGAGACCCTCGCCCTCGGCGTGAACATGCCGGCCAGGACGGTGGTGATCGAGCGCCTGGACAAGTGGAACGGCGAGAACCACGCGGACCTGACGCCGGGGGAGTACACGCAGCTGACCGGGCGGGCCGGCCGGCGCGGGATCGACGTCGAGGGGCACGCCGTCGTGCTCTGGCAGCCCGGCGTGGACCCGCTCGCGGTCGCCGGCCTGGCCGGCACCCGGACCTACCCGCTCAGCTCCAGTTTCCGGCCGTCCTACAACATGGCGGTCAACCTCGTTGGCCGCGTCGGCAGGAAGCGGGCCGCCGCGCTGCTGGAGTCGTCGTTCGCGCAGTTCCAGGCGGACCGGGGGGTGGTCGGCCTGGCCCGCCAGGCGCGCCGGATCCGGCGGTCGATGGCGGAAATCAAGGTCTCCTGCGACCGCGGCGACTTCGCCGGCTACCTGGCCATCCGGCGGGAGCTGTCCGAGCGCGAGCGGAATCAGGCCCGGGAGCGGTCCGCGGCCCGGCAGGCCGAGGCGGCCGCGTCGCTCGGGCAGCTGCGCCGCGGCGACATCATTCAGGTGCCAGGAGGGCGGCGCGCCGGGATCGCCCTCGTGCTCGAGGCCCCGGGCACCGACCCATCCGCGCCGCTTGTGCTGACCGTCAACCGCCAGGTCAAGCGGCTGTCGCTGGCGGACTTCCCGGTTCCGGTCACGCCCATCGACCGGGTGCGGATACCGAACTGGTTCAGCCCGCGGTCCGCGAACCACCGCAGGGACCTGGCCTCGACCATGCGCAACAAGCTGGCCTCGCGCGATCTGGGCAGGCCGCAGCGGGCCGGCGGCAAACGCGGGGGCGGGGGCGGCGACGCCGAGATCGAGATCCTGCGGCGGCGGCTTCGCGAGCACCCGTGCCACGCCTGCCCTGATCGCGAGGAGCATGCCAGGCAGGCCGAGCAGTACCTCCGGCTGGAGCGCGAGGCCGAAGCGCTGGAGCGCAAGGTGGGCGGCCGGACGCACGTGATCGCCCGGACGTTCGACCGCGTCTGCGCCGTGCTCGACCAGCTCGGCTACACCGAAGGCGACGCGGTCACCGAGGAGGGCAGGCGACTGGCCGGCCTGTACACCGAGCTTGACCTGCTGGTCGCCGAGTGCCTGCGCCGTGGGCTGTGGGACGACCTGGCGCCCGCCGAGCTCGCGGCGTGCGTCTCCGCGCTGACCTTCGAGTCGCGCCGGCCCGATGACGCCAGCCCGCCGCGGCTGCCGCACGGCCGCTCCCGCGAGGTGCTCGCGGACATGATCAGAGTGTGGGGCGAGCTCGACGGCGTCGAGAAGGAGCACCGCCTGTCGTTCCTGCGCGAGCCGGACCTCGGGTTCGCCTGGACCGCGCACGCCTGGGCACGGGGCCGGGCGCTGGAGCAGGTGCTGTCGGGCGACCTGACGCCCGGTGACTTCGTCCGCGCGGTCAAGCAGCTCATCGATCTGCTGGATCAGGTCGCCGCCGCGGCGCGGTCGGCGCCGGTCGCCGACACAGCCCGGCGCGCGATCGCCGCCCTGCGCCGCGGCGTCGTCGCCTACTCGTCGGTCGGCTAGCCCAGAATCGCCGGATGCGGTGCTCGCCCGCTGCGCGCGGCGCCACCTATGCTGTGGCGCTGGTGGCGGGGCATCGTGACTGGGGGACGGCTGTGCCACGATCGTTTGTCGAGAACGTCTCGGTATGGTGGCTGGCCGCGATCGCTTTCATCTGCCTGCCCGCCTTGACCGTGGCACTGCAGTGGCTCATCCGGCACCGTTCTCCCGGCCTCATTGAGGGCCGCCAGAACACGGCGGTCAGCTCCATGGGTGGGTTCGTCGGCGTGGTATATGCGATCATCGTCGGATTCATGGTGATCACGCTGTGGGAGCAGCATGCGAGTGCCGGCACCGCCGTTCAGAACGAGACGCAGGACCTGGGCGACCTTGTGCAGTTCAGCGGGGCGCTGGGACCCGCTGCCCACGGCCGGGTAACGGACCAGGTGGTTGGCTACGCCGGGTCGGTGGCCACGGCGGAATGGCCGGCGATGGCGCGCGGGACGAGCAGCCCGGCGACGCAGCAGCACTTCGACCGGCTCCTCGAGACGGTACAGCGTGTGCGGGTGCGAGACGTGTCCGAGCAGGAGTTCGAGGGCAGCGTGCTGGCGGAGATCAACGACATCGGTGATTCACGCCAGCAGCGGCTTGATCTCGCGAATGCGAACATACCGGGCGTGCTGTGGGTGGTCGTCATCCTGGCCAGCGCCGGCACCCTGGCGTTCAGCCTGCTGCTGGGCATCGACCGGGCGCGGCTGCAGTACTTCATTGTGGGCACCGTGGCCGTCCTGATCGGCGCGAGCCTGGTGCTGGTCCTCGAACTTGAGTACCCGTTCACCGGCAGCCTGGCGGTGCACCCGGAGCCGTTCAAGCAGATTGCCCTCGAGCTGGGACGCTAGCCGGCGGCCACCGGAAGGTCGTAGGTGCGGCGCACGCTGGTGCCGAGGCGTCCGATGTCGGCCCCGTAGATGTGCACCGAGATCGCGATCTCGCTGCCGTGGTTGCGAACCCGGTGGATGTCACCCGGGGGCGCGAAGCCGCTCACGTCTCCGGTCCGGTTGACGCTCCTGCCGGCCTCCGCCAGCGCGGCGCCGCCGTCGCGCAGCGCGAACAGCTCTTCGTACTCGGCACCCTGGACCACGCCGGTCACGCACCAGGCGACGTGATCATGGATTGTTGTCTGCTGCCCTGGCCGCCAGACCAGCACGCAGACCGAGAACGACCCGTCCGGCTCGGTGTGCAGCGTGTGGCAGACGTACCCGTCGGGACCGCCCTCGCGCTCGCTGGCGGTCAGGATCTCCGGGCCGGGCAGGTGCAGCCGCAGCTGGCCTGCGACCAGCTCGGCCGTCTGCTGCCAGTCGGCATGCCGTCCGGTGGCGCCGCGTATCGCGGCCACCAGGTCGGCGGGACAGCGGGTCCGCACTGCGCTTGCCTGGGTCAACCGTGCCTCCCCGGAAACGGAAAGGGAACAGATGGGCTAAGCCTAGGGATCTCCCGGCGCCCGGCTCCAATGCCAAGACCCTCATATACC
>Ga0335073_10011229_pt1 | contig 12575 bp, 8 predicted proteins | sample Lox_Sample_22_FD_207093 | JGI IMG/M metagenome (GOLD analysis project Ga0335073, IMG submission 207093) | Soil microbial communities from Loxahatchee National Wildlife Refuge, Florida, United States - Lox_Sample_2.2 | ecosystem: Environmental > Terrestrial > Soil > Wetlands | place: USA: Florida...
GAGCGAGGGACTTGAAGATGGGATCGAGGTGGTTCACCACGTCCTCTTCGCCGCCGATCATGAGGCAGTAGCCGCGCTCGAGGCCCCAGACGCCGCCGCTGGTGCCGCAGTCGACGTAGTGGATCCCCTTCGTTTTGAGCTCGCCGGCGCGGCGGATGTCGTCAATGTAGTAGGAATTGCCGCCGTCGATGACGATGTCGCCTTTGGCGAGCACGGGAACCAGCGAGCTGAGCGTCGAATCGACGGCGCCGGCGGGGATCATCAGCCAGACGGCGCGGGGTGCGGTGAGCTGTGCGGCGAAATCCTGGAGGCTCTTCGAGGACTTTGCGCCCTTCGCGACGAGGTCCTGCATGGCCTGGGGATGAGTGTCGTAGACGACGCACTGGTGACCGGCTTTGAGGAGCCGCTGCACCATGTAGGAGCCCATCCGGCCGAGGCCGATCATTCCAAGTTGCATGTGCTTGTCCTCCTGGATCAGTTTGCCGCTGAAGGTTGCGCCGCCATCGAAAACGGCCCTCGCTGTTAAGATTCCGTGCCGGGCATCTGGTCGCGTCTCGATTTGGCCGCCGCCTGCAAAAAGCCCCGCGCCGGACCCCATTCTTCGCCGCGAAGCGGGAATCCCGCCATGCGATCTTCAGTGAGTTCCGTCACATTCCGAGACCGATGACACGAGTCTAGTATTGGTAATACCCTGAAACCGCGCTCCGGTCATTACGATGCCAAATAATCTTCGCGATTTGTTCAGCGACAGCAGCGGACGGGTTCGCGGCCGGATTGCGGGCATTTATGCGCTGCTGCTCGCATTCAACGCGGGTGCGTGGCTGTGGGCGGCGGTGGCCTTCCATCGCTACCCGGTGCTGCTGGGCACGGCGTTTCTGGCCTACAGCTTCGGGCTGCGGCACGCGGTGGATGCCGATCACATTGCGGCCATCGACAACGTGACGCGCAAGCTGATGCAGGAGGGCAAGCGACCGGTAGCGGTGGGCTTCATGTTTTCCCTTGGCCACTCGACCATCGTGGTGGTGGGCTCGCTGGCCATTGCCGCGGCGGCGCTGGGCCTGCAGCGGCACATCGATCACTACCGGACGATCGGCGGCGTGGTGGGCACGCTGGTTTCGTCGTTGTTTCTTCTGGCCATCGCGCTGGTGAACCTGGTCATCCTGCGCTCGGTGTGGCAAACCTTCACGCGGGTGCGGCGCGGCGAACGCTACGAGGATGAGGACCTGGACCTGCTGCTGGCGAACCGCGGCTTTCTGGCGCGGATTTTCCGGCCCATCTTCGCGATGATCCGGAGGAGCTGGCACATGTATCCGCTGGGCGTGCTCTTCGGGCTGGGTTTCGACACGGCGACGGAGATCGGAGTGCTCGGCATCTCCGCCGCGGAAGCCTCGCGCGGGCTCTCGCTGTGGTCGATCCTCGTTTTTCCTGTGCTCTTCGCGGCAGGCATGTCGCTGGTCGACACGACCGACAACATCCTGATGCTGGGCGCGTATGGGTGGGCGTACGTCAAGCCGATCCGAAAGCTCTACTACAACCTGACGATCACCGCAGTGTCTGTGGTGGTGGCGCTGGTGGTGGGCGGCATCGAGGCGCTGGGGCTGGTGGGCGGACAGCTGCATCTGCAGGGAGCCTTCTGGGGGCTGGTGGGGCGGCTCAACGACAATTTCGGGGTGCTGGGCTACTGCATCGTGGGCCTCTTCGCGCTGGCCTGGATTGTCTCCATCGCGATCTACAGGCTGCGGCGCTTTGAGGAACTGGAGCTGAGCACGGAAGCGTGAATTGACATCGCGCGGCGCGGCGCATAACTTCGGCAATTCGGGATGAATTCTTCCGAGACGAGGAGCCTACCGTAATGCCGCGTTTTCTTTCTGCCCTCCTTCCAGTCCTTCTCATCGCCTGTGCGGCCGCGCAGAACACGCCGCCCGCGGGGCAGCTGGACCCCACGCGCAACATCGCCGACCCCGTTCTCTTCTCGTCGTTCCATCAGCCCCTGCCGGAGCAGTACATCTGGACGCACGATCCGAAGGGGCAGACCCAGGCGCAGCAGGATGCGCCGCGTTATTTCCTCGTTCACTTCCGCGTGGACAGCGTGCCGCAGACGGCCACGCTGTATGTGGCCGGGCCGATGAACGCCGAGGTATGGGTGAACGGGACCGAAGCCGGGCATTTCCTGGGCGATCCGCTGTCGCGCATCGATGTGCACGTGTACTGGGCGAACGTGACGCAACTGCTGCATGCGGGCGACAACACGGTGGCCGTGGAAGCCGACCACGGAGGCGCGCTGGTGGCGAAGATTGTTCCGGCGGCGGACGGCGTGAATGCGCCCGCCATGCTGATCAGCGACGGCTCCTGGAAAGTGACGCAGCAGGCGGCCGATGGCTGGCAGAATGCGGGCTTCGACGCGAGCGCCTGGCCGGCCGTGAAGGCGCGCGGCTCGATCGAGGGCAACATCGATTTCTTCCAGTGGAACAGCGACGCGGGCATGTACGACTGGCCCGGCTACGAGGGCGCGTCGTCCTTCCTGGCACATGTGTATCTGCCGGCGGAGAAGGTGATCGACGTCTATCAGGGCAACGGCAGCTTCGAGAACGTGGATGCGCTGACGCAGGAGACGGTCGACCCTGCGCACGAATTCACGGTGAAGATGCACCTGGACGTCACGCGTAACTTCACGCCTGGGCTGACGCTCGATTTCGGGCGCGAGGTGGCGGGGCGCGTGCAGGTGATTTCGGACAGCGATGCGCCTGCGGTCGTCTCGATTGCCTATGGCGAATCGTTGGGTGAGCTGAACAACGAGCCGTATCTGGGCGACAACGCGGTCTTCGTCAATCCGCACGCGAGCGCGGTGGGGCCGAAGTCGGCGTTCCGGTATGCGCGGATCCGCTTTCTGGCGGCGGGCGATTTTCGGGTCAAAGCGATCCGGCTGGAAGACATCTATTACCCGGTGCACTATCTCGGATCGTTCGAGTCGTCGGATGCGCTGCTGAATCGCATCTGGGAGACGGGCGCCTACACCAGCCACCTGTGCATGCAGGACGACATCTGGGACGCGCCCAAGCGCGACCGCGGCCGCTGGATGGGCGACACCGATGTGAGCGGGAGGGTGATCGACGCGGTCTTCGGCGATCACTTCCTCGTCGAAGACACGCTGACCCGGCTGATCGGGCCGCTGCCGATCACGCAGCCCGTGAACGGAATTCCCGGATACTCGTCATTCTGGTTCACGGAGCTCCAGGACTATGTGCAGCACAACGGCCGCATCGAGTACGTGCGCGCCATGCACGACCGCATGGTGGGGCTGCTCGAGTTCATGGACAAGGATTTCAACGCGCAGGACCAGTTCATCAACCACACTCACGACTGGCCGTATGTGGACTGGTCGCTGTGGCTCGACGGGCAGTCGGCGGAGTCGACGGAGACGACCGTGCTCGAGTACATCCGCGCCTACCGCGCCGGAGCGTGGCTGCTGCGGCAGATCGGCGACACGCAGAACGCAGACCACTTCGAGCAGCGCGCCGATACCCTTTCGAAGCTGAGCCAGCAGCAGGACTGGACGGACGGCTCGTACGGTCCGCGCTGGCAGACGAACGCGATGGCCGTGATCTCCGGCGTTGCGCCGACCGATCAGTACGGATCGATCTGGCAGAACGTGCTCGAACAGGTGGGACAGCCGACCTTCCGCCCCAATGTGATCACACCGTATTACGGCTCGTACGTGCTGGATGCGATGGCGCAGATGAACCATCGCGAGGCGGCGCTGAAGTGGATCCGTGAATACTGGGGTGGGATGATTGCCGAAGGAGCGACGAGCTTCTGGGAAGCCTACGATCCGGCGTGGCCGAAGGACGATCCGCATGTGGATCTGCAGGCCGACGACACGGCGGGTTACCGCATCAGCCTGGCGCACGGATGGTCGAGCGCGCCCACCTTCTGGCTGATGCAGGAGGTGCTGGGCATTCAGCCGACGGCGCCGGGATTCGCGAAAACGACCATCCGGCCCGATCTGCTCGATCTGGAATGGGCGAAGGGCGCGGAGCCGACGCCGCAGGGGCTGCTGAAAGTGGATCTGCGCAAGACCCACGACGAGCACAGCCTGCACGCAGTCATCGATCTGCCGCCGGGAGTGGAGGCAACGGTGCTGTATCCTGCGACGCCTGGGACGGGTCCGCTGATGGTGAACGGTGAGCGCCAAACCGGCACGCCAGCCGAGAACGGCAGCCGCGTGGCGATCGTGCTCAGCAAGCCCGGGCAGTACGAGATTCACGCCGCGGATTGAGCGCAGGCCCGGTCAGCGAACGGAGCCGAGAGAGGAATCGGGACCGTTCATGCCCGGGTGGCTGACCTCATTCGCGTGGGGCACGAGCTGGGCGTAGATCTCCCGCGGGAGATTCGTGCGCCAGTGGCCGGTGATGCGCGCGAAGAGCACAGTTCCGAGAAAAAGAATGGCGAGGATGGCGGCGACGGCGCGGGGGCTGGCGATGCGGCCGCGCCAGCGCTCCGCCAGCGGAGTTTTGCGGGGCGGCAAGGCGAACTGCAGGCCGTTTTCGACGGGGCAGGCGGCGACGCAGGCCATGCAGGCGCTGCACTCGACGGAGCGAATCCGGACGAGCTGGTCGACTTTGAGATGCGCGGGGCAGACGCGGGCGCACTTGCCGCAGTCGATGCAGGCTTCGGGGTCGCGGCGAATTTTGAGCGGGCTCAGCAGCGAGGCAAGTCCCATGAGCGCGCCATAGGGGCAGAGGTAGCGGCACCAGAAGTTCTCGACCAGCATGGAGAGCAGGGCCAGCACGCCGAGAACGATCGCCGCGGTGAGCGAGAGGTCGCGGAAAAAGTTGAGCATCTTCACGTCGGCAACCAGGCCGTAGGGTGTGAGCATGAAGCCGGCGAGCGCTTCGGCGGACATACTGGCGATGATGACGACGAAGAAGCCGAGCAGAACGTATTTGAGGCTGCGCAGCGAGAGATCGGCCCAGCGCGGGAGGCGGAGGTTGCGGCCGAAGACGCGGCGGCCCAGCTTCCAAAGATATTCGGAGAGGGTGCCGACGGGGCAGAGCCACGCGCAGAAAGATTTTTTCAGGAGCAGGCTCATCAGCAGGAAAGCGATGAGCAGAAACATGGCGGCGGGGTGGATGGGGGTGACGTGGCCGGTGACGAGCAGGTATTTCAGGTTCATCAGGCCGGCGATGGGCAGCCAGCCTTCGACGCCGGCGGGGCGGCTGACGTGCAGGCCGAGGCCGCCGCGCTCGAATCCGCGGACCCAGAGGTAGAACTGCAGGCCGATCCAGGCGTTCAGGGCGATAAAGATTCCCTGGGCGATGCGCCGGATGCGCTGGGACTGGTCCGGCGCGGAACGGCGGATGACTTTTTTAGGTGTGGCCTTGCGCGCGGCGGCGGTTTCGAACGGTTGCGTGCCCATTTCCCGCATCTCCTGCGTTGAAAGTAGCGGGGGCTGGGCGCCGAAGCAGTGACTTTTATCACGCGGGAAGGGCCAGGGATCAGGCCGGAGGCGTGTAAAATTGGACATAGCGCGTCAGATCTAGGGGCGGCTTCCCGCAACTTCCCTGCACAGTTCAGGCGATTCCCGCGAAGCTCAGGACCTCGCGCGCAACAAGATCCTTTCAGGAGCACCATGATGGCGAAGATTGCCAAAACAGCCGACCGCAAGAAGATGATGGACACGACCAAGAGCACGGATTGCCCGAAGTGCTCCAAGCCCACCCGCATTGTGAAGCGGGTGAAGGACCGCGAGCGGGGGATTCCGGGCGGGGTGTACATTTCCTGCTCGGCCTGCGAGTTCTACGAAAAGCTGTAGCCGGTCTTTATGGCGTGAGCGGATGCTGAGCGGGCTCCGGCTTGCGCAGCACGGCATTTTCAACCAGCGCGAGCACCAGAATGGCGGCCAGCGCGGCGACGGGAACGGCGAATCCGACGCGCAGCGAGGCCGATGCCGTGGATACCAGGCCGGTGAGCCAGGGCAGGACGGCTCCGCCGCCGGCGCACATGGCAAAGACCCAGCCAGTCCGGCGATGATCGCTGAGGCGGGCGAGCAGGCGCGCGACCCCCAGCGGGAAAACAGGGCCAAAACCGATGCCGGCGGCGACGACGGCCACCAGCACCGTGGCCGTTGCATGCGGCTGAATAAGAGCGGCGACGGCCGCCAGGGCGAGCACGAGGCCGGGCACCAGGACCGCACTCTCAGAGAATTTGCGCAGCGCGAGCGATGTGAGGCCGCGTCCGGCAAGCAGGGCCATCCAGTAAATGGAGACGGTGAGGCTCGAGTCGGCGAGGGTGAATCCGCTGAAGCGGTGCGCGTAGGTGGCGATCCAGCCGCCGACGGCGTTCTCCACCCCGACATAGAGGAAGAGAAAGAGCGCAAAGAACGCGAGGGTGCCGAACTGCGAAGAGGCCGTCGCTCGGGCGCGAGGGGAAGGGCCGGCCGGAACGCGCAGGAGCGGCGCGAACGCAGCGAACATGCCCAGTGCGGCCAGTGCGAGCAGGAGGAGCAGGGGACGCATGCGATGGGAGCGTTCGGCTGCGGCGATGACCCAGGGACAGGCAACGGCGCCCATCCCCCACCAGAGATTCACGATGGAGAGGCGGCGACCGCGACCGGCGGAAGCCGCACCTGCGGTGAGATTGGTGGCGGTGACCGAGAGGCCGGTTCCGAAGCCGATCAGCGCAAAGGCCATGAGGGCCAGAGGGTGACCCGTGGCAGCGTTGGTGCCGGCTGCGGCGACGTCCAGCAGCGCCACTCCGGCGGCCATGAACGCAAAGCCGCCGGGCAGGCTGCGGTGAAGCCGCCACGGCGAAAAGACGGCGCCCACGGTAGAGGCGGCAAACTCGGCGGCGAAAAATCCGCCGGATTGGACGTCGGGCAGCCCCCAGCGCGCCGCCAGCAACGGCAGCAGCGGGCCGGGGAGCACGGTGACGATGCCGCAGATGACAAAGCCGACGCAGAGCAGCCAGAAGCGGGGAGCGTAGGTGCGCGTTGCGAGCATCGACGGGCAGTTCTGCGCCTTATTTCTTCCGGGCGCGGTGCGGGTTCGCGGGCGCGGTGGATTCGCGGATAATCAGCTCGGGGACGATGGGCACCTCGTCAGGGTGTTCCCGCGCACCGCGGATGCGATCCAGCAGAATCTGTGCCGCGGTGTTGCCCATGCTGTTGAGCGGCTGGCGGATGGTGGTGAGGCTGGGGGTGTGATAGAGCGCTCCCTGGATGTCGTCGAAACCGATGACGGAAATGTTGTCGGGGACGCGCAGGCCGTGATCGCGGAAGACGCGAATGGCGCCGATGGCGGCGATGTCGTTATAGGAGACGAGGGCGGTGAAGGGGCGCTTTTGCGCGAGCAGTTGCCGGGCGGCGGGGTAGCCCAGTTCGAGAGTAGAAAGATTCTGCTCCAGCTGCACCACGAGGCTGGGGTGGACCTCGATGCCGAGTTTTTTTGCGACGGCCATGAGGCTCTTCCAGCGGTCGGCGGAATCGGAGCTGAACGGCTGGCCGCGCATGAAGGCGATTTGGCGGTGACCGAGCTGGACGAGATGGCGCAGCGCCAGCTCGGCGGCGCGCGCGTGGTCGAGCACGATGCGGGTGACGCCGGGCAGAGACTTATGGCCGGCAACGGCGACCACCGGCAGGGGCAAGCTGTGCTGGAGAGCGGTATCGATGACGATGAAACCCTCGACGGAGCGTTCCATCAGCAGGCCAGGATATTCCTCGATCAGATCGGCTTTGCGGCGGTGGCTGGCGGTGAGGTAGAAGTAGCCTTCCTCGATGAGGACCTCTTCGATGCCGTTCATCACAAGGTCGGAGTAACCGTCGCTCAGCTCGGGGACCAGCACGCCGATGGAAAAGCTCTGGCGGCGGCGCAGAGAGCGGGCAAAAAAGCTGGGCCGGTAGTCGAATTTTTTCGCGGCGGCGATCACGCGGTCGCGCGTTTCCTGGGGAATGGAGCGCACGCCCGGCGCGTTGTTGAGAACCAGCGAGATGGTCGCCGGGGAAAGATCGAGGTAGTCGCCGAGCGTGCGCAGGCTGATGGGCCGCGCAGGAAGAAAGCCCGACGCGCCGTTTCCGGCAGCGGCACGGGAAGCTCCGCGGGCGCCTGCCGGGCGCCGGGCCGGATCCGTCCTGGTTCGGGGCATAATCCTGTTGTATTCAGTTCGGAGCAGGGATTCAATGAGGAAATTTCGGGCGGCAGTGGTGGCGGAGGCCGCTTCATACCGAGGTCCTGCGGCCGGACCATGGCCGCCGCGACCCCGGGGGTTACGTTCGACAGAAGACGAGCTTTCGGTGCGCCTGCAACGGCGTTATCCTTGGATTACCCCTTCCTGATCGAGTCCGGCCTGCGCGAAGCCGGCGCGCCCCGGGAAGCCGGGAGTATCCGTGCTCAACCGCGAAGAGAAACTGCCTGCCTTTCGACTGACCGCGATCCAGTATGTGATCGCGGCGGTGCTGGCCACGCTCGTCTTCGGCCTTTGGCGGCTGCAGGTGGTTGGCGGACAGAACTATCACGCGCTGGCGGAGGCCAACCGCATCCGCAAGGTGCCCATCCTGGCGCCGCGGGGAAAGATCTTCGATCGCTACGGGCGGCTGCTGGTGGACAATTACCCCTCGGTTTCCTGCTTCCTGGTGCGCGAGCAGGGGCATGACATCACGCCGGACCTGCCGCTGATTGCGCGCGGCCTGGACATGACGGTGGATCAGATTCAGGCCATTCTGAGGAAGTACCGCTACGCGCCGCACTACCAGCCGCTGCCGCTGAAGCAGGACATCACGCCGGACGAACAGGAGTTCATCGAGGCGCACAAGGACGAGCTGCCGGAGCTGGACACGATCGAGGAAGAACGGCGGCTGTATCCGGGCGGAGGGTTTGCAGCGCAGCTGATCGGCTATGTGGGCGAAGTGAGCGAGCAGATGCTGGACAACGATCCGCGCTACGCCTTTTACCAGCCGGGCGATGTGGTGGGCGAGTCGGGGGTGGAGGGGTCGTACGACAGCGTGCTGCGCGGGGTAGACGGATCGCAGGACATTGCCGTGGACAGCCACGGCCGCGAAGTGGGGCGGCTGGGCATTGAGCCGGCGCAGCCGGGGCACAGCCTGCGACTGACGATCGATCTGGATATCCAGCGCGCTGCGGAGAATGCGCTGGGCGACCGTGACGGCGCGGTGATTGCGATGGATCCGCATACCGGCGAGATCCTGGCGCTGGTGAGCCGGCCGGTCTTCGATCCCAATGAGTTCGCGGTGCGGATCAGCCGCAATGACTGGGACAAGCTGATCACGGATCCGGCGCACCCGCTGATGGACAAGGCGATACAGGCGCAGCTGGCGCCGGGCTCGACGTTCAAGATCATCATGTCGCTGGCCGGGCTCCAGGAAGGCATTGCGCAGAACTTCAAGGTCGACTGCACCGGCGGCGCGACCATTTTCGGCCATTTCTACGCGTGCGATAAGCGCCATGGCGAAGTGGATATCGAGAACGCCATTCCCTGGTCGTGCGACACGTATTTTTATGAGCTCGCGGTGCGTCTCGGCATCGACACCATTGCGAAGTACGCGCACTCCGTCGGCATTGGCGTGAAGACGGGCATCGATTTGCCGAATGAGGCCACCGGCACCATGCCCTCCACCGAGTGGAAACTGCGCACCTTCCACGAGAAATGGTACGCGGGCGAAGTGGTCTCGGTCGGCATCGGCCAGGGAGCGGTCGCGGTGACGCCCATCCAGTTGCTCCGGGCCATCGCCGGCATTGCCTCCGGCGGCGTGCTCAAGCGGCCGCATGTGGTTTTTCCCGACGAGCTGAGCGAGGATGAGCGGCAGGCGATCCTCAACAACTATCCCGGCTCGGGCGACGCCACCATCCCCGAATCTGTCGAAACGTGGCAGATCATCACAGACGGCATGTACAACACGCTGAACGGGCCCGGAGGAACGGCCTGGGCATCGCGGCTGCAGGGCATCGATTTCGCGGGCAAGACGGGCACCGCTGAAGTCGTCAACCACAGCGCCGGCGTGAAAAGCCTGGGTACGGGGAATGAGCGCGCGAACGCGTGGTTCGTGGGTCTGGCGCCGCGCCGCAATCCCGACATCGCGGTGGTGGTGCTGAACGAACACGGCGGGTGGGGCGCCGAGGCCGCCGCCCCCATCGCGGCACGGGTGATCGAGGCGTACGTCGACAAGCAGCGGCGCCTGGACCACAACCTGGTGGCGCAGGGCCAGAAACAGATCCAGGTGGGAGCGCTCTGGTCGAATCCGGCAGCGCCGGATGCTCTGGGCGGCAAGCCAGTCCCGGCTGCGATTCTGCCGGGGCAGAAGAACAACCCGGAACTGGCGTCGGTTCGCGGCGGACATTTCTCGGTCCCTGTGAAGCAACACTGAATTGCTCGTGACGGCCGGAACGCGGCGCGAAATTGCGCGCGCAACGCGTAGGCTGGATTCATGATCCGCAGGCGGGTAGTGGGTTTGGCGCTGGCGGCCTTGCTGCCGGCCGCCGTCCCGGCATGGGCGCAGACAAACTGGGTGGGCACGTGGGCGTCGTCGCAGCAGATTCCTGAGCCGGCGAATTCCCTGGCGCCGGAGGCGATGCGCGATGCGACAATTCGGCAGCTCTTTCGCGTATCGATAGCCGGCAGCGTGGTGCGCGTGCGGCTCTCCAATGCATTCGGAACGCAGCCTCTGCTCTTTACTTCGGTGCACATCGCGCGGCCGGTGTCGCCGCCGGGGGCGCAGATCGATCCGGCAAGCGATCGCGTGGTGACGTTCTTCGGCAAGCCGGATGTGATTGTGCCGGCCGGCGCGGAGTATGTTTCCGATCCGATCCCATTTTCGCTCCCCGCCCTGTCGAGCGTGGCGGTGAGCTTTCATCTGGACGAGCCTCCGGCGGTGGAGACGGGACATCCTGGCTCGCGCGAGACGACGTATTTCGTGCATGGAGACTTGCCGGGCGCGGCGGATCTGCCGGGCGCGCAGACGATCGACCACTGGTATCAGGTTTCGGGAATCGAGGTGGAGGCGGCGCCGCAGGCTGCGGCGATTGCGGTCGTGGGCGACTCGCTGACCGACGGACACGCAACGACGACGAACGGCAACGACCGCTGGACGGATTTTCTGGCGGCGCGGCTGCAGGCGTCACCGGCGACGCGCGACATCGGGGTGCTGAACGAGGGGATTGGCGGAAATCGCCTGCTGCTCGACGGCTCGGGTCCGAACGCTCTGGCGCGCTTCAATCGAGACGTGCTGGCGCAGCCGGGGGTGCGGTGGGTCATCGTGCTGGAGGGTGTGAACGATCTGGGCATGCTGACCCGGGATGGGCCACAGCCGCCAGCGGCGCACGCGGCTCTGGTGGAACGAATCGAGGCCGGCTACGAGCAGATGGTGGAGCAGGCGCACGAGCACGGGATCAAAGCGATTGGCGGGACCATCACGCCCTACATGGGCTCGGACTACTACCATCCGGACGCAGCGAACGAGGCCGACCGGGAGGCGGTGAACGCGTGGATCCGGGCGCCGGGACACTTCGACGCGGTGATCGACTTCGATCGGGCGGTGCGCGATCCGCAACAGCCGGACCGGCTGCAGCCGCAACTGGACTGCGGGGATCATCTGCATCCAAACCCCGCGGGCTACAAGGTGATGGCGGAGGCGGTGCCGCTGGGATTGTTTGCGCAATCATCTGCGGCGGTCCCGCGAGATCTGCCCATGACCATGGCGTCGGGCCGGGAAGCGATGTATCGCGTTACGATAGAGGGTGATGCAGCAGAAGCGCGATCGGGCCGTGGTGTGCCTGTCGGGAGGGATGGATTCGTGCGTCTGCGCGGCGCTGGCGGCGCGGGACTACGAGGCCTATGCGCTGCACTGCAGCTACGGGCAAAGGACCGAGGAGCGGGAGTTGCGCGCGGCTCGCGCGGTGGCGGAAGCGCTGGGATTCAGGGATTTTCTGCATTTGCGGCTGGATCTTTTCCGGCGGATTGGCGGATCGGCGCTGACGGATGCCAGCATCGAGGTGCCGGAAGCTCCTCCGGCAGAGGCAATCGGCGCGGAGATCCCGGTGACGTACGTGCCCTTCCGCAACGCGCATTTTCTGTCGGCGGCGGTGAGCTGGGCCGAGGTGCTGGGGGCGAAGAACGTCCTGATCGGGGCGGTGGAGCAGGACAGCTCGGGATACCCCGATTGCCGGCCGGCGTATTACGAGGCTTTTCAGCAACTGATTCGCATGGGGACGCGCGAGGGTGACATCGCGGTGCGCACGCCGCTCATCCATATGCAGAAGAAGGGGATCGTGGCGCTGGGCCTTGAACTGGCCGCGCCCCTGGATTTAACGTGGTCTTGCTATTCCGGCCAGGAGGAGGCCTGCGGGGTGTGCGACAGTTGCGTGCTGCGGCTCCGCGCCTTCGACCAGGCGGGAGTCCGGGACCCAATCCGGTATGCCGCGCGCCGCGAGGGCGGACGTGCAGCCGGATCAACGCAGCAGGAACCCGCGGCGGCCTTCGGGTTGAAGGCCTCAGCGAGCCGGAAGGCGGTTCGATGAGGAACCCGAGCGCAGAGTGCGCCGTCCATCAGAGAGGAATGAATATGCACA
>Ga0335073_10011231_pt1 | contig 12574 bp, 10 predicted proteins | sample Lox_Sample_22_FD_207093 | JGI IMG/M metagenome (GOLD analysis project Ga0335073, IMG submission 207093) | Soil microbial communities from Loxahatchee National Wildlife Refuge, Florida, United States - Lox_Sample_2.2 | ecosystem: Environmental > Terrestrial > Soil > Wetlands | place: USA...
AGGCCGGCGAAGAAAGCGGCGATGGGAAGCGGCAGACTCGACATCAGCTTTATTGTACCTTCTGAGGGCGCAGCGGCTGAGGGCAAAGCGGCTGAGGGCGCCCTATCGGAATGAGACGCAGGAGCGGGGATTTAGTTGCAGAAGGCCGGCATTCCGAAAGGAGAAGTCAGTGCGGCTGCGCGGCCGGGGTCGGCGTGGTCTGCGGCGACACCTGGGCGGGTGATTCCAGCAGTTTATGAAAAATGGTGGTGGGCAGGGTTGCGACCAGCACGGCGCGGCTGTCTTCCGGGCGTACCTGCAGGCTGTCGAAGAAGGCTTTGACGTCGGCATCGCTACCCGGAGATCCGACCGAGACCTCGGCGCTGCGAAACATGGTGAGAAAGGTGTTGGCCTTTTCGGCAATGGAGCGTGCGTCGGCATCGCTGTCCGCCCAGGCTTCGGCGCGCACGTGCAAAGCGCCGGTGCGCAGGGGCAGATGCAACGGGTTGTAGCTGGCGGAGGCGACCAGATCGGCCGGCTTGGGGAACAGCGCGGACCATCCCTGGAACTGCGGAGCCGAGGGAGCAACCCGGGCCACGATCCAGATGGGACTGGCCAACTGCACCCGCTTGTAATAGCGGCGCAACAGAGCCGGACCTCCGAAGGGAGAGGCCAGCCGGCGGGAGCGGTCGACGATGCCGTGGATTACCTCGGGATCGTCGTGATTGGAAGCGGCGACGGTATCGACGCTGAGAATGGCCACGCGGAAGGTGCGGCCTTCGAGCGGAATGGTGAAGATCTCGACCGAGTTGTAATTCTCGACCGATTTGGCAGTCTGGCGGAGGTAGGCGACACATTTGGCACGATCAAACCGTCCGACAAAGACTTCGGAGAAGCGCGGCTCGGGCGCGGAACCGCCTGTGCCTCCGCCCGGCCAGTCCTGGGGATAGTGCACGGCAAAAGCCGCGGCATCGAGATCGCGCTCAAAGTCAAATCCTGTCTGTTGGATGAACCGCTGATACTCGGGATCATGGGAGACGGGGAGAAGAGACTTTCCGTCGCTGGCCTTGCGAACCCAGCCCAGGTTCACGTAGAAAAACGCGTCGGCCCCCGGCAGGAGCCGGGCTGGCTCGGGAGGAGCGCTCTTCCGCAGTTGCACGGCGAGAGTGACGGCCGCGGCAACGATGACGACCGCCAGAGCGATAGGAAAAGTGCGTCTAATCCGCATGAAATGGGATCAGAGGAATGATAGCACTATTGGCGGGGGCGGGAGCTTGCGGCCGGGCGCCATTGCCAAGGTCGTTGATCCATATTCAAGATTCAAGCGAAGCATGGCGAGTGCGTGTGCCTGGCAATCCGGCGTAGACTAGCGGGAAACAATTTCGATGAATCGTCCGTCCTTAATCCTGCTTGCCGCGCTGATCGGCTGGTTGCTGCTGGCTGGCGCGTTTTCCGCCAGCGCTCAGGACAACTACGAGATCCAGGTCTACAGTTACGAAACGGTCGCGCCGCGAACTACCATGTTCGAGATTCATTCCAACTTCACCGTCGATGGCAGCAAGACGGTGCAGGATGGCATGCTGCCAACGAATCATGCTGAACACGAAACCCTGGAAATCACGCAAGGCGTCAAGGAATGGGCCGAAGTGGGCTTTTATGTTTTTTCCAGCATCCAGCCCAATGACGGGTGGCAATGGGTGGGCGATCACATTCGCCCGCGGTTTCGGGTCCCGGAGAAGTGGCACTGGCCGGTTGGGGTGAGCATCTCGAACGAAATCGGCTACCAGCGTGGTGCGTTCTCTCCAGATACGTGGACGTGGGAGATTCGGCCGATCATCGACAAGAAACTTGGGCCATGGTATCTGGACTTCAACCCTACACTGGATCGATCGTTTCATGGCCCGAGCGTGAATCAGGGGGTGGTGTTCTCGCCCAACGTGAAGATCAGTTACGACTTCACCAAGAGGATTGCGGGCGGGCTGGAGTACTACGGGTCGTATGGGCCGATCACGGGGTCCGATCCTGCAGCTCAGCAACAGCAGCAATTCTTTCCGGCCATCGACGTGGATTTCGGGCCGCAGTGGGAGTTCAACTTTGGAGTGGGGGTTGGAACGACACGATCCACCGACCATCTGATCGTGAAGTGCATCGTGGGGCGGAGATTCTCGTGGCCGCACGGCAAGGATACGAAGCTGAAGAATCCGCTTCCTTGATGCGGGCCGGACAGGACGCGCGCGGATGGAGTCGCTCTTGTGAGTTCTATCCCGCGGGCACTGGTGCAAAGGGCGGCTCTCCCGGCGGGGCGGGGCCGGCATCAGAGGACAAGGGCGGAGGCGGCGGGTACAGGACCAGGCTCAAGGGCCGGTAGCGGGCGGCGAAGAAATAAATCGAGTAGGCGGGAAAGAACACGATCACTGGCACGGAGATCAAGGCGACCAGATAAAACATCACGGCGATAAGGAGGCATCCGGCCACGACGGCGGCCGTGATGGTGAAAACATTCCAGGTAAGACCGGCGGCGTTTCCGCCGAGCACGGTGGCAACCGCAACTCCCGCGACGGGAATGGCGACAAGCAGAATCAGAATCAGACCTACGAGCGCGACCACGATGCCGGCGCCGATGGCGAGCACAATTTTCATGCCCACGTATGCGGCGTAGCCTCCGAGTTCTGCGTCGATCATCGGCCAGAGCCGGCGCCAGCCCTGGACAGCGCCGATGCCCTCGAGCGCCATCTGCGGCACGACGAAATCTTTGGTCAGTACCTGGATCACGGCCGATGCAACCAAGAAAACGAACAGCAACAGGAAGAGCAGGATGCCGCCCAGCACCAGGCCGAGCACGTGCTGGCTGGGTTCATGAAACCAGCCCATGGCGAAGGCGAGCGCGGCCGGGATTCCCAGGAGAACGATCAATCCGGCAAATATGGCGAGAATGAAGCCCAGCTGCCACCAGAAATATTTCCAGCCGGCATCCTGCCGCCGGCGCCAGCCCTGGCGAATGCGACACTCTTTCGCGAGCACGCTGTCAAAGAGGATGAAGCGCATTACGCTGCTCACGTAGGTCATCAGGATTGCGAAGATGAGGCCGGCCACGAAGACGATCGCGATGAGTGCGGCGAGAAGAACCGGGTTGACATTCGGAAATGCCAATTTCAGAAAATCGCCGGACGATCCCGCGTGGTGCGTGGTATTGAAATTCGGGGGGAGATGAAAACTGCTGCCGGAGCCGGCTTCCCCGGCCAGTAATCCGACGAATGCCAGCCGCGTCCACTGCCAGAAACGAAACGGCTGGATCAACTGCCGCTTGGTGTGCTGGAAGGCAAGCGTAATCGTCTCCGCGGCGGAAATCGGCAATCGGCACCTCAGGTGTCTTGAGCGCTCTCAGCAGCAAGGTACCGCGAAGTCGGGAAAAGGAGCAAACGAATTCTGGAGATCCGGGTGAACTTCTTCTATTTGTACTATTCGTAGCGCAGCGCTTCCACGGGATCGAGCTTCGACGCGCGCAGGGCAGGAACCAGTCCGCTGATCACGCCGACTAACAGCAACACCGCGCTGGAGACGGCCACGGTCATCAGCGAGATGCGCAGGTGAATGTCGCCCTGACCGGAGTTGTCTTCGAACAGCGGCCCCATCATCGGCAGAGTGCCAACCGCCCAGGCAATCAGGTAGGAGAGCAGAACGCCGATGGCGCCGCCAATCAGCATGATGAGCAAAGTTTCAGCGAGGAATTGCAGTTTGATGTGGCGCTTGCGCGCGCCCAGCGCACGGCGCAGTCCGATCTCGCGAATGCGCTCATCGACCGAGACCAGCATGATATTCATCACACCGACGCCGCCGATGCCGAGAGTCAAGGTGCCGATGAAAGTCAGCAGGACCTGCAGGCCGATGGTCAGCGCATCGATGACGGGACGGAACTCATCGCGGCCGAACATTTGCAGGGCTTTGGGGTCGGTGGGTGAAAAATTCTGCCGTGTGGCGAGCGCCGCGAGCACTTGCGCCATGGCTCTCTTTTCAAATTGCGGGGCGACCGGTTCGAACAGCATGACGGCGGCGTAGCGCGTGTTCCACAAATCGCCGGCGGCGGAGTAGGGAATCCACGAGGACTCGTCGTCGCTGGAAAAATAATTGCTGAGCTGAATCTTGCGCGCCATGACGCCGATGACCGTGAAGCGTACGCCGGAAACCAGAACGGTCTCGCCAACCGCAGGACGGCCGCTGAAGAGTTCTTCCTTGAGCCGGCCGCCGAGGAAGATGACGCGCCGCCGCTCGACCTCGTCTTCCGCGTCAATCCACCGGCCCGCAATCGGGACTTCGTTGCGCATCTCGCCATACTCAGGGCAAACTCCGCGCACCGGAGCCGTTCCTACCATGCGGTCGCCATAAGCGATTCCGGGGCGGCGGACGGTTTCGAGGCAGACGTGTTTCACCAGCGGCGCAGTGGCCTTCACCATGTCGAGATCGGCCTGCTCCAGGACAACTTTCTTGCCGGCGCGCTGGCCTCCCGGCTGCTCGCTGGTCTGCTGCGGCCAGCAGATGACGACACTCTTGCCGAAGGCGTCGAATCCGTGCACGAGAACGCTGCGGAAGCTGCTGCCGTAGGCGATGAGCAGCGTGACTGTGGCGATGCCCCAGACGATGCCGAGCATGGTGAGGAAGCTGCGCGTGAGGTTGCGCTTCAGCGCGATCCAGGCTTCGAGGATGATTTCAATCAACATGCGTGCCTTGCGGAACAGTGATGTGGGACCGGGTCAGAGACTCGCACCCACACGCGCCTTCTTATCCTCCTGCTTCGTAGCGCAGAGCTTCGATGGGATCGATCGAGGCGGCGCGGCGGGCGGGATACAGGGCCGCACCTACCGCAATCGCTCCCAGCAGTGCGGCGGCCGTCAATCCTGAACTCCAACTGGGAATCAATCCGGCAAAGAAATCGGGCATGGGCAGCAGGTTGACCAGGGCGCAGAAACCGAAAGCGACGGCCAGGCCGATTCCTCCGCTTAACAAAGCGATGATCAAGGCCTCGATAAAAAATTGGCGGAGAATGGTATGCGCGGGCGCGCCGATCGCCTTGCGCACACCGATCTCGCGTGTGCGCTCGCGCACCGCGACCAGCATCACGTTCATCACGCCGATGCCGCCGAGCAAGAGCGTGACGATGCCGACCGCGCCGAGGAAAAACTTCATTCCGTCGGTCATGGTTTTGAAGGCCTGCGCCTCCTGCACGGTATCCCAGATCGGACAGGCCTCTTTGTCATTGGGATCGTAACGATGCATGCGCGCCAGGGCGGCGCGTACTTCGCGCTTGCAGGCTTCATGCTGGTCGACTGACTTCGGCGTGACCAGGAGTTGATCGAAAGTAATCGCAGTGCCCGGAGGTTTGTCGGGAAAATCACGGCGCATGGCAGCAAAAGGAAGAAAGACTTTGTTCACGTCCCAGCCGTCGTAGCTTGAGTCCTGTTTCTTTTTCGCCATGACTCCGATGACGATGTAGGGAAAATCATTCAGGTAGACTGTGCTGCCGACCGCATCACCCTGGGGAAATAATTGCCTGGCCGCGTCGGAGCCGAGAAAGGCCACGCGGCGGGCCTCACGCATGTCGTCCCAGTCGTAGAAACGTCCTTCGCCGACATCGAGGCTGCGGATGTAGCCGAATGGGGGATACGATCCGGTCACGGTGAAGGCTGCATTGTTGAAATTGCTGTGCACGCGGACGGTGTCCTGCTCGAGCTCGGGGATCGCATATTCGCAGTCGGGCGAATCCGCCTGCACCGCGGCCACGTCGGGATCAACCCAGTGCACGTCGCGCCCGGCGTGCATTCCGCCGGCTTGCAGGCTGGTGCGGCCGTGGAAGACGATCATGATGTCTTTGCCGAGTTCGCGAGATTGCGCGTCCTGCCCTCTGCGCAATCCCTCGCCCGCGGCCACCATAAGCACGATGGAAACGATGCCCCAGGCGATCCCGAACATCGTCAGGAAAGCGCGCAGTTTGTGCGCCCATAACGTTCTCACAACGTCGACGATGAGGTCGCGTACGGTCATGGCACTTCTGTGTTGGACGCAACCGAAGAAGGAACGTAAGCCTCAGTTGGCCTGGTTACAGATACGTTCGCGTTGGAGCTTTTGTTGCATAAAAGAGGAGGACGCGGGCGGTCATTTTTGTTTCCTAATCGCAGCGTGGTTTCGCCATCGCATTGTTGTTTCGCTGTCGCAGCCGGGCCAGATCTGCGTGATGGGCGGTGCCAGGAAAATGCGCTCTCACGGACCGGGAAGAATTTTTTCCATGGTGAACAGCGGCGTGCCGAACAAATCCTGGGGACCATGGTTCATCCGGCGGAATCCATAGGATTCGTACAGGCTGATGGCGGCGGCGAGAAAGGGAGTCGTAGTCAAGAACAGACGCCGGCAATGGGCAGCGCGCGCGAAACGCTCGACTTCATCGAGCAGTCTCCGGCTGGCGCCCACGCCACGCGCCGCGGGCAAAACCGCCATGCCCCTCACGTAAAGCGACTTGTCTTTCAATACGGCGGCTACGGTGCCGACAATTTCGCCGGCGTGGAGCGCAATCCAGACCGGGCCTTCGGTCATGCGAGTCAGGACCTGCTCGGCAGTTGGAGTGGTGGCAGCGAACCCGGCGTCGGTGTAGAGAGGTTTGAACTCGAGGAAGGACTTCAGTAACACGGCCGCGATGCCGGCGGCGTGTACTGGCTCGGCCCGACAAATTTCTGGCTGCTGCACAATTTTCTGTAACGTCCGCTGCACCATCGGCTACAACATCTGATGCGCGATGGGAATCCCGCGATGTTCGGGGGCTTTACGCTTTGAGAGGCGCGCCAATTTTCTCCGACCCAGTTTTCTCCAGCCAGTCGTCAAAATGTTGCAAGGCCAGCTCGCATTGCAGCCGGTGCCGCTCCTTGCGGTCGCGGATTTTTGTTTCCAGCGGCGGCAGAAGATCGAAGGTAATGTTGGCCGGCTGAAAGGTGCGGGCCTCGGCGTGAGTTACATAATGCGTGAGCGATCCGAAGGCCGATGCGCGCGGTGCAGGATCGATTCTGTTTCCAGCAAGCAGCGCGGCAGCGTGCATTCCGGCGAGCAGTCCAGTGGCGATGGATTCGACGTAGCCTTCGACTCCGCAAATCTGTCCGGCGAAAAATACCTGCGGGTGGGCTTTCATCTGCAATGTCGGCCGTAACAAAGACGGGGCATTGATGTAGGTGTTGCGATGAATTTGCCCGAAGCGCGAGAAGCGGGCGTTCTCCAGTCCGGGAATCAGGCGCAGCACGCGCGCCTGTTCGGCAAACATCAGGTGATTTTGAAATCCGACGAGGTTATACGAGTCAGCCCGCAAATTTTCCTGACGCAGTTGCACGACGGCGTAGGGCATCTTCCCTGTGCGCGGGTCGATGAGCCCGACGGGCTTCATGGGACCGAAGCGCAGCGTGTCTCGGCCGCGGCGGGCGATTTCTTCGATGGGCAGACAAGCCTCGAAATAATTCAACTTCTCCCAATCGCGCTCCTCGACGGATTGGGCGGCGAGCAGCGCATCGTAAAAACGGGCGTATTCTTCCGCCGTCATCGGACAATTGATGTAGTCGGCCGAGCCCTTGTCGTAGCGCGCGGCCATGTATACACGCGACAAGTCGATGGAATCGGCCTCGACGATGGGGCTGATCGAATCGTAGAAATAGAGGCGCGGATTCTGCGGCGGATCGGAGACGGCGTCTGGCGCGGAATCTCCGGTTTGGGACAGGCGTGCAATCTCCGAGGCGAGTCCGTCCGACGTCAGCGGTCCGGTAGCAATGATGGTCACACTCCCGGCTTCGTCGACCGCGGTGACTTCCTCACGCCGAATGTTGATTCGCGGCTCGCGGGAAATCGCGTCTGTCACGCGGGCCGCAAATGCGACGCGATCTACCGCGAGAGCGTGTCCGGCGGGAACCGCGCATTCCCGGGCGATTTCCAGCAGCAGCGAACCCGCGCGGCGCATTTCCTCTTTCAGCAGCCAGGGAGCGGTGTTTTCGCTGTCGGACTTCAGGGAATTTGAGCACACGAGCTCGGCGAAATCCGCGGTCTGATGCGCCGGCGTCGAACGGACGGGGCGCATTTCGAACAACTCGACGTCCACACCGCGGCGGGCGCACTGCCATGCGGCCTCCGACCCTGCGAGTCCGGCTCCGATAATCTTGACCGGTGCGATTGCTGTCATCTCGATTTCTTTCGCGGGTTGCGGGCTTGGTGAATCCGCTCGTTTCGTTCGAGCATTCCGACGAATTCCTGAATTTTTCTGGCTCGCGTTTCCGTCTTCTTCACAGTCTGAATGCGAAACAGCACCGCATAGCGGTTCGCCTTCATTGCGCCTTCTCCGCCAGCCGTTTCAGAGCATCTCCGCCCAGATGGACTCGCCGCCACTGATCGAGTAACGCTCCCAGAGCCGTGTACATTTCAATCGCCGTCGCGCGCCAAATCTTCTTCGCGGATGGTGACGTTGTCGAGTTCGCGCTCAAACTCCGCCAGTTCGCGGATCATCATGCGCAGAAGCGCGGCGTCGAGAACCGTGGCAGGACGAATCTGGAGCATCAAGAGGAAGAATACATCAGGGGTGGCCGGGCTGACCTGGCCTCACGCCCGCCATGCCCTATATTTCCACAGATACCCAAGAACCATGATTGATGCGGGTTCATTCGTCTAGTCCGTGGCGGACGAAGCTAGAGAATCTCGCGCGCATCTCCGACGCGCCTGGTTACGCGTTCGCGGTCGAGATATTCGAGCAATGGGATCGCGTACTTGCGGCTGACTCCAGTTAACTCCTTGAACTTGGCGACGTCCATTTTGGGGTGCTGCAATTTCTGGGCGACGACCAGCCTGCGCAGTTCTTCGAGGGCAGCGCGGTGAAAGACCAGTTCATCGGAAATCTTGATCAGTATTTTGTCGCGCAACAGCAGCGTGACAATCTTCTGGGCACGAACCTTATCGACGGTGAGGCCGGCCAGGACTTCGTGCAGGGCGGGGACCTTCAATCCGGCGGAGGCGAATGCCTCTTCAATCTTTTTCTTCGACTCGGCTTCGTCTTCTCTCATGACGGCGCCTTCTAGTTTTTTCCGTTCCACAAGCGACGATAGAGCCGCTTCGAAGAGTTCTCCGGCCATTTCGACGGCGCGAGTCATTTCCTCTCGCAACTCTTTTTTGGCCATTCCCGGCCGCAACGGGTCGTGTTCGTGGAACAGCGAGACGGCATTGAGCAGGCTTTTCTGGGCGAGGTCGTACGCTTGCGCCGTGAACATGCGATCCTGCGTCTGCATCAGCTGGCGTTTTTTTGCGAGCGTCGCGGCGAATTCGGTTATCTCGCCTCTGGTCCAGCCGGTTTCAGCCACCGCTTGCACCAGCGACAAACCTTGCTGGCCTCGGCGCATGATCCTCGAGGCAAGAATCTCGTCCTGACTTCCGGATTCGAGCGCCTGCATCAGTTGAGCGAAGGCCGTTGGCGATTCATTTGCCCTGCCGCGCTTCTTCGTCTGGGGGAAGATGGGCGCCGCGTCCAGCACGGTGCCGCCGCCGACGGTTACGACTGGCGAAAACTGGCGGAGGATAAAGCGATCTCCGGGCAGGAGTAGCGCGGGGCGGGGCAGGGTCAGCCGGGCGAAGATGGACTTGCCCGGGGCGATTTGCGTTTCTCCGAGCAGTTTGACTTCCGCGACTTCTTCCATCGTGTGGGAATGAAAGTGAACGCGCGTCCGATTTTGCAGCGGCCGAGGCGCAGAAGATAGCAGGCGCAGCTTGACGTCAATCCGGCGGGTTGCCGCAAAAGTTGCAGGCGGAGCCAGGATCATTCCACGGGACAGGTCTTCGACGCTGGCGCCCGCCAAGTTCAGCGCGGTGCGCTGGCCGGCGACGGCTGCGTCGGCAGTGTGCCCGTGAACCTGGACGCCGCGCACGCGAACCCGCAGTCCGGTGGGAAAAACTTCCAGTTCTTCCTCTTTGTGGATTGCGCCCGAGATTAGCGTTCCCGTGACTACGGTGCCGAAACCCTTCATGGTGAAGACTCGATCGATGGGCAAGCGGGCGAGCGCGTGAGAATCCCGTGGTGTGACGCTGGCCGTGGCGGTGACCATCGCGCGCTTCAAGTTTTCCAGCCCTGCGCCGGTCAGCGAACTGACGGCAACGATGGGAGACTTTGGCGGCTCCAGAAATGTTCCGCGCAGGAACTCTTCCACTTCCAGGCGCACTACATCGAGCGTCTCGGCGTCGACTGCGTCGGACTTGGTCAGCACGGTGATACCGCGCTGCACGCCGATCAGCTGCAGAATGTCGAAATGCTCGCGCGTCTGCGGCTTGATCGATTCGTCGGCTGCAATCACCAGCAAGACCAGATCGATGCCACCGACTCCTGCCAGCATGTTGCGCACGAAACGCTCGTGGCCAGGGACGTCGACGAAGCCCAGGCGGAGGGTTTCGCCGTTCGCTCCGGGCAGCTCCATGTGGGCAAATCCCAGGTCGATGGTGATGCCGCGGCGCTTTTCCTCGACAAGACGGTCGGCATCGATGCCGGTCAGGGCTTTCACGAGAGCAGTTTTCCCGTGATCGATGTGCCCGGCCGTGCCGACGATGATCGATTTCATCGCAACAGAATCCTAGCAGGAGAGCAGGGGGCGGGCGTAAGGCCCTTGCCGGCCTACGTTTCAGGCTGAAGTCCGAGGTCGGGCCGTCCGCTTTTCGCGCTATCCTGCCGCGCCCTGAAATGCGACAATAGAAGTTCCTTCCATGTCCACTACTTTAACGCCTGCCATTTCTGCGGAGACCCTTCGCCAGCACGGGCTGACGCCCGATGAGTACGAAAAGATCAAGCGGCTACTCGGCGAGCGCGAGCCCACATTCACTGAGCTTGGCATCTTCAGCGTGATGTGGAGCGAACACTGTTCTTACAAATCTTCGCGCGTGCACCTGAAGCGCTTGCCTACGCGAAGCAAGCGGGTTTTGCAAGGGCCGGGCGAGAACGCGGGCATCATCGACATTGGCGATGGCTGGGCGTGCGCTTTCAAGATCGAGTCGCATAATCATCCGTCGTTCATTGAACCGTTTCAGGGCGCGACCACCGGCGTGGGCGGAATTCTGCGCGACATTTTCACCATGGGTGCGAGGCCGGTTGCGGTGATGGACTCGCTGCGCTTTGGGCCGATTACGACGGCAAAAGATGTTTCTCGAACGGAGATCCATAAGAACCACTCGATTCTTGAGGGCGTGGTCAGCGGGGTCGCCTCGTACGGCAACTGTTTTGGGGTGCCGAACCTGGGCGGCGAAACCAAGTTTGAGCCGTGTTATTCGGGCAATCCGCTGGTGAACGCGTTCGCGCTCGGGCTGGTGCGGAAGAATGAAATTTTCTACGCGCGGGCCGCGGGCGAGGGCAATCCAGTGATCTACGTGGGCGCGAAGACCGGGCGCGACGGGATTCACGGCGCGACCATGGCCAGCGAGGAATTCAGCGAGGCTTCCGAGGGGAAGCGGCCCAACGTGCAGGTTGGCGATCCATTTCTTGAGAAGCTTTTGCTCGAAGCCTGCCTTGAAGCGATGCGCACGGGCGCGATCGTCGGTATTCAGGATATGGGCGCTGCCGGGCTGACGTGCTCGACTTGTGAGATGGGTGGTCGGGGCGGGGTTGGCATCGAGATTGAACTGGACCGCGTGCCGCAGCGCGAGACCGGGATGACGCCCTACGAAATCATGTTGAGCGAGTCGCAGGAGCGCATGTTGCTGGTGGCGCAGAAAGGGCGTGAAGAGGAAGTTTTCCGGGTTTTTGAAAAATGGGGGCTGGATGCGGTCGAAGTCGGCAAAGTTACGGGCGATAACAAGCTGCGCGTACTCGAACACGGCACAGTTGTGGCGGAGATTCCGAACCAGGCGCTGACTGATGACGCTCCGGTGTACAAGCGTCCGTTGGCGCGATGGGAGCCGCCGGTGCCGCGGGAGATGCCAGACAACATCGCAACTTCTCGCGCCAAGAACGCGCGAGAAATGGGGCAGCCGGACTCGGATCTTCAAAATTTCACTTCGCAACTGAAGCGGCTGCTGGCGAGCCCGAACATCTGCGGCAAGCGGTGGGTGTGGCAGCAGTACGACCACATGGTGCAGACGAATACGGTGGAAGCGCCGGGAGCGGGCGATGCGGGCGTGATCCGCATCAAGAATTCCGATCCGGCGGCGCCGGAGCGCGGGCTGGCGATGGCGCTCGACGGCAACGGGCGCTGGTGCTATCTGGATCCGCGGCTGGGCGCGATGCACGCAGTTGCCGAGGCTGCACGCAAGGTTGCCTGCTCGGGGGCGACTCCGGTGGGCGCGACCAACTGCCTGAACTTCGGCAATCCGGAGAAGCCGCATATTATGTGGCAGTTTTCGCAGACGATCGACGGCATTACGAAGGCCTGCGAAGAGCTGGAAATTCCCATCACCGGCGGCAATGTCAGCTTCTACAACGAGACGCTGGGCGAAGGCATTTATCCCACGCCCGTGCTCGGAGTTGTCGGCATCGTGGGCGATGTGCACAAGACGGCGAAGATGCACTTCGCCGCTCCGGGACGCACGATCGTGCTATTGCGCGGGGACGAGCCGG
>Ga0335073_10011232_pt1 | contig 12573 bp, 12 predicted proteins | sample Lox_Sample_22_FD_207093 | JGI IMG/M metagenome (GOLD analysis project Ga0335073, IMG submission 207093) | Soil microbial communities from Loxahatchee National Wildlife Refuge, Florida, United States - Lox_Sample_2.2 | ecosystem: Environmental > Terrestrial > Soil > Wetlands | place: USA...
TTCTGTCAGTGATCATCGCGCACCCCCGGCGATGTGCTGTCCGGGACCATCTCGATCGAGTGCACCGGGCACTGCTCGTAGCACACGCCGCAGCCGGTGCACTTGCCGTAGTCGAACTCGTACCGGTGCCCGGGCCCGAGCTTGATCACCGCGTCCTCGGGGCAGGCGCCCAGGCAGCCGTCGCACTCGCAGCAGTTGCCGCAGGACAGGCACCGTTTCGCCTCGTAGACCGCCTCCCGCTCGGACAGCCCGCCGACTACCTCGCCGAAATCGGCGGTCCGCTGCTCGGGTGCCTCCTCCGGCTGATGCTGCTGGGCCGCGTCGCCGAAGTACCACAGATTGAGCTGCCCGAACGCGACGAGGTCGTGCTTGGCCAGCCTCGCCGAGCCGTCGTCGCCGCGCAGCCACGCGTCGATGTTCCTGGCGGCCTTCTTGCCGTGGCCGACGCCGACCGTGACCGTGCGCTCCGCCGGGACCATGTCCCCGCCCGCGAACACGCCGGGGCAGCCGGTCATCATCGCCGGCGAGACCTGCACGGTGCCGTCCCTGGCGAGCTCCACGCCCGGCAGGTTCCGCAGGAATCCGGTGTCGGCGTCCTGGCCGAGCGCGAGGATCACGGTGTCGGCGGCCAGCGTCTCGAACCGCCCGGTCGGCCGCGGGAAGCCGGTGTCGTCGAGTTCCATGGCCTCGACCGTGAGCTGCGGCCCGTCGAACGCAGTGATCGTGCGCAGCCAGTTGATCGTCACGCCCTCCCGCTCGGCCTCCTCCGCCTCCTCCTCGTGCGCGGGCATCTGCTCCCGGGTACGCCGGTAGACGATCAGAGCGTCGTCCGCGCCCAGGCGGCGCGCGGTCCTGGCGGCGTCCATCGCGGTGTTGCCGCCGCCGTACACGGCAACCCGCCTGCCGATCACCGGCCGCTCCCCCGATGCCACGCTGCGCAGGAACGACACCGCGTCCACGATCCGGCCGGCGTCCCTGGCCGGGATGTCGACCCGCTTGGACAGGTGCGCGCCGACCGCGACGAACACGGCGTCGAACCGGCCGTCCCGCCGTTCGGCGTCCAGGTCGGTGATCCGGTGGCCGCTGCTGATGCGCACGCCGAGCGCCTCGATCCTGGCGATCTCGATGTCGAGTACGTCGCGGGGCAGCCGGTAGGCCGGGATGCCGTAGCGCATCATCCCGCCCGGGTCCTCGCCCGCATCGGCGATCTCGACCTCGTGGCCCATCCTGGCCAGGTGGTAGGCGGCGGAAAGCCCGCTCGGCCCGGCGCCGACGACCAGCACCCGCTTGCCGGTGCGCCGCTCCGGGCGGTCGAATGTCCAGCCGCGGTCGAGCGCCAGGTCGCCGAGGAACCGCTCGACCGAATGGATCGAAACCGCGCTGTCCAGGATGGCCCGGTTGCAGGCGGTCTCACACGGGTGGTAGCAGACCCGGCCGTGGATCGCGGGCAGCGGGTTGTCCTGGGTGAGCTGACGCCACGCCTGCTCGTGCCGGCCCGCCTCCGCGTGCGCCAGCCATGCCTGGATGTTCTCGCCGGCGGGGCAGCCCGCGTTGCACGGCGGCAGCAGGTCGACGTACACCGGCCGCCGCTCCCTGACCGGTCCGGCCGTGGCCTGCAGGTGCACCAGGTCGGGCAGCGGCGTCATGTCCGGTCGGGCCGAGTGATCCACCGCACCTCCGCAGGAACTGGCAGCTAGCACATGTCAGCGAGAGGGGACCAATCCGGCTTCTCGCGGATCCCGATTGCGCGGTGTGCGGGCCGGCGGGGCCAATCGGCCGGTCCGTAACTCCGCGTCTGGAGTTCCTGGTCCCTCTCGCCACATCAATAGCACCGCAACCGGCTCGGGCACCAGTAGAGACCAACGGCCGCGCCCGCCGGGACCAACGTCCCGTACCGCGGCGGACGTCATGCCCGGCGGCCGCCTAACCTCCGGCCCTATCTGGTGGCTGGCCTGCGAGCAAGCGTGGTGAACGAGTCATGACGCAATACAAAGGAGATGGTCGTCATGCGAGCCCTCGTTTACCACGGACCCGGCGCAAAGGCATGGGAGGACGTGCCCAAGCCGGAAATCATCGCGGAAACCGACGCCATTGTGCGGGTAGACACGACGACGATCTGCGGAACGGACCTGCACATTCTCAAGGGTGACGTACCCGTCGTCACCGACGGGCGGATCCTGGGCCACGAAGCGGTCGGAACCGTCGAATCGGTTGGCAGCGGCGTGAAGAACCTCAAGCCCGGCGACCGCGTTCTTGTCTCATGCATCACCGTGTGCGGCACCTGCCGGTACTGCCGCGAGGGTCATTCGGGGCAGTGCCTCGGCGGAGGCGGCTGGATCTTCGGTTACAAGATCGACGGGACTCAGGCGGAGTACGTCCGGGTGCCGTTCGCCGACACGTCCACGTACCCGGTCCCCGAGGGGGTGACCGACGAGAAGATTCTCATGCTGGCCGACATCCTGCCGACCGCGTACGAGGTCGGAGTGCTCAACGGCGCAGTGCGGCCCGGCGACGTGGTCGCGATCGTGGGGTCGGGGCCGATCGGCCTGTCCGCGATCACCGGTGCGCGCCTGTTCAGCCCGAGCCACATCGTCGCGATCGACCTGGCGGACTCCAGGCTGGAGGCGGCGAAGCAGTTCGGCGCCGATGTCACCGTCAACAACGTCACCGACGACCCGCTCGAGGTAGTCCGCTCGCTGACCGGCGGGCTCGGCGCCGACGTGGCGATCGAGGCGGTCGGCGTGCCCGCCACGTTCGAGCTCGCCGTCCAGCTCTCCCGGCCGGGCGGCAGGATCGCGAACATCGGCGTGCACGGCAAGCCGGCGACCCTGCACCTCGAGGAGCAGTGGATCAGGAACATCACGATCACGACCGGGCTGGTGGACGCGTACTCCACGCCGACGCTGCTGCGCCTGGTCGCCAGCGGCCAGATCGACGCTGGGCGGTTCGTCACCCACCGCTTCGCGCTGGACGAGTTCGACGAGGCCTACGACGTGTTCGCCCGGGCAGGCGAGACCGGCGCGCTCAAGGTCGTGCTCAGCCGGTAGCAGCCTGAGCCGGCCCGAGCCGAGCGGACGGGCGGCACCCCAGCCGGGGCGCCGCCCGTCCGCGTGACCCGGGCCTTATGTTCCGGACAATCTGGCCGCGGCGCTGCTGCTCGCCTCGGCCGTGCGCTCAAGGAAGCCGGCTATCAGCGCCAGTTCGTCGTCGCGGTAGCTGTCGAGGATCTCCCGCATCGAGGTGTTCATCCCGGCGTACAGGTGCGCCATCTCGGTGCCCCGGCCGCTGACGAAGCGGACCAGCACGCCCCGCCGGTCCGCGGGGTCCCGTTCCCGGGAGACCCAGCCACCGCGCTCGAGGCGGTCGATGACGCCGGTGGTCGTGGCGGGGTGCAGGCCGCAGCGCTGTGCCAGCGTCCGCGGGCTGACCGGGCCGTAGCGGGAGATGACGTTCAGCGCGTCAAGGTCGGTGTCGCTGAGCTGGAGGCCGGCGGCGACCCGGTGGTTGAGCAGCGACATCTCGATCCCGAGCGCACGCAGCCGGTGGCGGATGGCGGCCCTCAGCTGCCTGTTCCGCAGGGCTCCCGGCTCATGTACTATGCGATCCATATAACTTGACTTTCGTATATTACGATATCCGAATCAAGGAAGAGTTATGGAGAACCTCGGCGGCCTTGTTCATCAGTGGCTGGCCAGCCTAGCGGTCCGGAGGGCGGACGCCGAGCGTTCGCGCCCGGGCAGCGAGGCCAGCGGCGATCGCCTCGCCGTGCTGCTCAGGCGGCTCCGCTGGCCCGTCGTGGCCCTGTGGGTGGTCGCGATAGCCGTGCTGGCGCCCGCCGCCAACGGCTTGGCGAAGGCGACCGATGACACGGCATCGGCCTTCCTGCCGTCTTCCGCACAGTCGGCGCGCGTCGCCGCACTCGAGCAGGCGGCCGCAACCGCATCCCGCAGTCTGACAAGCCAGGAAGCCATCGTGGTGTTCGCCCGCCCCGGCCGGCTGACGGCGGCGGACCTGGCTGCGGCGCAGACGGCGCGCGCCGCGGCGGCACATCTCGCCAGCTCGGTGCGCGGGCTCGGGCTCCCGACCACCCTGCAGCGGTCCGCCGACGGCGACGCGGCGCTGTTCACCGTGCCGGTTTCCGCACCACAAGACGGCGTGACGAGCACCGATACCCGGGCGGTCGCGGCGATCCGGCGGGCCGTCGCCGCACCCGCGAGCCGCCCCGGCGACGGCCTCCAGGCCGCGGTCACCGGGGCCGCGGCGGTGACCGCCGACAGCGGCAGCACCACGCTGAGCGCTCTGCTGCTCAGCACTCTGGTGATCGTGGCAGTCATCTTGCTGCTCGTGTATCAAAGCCCCGTATTGTGGCTGCTCCCCTTGGCCAGCGCCATCGGGGCGGTGGAACTCGCCCGCGCGGCCGCCCACGGGCTCGCCGGGACCGGGCTTACCGTCAGCTACCTGTCGTCGGCCGTCTTGATCGTGCTGGTGTTCGGAGCAGCCAGCGACTACGCGCTGCTCCTCGTGCATCGCTACCGGGAAGAACTGCGCCAGCATGCCACCTGTGAGCAGGCCATGGCCGCGGCGCTGCGCACCACGCTGCCCACCCTGCTGGCCTCGTGCGCCACCGTCACCGGGGCGATGCTCTGCCTCCTCGCCGCGCAATCCGCATCGCTGCACGGGCTCGGGCCGATCGGCGCGACCGCCATCGTCTCAGCCTTCCTGGCCGGGACGACTCTCCTGCCAGCGCTGCTCCTCATCTCCGGGCGGGCCGCGTTCTGGCCGCGGGTCCCCGCCGCGGGCGAGCCCGGCGGGGAGGCGTCCCGGGTGTGGTCGGGCATTGGCGCACGCCTCTCGCGCCACCCGGCTCGCGTGACGCTCGCCACCGTCGTCCTGCTGGGACTCGCCTGCGCCGGGCTCGCGTCGCTGCGGAGCAGCAGCGACCCCCTGAGCGACATCAAGGGCCGCCCAGGCAGCGTGATCGGAGACCAGCTGCTGGCGGGGCACTTCCCCGCCGGGTCGATCGCCCCGCTCATCCTGCTCGCGCCGCAGCGCGAGGCGCAGGCCGCCGCGGACACGGCACGAACCCTGCCGGGCGTCGCGTCCATTTCCCCCAGTGCCGGGGCCGGACGTTATGCCGGCTACGCGGTCGTGCTGGCGGTACCGCCATTCAGCTCGAGAGGCTCCAAGGTCATCGCCGCGCTGCGCAGCCAGCTTGCCAGCCGAGCACCCGCGGCGCTGGTGGGCGGGACCCCGGCCGCCGAGTACGACATAGCCGCGGCAGCCGGCCGCGACACTGTCGTGATCATCCCGCTGGTCCTGCTCGTCATCCTGCTCGTGATCGCCGTCCTGCTGCGCGCGATCATCGCGCCCGCCGTCCTGGTGGCCACCACCGCCCTCAGCTTCGCCGCAGCCCTCGGGCTGTCGAGCCTGCTGTGGCGTTACGTACTCGGCTACCCCGGTGTCGACCCTCAGCTCCCCCTCTACATCTTCATCTTCCTCGTCGCCCTCGGCGTGGACTACAACATCTTCCTCAGCGCCCGCGTCCGTGAAGAAAGCGGCCGCTCCGGCACCCGCCCGGGAACCCTCCGCGGCCTGGCCGTGACCGGGGGGGTCATCACCGCGGCCGGCGTAATCCTGGCCGCCACGTTCGCCGCCCTCGCCCAGCTGCCCTCCGTCTCGGTCACCGAGGTGGGCACGGCGGTTGCCATCGGAGTGCTCCTGGACACCCTCCTCGTGCGCACCGTGCTCGTGCCCGCCGCGATCCTCATCGTCAACGACGCGATCTGGTGGCCAGCGCGTGATGCCGTCCTCGGGCCCAGGAAGCGCTGACGCCCTCGCCGGGCCGTCAGCGAACCACGAGCACCGGCCGGTCGGCCAGGTGGATCACCTTGTGCGCGGTGCTGCCCAGGACCAGCCCGGCAAGGTCGCCACGTCCCCGCGAGCCCATGATGATCACGCCGACGTCGAGGCTCTTGGCGTCCTCCACGATCTCGCGGGCGGCGTAGCCGTAGATCGTGCTCCGCGTGACGCCGTGCGCCTTGATCCCGGCCTTGGTGAGCTCCTCGACGGCCGCGTCGACCTGCTCTTGCGCCTCGTCGGTCGTCTCCTTCTCGATGAGGCCGGCTCGCGGCATCATCTCGCGCTCCCGCAGGTGCAGTACCCACACCTCGCCGTGCGACAGCGACGCCAGATCCCGGGCAGCGCTCAGCACGTGCTCGGTGACCTTCGAGTGATCGACCGCCACCAGCAGCTTGTCGTACATCGTTTTTCACCCCTTTTCCCGGGCCGGGCGCCTGTTCCCGGCTAAACCAGATGATGATCGCTAAATATCGGATTTGCCAGGGCCCAAGGTCCTCTCAGCCGCCGCCGCGGATGACGACGACGGGGCAGTGCGCGTGGTGGGTGCAGTGCTGGCTGACGGAGCCGAGCAGGGCGCTGGCGAACCCGCCGTGGCCGCGGCACCCGACCACCAGCAGGTCCGCACCGTCCGACGCGTCGAGCAGGACCTGCGCCGCGTTCCCCTCGCCGGTAATGGGGCGCACCGTGACCGGGCTCGCCGAGCCGGCAACGCTGCTGATCGCCTCCGTGACCGTCTTCGCCGCGAGCTCCCCGTAGTCGCCACCATCGGTCATGCCGAGACCCCACCCAAAGCCGGTGGCAGCCGGGGACTCCCACGCGATCACGGCGTCCACGCTGCTGCCGGTCAGTTCGGCCTGCCGGATGGCCCAGCGAAGGGCGGTCAGCGAGGAAGCCGAGCCGTCGACACCGGCCACGATTCGGTGACCATTCCCTGCCTGCTGTCCTGACATTGCCCCACTCCTTTCCCAGATTCGGCCGGCCGGACGTCAGCGGACGACCAGCACGGGCCGGTCGGCCAGGTGGATCACTTTGTGCGCGGTGCTGCCCAGAACCAGGCCGGCCAGGTCGCCGTGGCCACGTGAGCCCATCACGATCGCGCCGACGTCGTGATCCTTGGCGTCCGCGACGATCTCGCGGGCGGCATAGCCGAACAGTGCGTGCCGGACCTCGCCGTGCGCCTTGATACCGGCCCTGGCCAGCTCGCCGACGATGGTGTCCACGGCCGCCTGCGCGTCGCGGATCGTTTCGTCGCTGGTCAGGCCCGGCCCGATGGGCACCTTGCCGGGAACCGAGCGCTCCTGCAGGTGCAGAACCCACACCTCACCGTTGGCCAGCAGGGCGAGTTCGCGAGCCGCGTCGATCACGCGGCCCGTGCTCTCTGAGTGATCCACGGCCACGAGCAGCTTGTCGTACATCGGGCGTCCTTTTCTTCGGGAGGTTTCAGGTTCGTCATGTCGGATTGATGTGCTGGATCATTCGGATGGGAATGGTTCGCCCGGCGTGATCCGCGTGATCGGCCTTGAGCGCGACGCTGATCTCGAGAATCCCGTTGTTGTAGTCGGCTTGGATGTGCGTCTCGTCCGCGTTCTCGGGAAGTGCCACCTTCCGGCAGAACGATCCATAGCGGAACTCGCTGTGGCCGATCCCTTCCTCCTCGGGCCGCTCGGCCTGAATGGTCAGGATTCCCTTTGCAACGGTGACCTTCGCCTGCTTATCGGGGTCGATCCCGGGCATTTCAGCACGCACTTCGTAGCGGCCATTCTGGATGCGCTCTTCGATCCGCATGACCTGACCGCCCAGTGGGTGGTGCAGCGTGTAGGGCGGCTCGAGCAACTCAAACAGATCTTCGAGCAGGCCGCGGCTTCCTCTGCGGGTCAGCGCGCTCATCGGTCCCACCTTCTCCTCAATGACCCATTCCGCACGTTCGTCACGGCTGTCGGCTCACTCGGGAATGATCGCCACCGGTCCGTGTGCGTGGTTGAGCACGGCGTGAATGACCGGGTCCGCTCCTGGATGCCGGGACTCACCGCCGTTGCGGCCCAGAACGATCAGGTCGGCACGGGCTGAGGCAGCGGCCAGGACCCTCCCCGGGGCGGCGTGCACGACGTCCTCGATGACGTCGACCTCCGGGTACTTTTCCCGCCAGAAGCTCAGCAGACCCGTCAGCCACTCTGAGACCTCAGCCGTGACAGCATCGGCATCGGCTCCGGGCCGCTCTGTGCCCGTGAGCCGCATCTCAGACAGGAACACCTGCCACGCGTGCACGGCACGCAGCCGCGCCTTGCGCAGCGCTGCCTCCTGGAACGCGAAGCCGATCGCGGCGGGTTGGTCGAGATCGCGCACCCCCACGACCACCTCGCGGTGCACGGCCATGCTCTCCTCGCGCACGACCACGACCGGGCAGTCAGCCCCGGTGGCGACGTACCGGCTGACGGAGCCGAGCAGCAGCGCGGCGAAGCCGCCGGCGCCCCGGGACCCGACCACGAGCATCGAGGCGCCGGCGGCGGCGGCGATCAGGGCCGAAGCCGAGCCCGGTACGAGCGCGGTGTCCACCGCAAGGCCGGGCTCCGTCTCGGCGGCGTGCTCAGCCGCCTCCGCGAGGGCACGCTCGTAGGACGAGGCGATAAGGTCCGCGACGACGTCCGGTGTGCCCTCTGGCTCATCGCGCCAGGACATTCGCTTCGGCATGACGGGCACGGCCACGATCCGGAGTGCGGCGCCGCGCAGCATGGCCTCACGGGCCGCCCATTCCACGGCGCTGAATGATTGATCGGAGCCATCCGTACCGACCACCACAAGATCCGGTTTCATGGGCTTCTCCTCACTAGATCTGCTCACTTCCAGGATCAGGCGGCGGCAGGACCTGCGCCCAGAGGCGTAGGGCCGTCCCGATCGGGTCGTTGGTCCCGCCGTCAGGACCGTGGCAGCCAGCGGATAACCCGTGCTGGCGCCGACGTCCGTTTGGCTCCTAAACTTCGGTTCAGGGTGACCTGGCCTGCGCCGTGCGGCGACTGGACGGACACCGTACCGGCGTAAGATCAAGTGGCCCACAACGCGAAACCCTGGATGAAGAGTGGAGCCCAACCAAGGCAGGCCGTTGCTGCCCCAGCTGCGCCTTGATGACCTGCTGGCGGAGCTGCAAGTCAGGCTTTCGGCCGCGGTCAAGACGCGCGATCGGGTGCATTCACTGCTCGAGGCGGTGGTCGCGGTCGGCAGCAACCTCGACCTGGAAGCCGTGCTGCGGCAGATCGTCGAGGCGGCGGTCATGCTCGTCGACGCCCGGTACGGTGCGCTTGGTGTCATCGGCGAAGGCGGCAGGCTCGCCGAGTTCATCCCGGTAGGCCTCGACGAAGAACAGATCGCGAAGATTCATCACTGGCCCGAGGGCCTGGGCCTGCTCGGCGAGCTGATCACTAACCCGGAACCGCTACGGCTGTCCGATATGTCCGCTCACCCGCAGTCGTTCGGGTTCCCCGAAGGGCACCCGCCGATGAAGACGTTCCTCGGCGCCCCGGTGCGCATTCGGGACGAGATATTCGGCAACCTGTACCTCACCGAGAAGAAGGACGGGACCGAGTTCGACGATGAGGACGAGGCGGTCCTGACGGCGCTCGGGGCGGCGGCCGGCGTCGCGATAGGGAACGCGCGCCTCTACGAGGAAGCCAGGCGGCAGCAGCAGTGGCTGCGGGCCAGCAGCGGGGTCACCCAGCGCCTGCTGTCCGATGCGGACAACGATGAAGTGCTGGCCATGGTGACCGGCGAGGCCCTGGAGATGTCCGGCGCCGACCTGGTCGTGCTGGCCCTGCCGACCGGCGACGGCACGCAGCTGGTGATCGAGCATGCCGTGGGCGAGGGCGCCGCGGAGGCGCTCGGCCTGGTGCTCCCGGTGACCGGCTCGGTCTCTGGGCTGGTGCTGGGCACCGGCAAGCCGATGAGCCTGGAGGACTTCGTCGCCGATGAGCGCGTCGCCCCGGCCGCGCGGGAGCACATGCACCTGGGCCCCGCGGTGGTCTTCCCGCTGGGAGCGCCCGGCAACGTCCGGGGAATTATGACGGCGGGCCGGCGCCCGGGCTCGATGCCGCTGGCCCCGGCCGCAGTGGAGATGCTCGTCAGCTTCGCCGCGCAGGCGGGGGTCGGCCTGGAGCTGGCCGCGCACCGCCGGGACGCGGAGCGCTTCGCGGTGTTCGAGGACAGGGACCGGATCGCCCGCGACTTGCACGACCTGGTCATCCAGCGGCTGTACGCCACCGGCATGTCCCTGGAAAGCCTGGCCGCGCGGATGGGCGACTCGGAGAGCGCGCGGCGGGTGAGCAGCGCCGTTGACGCCCTCGACGAGACCATCAAGGAGATCCGGTCGGCCATCTTCTCGTTGCATTCGCGCCCCGGCGCCGACGAGACCGACCTGCGCGCCGAGATCCTCGACGTGGTGGACGCTGCCACCGCGCCACTCGGCTTCGCACCGGCGCTGCGGATGTCCGGCCGGCTCGATGCCGTGCCCGCCGATGCCGCCGAGCATCTGGCCGGCGCGCTGCGCGAGGCGCTGTCCAACGCCGCACGGCACGCCAAGGCGAGCAAGGTCGAGGTGACGGTCGAGGCTGGCCGGGAACTCATCCTGCTGGTCAAGGACAACGGCATCGGCCTGAAGGAAACCGGCCGCCGCAGCGGGCTGGCCAACCTGACCGACCGCGCCACCGCGCTGGGCGGGACCATGCGCGCCGGGCCCGCCAAGGAGGGCGGCACCGAAGTCGAATGGCGGGTGCCGCTGCAGGGGTCCTAGCCGATGAGCCGGCGGCCACCCCTGGCGATGGGACGCATGCGCTGATCTAGCTGGTAATACAGCGGGACTCCGTTGGGGAGCTCGACGTCGGCTATCTCGTCGTCGCCGATCACGTCGAGGTGCTTGACCAGCGCCCGCAGCGTGTTGCCGTGCGAGACGACGAGGACGCACCCGCGGGTGCGCAGGTCCGGGACGATCGAGTCATACCAGTACGGCATGAGCCGGGCGGTGACGTCGCGAAGGGACTCGCCATGCGGGGGCGCCACGGCGTAGGAGCGCCGCCACAGCCGGACCTGCTCCTCGCCGTGCTCGCGGACCACCTCGTCCTTGCCTCGTCCTTGCAGCGCGCCGTAGTCTCGCCCGTTGAGCCGCCATGAACGGCGGACCGGGATCGATCCGCGGCCACACGCCGTCAGCGCGAGTTCGGTGCTGCGGATCGCCCGGAGCTGCAGCGAGGTGTGCGCCACAGCCGGCAGCAGGCCATGCGTAACCAGCAGACGCCCGGCAGCTGCGGCTTGCCGCTCGCCGCTCACGGTCAGATCGGGATCGGCCCGGCCGGTGAACAGGTTCCGCGCGTTCCACTCGCTCTGGCCGTGCCGCATCAGGACCAGAGCCGGGCTCACCCAAAGCCGCCGTCGTCCTGGAGCGCGGCGAGGCCAGGCAGCGTCTTGCCCTCCAGGTACTCGAGACTGGCGCCACCGCCGGTGGACACGTGCCCGAACGCGTCATCGCGGAACCCGAGCGCCCGCACAGCCGCGGCGGTGTCACCGCCGCCGACCACGGTGAACGCGTCACTGTCGGCGAGGGCCTCGGCAACCGCGCGGGTGCCGTCCGCGTACCGGGGATCCTCGAACACCCCCATCGGCCCGTTCCAGAAGACGGTTTTCGCCGCGGCCAGCCTGGCCGCGAACAGCTTCGCGGACTCGGGCCCGATGTCCAGGCCCATCCGGTCCGGCGGAATCGCGGCGGAGGACACGACCTCGGCCGGCGCCGCGTCGCCGCGCCCGGCGGCCACGGCCATGTCGGGCGGCAGGACGATCTCCACGCCCGATCGTGCGGCCTGGCCCAGGAAGCCGCGCGCGGCATCCGGGTCGCCGTCCAGCAGCGACAGCCCCACGCCGTAACCCTGGGCGGCCAGGAACGGGAACGCCATTCCCCCGCCGACCAGAATCTGGTCGGCCACGCCGATCAAGCTGCCGACCACAGGGAACTTGTCCGCCACCTTCGCTCCCCCCAGCACCACCAGGTACGGGCGAGCGACGTGGCTGATCAGCCGCTGCAGCGCGGCCGTCTCCGCCTGGATCAGGTACCCGGCGGCGTGCGGAAGCCGCGCGGGCACGTCCACCACGCTGGCGTGGCGGCGGTGCACGGTTCCGAAGCCATCGCCGACGTACAGCTCGGCAAGCGAAGCGAGCTGATCGGCGAACCCTTCCCTGACCGCGTCGTCCTTGCTGATCTCGCCGGGGTTGAACCGCAGGTTCTCCAGCACGAGCACCCCGCCGGGTGCCAGCGCCGCGGCAGCGGACCGTGCGGACGGCCCGACGGTGTCGGCGGCCATCGTCACCGGCCGGCCCAGCAGTTCGCCGAGCCGGGCGGCGACGGGCGCCAGCGAGTACACGGGATCCGGCACGCCGCCCGGCCTGCCCAGATGCGAGCAGACCAGCACCGCGGCGTCGCGTTCAAGCAACGCGGTCAGGGTCGGCAGACAGGCACGGATCTTGCCGTCGTCGGTGATCCGCGCGTCGTGAAGCGGGACGTTCAGGTCGGCGCGCAGGAGGACCCGCCTGCCGCTCACGTCCAGGTCGTCGATCGTCTTCATCGTCATTCAGCCAGAATCCGACGGTTAATGCCCGCCGCGTCAGGGACCAAAGTCACCCGCGGACAGGGCACCGGGCCCTATCTCTCCCCGGGCGCGCGGCGCTGGGCTGGGCCAGACA
>Ga0335073_10011233_pt1 | contig 12573 bp, 13 predicted proteins | sample Lox_Sample_22_FD_207093 | JGI IMG/M metagenome (GOLD analysis project Ga0335073, IMG submission 207093) | Soil microbial communities from Loxahatchee National Wildlife Refuge, Florida, United States - Lox_Sample_2.2 | ecosystem: Environmental > Terrestrial > Soil > Wetlands | place: USA...
GTTTCAGTGCCGGTGCCTGTGCCGGCTGGGCGACGGCGCGCGTGGCCGGATTTCCTTTTCACGCGTGGCTCATTGCCGCGTCAAGCGCGGTGTTTGCAGCTGTTTTCTTTGTTCCAGGGTTGGGCGCCAACGGCTGGGGATTCGGAGTCAAGCGAGAGGCGTGGTGCCGAGCGGGGCTTTGCCTTGCGTTTGTATATGTGTTTGCGTGCGCCGTGGCACACCATTCGGCGATGAAAAAGATCGTTGGGTTCGCCCGGAATAATCACATCGCCGTTGTGCGGATTGGTGCGTTGCCGCTTGCTCCTTCGCTTCTCGATTGGGGTGTGGGCATACGGTCGGTCGATGGGGTTTATGAGTCGCAATTTGACTTGCGTCATGCGAATAGCGCGGTGATTGCGTTCAGGCCGGATTCGCCCCCGAACATTTATACGGCTCGAGCGCTGGCGCTGCCTAGTGTTCAACTTTTCTGGAGGTTTTCGCGGTTTCCGTCTATCCAAAGCCACAGGCAGGGACAAGAGCATATCGTCGACATCGGAGAAAATCGGTTTATGAATCAGCGAAGGGGACCGCAGCCCTTCACTTACCGCGTCGTCTTCAATGCAGCCGGGCAGGTGGTTGAAGAAGGCCTTTTAACCGATGGCATGCTCCTGCGCCGCATGCATTCCGTGCAAGCAAACAGTTTGCAGACGGAGCCGTCACAGTGAAAATTCTGATTTTCAGCGACATTCACAATAGCCGGAAAGCCCTGCAAAACGTGGTTGCTCGCGACGCCGATCTCTACATCGATGCAGGCGACCTGGTGAGTTTTCAAAAGGGGCTTGCCGAATGCGGCGAGGCTCTCAAGCCGCTGGGCGAACGCCTTTGGATACTGCCTGGAAACCACGAAACGCATGACGATATGCGCGAATTATGCTCCCGTTACGGCTTCGTTGATTTTCATCGGCAGATTAGGACCCTTGAAGGCTCCTCCGGCAAGACGTATTGGGCAGGCTTGGGATACAGCAACATCACGCCCTTCAAAACACCCGGTGAATACTCCGAAGACGAGATTGCGCAGGCGCTTGCCGCATTTGAAGGCCGCAAGCCGCTTTATCTCGTGATACACGTGCCGCCCTACGGAACGAAGCTCGACGAATTTGCCCCTGGAAAACACGCAGGCAGCACGGCCTTACGCGAGTGGGTGGACCGCGTCCAGCCGGTTTACGTTTTTTGCGGCCACATTCACGAAACGGCTGGCTTCACCGATACGATCGGTGCGACGAAATGCACGAATGTCGGCAAACAGGGCGTGCTCTTTGAGATTTGATCTCCTGCGGCAGAATGTCAAAATTCAGCCGAGAGAATGCATGCGCCGGACTATCTGGCGCAGAGTCTCTGGGCTTCGCCCCTCCTGAAATAGGCGGATCGCCGCGACGCCTTTTGCGCCCGCGCGAAGGCACCGCTCCGCATTGGATTCATCGATGCCGCCAATGGCCAGCACGGGAATGCTGACAGCGCGGCAAACCTCGCCGAGTCGATCGACCCCCTGCGGCTTGCCAAAGCGCCGCTTTGTTGGCGTCTCAAAAACGGGCCCGAAGAAGATGTAATTCGCGCCAGCCGCTTCCGCGTTTTTTGCGTCTTCAACGCCGTGACATGAGACTCCAAGCAAAAGTTCAGAAAAAATGCCGCTGGTTTCTCGCCATTCCGTCACGGCGTCTGCGGGAATCGTTTCCGCGCCAAGATGAACACCGCGGGCCCGAGCAGCGAGCGCCACGTCGAGCCTGCCGTTGACAATGATTCGAGCGGAACCAGCGTGCTGCGCGAGTGCGACCGCTTCGCGCGTCAGGCCCAAAAGAAGCTTTGCGGAAAGATCCTTCTCGCGTATCTGAATCCAATCGGCGCCGGCATCGAGTGCGACCTTGATTTGACGAAAAATGCGGAGTTGACGTTCGCGCGGAAGAAATCCATGCCCGTCCGTGACATAGCAGACGACGGGGTGCTCAAGGTCGCTTCGCAACGGCAGCCGCTCTGTGACGGAAAGATTCGAGGGCGAGGAAAACGTTCATCACGCCCAGCCCGGACACCGCGCCTCTGAGATAGGCGCTGCGAAGAAAAGCACCCAGCGCGGGAAACTGGATCATAAAGTAGTTCGCCTGCCAGAACTCGGACCATGGTACCAGGATCAGCATCAAGCCAAGTTCGAGCCAAACCAGCAGGAGCAAAATGCGCAAAAGTCGATTCATTGCCGGAAAGAGAATTATGGGAGATTATTCGCGGAACAGCAACCCTCAACGCCGCTGAAGGCTTGCGATATGGTCGGCCACGTCGCGGTAATCGATATTCATCGCGTAAACCTGGCGGAAGCTGTCGAGCGCTGCGTCAGAATCGCCGGCTTGCTCCAGAGAAATGCCGAGGTCGTAACGCAGCGCCAAAACGGCCTCCTGATCGAGGCCGGGAGTCTCTAGAGCGCGTTGATACCAGAGCGAGGCGATTTTAGGTTCGCCCTTATCGCTGAATGACAGTGCAAGAAGCGTGGAACAGTTCATTGCATAAGGGAACGGTTTGCCCTTCTGAACGGCCTTGGCGACTTTCTGGAATTCTCCGATCGCTTCGTCGAGCAGGCCCATTTCGCGATACGCGATGCCCAGGTTGTAGTGCGTTTCGAGATCTTCGTTTTCGTCTGCGCCTTCCTCGCCAATCTCGTTTCGGAATTCCTGAAAGACTTCCGAGAGCTGGTTGAGTGCTTCGGCGGTCACCGGCGGCACAGGCTGCGTTCGTATGGGTGGCGGCGGAGCCGTGACGGGAGCAGTCGTGGCCACAATCTCAGAGGCCGGGCGCGTTTTTGGCGCTGGCGTAGAGCCAATCGGATGAGGCGCACCTTCCGGCTCCGATGCTGGCGTCACATCATCCAGCTCGGCGACGAGCTCGCTGATCAAGTCGTCTGTGGTTTGAACGCCCGCCTTAGCCGGGCTCGGTTCTTCGACTAACTCGAAATCAAAATCCGCAGCCGGAGCGGCCGGTTCGGGCTCAGGGGTCGAAGCCGACTCGTTGGAGGGTTCCACAATAGGGTCAAGTTCTTCCCGAATCGCAGGCGCCACCTTGAGTTTGGCCTCGGGCTCAGCCTCGAACGCAAATTCAGGCGCGAGTTCCGCGGCGGATTGCTCCTCCGCAGCTAACGGCTCCAGTTCCACCGTCTGGGAAGCAGGCGTTTGCCCATCTTCACTGGCAGGGGCTTCGGCGAGAGGCTCTGGTGCGGGTTCTTCCACATCCTTGAGCATCGCTTCCCACTCATCCGAAAGGTCCACTTCCTCGCCAACCTGAGCGGGTTCAGCCGCCGGAGTTTTAACCGGCGGCGGAGCATGCTGTTGCCCCTTCTCATGCTCTTCATCCAGAGGGACAATCGCGATCTCGAATTCGGCCGGCCCGGCGTGCGTCGGCCCCGCGGAAACCGGCGGCGCGGCATGCGGTATTGCTTCCTCCACAGCGGCTGTTGTGCTCGCCGAAGCAGTCGGCTGCGGCGGCAAAGCGGGTGCGGGAGGCAATTCCTCCGCGCTCATTCCAGCCGCAGTCTGGAAACGCAAGCGCAACTCGGAGAATCGCTCGGCGTTATGCGAATCCCCGCGCTGTGTGTAAATCTGCTCTAGCTGCGAAGCGAGCTCTGCGGTTCGGCGCTCATTTCCGGCGCCAAGGTAGAAATCAAGCAAACGCTCGATCGTAGGCGTGTGGCGTGGCGCGCGCTCGAGAACCGTCTCGAGCAAATGCGTCGCCTTCTGCGTAAGGCCATAGCTCGAAAACAGGTCCACGTCGGTCAAGGCCTGAGCGATGAACTTCTGCGTGTCCTCGTCGAGGGCCTCCTCGGGAAGCGGCGGAGGCGACTCGGGCTCGACAGGCGTGGGCGATTGTAATTTTGGTGCAGGCTCGGGCTCCGCTTCCAATTCGGCCGCCACGGCAGCCGAAGCCGCGGCGGGCGCATGGCCACTGCGCGCGCGCAGCTGATTTAGCTTTTCGACGAGCCGTTCGTCGTCCTTATTTCGGTCGATCAGCTCTTGCAGGGCAGTTTCAGCGCGAGCGTAGTCGCCAGTCGAGGAGTAGAGGTCGACCAGCTTGGTCAGGGCGGAGCTTAACCTGAAAGGATCGCTCGTCGTACGGCAAAAATCGGCGAGAGTTTCGAGCGGTCCGGGATCGCCCGGCAGACGGTCTGCCACGCTTGAGAGCGACTTCACATATTTATCCTGCTCGCCCACCTCGATCATCGGATCGCGAAGCTCGGCGAGCAACGGCAAAGCCTCGGCCATTTGGCCGCTCTCAATCAAGGAATCTGCCACGCGATGCAGCAGCGCGCAGTGCGAGCTTCCACGAAGGAGCTGGTTGCGCGCCCGGTCGGAAGCCTTCTCGATTTGCCCGGCCTTCAACTCGAGATCGACGATTGTATTCGTCACTTCGCCGCCGGCATCGGCCTCGGGGTGCTTTTCGAACGTCGCGATCGCCTCCTCGGTCTTGTGCAGGGCAACCAGGCACCGCCCCTTAAAAAGAAGAGCTCCTGTATTCTCTGGGTCGACGGCGATGGCCCGCTCGGCGAGCTTCTCGGCTTCGTCGGTTTCCCCGCGGTCCAGCAGACGGTGCGCATAGTTCAGGTAGGTCTCCGCGGCTTCTTTCTTTTGGCCGAGGACGTTGTAAAGCTCGGCGAGCCGCATCTGAACGCGCGGGCTTTCCGGCTCAACCTCAAGCAGCCGATGTAAGACTTCGACGGCTTTCGGAGCCCGATTCGCTTTCAGGTGAGCTTCGGCTATTTGAAGGTAAAGAGGCCTTGCCTCGCTCAGCACACCTTGCTGGACGTAAAGGTCGGCAAGCCGCTCGAGAGGCGGCAGCTCATTGGGGGCGAGCTTTGCGATCTTTTTGTATATCGCGATCGCCTTACTGTTGAAGCCGTCCGTCAGGTATACCTGGGCGAGCCGCTCGAAATACTCGATGGCGTTGGGCATGTCGCCCTGGCGCGCATAGAGGTCGCCCACGGTCATCAGCGTTGCCTGATCCTTAGGATCGTGCCGGAGAATCTGGCGGTATTCGCTGATGGCTTGGGCGACTTTGCCCTGGTTCAGATATTTCAGAGCGCTTTCGAGCGCTTTGTTTTTGTTAAAAGCCATGTATTTTCGGCAAGCGTGGTCCCCGAGGATCAGAGCCCTACGCGCTACTTGCGACTGAAATTGAAGGTTAGCATGCGGAAAGGGCAAGTCAACGCAACCAGACGGGCGTGTTGAGGAAGGGGATAACAGGGCGAAACCCTGGGGCGGAGTGGGTACTACTCAAGCGTCCGGCAGAGACTCGGCTTCCGGTGCGATCAACGGCAGCGCATCCTGCGTAGCGGCGGACGCCCAGCAACCTGCCTCGCGGACCGGGGCGTAAGAAAAGCGATGGATTGGCGTCGGGCCATGGCGCCGTAGCGCGTCGAGATGGTCGGGGGTCGCGTAGCCCTTATTCTGGGCAAAGCCGTATTGGGGATATAACTCGTCCAAACCGGCCATGAGTTCGTCGCGATAAACCTTGGCCAGAATCGAGGCTGCCGCAATCGAGACGGATCGCGCGTCGCCGTGAATCAGCGCGCGCTGCTCGATCGGCAGGTCAAGCTCCAGGGCGTCGAGAAGCAGGTAGTCGGGGGAAGGACGAAGCTGCGAAACCGCCGCCACCATCGCTTGCCGGCTCGCCTGATAAATGTTCCACGCGTCGATGCGCGCCGAGTCTATTTCCGCCACGGCCCAGCAAAGAGCGTGCTGCCGGATTCGGGAGGCGAGTTCGGTTCGGCGGTCAGCGGTGAGTTTCTTTGAATCATCCAAGCCGACGATACGTCGACGGGGATTAAGGATCACGGCCGCGGCCACCACCGGGCCGCAGAGCGATCCGCGTCCTGCTTCATCCAATCCAGCGATGCGGATCCATCCGAGCTGACGAGCCTCGCGTTCGTACCGAGCCGAGCAGAGCCGCGACATCGGCGGCGATTCTAACACACGGTGTCGCAAATGCATTTTGTCTTCATGTCGTGACTGTGGAAAAAATACGGTAAAAAATAAAGGCCCGCGCCGGACAGACCGTGGCGGGCCAAAATCCAAGACCGCTCTTATTCGGCGGACTTGCCGGCGGCGACCGCTTCCACTTTTTCCGCTCTCTTAATGCGAGCCGCCTTGCCCTTCAAGTTACGAAGATAATTCAGCTTGGCGCGTCGTACGCGTCCCTGCCGCACGACCTCGATTGAGCTGATCATCGGTGAATGCACCGGGAAAATCCTCTCCACTCCGATGCCGAAGCTCACGCGCCGGACCGTAAAGCTCTCGCCGAGCAATTCCCCACGCCGACCCATCACCACTCCCTCAAACGGCTGAATGCGTTCCTTTTCTCCTTCGCCTTCCTTTAGGCGAACGTGAACGCGAATCGTGTCGCCCGGACGAAAAGGCGGAAGGTCCTTGCGAAGTTGGGACTCCTGCACCTTGGCGATTATCGGTTTCATGACTGTTTATTCCCTGCAGACCCGCTCAGGTGGGGCCAGCACACAACGCACAATCAGCGATTATAGCGACTTTGGCCTTTTGCGCCTACTAAAATTGCTCCGATGTGCCGCCTTTTCCCATCTCCGCCCGCTGGGGCTGAGTGGCACCAGAAATAAGGTCCGGGCGATTTCGCATCGTTTTTTCCTGCGCCCTTTCCCGGCGCCAGCGGCGAACCTGCTCATGGTTTCCGCCCACGAGGACTTCGGGCACATCCCATCCCCGAAACGATTGGGGGCGTGTGTAATGCGGAAAATCGAGCAGCATGCGTGTTGGCGTAGTCGACGCGCTTGGCTCAGCTTGAGCTAAACAAGGTTGACCCAGGGCCGCACTGAACGATTCATTCACTGCTGAATCTTCATTGCCCAAAGCACCCGGAATCAGCCGCGTCACAGCGTCCACGATCGCGGCAGCGGGTAACTCGCCGCCCGAAAGCACAAAATCACCGATTGAAAGCTCATCTGTGGCCAGATGCTCCGCCACGCGTTCATCAACGCCTTCGTAACGGCCGCAGATCAGAATGAGCCGGTCCAGAGCCGCGAACCCGCGGGCTGTTTCCTGGCGAAACGGTTGGCCCGCTGCCGAGAGCAGCACGACGCGAGACTTAGCAGTGGATTGTGCGTTGCCGCCCAAGATAGATTCCACCGCTTCGAATATCGGTTCGGGTTTCAGCACCATCCCCTCGCCTCCGCCGAAAGGGCGGTCATCAACGGTGCGATGTCGATCGTGGGTGAATGAGCGAAGGTCGTGAACGTGCGTTTCGATCAGGCGCGATTCGCGCGCTCGGCGCACGATCCCGTAGTCAAAAGGACCGGCAAAGAACTCCGGGAAAATGGTGATCAGGTCGAAACGCATCGCAGCGCGCCGCCTTCCCTGCGCGACAAGGGCCTACAGTCTACGATAGGCCGCGCAAGTTAGGAATCCACGTTTAGATCACTCAGGCCTTCAGGCAGGGACACAGTGATTCGCCGGGCTGCAGTGTCGATGTTCGTGCAGATGTCTTGCGCCAGCGGAATCAGAAGTTCGCGGCCAGGCGAATCGATCACGAGGTTCGGCGCGCCCGCAACCTGCTCGCCGAGAAATTCAACTTCACGGACGCGACCCAAAACACGGCCGTCCACACCGACGATTTCGCAGCCCACAAGGTCTGTCACGTAGTAGTTTCCCGCCGCAAGGGGCATTCGCTCGGCGAGCGGAATTTGCACCTCCAGGCCGACCAGTCGTTTGGCGTCATCGATGGAGTCGGATCCGTCGAAATGGAAGATCGCCTGCCCGCCCCGGCTTTTGCTTAGCCAGCAGGACCGAACCTTGCGGCGCTCTACGCCACTAAAGCCCGCGCGGGCCTTTTGATCGAACAACTCCGCGGACGTTAAACGCTTGAGGCGTTCCGGGAAGTCTGTGAGGATTTCAGCGGCTACTTCACCGCGCCGGCCATGCGGCCTCAGGATGCGTGCAACCGTGAAGTAGCCCGCTCTGGTGTCCACCTATTCCAGGATCTCCAGGGTGTATCTTTTCTTCAGTTTCATGCCCGCCGCTCCCAAAAGCGTTCGGATGGATTTGGCGGTTCGTCCCTGTTTTCCGATTACCTTGCCCAGATCTTCGGGATGTACCCGCAGCTCCAAAACTGTTACTTGTTCCCCTTCGATTGCTTTTACTTGAACCTGGTCCGGATGATCTACGAGTGCTTTCGCAATAGCCTCCACCAACTCCCTCATTACACTTCCTCCACAGCTTGACGCGCGCAGGAGAGAAGTACCTACTCGAGCGTGTGTACGAGCGACAGAAATCACCTACGATTGTAAGATGTTGTCAGGCAGGCTTACGGTTGCGCAGGAAACTCCGCACCGTGTCGCTCGGTTGCGCGCCTTTGCTCAGCCAATACTGCACGCGCTCATCCTTGAGGGATATCGTGGCTGGCTTCTTCGACGGGTCATACGTCCCCACGATTTCGACGAACCGGCCGTTGGCCGGCCGAGTTTTTTCCGTCACCACCACCCGGTAGAACGGATGCTTTTTTTTCCCGATTCTGGAAAGACGAATCATCAACACTGGCAATTCTCCTCGATACGGCGAACCAAGTATAGCTAACCCGCGCCAGATCACCAATTGCAATTTACGGCTCAGGGATGTGCGGCCAGAGAATTCAGGTGATTACTTCATGCGCCAGAATTGAGGGGCGGGTTGCAGAAACTCGACGCCCACGCGAGCCTTGCCGCGCTGCCGTCGCCCGATGTAAACGACCCGGCACTCCTGTTCGGCCTGATTACGCATGTTGGTCAGGAAAAGCCGCTGCCCGCGGCCCACTGCATTGGCCAGAGCCAGCAGGCATCCTTTTTCGTTTGCGTCGATTGTTTCGGATTGCTCGTGGAAGGGCTGCCTTTCCGAGTCCGATCCATAGACGAGCAGGGTAGCCTGATGGGCGTGGCGAAGTCCGCTGCGGCGATCGGACGATCGAGGGGGGCCCAGCTCGTGTTCCTCCGAGGCGGGCTCGTGTTCCATCTCTTCCACATCGGGGACTTCCTGCCCGGTCAGGGCTCGGCGCTCGCGTTCAGCCTGTCTCAAAGCTTGCCAGATCCGGCTCATCGCAGGTCTCCCAAGTCCCTCGCGGTGCTGCCGAGACAATACCCCTAGGGGGACCCTCCGCAGCGAAAAGCTTGCGGAAAATGTCCTTTTAGTAAACGTTTTGTGCCCCCGGCGGCTGGATCCCGGATGAGCCGATGCGAAGCGCCGATTCCCTGGCGTGCCCGGTTGGCCGCTGTGCTCGTTTCGCCAGTTAGCTGATACGCCATCGACGGCAAGCTAGGTACTGCTGTCCGGCCGGGCCAACGGGCAAAATGGTTCTAGGGGTCACCTGGAACCAGCCTTGACGATGCCGGTCCGCGACTCCTCGGAACCTTGTGAATCGGGAGGGCGTATGAACAGGCGCGCGGGGCTTTATCTAGGCTACCTGCTCCTGTTTGCCATCTGCATTTACGGAGGCGGCTGCAACGGCTGCGAGGGCGCTCCCAGCAACTACTATCAAGTGTCCCTCACGACTGCGACGCCCATCATTCTGCAGGGCGGAACAGCCGCCATCACGGCGACGGTTGCCCATGACCCGAACAACGGAGGGGTGTCCTGGACGCTGAGCGGCGTAGGAACGTTGACCGGTGCCACGAAGACATCCGTGACGTATTCCGCTCCGGCCACGGTTGCCACACCAACGGTCGTGATGGTAAAGGCCTCCTCGGTCGACTTTCCTTCTTCAGTTACCTCGACCAGCATCACCGTCGAACCCACACCATCCATCACGACGACCTCGCTACCTGGCGGAAACTACGGTTCGCCCTATTCGGCGACGATTAACTCCACGGGTGGCGTCCCGCCGTTCACGTGGTCGATCACCGCAGGGGCCTTGACGCCCGGATTGGCGCTTGGGTCGAGCAATGCTTCGTCTGTCGCGATCTCAGGAACGCCCACGGCCCAGACAAACTCGAGTTTCACGATCAAGATTACCGATTCGCTCGGCGACTCGGCTAGCCAGTCGCTGTCGATTGCAATCGGCGCGCCACTGCCGCTGGCGGTCTCGACGACGACGCTGCCCGACGGTTCTCTGAATGTCGCATATCCAAACACCGTTCTCGCAGCTACTGGCGGAGTGCCGCCGTTTTCATGGTCGCTCTTTTCCGGAACATTCCCTCCAGGGCTGACCTTGGGTGCGGCTGGCACTATTTCGGGCATCCCAACCCAGACGGGCACGTTTAGCTTTACGGTCCAGGTGGGCGATTCCGAAACGCCTGTGGTGACTGCGACCAAGCTCCTTAGCATCACAGTGAACAACCTCGGCGTTCTCAGCGGAAACTACGCCTTCGACTTCAACGGATTCAACTCGAGCGGCGATGCCGTTGCGGTCGCCGGCAGTTTCACTGCCGATGGCAAAGGCAACCTGACAAACGGCGTGGAAGATGTGAATGCGATCGGTGGATCGCCCAAAAATCAAGCCTTCACTGGATCTTACACTGTAAGCAACAACAATCAGGGACTCCTGACCTTCTCCAGCCTGACTGGAACGCCCGCGTATTCGTTCTCCATCAACGCGGCGGGGACTCATGGGCGCTTGATCGAGTTTGACGCGAGCGGAACGCGCGGGTCCGGCGACCTGGAACTACGCAGCCTGAGTACGTGTACCGCAACGACGTTCAGCGGCTACTACGCGTTTGGCCTTACCGGCGAGCAAATGGCGGTGACGGGTATATCGTCCGCCGGCCCGGACGTGATGGTCGGCAGTTTCGCTGCTACCGGCGCCATTTCGCCCAGCACGCAAGGAAGTTTTGGGCCCGGTGAACTTGACGCAAACACGCCGGTGCGCGTGACGACAGAAGACCAAACGGTCGCTGGCACCTATGCGCCAACCACCCAAAGCACGCGATGCTCGATGACTCTTTCTTCGACCGTGCAATCAAACATGAATTTCAGCGTTTATCCGGTATCGGCTTCGGAATCGTTTCTGATTGAGACGGATACCGTCAACTCGACCACTCCGATGCTCACGGCTGGCACGATGCAGCAGCAGACCGGGGCGCCATTCCTGGCCGCGCCCGGAAGCACCTTCACCGGTACCAGTGTTGCAGCCCTGACAGGAAGCTATCCCAGCGGGAATGCATACGTGCCGGACGTGGGCTTGATGGTGATCTCCGGCACCGGTACCAGCAGCTTCACTCTGAATGCCGCCGAGAACCTGGGAGGCAGCCTGCCGGTGTATCAAGCTCTCGGGGCCAATTTCATACAGGCGGACACTTACGGGCGCGTTGCCACGAACATCGTTACGCCGCCATTTGCGCCCGTCTTCTACATGATCGACCAGAACACGGCCTACTGCATCGGCGAGCTGACAGCTGCCTCCAGCCAGCCGAATCCGTTCTTTGGCATTGTCCAGCCGCAATCGACTGGGCCGTTTACGGCATCATCCATTTCCGGAACGTTTGTGGAAGGCACCGCCGCGCCCGCGGAATCTCCCGTGCAGGACGTGGCGGGCACGGTGACGCTTGCGAACACCACGAGCACGACTGGCACGGTTGCTGGGACGCAGGATCAGAGCACCTCGCAAGCGAAGACACCGGGCGAAACAGTGAGCGGCGCCTATTCGATCGTCAACTCAACTTTCGGCACCGGCACTCTTTCGTTGACGAGCCCTGACATGGCCACAGGGCTGTTCGTGACCGTCTCTCCAACCGAAGTGCTGATGATTACGACCACAACCAACGACACGAATCCCGCGATTTTCATCTTCGAACAATAATCAGGGGCAACGTGTCGCGCGCGAATCGGCACGTCTGCGCTGAATCCTCATAGCCACTCCTCGTATCCGATCATTGTGTGCAGTTTGCGGAAAAGAGATTGCATGTACTGCCGTTCTCTGGCAAAACTTTCGTGACCATGGTTGGCCAATCTCCCATCGACATTTCCACGCGGCACTTGGGAAGCGTTACGATTGTCGACGTAAACGGCGATATCACCCTCCGCAGCACTCCCGAACTCCGAAAACTTCTGCTTGAAGTCCTGCGGGAAAAGAACACCGCGCGCGTGCTCGTCAATCTCTCGCGGGTACGCTATATCGATAGCGCGGGTATCGCTTCGCTGGTTGAGGCATTGCGAGTCTCGCGCGATACGAATCGAGGTTTCGGGCTTTTCGGGCTCACGAAGGCGACGCTTCAGGTGCTCGAGCTGACGCGGCTCACCAAGGTCTTCGACATATACGCAAGCGAAGATGACGCTGTACGCGGCACGAGTTCTCCTCCGGGCTGAGCGCGCACGCCGCCCTTTGTATACGCGCAAAGCAACGATAAGATCGAGTACCTTCGAATATGCCCCTCTTGCAGACGATTGGCGCATCGACCGTTGACGGCTTAGCGTACATCGGTAACCTCGCGCGCCTTACCGGGGGCGCCTCACGGGCGGTCTTCATCGAGCCGTTTCGCGGCCGCAAACTTCGCCTCAGGAGCGCTGTCCATCAGGCGATGGCCGTCGGTGTTGAGGCGGTTCCCATCGTTTCCCTGATTTCTTTTTTCGTCGGAATTAT
>Ga0335073_10011234_pt1 | contig 12573 bp, 10 predicted proteins | sample Lox_Sample_22_FD_207093 | JGI IMG/M metagenome (GOLD analysis project Ga0335073, IMG submission 207093) | Soil microbial communities from Loxahatchee National Wildlife Refuge, Florida, United States - Lox_Sample_2.2 | ecosystem: Environmental > Terrestrial > Soil > Wetlands | place: USA...
ATGGCCACTGTCTGGCCTGGCCGCACCCGCTGCGCCAGCGGCGGACCGCTCACCGGCGCGCGCAACGCCTCCGTCAGGGCCGCCGCAGCATCCTCGACACCCGGCGCGTCCTGCGGGTCGATCACCTCGGCGTCGTCGGGAACGTCAATCTCCAGGCCGGTCTCGCCGTACGAAAGTCTGACCCGCACCGTCACACCTCCATTATTCGGTCGTGGTCGGTTGTGGAGCCGACGCAGGACGCGGCGTCGCACCAATAAGCGCGATGGCGCTGCTTCTGGTGGTGGACGACCCGCACCCGCCGCTGCGCCCCCATGAGCATACATCAGCAGCCCGGATGGCAAGCCGCATGCCGCCCGGCCCGCCTGCCGAAAAATGACCCCTCGCCCAGCTGGGTGCCGCTGCTGTATCCCTTGCTGTCCTGCGCGATATTGGACGCGCACGCGCCTGCCGCATACAGGCCCGCGATCACTGACCCGTCCGCGCGCTGGACCTGGCCGTCGACAGTACACCTCAGGCCTCCGAGCGTGAAGCCGGCGTACATGGCCTTGCCGAGCGTGAGGTCGAATGCTCCCCAGGGCCCAGTGTCCTGCGGCTCGAGCCAGTCCGGGTGCTTGCGGAACTCCGGGTCCTCGCCCCGCGCTGCGGCCGCGTTATACGAATCCAGCGTCGCGGCCAGCTGACCCGCCGGGATGCCGAGGCCCCTGGCCATCTCCGGCACGGTCTCCCAGCCGTCGATGAACGGCACCAGCGGCATCTCCGGGTTGACCATATGAGCGCTGTCGACGATGAGGAACGCAGCGCTTCCGGGCTGATCGAGCACGAACCCTGAGGTACGCGAGTGGTAGCTGTCCTCGGCGACGAACCGCCTGCCGGCACGGTTGACGATGATGCCGGTCAGCAACTGACCCGGCGGGTAGAACGGCGCAGTGATGAAGGCCTGGTCCATGTGCAGCGCCTGGCCGCCGACGGACATGCCCAGCTTGATGCCGAGGCCGTCGTCATAGGGCGTGCCGAGGACGAACGGCTTCTCCGCCAGCGCCGGCACGTGCTGCGCGACCATGTCCGGGTTCATGACGAAGCCCCCGGCGGCCAGGATCGTGCTGCGCGCCCGGACGACGCCCGACCGCACCTGGCCCGACCTGTCGTAGGACCGCCAGCGCGCCCCGCAGACCCGGTCGCCCTCCACGACAAGCGCGACAGCCCCGGTCTCGTACCAGACCTCAGCGCCAAGCTGCCTGGCGCGCTCGACCAGCAAGTCGATGACCAGCTTCGCGCCGCCGGTGTCACCGGGGACCGGCACCTTGTGACCCCGCGGCGCGGGCCGGACGAGTTCCCGGAACGGCCACACCTTCTCATTGCCGGTGTACATCAGCCCCTGCGTCTGCGGCTGGATGACCGCCTTCTCCGGGTAGTAGCTCCGCTCGAACTGGAACCCGAGGCTCTCAAGCCAGTCGCAGTGCTCGGCGCTGCCATCGGCGTAGGCGCGGATCTTGTCCGTCTCCGGCGATGGTGTCACGGCCATCAGGTAGGCGAACATGTCGTCCGGACTGTCGTCGAATCCGGTCGCGCGCTGCACGACCGTCCCGCCGCCGAGGTAGAAGTGCCCGCCGGCCATCGCGCTCGTGCCTCCTGCGACCGCCGCCCGCTCGAGCACGAGCACCGACGCACCTGCCGCTGCGGCTGCAACAGCGGCGCATCCGCCAGCGATCCCGAAGCCGACCACGAGCACGTCCACCGCGCTATGCTCCGCATTCTCCGTCATCGGTGCATCTGTCCTCGTGTCCACCTGGTGAGCCGCGGCTCAAGTCAACGCCCCCAGCTGTCGAGCCGTGCCGTAGCGCGCCAGCTTATTCTGGGCTATCGGAACAAGGAGTGCGGATGCGCTACGGCGTCGTGCTTTTCACCAGCGACCGCGGGATTACCCCAGCCCGTGCGGCGCAGGCCGCGGAGGCAGCCGGCTTCGACTGCTTCTACGTGCCGGAGCACACCCACATCCCGGTTCGCCGGGACGCGCTGCACCCCGGAACAGGCAGCCGGGAGCTTCCAGATGACCGGTACCGGAGCACGCTCGATCCGTGGGTGTCACTGGCGATGGCCGCGGCCAGTACCACCACGATCCGGCTAGGCACGGCCGTTGCACTGCCGACCGAGCACGACCCCATCTCGCTGGCCAAGACCATCGCCACGCTTGACCATCTGTCTGGCGGACGGGTCCGGCTCGGCGTGGGTTTCGGCTGGAACACCGACGAGCTGGCCGACCATGGCGTGCCAGCCGGGAAACGGCGCACCGTGTTGCGGGAGTACCTGGAAGCGATGCAGGCGCTCTGGGCTGAGCCGGAAGCGAGCTATCACGGCCAGTTCGTCAGCTTCGAAAGCTCCTGGGCCTGGCCCAAGCCCGTTCAGCAGCCGCGAGTCCCGGTCAATCTGGGTGCGGCCGGGACCGAGACGACATTCGCCTGGATCGCACGGTCGGCCGACGGCTGGCTGACAACGCCGGGTGAGGCCGACCTCGATGCCAAAGTCACGGTGCTGCACACCCGATGGCGGGACGCCGGACGCGACGGACTTCCGGCTGTCACCGTGCTGGCCGGGAAGCCGGACCCAGACACGCTGGCGCACTGGGCCGAGATCGGCGTGACAGACGTGGCGTTCGGCATGCCTGACCGCCCGCCGCCAGAAGTCGTCGGCTACCTCGGCCGGCTTGCGAGCAAGCTCGGGCTGTCGCCGGTCGCGGCACCCTGACACGGCATCGCCCTGCCCGGTCCTTAAGCGCGTCCTTGTCGATGGCGGGGAGATGGAACCTACCCCGTTTCCTCATGGTGTGAAGATCGCCGGTCGGCACCCTTCGATGGCTGCGTTCCTTCGGCAACGGCTGGTGGCGATGTGCCTTTCCGGCCGATAATTGCCTGTCTTGAGCGATCGGCTGGCAGGCGGGTTGAATCGTGGAAGAGCTGGGTCCGGACGACCCGCGGCAGGTCGGGCCGTACCGGCTGTTCGGTCGCCTGGGCACTGGCGGGATGGGTCGCGTCTTCCTCGGCCAGTCTCCCGGTGGCCGGCGCGTCGCCGTGAAAGTGATCCGGCCCGACCTCGCCGACGCCCCCGATTTCCGGCGGAGGTTCGCTCGGGAAGTCGCGGCTGCCCGTCGGGTCAGCGGCATCTTTACCGCGCCGGTCGTTGATGCCGATCCGGAAGCGCCGCAGCCCTGGCTCGTGACCGGGTACGTAGACGGGCCATCGCTCGCTGACTATGTCGCGGAACGCGGCGCCTTGCCGGAGGCCGAAGTCGTCACGCTCGGCTGCGCCCTTGCTGAGGGTCTTGCTGCAATTCACGGCGCCGGGATCGTGCACCGCGACCTCAAGCCCGCCAACGTGCTGCTGGCGACCGATGGCCCGCGGATCATCGACTTCGGCATATCCCGAGCCGCCGAGGCGACCTCCCTGACCCAGAGCGGCCTGGTGGTTGGGTCACCCGGCTTCATGTCGCCTGAGCAGGCTCTCGGTCGCGAGGTCGGCCCGGCCAGCGACGTGTTCAGCCTGGGCGGCGTCCTTGCGTCCGCAGCGACGGGCACTGAGCCGTTCGGGTCTGGCAGCGCCGCCACACTGCTCTACCGGGTTGTCCATGCAGAACCTGACCTGACCGCCATCCCGGACGGGCTGCGCCCGGTGGTGGGAGCATGCCTGCGCAAGGTCCCGGCCGAGCGGCCGACGCCTGCCGCGCTGCTGACAATGCTCGTTTCGGTCCGCAACTCACGCCCTGTGCCCGCAGGTGACCTCGTTGCGATGGTCCGCCCGGCTGAACCAGCACGCGCTGCTTACTCGGCGACGGAACTCGCGGACCTGGCAGACGGCGCGCCAAGTGGCGGTCCAGGCGGTGCGCCCGGTGCGGTGCCGGGTGACGCGCAACCAGCAATGGCCGTCGTGGAGAGACGAGGCACTGATCTCACCGGGAACCCGCCAGCCCGGCGCGGTATTCGCTGGCCACTCATCGGTCTGTGCGCCGCGATCGCTGTCGTGCTCGGCGTCGGAGCCGGCCTAGCCTGGCACGACCTCGGCGCGCGCAAGCCGGTCGCGGCTGGCTCGTCTGGCTCGTCGGCCGGCACGTCGCGGAAGCGCCAGACAACGACGTTGCCGGCAAAGCCAAGTGCGGTGGTCGAGGCGTACTTCGCCGCGATTAACGCCCACAACTGGCGCAAGGTCTGGGACCTCGGCGGCAAGAACCTGAGCTCGTCGTACGCCAGCCTGGTGGCCGGCTTCAAAGACACCGGCCACGATGTCATCACGCGCATGACCGTCGACGGCGACGCGGTCACGGTCCGTGTGCGCGCACACGAGACCTCTGGTGCTGTGCAGGTTTATTCGGATAGCTACACAGTGACCGGCGGCATGATTACCAGCGGACATCAAACCCTGATCGCCGCGTACTCAGCGCCGGCCGGGTAAGCGACCGGCGGGCGGGTGGCTTTGCCGCCAGCGGGCGGTGAGGTCGGCCTGCCGCGCGGGTGGTCCCGGCAGTTTCGCCTCGGCCGGTGTGTGGAGTGCTTGCAGTAGCAGGGCCAGGTAGCGGTGTCGGAGGGCGGTACCCTCGTCTGGGCCCGGCAGCTGAACGAGCATGATCGCTTCGAGCAGCAGGACGACATCGGCCTCGCTGACGTCGTCGCGGAGGTCTCCGGATCTGCGTGCGCGGCGGAACAGGGTCTCGGCGAGGCAGGTGGCCTTGTCCGCCAGCGCAGTCAGTTGCGGGGTAGGCGCGAACGTGCCAGCCACTCCGGCTCAGCCCAGCGCGCCGGTGCCCCAGGCCTGCACGCCGCTTGTGTTCGCCGTGAACAGCCAGTTGTCGGCGAACACACTCTGCGGGAAGTCGAAGAACCCTCCGGCGGTGATGAGGTTCCGGAGGATCTTGCCGTTCGCCGCGTCGACCAGATAGGTAGCGTTCGCGGTCGGGGGGTTGTAGTCGTAGGTGCCGACGGTCAAGACCCCTCCGCCGTCCAGGGACGGGCTGCCGTTGACGCCGTTCGGCAGCCCGGTCGCCCAGATCAGCCGGCCGGTGTACGGGTTGCGCTCCTGGACCGAGCCGGGGTAGGAGGTATGGCCGATCGTGGTCGACGGCGCGCCGAAGTACAGGTCCTTGCCATTCCACACCGGCGACGCGATGCACTCGGCGTTACTTCCGGCCGGGCCACTGATCTGCTTCGTCCACCCGACCTTCATGGTTGCCTGGACGAGTGCGTAGAAGTACCCGCTCTTGTTGCAGGCGCCGACGTACTTGCCGAAGAACACCGGGGACGCGCCGAAGTCGGTGTCGTACCCCTCCTCCGACTGCGGGACCTGGAACTTGCCGAGAAGGTGGAGCGTCGGGCTCAGCTTGATGATCGACTCGGAGTAGGCAAGCAATTGATTGCCGTTCAAGGGCCCGTTTCCCGTGGTGGCATATACGTCCCCGTCCGGGGCGACGCCCGGGCTAGACCAGATCGATCCGCCCGTCTGGCCCCTCGGAACTGTGTAGAACTCGCCAAGCTTCCGTCCGGTCGACTGGCTGTAGGCGTCGAGCCCGCCACGGACCAGCGGTGTGTCGCAGTTGGACGACACGCCGATGTAGATCTTGCCGTGCGCGAGGGTCGGGGATCCCCAGTTGAAGTAGTTGTTCACCGTGGTGGACGGAATCGCGATCACCGACTTCCAGACCACGCTCAGGTTCGCGGCGCGGAGCGCGTACAGGTAGCCGTCCGGGCCGGCCACGTACACGGTCTGCTGGTGCGTCTTCGGATCGGCCGCGACGGTGGCCGTCGAGACAACCCCCAGGGGTTGCTGGCCAGGGCAGCTGAGCTCCGGCTGGTAACCGAGGTAAATCTTGTTCTCGAGGTGGCCGGTACTCTCTCGCAGTTTGTAGAACCAGCCGTTGTTCGCGCCGACGTAGACGGCGCCGTCGGCCACGGTCGGACTGGCCAGGAAGCCGCCGCCGCGCGAGAACTGCCACTTCTCCTTCAGCCTCCGCGCGTTCGCCGGGGTGATCGCCCGCTGATCCGGGCTGTAGGAAGTGTGCAGCGGGCCGCCGAGGTAGGCGGGCCAGCCGGTGGAGCCCGAGCTGGCCGCGGTAGCGGGAGCACTCCAGACAGCCGGCAACGCAAGCGCCGTCAGCGCGAATCCGGCGAGCGCCGCCCGCGCCTGCCGTCGGCGTGGTTGAGCCAGCCGGATTTTCACCATGGTTTGCTACCTCTCGTCGGCCTCTGTGGGCGGCACTATATTCGGCTGCCGCCGGTCCGTCGGGTGAACGGCTGATCTTTAACGACGCCGTTGGCGCCTGGTTTCCGGGTGCGAGCAAAACCCAGACCCGCCAAAACCCATCAGGCCAGAAACGAGGTAGCTTCCGCCGGCCGCCCCCCACAGCGACGCGGCGAACGGGCCGAAATCACCGCGGCCGCTCCTTGATCCCGCTCGCGAGCAGTCCTGTGACCTCGGCGATCCGTGCCGCGCGCACGTCCGGACGCCGTTTCGTTGCCTCGATGTAACGCAAGTAGCCGCGCCGGTAGAACTGCGCGAGCGTGTCGAAGAACGCGCCTGCCGCTGGGTTGGCCTCCAGCGCGGCGGCAACATCCTCGGCAAGATCGCCGCGCTGCGGCCCTTCAGGCGACAGTTCGACAGGCACCTGCGAGCCCACCTCGATACCCGCGTGCTGCATTCTCCCGGGGTTCATCGTGAACCCCCAGCCACTATCGCCCGGCTCGAGCGTCACCCGTACCCGGCAGCCGTTAACCGAGCCGTTGACGTGATGCACGGCCTTCACGCCCCACTCCAGGTCCGGGTCAAAGGGCACCACGATCAGCGCATGGCCTCGCGGGCCGACCGCAATCCGGACATCAAACCGCTGAACACGCATGGCTTATCGTGACATGACCTATGCCACGTGCCTAAGTCCCCCATGCGCGCCGCTCCAGCCACCCACGCCTATATTCCGCAGTTCCGGCTGGCTCTCGATTTGATCGCTCAGATGAGGTTTCGCGACTCGCGCCGCGATTAACCGCCCCGATAGCGCGTTCGCGCGGTAGATATACTCGGCTATTCCATCGCCTACATGGCGGAGACGTTTTCTGTTTCCAAGGAATCGGTCATCAGCGAGCGGCGCGCGGCTGTGCGTGGCTGCTGCCCACAGCCGTTCTGCCCGCTCGAGAGCGGGGTGACAACCCGTCATGACCCGGCGCGACAAGCATCCGGGCGCGGACCAGCTTGCCTGTCTGGCAGCTGGCGGGCTACCGCCACGCCGGGCAGCGAGGGTCCAGGCACACCTTGCGCAGTGCGGGCACTGTGCCTACGTCAGCCAGCAGCTCGATACCATCGGAAACGTCCTGGCCAGCGCCTCGTACCCGGAAATGCCACAGAATCTGTCCGCCCGGATCGACGCGGCCATCAGCCGCGAAGCTCAGCAGCGCCCGGCCGCCATGCCATCGACCGAGCCCGGACGCCGTGACCTGCCCGCGCGCCGGAGACGCGGGCAGGATTGGACCAGCTGGCGCCCGCTAAGCCTGCCAGGCCTTCCGGGCAGCCCGAAGCGGCTGGCCGCCACCGTCGCCGCCGTAGTGATCGCCGCGGCGGGCAGCTATCTGATGGCCGAGAATTCCGGCACCGGCGTGACGCGTCCGCCGTCCTCGGCCCTGGCCGGAGCGGCAGCCCCAGCGCAGCACTTGTCGCCGGGGCCTTACGTAACCTACGGCCAGCCCGCATCGCTCGACACTGTTCGCGCCGTCCAGTCGCCCACCAATTTCGTGGCCGCGCGCCTGCGCGTCCAGGCGATCTCCGCGCTGAACACTGCCGAAACCCTCGGCAACCTCGCCGCGCAGCCGTCGGCGAGCAGGGCCGCACACCTGACCGCCAGCGCAGCGGCCTATCCCTCGATGGGAGGGCCAGCCATAGCAGGGCCCTCAGCGGCCGGGCCACGTCCGAGCGAGCTCGCAGGTTGCGTCCGGCGGATCGCGACCGGCCGGACCGTGCTGCTCATCGACATCGCCAGATACCAGGGCAAGCCTGCCGCGGTGATAGTCACCGGCGCCACGGTCGCGAGCGGGGCAGAGGCCTGGGTAGTCGGTTCCTCCTGTTCTGCGAGAACCAGCGACGTGCTTACCGAGGCTCCACTAGGCAACCCATAACGAGGCGACCAGAGCCAGAGCGAATCGGTATCCATGCCCCATTATGACTGAACTCGGACAGCACCCTGCCGCCCGACGGTCCCGCTAGGCCGGCGTGTTTGAGTGGAAGGACAATCGACCGCCGCCAGGGAGACGACCACGTGATGCAAGCAAACGCGCCCGTCCCGTCACCTGAGCCCCGCTCCGCGCAGGTCAACGAGTTGCTGCCGATAGGTGACTGGGTCCAGCATCACTCCCTGCGCAGCTGGGCCGTAGTGATGTTCTTGATCTTGATCTGCGTGCCGTCGATGGCGCTTGTCATACTCGGACCGAGGCCGAGCGTCCGCACCTTCGACGTGGTTGCCTGGATTTTCGCCGCGTACTTTGCGATTGCCTGGCTGTTGCTGCTCGGCGTGATAATCCGCCCCGAGCACGTCACCAGAACGATGCTGGTCGTGCTCACCGTGATCGCTCTGGTCACTCAAGTGCCGCTGGCAATCACGCTGGAGACCGCGCTGCATAGCAGTAACACCAGTCTTGGCCCGAGCATCTTCACCGTCGGCCTGCCGGAAGAGTTCGCTAAGGCCATTCCGATACTCGGTGTCACGCTGATCTACTGGCGCCGCCGGCGAGATCTCATGCCAAGCGACTACCTATTCCTCGGCGCCGTCAGCGGGCTTGTCTTTGGTGCAAGCGAGGTCGTCCACTACTTCACCGTGAACGGAGTTCAGGCCTTCTACGCGACGGTTCAGTCGGACGTTCCATTCATCAGGCACCTGATCAACACCGGACACTCAGCGTCAAGCTCAGCATTCTCAGTCCTCGTCGGCCAGGTGCTGTACTTCACACTCGATTTCGTCTGGCGGTTCCTCACCGACCCGATCACTCATGCCTGCTGGTCTGGCTTGACTGGCTACTTCATCGGGCTCGCGGCAACCGGCCGGTACAAGTGGTATCAGGTCGCCTGGGTCGGAATCGCCGTCGCGGCAATCCTGCACGGGCTGAACGACTGGAGCCGCGTGAACGGCCACCCGTCGTGGATCATCGTTGTCTTGATCAGCGGCGTCCTTTTCCTCGGCTACGCGAAAGTCGGATCGAGAGGTGACCTGCATCTTGAGGCTGGCGCGTTGTCGGCAGTCAGACCACACGGGCTTCCTGCCAGGCACGCAGTCGGCTGGGCGTCCGGGCAGGCCGACGGTGGGGCAGCCGGGCAGGCCGATGGCGAGGAGGGCGTGCCAGCCGACCGGAAGGAAGCCGTGCACCTGCGGGCAGCGTCCGCGGGCGAGCCCGTTCCTAGCGTGCCTGGCCCACGGCGACACGGCAGGCCATGGTGGGAGCACTAGGCCTGCCCGCCCCGCCGGTACAGCAGGCCCGCGATGAGACTGGCCGCGCGTGCGGGGGGCTTCCTAGAAGGCCGGACACTACAGCCGCAAGTCCCGCAGCGCCGCCCTCGCCGCCCACATCCCGCACATCCCGTGCACTCCGCCGCCCGGCGGCGTCGACCCCGAGCACAGGTACGTCGCCGGCAGGGGGACGCGATAGGGATCCCACCGAAGCGCCGGCCGGCCGAAGGTTTGCCGCAGCGTGCTAGCGCCAGCGGCGATATCGCCGCCCACATAGCCGGGGTTATACCGCTCCATCTCAGCCGCCGTCCGGACGGACCGGGCCAGGATCAGGTCGCGGAAGCCGGGGGCGAACCGCTCGATCTGCGCCTCGATCCGGTCAGCCATGTCGACATCCGACCCGGCCGGCACGTGGCAGTATGCCCACAACACCTGCTTGCCGGCCGGCGCCCTGCTCTGGTCGACGACTCCGGGTTGTGTCACTAGACAGAACGGCTGCTCCGGATGCTGTCCTGCTGCGACCGCCGCCTCACTGCGCGCGACCTCGGCGATGGTGCCGCCGGCATGGATCGTGACCGTCTCCCGGCAGGTTTCATTCTTCCAGGGAACGGGGCCGTCGAGCGCCCAGTCGACCTTGCACACGCCGGGCCCGTAGCGGAACCGGCGCATAGCTCCGCGGTAACCCGCTGGCAACCGGTCACCTGCCATCTCGAGCAACTGGCTCGGCGTGACGTCCAGCATGACGGCGCGCGCGGGTGGCAGATCGGCCAGGCTCTTGACCCAGCAGCCGGTAGTGACTGTGCCGCCGAGCTCGGCAAGCTCGGCGGTCATCGCCGCGACCAAGCGGCCGCTGCCGCCCTCCACGACCGGCCATCCGGTGGTATGCGCCACCAGCAGCATCGTCAGCCCGAACGCGCTGGTCAGCGGAGCAGTCAGCGACCTGATCGCGTGCGCTGCCATGCCCGCTATCAGCGCCCGGCCCTCGGCAGTGTGCAAGCTGCGGGCCAGTACCGTGGCAGGCAGCACGCCAAGCGCGCCGAACCGTGCCGCCGGGATCGGCCGGACGGGCACCGACCGCAGCGGCGACAGCGCCAGCGCGAGAACCGCATCAGCGTCGCGCTCCAGCGGCTCCATCAGCCGACGGTACGCGCCGGCGTCGGCACCTAGCTGGCTGGCCGTCTCCGCCACCGATCCGCAGACCGCCGCCGCCCGGCCATCGTCGAGCGGCTGGGCGGCAGCCACCTTCGGGACCAGCAGCCGTACCCCGCGCGCGGACAGGTCGCAGCCGGCGAAGAACGGCGAAGCCGCGGCCAGCCCGTGCACAGTCGAGCACACGTCATGCGCGAAACCCGGCAGGGTCACCTCAGCAGTCCGGCAGCCGCCGCCCGGCTCGTCCGCGCCCTCGAATACCTGGACCTGCAGCCCGGCTCGGGCCAGCGTCAGCGCCGCCGCGAGGCCATTGGGTCCGGACCCGACGACGACGGCGTCAGGCGCGGTCAACGGCAGATCACCTCGCCGTCCGCCGCAAGCGCGACTGGCACCGGACTGTCACGCAGCCCGGCGGCTAGCTTCTCCAACTCGCTGTCGGTGCGGTCCGGCCGGTGATGCAGCAGCAAGACCTGACGCGCCCCCGCGGCGACAGCCAGCCCGATGGCATACTCGGCCGCCGCATGACCCAGCGTCTCCGCTGGGTCGAATTCGTCGGCGTACCAGAATGAGTCGTGCATGAGGACGTCCGCGCCGCCCGCGAGTTCCATCGCCGCGTCGTGGTATTCGCCGAGGCCATCGGGACCAGGCCCGAGGTTGGACGGGCTGTGGTCAGGCAGGTATGCGAACGACGTCGCGCCGTCGGATACCCGGTAGCCGAATGTCCTGCCGCCCTTGTGCGGGATTTCCCTGGTGAGGAGCGTCAGCGGGCCGAACTGAAGCTGGCCTGGCTCGATGCCGGCGAACTCCCAGTTCCCGCGGAGCTGGCGAGGGGTGATCGGGAAATGCGGCGGCGACATGCCCCGTTCCAGGGCTGCCTCCGCCCCCGAGCCGTCCGCCGGGGCCGGCAAGAGCAGCCGCACCGCGGCGTCGTCCCTGTCACCACCGCGGAAGAATGGCAGGCCGTGCACGTGATCCCAGTGCAGGTGCGTCAGCGCGATCATGCCAGTGAACGGTCCGCCGGCCAGCAGTGGTGTCACGGTCCTTATCCCGGTACCGGCATCCAGGATGAGCTCGGGCGCGACCGCGCCCCGCGGGGTAACGGCGACGCACGACGTATGGCCGCCGAACCGCACGAACTCCCGTCCGGGCGCTGGAGTCGATCCTCTCGTCCCGCAGATATTGATCCGCACCTAACCACCCTGCACTGCTTCCTCGCGCCGGTGCCCTTCGGCCAGTTCGATGAGCGGCTCGGCGCCGAACTGGCTGGCGGGCACCGCGGCGACCCGGCATGCAGTGACGGCGACCAGCGTCGCGGTGCGCACACCGGTCTCCAGATGGGCGCGCTCACCGAGGATGGCGCCTGGCCCGTACTCGGCCAGCGGAGTGCCGTCACGGTCTACCCGGATCACCCCGTCAAGCACCAGATACAGGTCAGAGCCCGGTTCTCCCTGCCGAGCGAGCGTATCGCCGGCCCTGAGGGTAGCGAAGACGGGCTTGCTGGCGCCGTGCATGAGCTGCACTGACAGAGCCCGCTCCAGCGCGGTCTCCACCGCGGTGACCAGCGCAGGCGAATCCTCATCGCCCCACGGCGTGTGCTGGGTGCCGGATCCGTCCATCCAGTCCTTGAAGTTGGTGAGACCCGATTTCGCGGCTAGCTGACCGGCGGCGTCGTAGATCCAGTGCCGCGGGAACGGGCTCGCGCCGGTTATCTCGAATTCCGCCTGGCCGTCCGCGTGCAGGGTGAGCTGAAGCGTGGTCCACACCAGCGGCGCCTGCCACCGGACAAACGCCTTGCCGCGGACTCGCCGCGGCGCCGGCGCGCCCGTCCGGCCCCCGACAGTCTGGACGAACCGGACCCAGCCGTCGCCGAACTCTGGCTCGTGCTGGATGTCCGGCAGCTTGGCGGCCTGGAACCGGTACTTCAGAATGCCCAGCTGGACGACGGTGGAACTGATGAGACCGCCG
>Ga0335073_10011235_pt1 | contig 12573 bp, 11 predicted proteins | sample Lox_Sample_22_FD_207093 | JGI IMG/M metagenome (GOLD analysis project Ga0335073, IMG submission 207093) | Soil microbial communities from Loxahatchee National Wildlife Refuge, Florida, United States - Lox_Sample_2.2 | ecosystem: Environmental > Terrestrial > Soil > Wetlands | place: USA...
GCCGTGGCGAGGTGTTCGCCGCGAGCTGGCGGATCGACGAGGCGCACGAGTTCGACAAGGCGCTGCTGCTACCGCATGCGTTCGCGCCCGAGGCTCTGGCCGGGCTGATCGCGCCGCTCGGCCCGACCGCACTGGCGATCGGAAACGGAGCGATAGCATTCCGGGAGGTTCTCGAGCGCTCGGGAGCGTTCATCCCAGACGACGATTCGCAGCTGCACAGGGTCACGGCCACGAATCACTGCAGGCTCGCGGCGAGCCTGCAAGCGAGTGTCCCTGACGAGGTCCGGCCGGACTACCTGCGCGCTCCAGACGCCGAGATGGCCCACCGCTCCTAACCAATGAACACCCCGTCCGTCACGATCCGGTCGCTTGGCTACTCCGACCTTCCGCAGGTCATCTCGATCGAGCGGCGCGCATTCCCAACGCCTTGGTCGCTCGCCATGTTCGTGCTCGAGCTGTCCAAGCCGTCAGGGGTGTGCCTGGCCGCGATCGAGGACCGCCGCGTCGTCGGCTACCTGATCTGCTCGCGCTACGCGGACGTCTGGCACCTCATGAACATCGCGATCGACCCGCCGATGAGGCGGCGGGGAATCGCCACCGCGCTGCTCGAGGAGATGATCGCGCGCGCGGGCGAGGACGCGTCATACACGCTCGAGGTCCGCCCGTCGAACAGCACCGCGATCGCACTGTATGAGCGTTTCGGCTTCCGGTCGGCCGGCACGCGTCGGCGCTACTACACGGACACGGGAGAAGATGCCGTGATCATGTGGCGCACGGCGGAGACCGCGTCGACTCCGAGCGCTTCCGGGTGATCCTCGCGCTCGAGACCAGCTGTGACGACACCTGCGCGGCGGTCGTCACCGCGGACGGGGAGATTCGTTCGAACGTGATCTCCTCGCAGGGCGTGCACGACCGCTATGGCGGAGTCGTGCCCGAGATCGCGTCGCGTCACCACCTCGAGCTGATCGGGGACGTGGTCGACGATGCGCTGGCACGGGCGGAGGCGACCTTGCCCGAGCTGGACCTGGTTGCCGTCACCCGCGGGCCGGGACTGGTCGCGGCGCTGCTCGTCGGGGTGGCCACGGCGAAGGGGCTCGCGGCGGCGCACGAGCTGCCGCTCGCGCCCGTCGATCACCTCCATGGCCACGTCGCGGCAGCGTTCCTCGGGCCGGAGCCGTTCGAGCCTCCATTCCTCAGCCTGATCGCAAGCGGCGGCCATACGCTGCTGGCGAGCGTGGTCGATCACGGGCCCGGGTACGAGGTCATCGGCGAGACGCTCGACGACGCCGCCGGCGAGGCCTTCGACAAGGGCGCGCGCCTGCTCGGTCTCGGATATCCGGGGGGCCCAGCGCTCGAGCGCCTCGCCCGCGACGGCGATCCGGATGCGTTCAACTTCCCGACCGCACGCCGGCTGGCAGGGCTCGACTTCTCGTTCGCCGGTCTGAAGACCGCCCTGCTCTACCGCATCCGGGATCTCGGCCAGGATGAGGCCGAGCGGCTCCGGGCGGATCTGGCCGCGTCCTACCAGCGGGCGATCGTCGAGTCGCTTGCGATCCGTGCCGAGCGGGCCCTGCTCCAGACCGGGCTCGGCCGTCTGTCCGTCGGCGGTGGCGTCGCCGCCAACGGCCCGGTCCGCGAGCGCATGGGCTCGCTCGGGGTCGAGTTGCACGTTCCGCCACGAGAGCTGTGCACCGACAACGCCGCGATGATCGCGAGCGCGGCCCGGTTCGTCGACGTGCTCCCCTATCCGGACTACCTCGACCTCGACGTGTATGCCACCGGCGAGCGAATATTGATCGCACGATGACCAGCGTCGTGCTCTACGCGCGTGAGGGCTGCTGTCTCTGCGACGACGCGCGCGCGATTCTCGAGCGAGTCCGCAACGAGCGTCCGTTTGCGCTCGAGGAGCGCGACATCGATTGCGATGATGGCCTGCTCCGGGCCTATCTCGAACGGATTCCGGTCGTTACGATCGACGGGGTGGAGGCGTTCGAACTGTTCGTAGATGAGTCGGAGCTCGCCCGCAGGCTCGATATGGTGAAAACGGGATGAGCTACGTCACCGGCGCGGAGACGGTTCAGCCCGGCATCGACAAACCCGGCGAAAAGCTCGCCTTGGGTGTCGCTGCCCGGCTGTCCCGCTACCTCCAAGTTCTGATCCAGGCACGGAAGATGGGCAAGGAGACCATCTCCTCCCAGGAGCTCGCGGACTACACCCACGTCAACTCCACCCAGATCCGGCGGGATCTCTCGGGCTTCGGCAAGTTCGGCAAGCGCGGCGTCGGCTACAACGTCGAGTCGCTGGTCACCCAGATCCGCAAGATCCTGCGGACCTCGGGCCAGCACAACATCGCGCTGTTCGGCGCCGGGCATCTGGGGACCGCGATCGCGACATCGGACATCTTCGCCGACCATGGCTTCCGCGTCGTCGCGATCTTCGACGTCGATCAGGGCAAGGTCGGAACGCGGATCGGGACGCTGGCCGTCCGCCACAACGCTGATCTGCGCGAGCTCATCGACGACGAAGACATCGTTGTGGCCGTGCTCGCCGTGCCGTCGCCCGCCGCTCAGAAGCTCGCCGACGAGTTGGTCGACGCGGGCGTGAAGATCATCTTCAACTACTCCGACGCGCTGCTTCAGGTTCCGCCGGAGGTCACGGTCCACACGTCGAGCCCGGCCGTCGACCTGCTCTACGCGCTCTACTTCTACCTCACCTGATACTCACAGCATCGTGAGCCTCGACCTGGAATCGGCCTATGCCGCCTTCGAGGGCTCGACGGACTTCACCGTCGGGCTCGAGGAGGAGTTCGCGGTGCTCGACTCGCGCTCGCTCGACCTCGTGCCCCGGTTCGAGGACCTCCGCGAAGCGGCGCAGGCCGACCCGTTGCTGGCGGAGTCGGTCGCGGGCGAGCTGATCTCGTCGGAGATCGAGATCCGGTCGGGCCGCGGCAGCGACTTCGCGGCCGCGGTGGCCGCGCAACGCGACCGCCGCCGCCGGCTGTTCGGGCTGGCGGCCGACCACGACATCGCGCTCGCGGCCACCGGCACGCATCCGTGGGCCGACTACCGCGAGCAGCGAATCATCGACACCGAGCACTACCACCGCGTCGAGGATGGCCTCAAGTACGTGGCGTGGCGCAACAATACGTTCTCGCTCCATGTCCACGTCGGGATACGCGGCGCCGACCGCGCCGTGCTCGTGTGCGACCGCCTGCGCCCGGTGCTTCCTCTGCTGCTGGCGATCTCGGCCAACTCGCCGTTCCTGGACGGCCGCGACTCGGGCCTCCACAGCGTGCGCACGCAGATCTTCACCAAGAGCTTTCCGCGCTGCGGGGTGCCCGACGCGTTCGGGGGGTGGCCGGCGTTCGCCGACTACATCGACTTCCTGGTTCGGACGCGTTCGATCGTCGAGTACACGCAGGTGTGGTGGTCGATTCGCCCGCACTTCTCGTTCGGGACGGTCGAGGTGAGGATCTGCGACGCGCAGATGACCGCGACCGAGTCAGAGGCGCTCGCGGCGTTGATCGTGGCCTGCGTCGCCCAGGCGGCTCGCGACCACGACGACGGCGTGCCGTTCGCCGATCTTCCCCGGCGCCTGATCGAGGAGAACATGTGGCGTGCCATCCGCCACGGACTCGACGGCGAGTTGCTCGACCTCGAGCGTGCCGAGCCGTACCCCGCCACCGAAGCCGTCGACCGGCTGCTGAGTTGGTCCACCCCCGTGCGGGGCGAGCTCGGCATCGACATCGCGCTGCCCTCGCTGAACGGGGCGCAGCGTCAGAGGCGAATGACGGACGCGGGCATGAGCCTGCCCGAGGCCTTCGCGGCCGTCGTTGCCGAGACCCGCGATACGTATGCTGCCAACACGGCGGAGGTGACGCGATGAGCACCGAAGGGAGAGAACCCTCTGAGGAAGAGCTCCGGGCGGCGTATGAGGCCGAGCTCAAGCGCCTCCGGGTCGAGCACGTGCTGCTCGACAACGTCGCGGCGCTCGCCAACCTCGGCATGCGCCGGACCGGCCTCGCTCCCGGGACCGAGAGTGAGCGCGACCCAGCGCAGGTCCGTCTCGCGATCGAGTCACTCCGAGCGCTCATGCCGGTGCTCGAGCAGGCCGCACCGGCCCAGGTGCCGGCGGTCCGCGACGCGGTGTCCCAACTCCAGATGGCCTACGTGAAGATCGGCGGACAAGCGCCAGAGCCCGCGCCTGGAGAGGCGGAAGCACCGTCGGCCGAGGCGCCGGCATCTGAGCCTCCGCCCACGCCCGGAGAACCCGGACCCGCACAGCGCAGCGGGCGCCTCTGGGTGCCCGGCCAGTAGCCCCAAAAGCGGTCAACTGACTGACCGCCGGGGGCCGTCTGAGGACATTCCGCTTCCTCAGACGCTAAAATCATCCGCTTCCGGGCCTCCGCTCGACCAGCACGGGTGGTGGCCCTTTCCAGTTGTGTTGGCTGCGCTTGTTCGCGCCCTCTCTCTAACTCAGACCTTCCGCGGAGGATCTTCTTGTCCAGCTTTCTGACGCACCACGGCGTGCTGATCGCGCTGATCTGCGCCGGCGCCGCTGTGGCGTATGGCGTCCTTACCTCGCGCGCGCTGCTTGCGCTATCGCCCGGCAACGAAACCATGCGCACGATCTCGGCGGCGGTGCAGGAGGGCGCGCGCGCCTACCTCAATCGCCAGTACACCACGATCGCCGGGGTCGGCGTGATCCTGTTCATCGTCCTGATCCCGATCCAGAACATCCGGGTCGCGATCGGGTTCGCGATCGGTGGTGCGCTGTCGGCGGCGGCCGGCTACATCGGCATGAACGTGTCGGTGCGCGCCAACGCCCGCGTGGCCGAGTCCGCGCGCAGCGGCGTGTCCCGCGCGCTCGACGTCGCGTTCCGGGGTGGCGCGGTGACGGGTCTGCTGGTTGTCGGACTCGCGCTGTTCGGTGTGGCGGGCTACTACGGCGTACTCACCTGGATCGCGGGCGAGAGCGAGAAGAACGCGATCAACGCGCTGATCGGACTCGGTTTCGGCGGCTCGTTGATCTCGGTGTTCGCCCGTCTCGGCGGCGGCATCTTCACCAAGGCCGCCGACGTCGGCGCCGACCTCGTCGGCAAGATCGAGGCCGGGATCCCCGAGGACGACCCCCGCAACCCGGCCGTGATCGCCGACAACGTGGGCGACAACGTCGGCGACTGTGCGGGGATGGCGGCCGACCTGTTCGAGACCTACGCGGTCACCGCGGTCGCGGTCATGCTGCTCGGCGTCCTGCTGTTCAGCCAGCAGTCGGCGGTCGCGCTGTACCCGCTCGTGCTCGGCGCGGTCTCGATCGTCGCCTCGATCATCGGCACGTTCGCGGTGAAGTCGCGCGTCGGCAACGTCGAGCGCGCCCTCTACCAGGGCCTGATCGTCTCGGGCGGGCTCGCGGCGCTCGCGTTCATCCCGATCACCTATTGGATGATGAACAACCTCACGTTCAACGGAACCGGCGCTGCCGCGCCGCACTGGTGGAAGTACTACCTGTGCGCGCTGATCGGGATCGGGGTGACCGCGTGCCTGTTCGTGATCACCGACTACTTCACGTCGACCCGCTTCGCGCCCGTGAAAAGCACAGCGCGCGCGTCGCAGACCGGCCACGCGACGAACATCATCCAGGGGCTCGCCCAGGGATACCAGTCGACGGCGCCGCCGGCGATCGTGCTGGCGCTCGGAATCCTCGGAGCGTGGAAGCTCGGCGGGGGAGGAACCGCCGGGATCTACGGCATCGGCGTCGCCGTGATGGCGCAGCTCTCTTTGACGGGCCTGATCGTCGCGCTCGACGCGTTCGGGCCGATCACCGACAACGCCGGCGGGATCGCCGAGATGGCCGACCTCCCCGAGGAGGTCCGGAACGTCACCGACCCGCTCGACGCCGTCGGTAACACGACCAAGGCGGTCACCAAGGGATACGCGATCGGATCGGCCGGGTTGGCCGCGCTCGTGCTGTTCAACGCGTTCGAGACCGAGCTGATCCAGCGCGGAAAGCACCCGGACTTCTCGATCGGCAACCCAGCGGTCCTGATCGGCCTGCTGATCGGCGGGATGATGGTCTATCTGTTTGCCTCCCTGGCGATGGAAGCGGTCGGCCGGGCCGGCGGTGCCGTCGTCGAGGAGGTGCGTCGCCAGTTCCGGGAGAAGCCGGGCATCATGGACGGCACCGAGCAGCCGGAGTACGGCGCCGCGGTGGCGTTGGTGACTCGCGCGGCCCAGCGCGAGATGATCCTGCCGGCGCTGATCCCGATCCTGATCCCATTTATCGTCGGGCTGATCAGCATCGAGGCCCTCGGCGGACTGCTGATCGGCGTGATCGTCGTGGGGTTGTTCGTCGCGATCTCGATGACCTCGGGCGGTGGCGCCTGGGACAACGCCAAGAAGCTGATCGAGGACGGCGCGTACGGTGGAAAGGGCTCCGAGGCCCACGCCGCCGCGGTCACCGGCGACACCGTCGGCGATCCCTATAAGGACACCGCCGGCCCAGCGATCAACCCGATGATCAAGGTCGCGAATATCGTGGCTCTGCTGATCATCCCGATCATCACGTAGCTCCCCGCGAGAACTACTACAGTCCAGGCCGTGTTCATTCTGATCGTGGGATCGGGCCGCGTCGGCTCGGCCGTCGCGAAGCGGGCGCTCGACGCCGGACACGAGGTATCCGTACTCGACAGCGATCCGCTGTCGCACGAACGCCTCGACAAGGATCAGCTGACGACGTGGGAAGACGCCGGCGGCAGGTTCACGGTCAGCACCGCGCTCGAGATCGACGGGCTGATCGAGGCCGGCATTGAGCAGGCCGACGTGTTTCTGGCCGCGACCAGCGGCGACAATACGAACCTCGTGATCGCGCAGATCGCGCAGCGGCGGTTCAAGGTCCGGCGAGTCGTGGTCCGGGTCGCCGACCCCGGCCGTGCCGCGTGGTACGCCGAGCAGGGCCTGTTGACGATCTGTCCGACTCAGCACGCGATCGACCAGGCATCGCGAGTGGTGCTCGCATGACGAAGGATGGGGCCGTATGTACGTGATCATCGCCGGCGCTGGGAAGGTCGGCTGGAACCTCGCCCGCGAGCTGATCGCGAAGGACCGCGAGGTGACGCTTGTCGAGTCCGACCACGCGCGCTACCGCGTCGTCGAGGAGGAACTCGAGCACGCCGTCCAGTACGGCGACGCCACTGAGCTGTGGGTGCTCGAGCGCGCCGGCATCCAGCGCGCCGATCTCGTGATCGCGGTCACCGGGGACGACGAGGACAACATCCTGATCTGCCAGATGGCCAAGGAGAAGTACGGCGTCCAGCGGATCGTGGCCCGCGTGAACAACCCCCGCAACCTCCAGCACTTCCGGCTGCTCGATGTTCAGCCTGCGGTGTCGGCGACCGACCTGATCCTCCGGCTGATCGAGCACGAGGTCCCCGAGTACGGCCTCGTCCAGCTGCTGGCGCTCGAGGAAGAGCACCTCGAGATCATCGAGCTCGAGGTGGGTCATGGCTCGGAGGCGGCGGGCCGGCGCGTCCAGGACATCGAGCTTCCCGACGGCTCGCTGATTATCTCGGTTCTGCGTGGCGGCGCCGGGTTCGTGCCCAAGGCCGACTCCGTGGTCCAGCCAGGCGACCAGGTGCTCCTGATCCTCGACCCGGGGCTCGAGGCGCAGATCACGCCGCAGTTCGCACCTAACGGCGCGAGCCCCGGCGCATGATGGCCGGCGGCCCAACACGTCTGGAACGTCGGGTCGACTACGCGCTGATCGGCGGCGGTCTCGCGGCCGGCAACTGCGCGCGCTGGCTGCGCGAGTCGGGCGCCGACGGGTCGATCCTGCTGATCGGGCGCGAGGCGGACCTCCCGTACAACCGCCCCCCGGCGTCGAAGGGATACCTCCAGGGCAAGGAGTCCCGGGCGGAGACGTTGTTCCGGCCTCCCGAGTGGTACGAGGAGCAGAACATCGAGGCGCTCACCCGAGTGTCAGCGACTCGGCTCGACCTCTCGAACCGGACCGTGGCCCTCTCCAACAAGCAAGAGGTGAGCTTCGGCAAGGCGCTGATCGCCACCGGCGCGGGTGTGCGTCGCGTGTCGGTCCCGGGCGCCGAGCTCGAGGGCATCCACTATCTGCGCACGCTCGGCAACAGCGACACGATCCGCGAGGACGCCGCGGGCAAGCGCGTGGTGCTGGTCGGGGGTTCGTACATCGCCACCGAGGTCGCGGCGTCGCTGACCGAGCTCGGGAGCTCGTGCTCGCTGGTGATGATGGAACCGGTGGCCCTCAGCCGCGGCTTCGGCGAGCAGGCGGGCAGGTTCTTCCAGGATCGCCTCGAGGAGCACGGCATCGAGGTCCATGGCGACGACGAGCTCGAGAGCTTCGACGGCGCGGGCGGCCGCGTCACCCACGTCGTGACCAAGGGGGGAGGACGGCTCGAGGCGGACGTCGTCGTCGTCGGCGTCGGTGCGACTCCCGACGTCAGGCTGTCCCGCACCGCCGGGCTCGAGATCGGCGAACGCGGTGGGGTCGTGGTCGACTCGCGCCTCGAGACGTCGGCGCCGGGCATCTTCGCCGCGGGCGACATCGCCGAGTACGAGAGCGTCGTGCACGGCGGTCAGGTTCACCGGATCGAGCACTGGGACGTCGCCTTCAACCAGGGCAAGACCGCGGCGCTCAACATGCTCGACCGCGATCAGCCCCACGACGTCGTGCCGTACTTCTTCTCCGACCTGTCGGACTGGGCGTCGCTCGAGTACGTCGGTCCCGCCGTCGACTGGGATCAGGAGGTTGTGCGCGGCTCGATCGACGACGGCGAATTCACGATCTTCTATCTGCGGGACGGGCGCGTCGCGGGCGCTCTCACCGTCGGGCGCTCGGACGACCTCGAGCATGCGAGCCGGCTGCTGACCTCCGGGGCGGCCGTGCAGGATCGCGTGCAAGAGCTGGGGGACCTCTCGAGCGACCTGGCCGCGGTAGCAGACTCCTGACCTATACTCGGCAGTCGCACCAGCCACGTATAGCACTGGGGAATGGTGTAATGGCAGCACGCGACGCTCTGGACGTCGAAGTTGGGGTTCGAGTCCCTGTTCCCCAGTTGTATTCCCACACTGGCTGAGCTCGCGCCCTCATCATTCGTAAGCACTGTGGTAGGTTGCCCGCAGGGACCGGGCCCCGTCCACGCTCAGCGCTGAGGGAGGCGCACGATGCAACGTGCTCGCGATCGCCGATCGGGTTGTCGATCGAGGTGGGGGGCCTCTGGTCGTAGGCGGTTGGGAGCGGTTGCCGCCGCGGTCGCGATCGTGGCGGCGATGCTCGTGGCGTTGCCGGGAACGGCGGCCGCCCGCGCCCACGCGAAGGCCGCGCAGGCCTCGGCGTGTCCGTGGATGAACGCGAATCAGTCGATCGGCCAGCGCGTGTCCGAACTCATGAGCGCGATGACGCTCGACCAGGAGGACTTCCTCGTCGAGGGACACGGCACCGCGGCCGAACCTCCGGTGTCCGGCGGCAACCCGTACGTGTTCTGGATGCCCGGGATCCCCTTCTCGTGCGGCTCGATCCCACCGCTGGGGGAGGAGGACGGTCCGGCCGGAGTGGCCGACGGACTCAGCGACGTGACGCAGCTTCCCGCAGGCGTAGGTCTGGCGGCCACGTTCGACCCGTCGCTGGCGCAGCAATATGGTCAGGTGATCGGCTCCGAGGAGTGGGGCAAGGGCGCGGCCGTGAACCTTGGCCCGACGATCAACATCGACCGCGACCCGCGTTGGGGCCGCTCGTTCGAGGCGTTCACCGAGGATCCGTTCCTGAACGCGTCGCTGGCGACGAGCGAGATCGACGGCGTGCAGAGCACCGGCGAGATGTCGCAGGTCAAGCACTTCGCCGCTTACAACCAGGAGACCAACCGCAACTCGCCGCAGGACGACGTGATCATCGACCAGCGGACGCTGAACGAGATCTATTTCCCGGCGTTCCAGGCGGCGGTGCAGCAGTCCAAGGCAGGGTCGGTGATGTGCTCGTACGCGGTGGTCAACGGCGACTTCGCCTGCCAGAGCCCGTTCCTGATGAACCAGACGCTCGACCAGGAGTGGGGTTACCCCGGCTTCGTCACCTCTGACTACGGCGCGCTTCACGACACGATGGGGGGCGCCCTCGCCGGGCTCGATCAGGAGCAGCCGTTCAACACATACTTCGGCCCGTCCCTGAACCCGCCGGCTCTTGAGGCGGACGTCGAAAACGGCTCGATCCCGCGTGCGGTGATCAACACGATGGTCCAGCGGATCCTCACCGAGATGTTCCGCTTCAACCTGTTCACTAACCCGCCGACCGGCAACCCGTTCTCGACGGTGACGAGCACGGCCCACCAGGCGGTCGGCACTGACGTGGCGGACACGGGTGCGACGCTGCTCAAGAACTCGCCGCACACGCTGCCGCTGTCGAGTGCTGGTGCCGGCACGGTGGCGGTCATCGGACCCGCGGCATCGGCACAGCCGATCTATGGCGGAGGGGGAAGCGCGTACGTGAATCCGTCGCAGACCGTGACCCCACTCGCGGGGCTTCAGGCCGCGGCCGGCTCGGGCACCAATGTCACGTACACGCAGGGATTGCCCACCGACACGTCGCTGGCGGCAATTCCGTCCTCGGACCTGACGCCGGCGTTCGTGCCGATCACCTCGTTCAACAACTTCGGACAGACGTACACCGGAACGCTGACCGCTCCGGAGACGGGCACGTACGTGCTCGCGATCACGAATGACTGCGGCTGCTACACGCCCGAGTACCTGACGCTCGATGGCAAGCAGCTGATCTCCGACCCGAGCACGCCACCGGTCCACACGTATTCGGTGGCGGTGAACCTCACCCAGGGCCAGCAGTACACGCTGTCCGTAGGTGGGGCACTGATCAGCTCGCTCACCTGGGACACGCCGTCCGATCTGGCGACAAACTGGATCGCCCCCGCGGTCGCTGCGGCCAAGGCCGCAAAGACGGCGGTGGTCGTCGTGTCCGACGACACCGAGTCCGAGGCGACCGACCGCCTCAGCCTCAACCTGCCTTCGGCACAGGACGAGCTGATCTCGGCGGTCGCTGCGGCCAACCCGCACACGGTGGTCGTGGTCGACGCCGGGGCGCCGATCGCGATGCCGTGGCTCGGGCAGGTGAGCTCGGTGCTGTATGACTGGTATCCCGGCCAGTCGAACGGAACCTCGCTGGCGAACGTCGTGTTCGGTCAGGTCGACCCGAGCGGCCACCTGCCGGTGACATTCCCGACCGACCTGTCGCAGGTCCCGGCCTCGACCGCGGCGGAGTTCCCGGGGGTGAACGGCCAGGTCCAGTACTCCGAGGGCGTCGACGTCGGCTACCGGTGGTATGACGCCAAGCACCTGCAGCCGCTGTTCCCGTTCGGGTTCGGGCTGTCGTACACCCGGTTCGCGTTCAGCAATCTACGGATCCATCCCGGGTCCGGCGACGGCCTCAGCGACATCACGGTGTCGGCGCGGGTCACCAATGTCGGGAGCAAGCCGGGCGCGGACGTCGCCCAGCTCTATCTCGGCGATCCAGCGTCGACCGGTGAGCCGCCGCGGCAGCTGGTCGGGTTCCAGCGCGTGCAGCTGGCTCCGGGCCAATCGGCCCCCGTCCAGTTCACGATCACCCCGCGTGACACGTGGTGGTACGACGACAACGCCGGCGGCTGGAATCAGACCCGCGGCCTGTACCGGGTGTATGTCGGCGACTCCTCGGCGCTGGCCGACCTGCCCCTGCGGGACGCCTTCCAGCTCACAGGGACGGCGGGAGCCCGGCAGGTGTCCGTCAGCGCCCCGAGCACGATGACGCCGGGCAAGAAGTCGAACGTCACGGTGACGCTGACCGCGGGCGGCGACGAGACGCTCCACAACGTCCGCCTGGCGCTTCAGCTGCCCGACGGCTGGAGCGTGCGCGGCGCGGGCCAGAAGGTGTTCGGCCAGGTCAAGCCGAGGCGTGCGGTCGCCGTCACGTTCGCGGTGACGCCGCCGAGCTGGGCGCCGTCGACGAACTCGGTCGTCCACGCCACCGCGGACCTCGGTCCCGATGCTCAGCGCGAGGCGGGAGCGACGGTCACGGTCGGCTGAGTTACTCAGGGTGCGGGCGGCAGCCGTTCCTGATACCCCTGAACGGCTGCCGTCCCGCACACCTCGGCGGGAACGCCGGCCGTCGCCTCGCAGACCTCGGCGGTGAGCAACTCGGCCGTGCCGTCGATCGCCTGACCCGCGGCCGTCTTCGGGCGGCTCAGCGATCCCGAGAGCTTCGTCCAGAAGAGCCCGCCGGCGACGCCCGGCGACGTCGGCGAGCCCACGTCGGCGTACTTGTTCGCGACGTCGATCGACGGAAGCGGAACGTCGCTCGAGGGCTTGGCGATCGCGAACGCGACGTACGGGCTCCCGTAGCTCGCGTCGCGGAATGTGATGCCCCTGACGATCGGACGCCGCCTGACCGCCGACTGGCTCAACTCTAGATTGGCGAAGACTCCGAACTGCGAAAGCGCCTCGACGACGCCCCAGCTCTCGAGCTCGCAGGTGGCGCAGCTGTCGGGGCCGACGAGCAGCACTTCGGGCC
>Ga0335073_10011237_pt1 | contig 12572 bp, 6 predicted proteins | sample Lox_Sample_22_FD_207093 | JGI IMG/M metagenome (GOLD analysis project Ga0335073, IMG submission 207093) | Soil microbial communities from Loxahatchee National Wildlife Refuge, Florida, United States - Lox_Sample_2.2 | ecosystem: Environmental > Terrestrial > Soil > Wetlands | place: USA: Florida...
GAAACCGTGATAGACCTCCCGTTTCGAAAAATTGCGGGCCCCGTAGGTGGTAAACGGCTTGCTGAACGCCATTGCGAAATAGACGGTCCGCGTCCTGCCCCAGCCGCTGGTCTCGCGATAACCCGTTACCAGGGTATCGTTCTCGACACGGACATAGCTCCAGACATTCTTATCGTCATAATTGTATATCCCGCTCATCAGATCGAGAATGATATGGGCCTGATCGGCGGCGGGAAAAGTATAGCGATGGTACCCTACACGGGTGGTGGTGGTCAGTTCGGCGAGGATATTGTAGTCGTCGAGGCGGACTTTATAATAATCGGCTTCGGCGACTTCGGTAGCGTGGTTGAAGGCGGACCGGAAACCGCTTCGCGGCTGGCTGGCCACGCCGGGATTCATCCGCAGCTCGCCCACGGTCGGCATGATCAGAAAATCGCCCAGGTCGGAATGGCCCGTTCCGCTGAAATGGGTATGGCTGAAGCCGACGATCGTCGGGTCGCCGTATTGGTAGCCTGCGCAGTACTTGTAGATGTCGGGATTATACTTCCCGTCCTTCTCATAAAGAAGGGTGTCGGTGTCGGGGCTGAGCTGGACCATCCCAAATGGTGAGGTGGCACCGGGATAGGTATGTCCCATCCGGGAGGTGCCGATGATGGGGTGGACGTAGGATACCGGTCCGGGTTGAGTGGTATCGGCGCCGGCGTTCCATTTATAATCCAGCAGGCGCATAAAGTAGCCGCCGACAACGCTCCGGGCCTGGAAGCCGACCTTACGCCCGGTGGTGGTCTGGTGCCAGTCGGAAAGGGGGACCCGGTCCGGAGTGTTTTCTATAAAATTGTAGATAGGGTCGATAAGTTCTTGAAAATCTTTTTCTTTATCGGTCAGCGTCGCCGTCCACAAAACCCAGTCTGATTTGGTATAGGTCGCACGGCTGTCGAGGGGCAGGCCAAAGGGGTTCTGGTGCTTCAGGTACCAGGCGACCTCTTTTTGGTAGACTTCCGGGGGGAAAAGGCCCAGCCTGAGCAGCTTATCCCAAACGAGGTTGTATTTCTGGCTCCAGGTGTCTTTTTTGTCAAAGGTCAGGGCATAGTGGTCGCCGGCATCGGCCATCGTCATCCATCTGGCGGCAAGGGATCTCGCGAGGGCTTCATATTTAGCCGCAGTATCGGGATGTCCCAATTGACCTGCCATCCAGCCATAGGCGCCGAGGGCAACGATCGCCTTGATGGACAGGTTGGCATTCCGGGCAAGGTGGCCGGCGAAGTCGTCGGTACAGAGTTGATTGACGGGGTCGAAGCCGTATTGTTCGAGGTAGCGGGCCCACGTGCTGAGGGTTGCCCAGTGCTTTTTCGCATAGTCTGCGTTGTTTTCCGCGCGTACGATACCGGCGGTGCACAGGATCATATTGCCGCATTCCTCGACGGGCATGTCTTCCCCATAAGTTTGGCCATCGGCGATCGGGTAGGTGCCGAGATCGTGGGCGGCAAAGGGTTTCGTCCAGCGGCCGCTCTCCGTATAGTAGAAGTTGCCGTTCAGCATCCCTTCGAGAAGTTTGGGGTTGTACAGCAAATAGAGCGGGGCCGAAGGATAGGTCACATCCACGGTATTGATGGAACCGTTGGAGAAGTTCTCTTTGCTAAGGAACAGGATCTCCCCCTGCGGGCTCTCGGTCAGCGCATGGGCGGCGATACTTTGGCGGTAGGCCGCTACGCAGAGCCGGGCGTAGTGTTCGCCGCCGGCGTCGAGGGCGCCGGCATACATCGTTTTGTTGAAAGTGTCGCACCGCGACAGGACGTGGTCATAATCCCGGTAAGCTTGTTGGAGAAGGCCTTCCATGGTAGCTTTCTTTACTCCGCCTTCGGGATGCGTCCGCCACCAGGGCTGAAGTTTCCGGTGGAAGAATTCCACGGAATATTGTTCGTCATAGGCGACCATGGCCAGCTTTTCAATGGGGTCTTCGGCGACGGTGACAGGGGGAAAGGTGGTGCAAAGAAACGTCTGTTGACCGAGCCGCCGGACATCGAGTCGAAGGTCTTTTTCCGTCGGCGCCGCGACGTAGAGCCAGCCCCAGTCGATCCTCAGGTCGTCGCCTTTCTTCTTCAGCACCGGCTGTTCGATGGTGCCTGCTTTGAGGAAGGACAGCTGACCGGTCGTGCCCCGCGTCGTCCGCAGGGCCTCATCCGGAGTATTATACGCCAGCGCTCCCGACACGTCAAATTCGAGCTGCACCGTATGGGAGGCGCCATCGTTACTCCGGACCCTGAAGGAAACATAAGACACCGGCCGGGACAGGAGGGACAGGTCCGTCAGCAGCAAAGGCGACGTGAAGGTCAGCGTCAGGTTGACGCCGCCGCAGGCAAACTGATATTTGGTCTGGGTGGCCGATACGTCGATCCATTGTTGTTCTGCGGCTGTCCCGGTGCTGTCGGTCTCCCCGGCGCCCATGAAGCGATAGCGGTGACCATCCACGGTGAGGAAGCCGAGAAGGGGCTGCGGCTTGCCGGTCCAGTGCCGGGTATCCTGCGAATTCAAGGTGTCGGAAAAGGACCAGACGCTGAAATAGGTGTCGTGTGTGATCAACGGGTAAGCCGGGAGATGACGCACCTGGCCGAAGGCCGGCTGGAAAAGGAGCGAGATCAGGATCGCGGCGGGAATGTTTTTTGCCATGGTGTAGTAAGTCTTCTGTATAAGTCTGTGGAGGCGGCAAATATATCATTTCCACCGATAAATCCCCCCCTTCCACCGGCCTTTTCCTATAGGTGCCGGAATATAATATGTCCCGGCAGGGGATTTCGTTAATTTTACGGCCTTATGAGCGAAAAAAAACCAAAAAGGGAAGGGACACCGGGTGGCGTGCAAAAGGTGGGAGCCGGAGGACCCGGCGGGCCGGGCGGCAAACCCGGTGCGAAACCGAAGGGGCCGGGGTTGTTCTCCGTACTGAAACCTTATCGCCGCATGATCTTTTTGCTGGTGTTATTGTCACTGATCAGCAACGCCATCAGTCTGGCCATTCCGAACATCAGCCGGCATACCATCGACGATTTTATCGGTAACCGGCTGAACATCGGGTTGACGCTTTGGCTGTTTATCGGCGCGGCTGTCGGCGTATTCGTATTCACTTTCGGCTTGAGCTTTGTCCAGACCTACACTTCCGAACGGGTAGCAAGGGATCTTCGGACGCAGCTGGCAGCAAGGATCTCCCGGCAGAATTACAGTTTTTTGCAAAAAAGCAATCCCGGGCAACTGCTGACGAACCTGACGGCGGATGTCGATTCGGTGAAGGGTTTTGTCGCCCAGGCCATCGCCTCTATCTTCTCCTCGATCTTCATCATTATCGGGGCCAGTATTATGCTGCTGACCATCCGGTGGCAGCTGGCGCTTTGTGTGATCGCGATCATCCCGATCATCGGGTTCACCTTCTTTATCGTCCTGAAGAAGGTCCGGGCGCTTTTCAAGGCCGTCCGCGAGGTCATCGACACGCTCAATAAGGTCATCAACGAAAGCATTCTCGGCGCCGCGCTGATCCGGGTGATCCACTCGATGCACCTCGAATATGCAAAATTCCTGGAAGCAAATGCCAGGGCGCTGGGGCTCGGCCTGCGGATGCTGAAGCTGTTCGCCACGCTGATACCGGTGATCATCTTCACCGCCAATATCGCCACGTTGACGATCCTGTTGCTGGGCGGCCACTATGTGATCGCCGGAGGCATGACCCTGGGGGACTTCATGGCCTTCAACAGCTATCTGACCATGCTGGTCTTCCCGATCCTTGTCATCGGGTTCATGAGCAATGTGATCGCCCAGGCGCAGGCCTCGTACGGCCGCATCGCCGGCGTCCTGCATACGCCCGATCCGGAAGAGAAGGGAACGCTGGTGAAGGAGTTGAAGGGGGATATCACCTTCAAGGATGTCTCGGTCAGTTACGGGGAAAAATCGGTCCTCAAGGATATCTCATTTCACATCAGGGGTGGTTCGAAGACGGCGGTCATCGGGCCTACGGCTGCGGGCAAGACGCAGTTGCTGTATCTGCTCACCAGTCTGAGCCATCCGACGAGCGGGCACATCGAATTTGACGGGCAGCCGTTGGACGAATACAGAAAAGAAGAATTTCACCGGCAGGTCGGTTTTGTTTTCCAGGACAGTATCCTGTTCAACCTGAGCATCCGGGAGAATATCGCATTCAGCGACAGCGTGACGGATGAATCACTCGAAAAGGCGATCGCCACGGCGGAGCTGAGGGACTTTATCGATGCGCTGCCGGACGGCCTGGATACGGTGGTTTCCGAGCGGGGCACGTCCCTGTCCGGCGGGCAGAAACAGCGGATCATGCTGGCCCGCGCGCTCGCGATCGACCCGCGAGTGCTCCTGCTGGATGACTTCACAGCGCGGGTGGATAACCAGACCGAAAAGAAGATCCTGGCCAATGTCCGGGAGAACTATCCGCATCTCACCTTGTTGTCCGTGACGCAAAAGATCGCGTCCATCGAGGACTTCGAGCAGATCATCCTGCTGATGGAAGGGGAAATGATCGCCGCGGGAACGCATGCGCAGCTGATGGAGACCTGCCCGGAATATGTACAAATCTATCAATCACAAAGAAGCACGAGCCATTATGAGCAGCCGGAATTACAATCTTAATGAGTTAACAGCGGCGCAGCCGAAGAGCAAGATCTGGCCCGCGCTGATGAAGCTGATCGGGCTGCTGCCAGAGCAGCGGGGCAAGCTGATCGGAGCCTTGCTGACGATGGTTATGTATTCGTTCCTCTCGATGTTGCCGCCCGCGTTGATCGGTTATACTATCAACCACCTGGTCTCCGTCAAGATGCATACGGCGGGCAGCGGTCTTTCCGTCGGCTCGTCATGGCTCGGGCAGCTCCTGCCGGGGAGCGGGTTTTCGCTGGTGTTGACGGTTTGCGGCTGGTTGCTGGTGATCTATCTGCTGAACCTGGGAGCGGTCTATCTAAGGACGATCCTGATGGGCGGTTTCGGCCAGCACCTGCTGTTTAAGCTCCGCAACACCATCTTCAACAAACTACAGGAACTGCCGGTCGCTTTTTTCGCGCAGAACAAGGCAGGCGACCTCATCTCGAGGATCAATAATGATACGGATAAGGTCAACCAGTTCTTCAGCCAATCGCTGATGCAGTTCGTGTCGAGCATCTTTATCATTGTGGGCGCGGGTATTGCGCTGGTGTACTTCAACTGGCGGCTGGGTCTGACCGTGCTAGTGCCCGCGGCCTTCATGTGGCTTTTCAACAAAATGATGTCGTCCTGGGTGAAAAAGAAGAATGCCGCCAGCGCGAAGGCGACCGGCGGCCTCAGCGCCGAGATCCAGGAGTCACTGAACAATTTCAAGGTCGTCCTCGCCTTCAACCGCCGCGATTATTTCAGGAAGCGGTTCGAGCAGGCGAATACCGCTAACTATTCGACGAATGTGGAGGCGGGTATCGCCAACAGTGTATTTATGCCCGTCTATTCCTTTCTATCCAGCATGGGTCAGCTGGTCGTGTTGCTTTATGGCATCTACCTGATCAGGATCGGGTATTTTACCCCCGGCTTCCTGATCGCCTATTTCATGTATACGAGCAGCTTCTATGATCCGCTCCGGCAACTGGCTGCGCTGTGGGCCGGATTCCAGGTTGCGATCGCGAGCTGGGACCGCATCTCGCATCTGTTATCGCTGGAGACGGACATGGTGACGCTGCCGGAGACTGCCGCTGCGTTGGGGGGACATGGCGGTCTTTCGGTGGTTACGGGTGGGCATGGGTCGGCGGCCGGGAACGGATCGGCGGGCGCGGTCCCTGCGCTGATCGAATTCCGGGATGTTTCATTTGCGTATCCCAATGGGAAAGATGTGCTGACGCATAACAGCTTCCGGCTGGAGAAGGGTAAGACCTATGCGCTCGTCGGGCCGACGGGCGGCGGCAAGACTACCACGGCGTCGTTGCTGGCGCGGCTGTATGATCCGACCGCGGGCGCGGTGCTCCTCGACGGGAGGGATATCCGGACCTTTACGCCGCCTGAGCGGGCCCACAAGATCGGCTTCATTCTACAGGATCCCATCCTATTTACGGGAACCGTCCGGGATAATATCCTCTATGGGAATGCCGCTTATAAAGACTATACGAACGAGCAGCTGGCCGGCGTCCTGCATGACTCGGGGCTCGAGACTTTATTGACGCGGTTCGATGAGGGGCTGGATACGAAGGTGACGCTGGCGGGTGATGGCATCAGCCTCGGGCAAAAACAGCTGATCGCTTTTATCCGCGCCGTGCTTCGCAATCCGGAGCTGCTGATCCTGGATGAAGCGACCGCCAATATCGACACGGTAACGGAGAAGATGCTGGAGGATATCCTCCGCCGGCTGCCGGCTACGACGACGAGGGTGATCATTGCCCACCGGCTCAATACCATCGAGAATGCGGATGAGATCTTCTTTGTCAATGCGGGTGAGATCCAGCGGGCGGGCAGCCTGGAGCAGGCGGTGGATCTGTTATTGCAGGGAAAACGGGTTAGCTAGGCGGGCGCGGGTGCGGGCGCAAGTTCAGGATTTTACCAGAAAGCGGGGCTACCTTGAGGCCTAATTCCCTAAAAATATGAGATTCAGCATCCTTTCTTCCGCGCTAACGCTGCCTTTTTGCCTGGCTGTAATGCTTGCCTCCGCGCAGGGAAACAGCGGTTACCATGTGACCAAAACATACAAGATCGGCAGTCCCGGCGGCTGGGATTATATCGCCGTCGGTCCCGATCAGCGGATCTATGTCTCACACGGCACCCAGGTCAACATCCTGGACGCAAAAACAGGGGATTCCGTCGGGGTGGTTCCCAATACGACCGGGGTGCATGGGATCGCCTTTGCCGATGGCAAGGGATACACCAGCAATGGCCGGCTAAATACCGTTACGGTTTTCGACCTGAAGACAGGGGCAGTCCTGTCGCAGATCAAAGCGGGGCAAAATCCGGATGCGATCATGTATGATCCTTATACCAAATGTGTGATCACCTGCAATGGCCGGAGTCATGATCTGACGCTGATCGACGCGGCGAGCGGGCGGGTTACGGCGACCATCCCGCTGGACGGCAAGCCGGAGACCGCGGTTTCGGATGAGGCAGGCAAGCTGTATGTCAACATCGAGGATAAAAACAAGATCAGCTGTGTAGATTTGAAAACAAAAACGGTAGAGGCCAGCTGGCCGCTGGGCGCGGATGGACCGACGGGGCTGGCGATGGATGTGAAGACAAAGCGGCTGTTCGCCGGGTGCCAGGAAAAGCTGGTGGTGATGGATGCGACCAATGGAAATGTCGTCGCTACCCTGCCGATCGGGAGGGGATGCGATGGGGTTGGCTTCGACAAGAGGCTGAAGCTGGTGTTTGCTTCCTGCGGGGAAGGGGTCCTGACGGTGATCAAAGAGGAGTCGCCCGGCATGTTCACCGTGATCGACAATGTGCCGACCAAGCGAAGCGCGCGGACTTGCGCGGTGAATGAGAAAACCCATGAGGTATATCTGTCGGAAGCGGATACCGAGCCGGGAGCGCCGGGTGAGCGCCCGAAACAGATCCCCGGGACGTTTGGGGTCCTTGTGGTGGGGAAATAGCCCGCCCACCCGACCCTCTCGTTTGGTTTTTTTTCGGTAAATTGAGTGACATAACCTTTATGTCATGCAATCGACCTTAACGGAGCCTCTTCGGCCTGCGGGAAAATATGGCTTAGTCGATAATTATATCGACGGGCGGTTTGTCCGGGCCAGTTCCGGCCTTACGCTGATGGTGCATTCGCCGCTGGATGGCAGTCTTCTGGGACAGATGCCCTGTTCTTCCCAAGCCGATCTGGATGCCGCGGTAGCAGCGGCGCAGAAGGCCTTTCCGGCGTGGTCCCGGTTGCCGGTCAAGGAGCGGGTCCAGGTCTTTTTCCGGTACAAATATTTGCTGGAGCGGCATCTCGATGAACTGGCCGCCCTGGTCAGCGAAGAGAATGGCAAGACGCGCGGGGAGGCTGTGGCCGAGATCGAAAAATGTATCGAGCTGACGGAGTTTGCCACTTCCCTGCCCCAGCTGGTGCCCGGCGAAGTGCTGGAAGTCAGCAAGGGAGTGGAATGCCGGACGGAGCGCGTCGCCGTGGGAGTGGTGGCGAGCATTGTTCCGTTCAATTTCCCCGCGATGGTACCCAACTGGACCATCCCCAATGCGCTCGCGTTGGGCAATTGCATGGTCATCAAACCTTCGGAAAAGGTGCCGCTGAGTGTGGGACGGCTCGCGCTGTTGCTGCGGGATGCGGGCTTGCCGGACGGCGTTTTCAACATCGTGAACGGCGACAGTGAGATCGTTACGGCGATCTGTGATCATCCGGGGATCGACGCCGTTTCCTTTGTCGGGTCTACGCGGGTAGCCAAATTGGTCTACCAGCGGGCGACGCAGCACCTGAAGCGGTGCCTTGCGCTTGGCGGAGCCAAAAATCACCTCGTTGTCCTGCCGGATGCGCAGCCGGAAATGACGGCGCAGAATGTGGCTGCCTCCATGAGCGGGTGCGCGGGTCAGCGCTGTATGGCGGCGTCCGCCATGGTGGCGGTGGGAAATGTCGGTGGGATCATCGAGCGCATCTGCGCGGAGGCCCGTAAAATCGTTCCCGGCCAGAATTTGGGTGCGGTGATCGATGCGGCGGCGAAGGCGCGGATCGAAAGATATATTACTGAGGCGGAGCGCGATGGCGCTGTGGTGCTGGTAGACGGGCGGGGGTATACCGTGCCGGGTCGCGAGCGCGGTACGTACGTGGGGCCAACGGTGATCGACTTCGTGCGGCCGGGGATGGCGATCGCTTCGGAGGAAGTTTTTGGGCCGGTGATCAGCATTATGCGGGTAGGGACGCTGGATGAGGCTATCGCGATCGAAAATGCCAGCCCCTATGGGAATGCGGCGTCGGTGTTTACGCAGAACGGGGCGTTTGCCCGCTATGTGATCGATCGGGCTTCAGCCGGAATGGTTGGAGTGAATGTGGGCGTACCGGTGCCGCGGGAACCGTTCTCATTCGGCGGCTGGAATGAAAGCAAGTTCGGGGTCGGGGATATTACGGGGAAGAGTTCGATCGAGTTCTGGACCCGCCTGAAGAAAAGCACCGTGAAATGGAATCCCGAGGCCGGGATCAATTGGATGAGTTAGCCGGGGATCCGGCGGATGGGTGAAACGAAAATCCTTTTTATATGGCTACGCCAGGAACATTATCCGAAACAAAAGAGATCGTCCGGGACAACCTCGACTACACGTTGTTCTCCTGGAGCAAACAGAAAGGGATCGACCCCATTGCCGTACAACGTGCGGAGGGGGTATACCTGTATGACTATGACGGAAAACGGTATCTCGACTTTTCATCGGGGCTGATGAACGTGAATATCGGCCATGGGCATCCGCGGGTGACGGAGGCGGTGGTAAGACAGATGCAGGAGGTCAGCTATGTTACGCCCGGCTGTGTCACGCGCGTGCGGGGCGAACTCGGTAAGAAGCTGGCGGAGATCACGCCGGGTAACCTGCAAAAGACCTTGTTCACGACCGATGGGGCGAGCTCGATCGATAATGCGATCAAGCTGGCACGCCTTTATACCGGGCGGCACAAGATCATCGCGCGGTATCGGGCATTCCATGGGGCGTCATATGGTTCGATGTCGGCGGGGGGTGATCCGCGCAAGCTCCCGTCGGATGCGCAGCAGGCGCCGAACTTCGTACATGTGGAAGACCCTTACTGTTATCGTTGTCCCTGGGGGAAGGAGATCCGGACCTGTCACCGGGAATGCGTCCGGCATATCGAGCGGGTCATCGAATTTGAAGGTCCGGGCAATATTGCGGCGATCCTGATGGAAGGAGAAAGCGGGACTTCCGGCTGTATCAAATATCCGCCGGACTATCTGAAGAAGGTCAGGGCGCTTTGCGACAAGCATGGTATCCTGCTGATCGCCGATGAGGTCATGAGCGGTTTTGGCCGGACGGGGAAATGGTTCGCCAGCGAGCTGCATGGGATCGTTCCCGATATGATCGCTACGGCAAAGGGGATCACGGCGGGATACATTCCGCTCGGCGCGGTGATCGTGAGCGACAAGATCGCCGAACATTTCAATGAGCGGGTGCTTTGGCTGGGGCTCACCTATTCCGCGCATCCGGTGGCCTGTGCGGCGGCTCTGGAGGTGCTGAAGATCTATGAGGATGAGGGGCTGATCGAAAATGCGGCGGAAATGGGTCATTATATCGAGCAGCAGGTGGAGCTGCTGAAGAAGCGACATCCCTGTATCGGGGACTTCCGGAATACGGGGCTGTTGGGCTGCATCGAAGTGGTGAAGAACCGGCAGTCGAAGGAGCCCATGGCGCCGTATAACGCCAAGCCGGAGGAGATGGCGGTGATGGGTCAGGTGGCGGGGAAGCTGCGGCAGTTGGGGATGTATGCCTTTGTGCGGTGGAACTATGTCTTTATTGCGCCGCCCTTGTCAATCACGCGGGAGCAGATCGATGCGGGGCTGGCGATCATCAGCGAGGCGCTCACGATCGCGGATGCACATGTAATTAATTAAGTATGTCATTATACAGTGACGATCTGGCGCCGGTCCCGATGGAGAAACGGACCTGGAAGACCTGGAACTATGCTGCGCTATGGATCAGCATGAGCCTCTGTATCCCGACCTATATGCTGGCGAGTTCGCTGATCGGCGGCGGGATGAACTGGTGGGAGGCGATATTGACGATCTTCCTGGGGAATAGCATCGTGCTGGTCCCTATGATCCTGAACGGACGGGCGGGCGCGAAGTATGGGATCCCGTTCCCGGTTTTTGCCCGCGCCAGCTTTGGGGTGCGGGGGGCGAATGTCCCGGCGATGCTGCGCGCGATCGTGGCTTGCGGCTGGTTTGGAATCCAGACCTGGATCGGGGGATTTGCGCTTTATCAGCTGGCGAGGGTCTGGGCGCCGGGTATCGAACGGCTGCCGCTATTATTACCCGCGTCCTGGGGGTTGGCGACGGGTCCGGGGATCTGTTTCCTGCTGTTTTGGCTGGTAAATATGTGGGTGGTCTGGTTGGGGGTGGAGAGTATCCGGAAGCTGCTGGTCTTTAAGGCGATCTTTTTGCCGCTGGCGGCGCTGGCGCTGCTTTGGTGGGCGGTGTCGGCCGTGCGGGGCGGGCTGGGCCCGATCCTGACGCAGCCTTCGCATTTTGCCACGAACGCGGCGTTTTGGACTTTCTTTATTCCGGGGCTGACGGGCATGGTGGGATTCTGGGCTACTCTATCGCTGAATATCCCGGATTTCACCCGGTATGCGGTCAGTCAGTCCGCGCAGATCAGGGGGCAGGCGATCGGGCTGCCGTCGTCGATGACCTTGTTCGCGTTTATCGGTGTCGTGGTCACGTCGGCAACGGCGATCATATTCGGGCAGACGATCTGGGATCCGGTTGTGTTGGCCGGGCGGTTCGAGAGCCGGTGGCTGGTGAGCGCCGCGATGCTGGCGGTGGCGATCTCCACGCTGGCAACAAATATTGCGGCGAATATTGTGAGCCCGGCGAATGATTTTGCGAATCTGGCGCCGGCGCGGATCTCTTTCCGAACGGGCGGGTTGATCACCGGGGTGATCGGCATCCTGATCCTGCCCTGGAAGCTGATCGCCGATCCCGGCGGTTATATCTTCACCTGGCTGGTCGGTTATTCCAGCCTGTTAGGGCCGGTAGGGGGCATCCTGATCGTCGATTATTATGTCATCCGGCGGCAGCAGTTGTCGGTGGCGGGGTTATATGAACCAGGCGGGCCGTATGCGTATACGGCGGGATGGAACCGGCGCGCGGTGTTGAGCCTGTTGCTCGGCATCCTGCCGAACGTACCCGGCTTCCTCGTCACCGTGAGGTTGCTGGCGCCGGGCCGGTTGCCGGACTGGATCGTGGGGATGTATAACTATGCGTGGTTTACGGGATTTTTCGTGGCGGGGGGCAGCTATTGGCTGATGATGCGGGCCGCCCGGTTAATGTATAAAGAAGAGGTCAACTATGTCCCTGTTAATTAAAAATGGAAGGATCGTTACCGCGACCGACGATTTTGTCGGGGATGTGCTGGTCGAAGGCGAAACGATTTCGGCGGTAGGCCGGATGCCGGGTGCGGCCGCGGACCGGGTGATCGATGCCGGCGGATTGCTGGTGATGCCCGGCGGGATCGACCCGCATGTGCACCTGGATATGCCGTTTATGGGAACGTTCTCCAGCGATACGCATGAAACGGGTACGCGCGCAGCGTTGTTCGGCGGCACGACCATGGTCATCGACTTCGTGCTGCAGAAGCAGGGGCATTCGCTGCGCGAGGCGTTGGCGGAGTGGAATGGCCGGGCGGCCGGGACCGCCGTCGGCGACTATGGATTTCACATGGCCGTTACGGATTACAATGACAGCACGAAAGCCGAGATTGCCGAAATGGTAGCGCAGGGGATCACCTCTTTCAAGACGTTCATGGCCTATAAGGGAGCGTTGATGATCGATGACCGGCAGATGACGGCCTTGATGCAGGAGGTGCGAAAGCAGGGCGGCATGGTTACGGTACACGCGACCAACGGGGATATGATC
>Ga0335073_10011238_pt1 | contig 12571 bp, 13 predicted proteins | sample Lox_Sample_22_FD_207093 | JGI IMG/M metagenome (GOLD analysis project Ga0335073, IMG submission 207093) | Soil microbial communities from Loxahatchee National Wildlife Refuge, Florida, United States - Lox_Sample_2.2 | ecosystem: Environmental > Terrestrial > Soil > Wetlands | place: USA...
CGCGGCTCGGGACCTCCCACAAAGGGCTCGGGGCGGGTCATGAGGACTCTCGGGCGCGTGGGTATGGCGATCGCCGGCGCCCTGAGGCACTCTCGAAGTCGTAATGAGTGACCCGCCCTTAGCACGCGAGCATAAATTCCTCACCACCTCGATACACCCCTGGCACGGCAGAGCGGTCAGTCGTACCTCGATGACCTGTGCCTCTTTCCAACCACGATCCCGGGTCTGGAAATACGTGCGCATTGAAGAGGATGGGGAGTCCGAGTGACTCGACCGATCTCGTCATCGGAGAGCTGAGCGTACACAACCCCGAAGCGAAACCCTACCAATAGTCAGGAGAACCACGATGCACACTCGTAGCACGACCGAAGATGGGCGGCTTTACCGGGGCAGCTTTGCCGACAGTGAGCCCACACCAGAGCTTCATCCCGACCACCCACATGTCGGAACGTTTGCCGAGGGCGAGGCAGATCCAGAGACGTATCGCCGGGAAGATGAGATCGGAACGTTCGCGGAAGGTCAGGCACACCCGTGCCGACATGCCGGCCAGGACCACGAGGGGACGTTCGCCGAAGGCCACGCGCTCGCGGCGTGATCCGGATCCTCCGAGCGACTGCAGGTTCACTGAACTGCTCGTCGTCAACCACTGGTCTCCCGGGTTGCAACGAGCCTCTACAAAGCAAGGAGTAACCATGATTCAAAGTAGCTTGTTTGTCTCGCGCGCATCCGCCGCGGCGTTGATCGCAATCGGGGCGTTGGCGGTCGGGGCGTGCGGCAGCAGTGGTTCCAGCGCCACCGGTCAGGCGATGGCGAGCAACGACGGGGCGGCCGGGGTCGCGCCTTCGCCCTCGACGGACCCATCCTCCGGCACGGTCGACTCGGCGACTAGCTCTCTCGGCACAATCCTGGTTAGCGCGCAGGGCAGGGCGCTTTACCTGTGGCAGGCGGACGTAGGCACCAAGAGCAGCTGCGTCGGGGCATGCGCGGCAGCCTGGCCTCCGCTCGTGACCACTGGGCACCCCAGCGCCGGAAGTGGCGTGAAACAGTCGCTGCTGGGGACGACGAAACGATCCGATGGCACTCAACAGGTGACCTACGGCGGCCACCCCCTCTACCTGTTCAAGGGGGATACGGCATCCGGCCAAACCAACGGCCAAGGATCCGACGGGTTCGGGGCGCTGTGGTACGTGCTCTCTCCCGGTGGCAAGGGAATCACGGCTTCGCCGCCCTCGGCTGGCGCGAGCGGGTCGGATGGCTCTTCAACGGGCTACTAGCGCTCGGTTCCGGTTGAGTTCCGCTGAGGCCGCCATTGAGATCTAGCGTTCGGCGGGTCTGCCACAGGCGCCAAAGCAGCCCGACCGGAGCGTTGCAAGACCTCATGGCGGCCTCGTCAACTCGCATCGGCGGTCGTTCGGCGGGAGCCCGCTGGAGCAGCCGAGATTTCCTCGTTCTGCCCGAGCGGGACTTGCGGTGAGGCGGGGCGAGCGGCACGCTCCTAGACCCCTTCGGCGAAGTTCTGGGACCAATCCTGGGCCGCGAGTGCTACCCGTCCCAGCTACTCCGCCCGCCTGGTCGAAGCAGTCATTTGTGGTCAAGGCCGGTTGAAAAGTGGACCACTCGCGCCGGTTGAAAATTAGGCCACTTGAGGGTTGGGGCTAGGCGGCTTTTCGCGGAGCGAGCCGTAGGCGAGCGGAGCGAAATGCCGCCTGCGCGCTCTCGGGCGACGGGTTAGGCGGCGAGTGCGGTGGCGACGAGGACGCGGTGAGATCTTGGGCGGCGGCATCGTAGAACGGTCGCTCCCCCTCCTCGGCCTTGGCCCACCTTCCCCCTAGGCATCACTCGTGATGACGTCTCGCCTTTTTCGACCGACGACGGCCACGTGTCCGCGGAGTTCGCGTTCGCGCCGATCGGGGCGCGAACGTCCTGACCGCCTGACAGATTAGGTGGGAGGGGGATCGCCGTCGTTTGATCACCGCTTACATCGTCTCTAGAGTTGGATAGGCGATGGCAACGATCAAACATGCGATCGAGGAGCACGACGTTGTGGCGCTACGGGTGCCGATCGGCAGCTGGCCGGCCGGAACCAGCGGCACGGTCGTCAGCCTGTACGATGGCGCGGCGCTCGTCGAGGTCGCCGAGGATGATCCACCCGGCTCGGCGCTCGACAACCTGCTGACGGTGCCGTTCGAGGGGCTTGATTTGCGCTGGAGTCACCGCACCGGTTGGATCGGCGGCATGGAAGCCTGATGGAAGCCTCTTTCGCCGCGATCGTGCCTTCAAACGATCTACAGCTTTAAGGTAAACCTAGCGTTTACGGGCGAAATCGTCGTCTGAGCCGCAGCCAAATCGCCCCTCTGGCTTTTGCAAGCAGGAGGTCACGGGTTCGAATCCCGTTGGCTCCATCCCGAAAAGCGTCGCGGTCACGGGGCTTTTCTTGTGGCTGAGTCCGCTGCGGGTCATCCTCGGGCGGGTGTTGTTACCTGCGTGGACCAGAGCGTGGACCACGGAAACGAGGGACCCTGTCTTCGAGCTAGCACGGCCTGACGAGCATGGCCCTGCTGCTCCGCGCTGGCGGTCGAGTCGAGCTATGCCTTGCTTGGCGGACCTCCTCTGGTTGTCCCGTCGCAACTGCACCTCTAGGGTGAGGCCGGTCAGGCCGCGAGGCCGATCGCGATTGCGGTGTAGCCGAATGTCTGGATCCCCGTGGAGGGACGATGGCCACGGGCCGATGGAAACGACCAACCGCGTCCAGCCTCGAGTGTCATCGGGCTGCGCACTGGAGCGTGACTCCTCTATGACCCGCGCGGATGCTCGTCCGGGCCGAAGCAGGAGCGGACGGCGCGGATGCCCCCGTCGAAGACCTACCCCGTGCCCCGGACTGCGGCCGCCACGGCCGGAACCACGCGCTCGTCTAGCACTCGGGGCAGAATCGATTCGGCGTTCGGCGATTCGACCAGTTCCGCCAGCGCCTGGGCGGCGCGGAGCAGCGCGGCCTCGTCGATCTCGCCGAGGCCGGCGTCGAGCGCGCCGCGGAACAGTCCCGGGAAAGCGAGCACGTTGTTGACCTGGTTGGGATGGTCCGAGCGGCCGGTGGCCACGACCGCGGCGCCGGCGCCGCGGGCCTCATCGGGCTCGACCTCGGGCTCGGGGTTCGCCAGCGCGAAGACGATGGCGTTGTCCGACATGGTCGCAACGTCCTCGCACGAGAACGCGCTCGGCACGGACAGGCCGACGATGACGTCCGCGCCGGCGATCACGTCCCTGGCGGCGCCCTGACCGTCGAGCCCGAGATCGTCGACGAGCGCCTGCTTGGCCTTGTCGAGGTCACCGCGCGCGGGGCCCAACGCACCCTTGCTGTCGGTTACCGAGATTCGTTTCACTCCGTGGGCACGCAAGAGCCGCGCGGTGGCGGCGCCACCGGCGCCGGCGCCCATGATCGCCACGCGCAAGTCCCGTAGCTCGCGCTCGGTCACCCGGGCTGCGTTCAGCAGCGCCGCCAGCACGACGACCGCGGTGCCGTGCTGATCGTCGTGAACGACCGGCACGTCCAGCGTTTTGCGAAGGCGGCGTTCGATCTCGAAGCACCCCGGCGCCTTGATGTCCTCCAGATTGATCGCACCGAACGCGGGCGCAAGCGCGCGTGTTGCAGCGACCAGTTCGTCGCACCCGACAACATCCAGCGCAATCGGGATCGCGTCGACACCGGCTAGCGCCTTGAAGAGGAGAGCCTTTCCCTCGAGCACTGGGAGCGCCGCCAGCGGCCCCTCGTCGCCCAGCCCGAGCACGGCCGACCCGTCGGACACGATCGCCACGGTGTTTCCCTTCCAGGTCAGCTCACGCGCGTCGCCCGCGTCATGCGCGAGGTGCCGGCTGACCGCGCCGACGCCGGGGGTGTACAGCAGCTCGAGCGTCTCCTCGGTCAGCTCGGCCTTGGGCGCGACGCTGACCTTGCCGGCCAACCGCCGATGCAGCTCAAGTGCGGCCTCCTCGACGCCGGCCTCGGACCGGAGCCGTTTGCTGTCCTCGACAGTCAACGTGACCGGACGATCAGTGCTCGTACGTGCCGATCACGCGCGCCTGCTCGATCACGTGATCCTCGATCTTGGCGAGCAGCGCGGGGCGGTCGAGCCCAGGCTCGAGATCGAGATCCGAGTCGAGCGCGTACAGCCAGAAGTAATAGTGGTGGACACCGTGGCCAGGTGGCGGTGCGGGTCCGTTGTACGTGGTGTTACCGAACGAGTTTGGTCCCACCATCAGGTTGTCGGCACCGGCCGGCGCGCCAGTCGAGTCACCTGGAATTCCGTACGCCACCCAATGGGTGAAGCCATCGACGAGCGGCGCGTCCGGGTCGTGTACCACGATCGCGAACGCCTTGGTGCCGTCGGGGACGCCGGACCATGTCAACGCCGGCGACACATCGTCACCGTCGGCGGTGTGACGCTTCGGGATCGGGGCATGGTTCTCGAACGCGGGGGAGGAAACGTGAAGATCTGCGACGTTCAGTTGCTGGGACATGCCTCTGCGCGTACCCAACGCTACCGAGCGCGAATCAGGTGCGCGGGTTCGCTCCCCGGGTGCCGGGTAATGTCTACACATGGCAAGCGAGAAACAGCGCGCGACAGCGCGCAAGAACGTCAGGAAGGCTCAGAGCGCGTCACGCAGCAAGCGGACGATCGCCAACCTCTCGAGCAAGACCCGGTCCGCCCTCGGGCGCGAAGGTGCCAAGGCAGCCGCACGCAAGCGCGGCGCGACGACCGGGACGGGCAGCGGCGCCGGCGCGATGACCGTTGCCGAATTGCGACGCGAGGCAGCGAGGCTCGGCATCGATGGCCGTTCGAAGATGGGCAAGGCCCAGCTCATCCGCGCCGTCGGTCAGAAACGACGCTCAGCGGGCTGACCGGCACCGGATCAGTCCCGCAGGGTGCTATCGGCGCCCTTCGAGGGGGTAATGGGTGGTGATGCCGAGGCTCGCACTCACCTTCGATGACGGTCCGGATCCGGATTGGACGCCGCGCCTGCTTGACGTGCTCGATGAGGTCGGCGCCCGCGTCACCTTCTTTCCGATCGCATCCCGTGCGGCTGCGCACCCCGAGGTGATCTCGCGCATCGTCGCCGGCGGTCACTCGATCGGTCTCCATTGCGACGAGCATGTCCGGCATTCGCAGCGTTCGATCAACTGGGGTCGGCAAGACACCGCCCGTGCGCTGGACCTGCTGCGGTCGGTCGGCGTCCGCCCGACGCTGTGGCGGACTCCGTGGGGGAACGCCGCGCCTTGGTCGGATGAGGTCGCACGCGAGAACGGGCTGCGGATCATCTGCTGGACGGTCGACACCCATGATTGGCGGGGCGACGCTGCCGCCGACATGTTCCACGCGACGCGAGACGGGCTGCGCGACGGCGCGATCGTGCTCGCCCACGATTGGATTGGCCCGGGCGCGAGGAGAATCGACGTCCGCGAAACGATCGCTTACACGCGGCTCGTGGCCGAGCATGCGATGGAGACCGGCCTCGATCTGGAGACTGTCGAGTGAGTACATCGGTGGACGCGGCGCGGTCAGGTCTCGATGACGTGCTCGCCGAGATCGAGCTCGGCGCCGCCGCACGCGACCGCGAGGCGACGCCGAGCTTTCCCGACGGACCGATCGGGCTGCTCGAGCGCGCCGGCATGCTCGCGTGGAACGCGCGCGCGGGAATGTCGCGGCCGCCCGCCGCGGCAGAACTCGATCTCGTCAGGCAGGTGGCGCGCGCGGACGGGTCGGTCGGGCGGATCTTCGACGGACACCTGAACGCGGTCGAGCGCCTGGCGGTGCAGGCTCCGGCCGAGGTCCGAGAGCGTGAGCTTGCTAGCGTCAACGCCCGCCGACTGCGCGCCGGCGTGTGGGGCGGCGACCCGGTGCCCGGGGAGGGACCCCCCGCCACCGTGGTGGAGCTTGACGGGACCCCGGTGCTTCGTGGCGTGAAGACGTTCTGCTCGGGTGCGGGCGGGCTCGATCGTGCCTTGATCCTCGCTCGTCAACCCGCGGACGGGCCGCCGCTGTCGGTATGGGTCGACCTCACCGACAAGCGCGTCGAGGTCGACACGAGCTGGTTTCGATCCCATGGACTCAGGGCGTCGGTGTCGCACCGGGTCGTGTTCCGCAACGTGCCGGTGATCGCGCGGTTTGGCGCGCCCGGGTCTCTGGCGGCGCAGCCTTGGTTCTCGCGGGACGCGCTCCGAACCGCGGCGAGCTGGGCCGGCATGGCCGATACGGCGGTGCGCGCCGCACTCGACGAGCTCGCGGCGCGACCCAGCCACGGGCCGCTCGAAACGCTCGCCGCGGGTCGCATCGTAACCGCCCAGCGCACGATCGACCTGTGGATCGAGCGAGCGGCGCGTGCGATGGACCTCGCTGAGGAAGCATTGCCGGACATCGCGGTGCAAGCGCGGGTCGGGATCGCGGATGCATGCCGGGTCCTGCTCGACGAGGCCGCACGTGCATGCGGATCGCGACCATTCGCGCGCGGCGGCGCACTCGACCGCGCCCGGCGCGACCTGGAGGTGTTCCTGCTCCAGCATCGACTCGACCCGCTGCTCGCGCGCCTGGGCGAAGCGGCTCTCGCGAGGCCCTGAGTCCGTGCGGATGTCACTTGCCGATTTCGAAGCGCGCTACCGGGTCGATCCCGATCCGTGGGGATACGCGACGAGCGACTACGAGCGCGACAAATACGAGGCGACACTCGCGGCGTGCGGTGCGGGACCGTTCACCGAGGCGTTGGAGCTGGGGGCGTCGATCGGCGTGTTCACCGAGCTGCTTGCTTCCCGTTGTGAGCGGCTGACCACGATCGACGGTGCCCCGACGGCGGTCCTGGCCGCCCGCCGCCGGCTCGCCGCCGTCGCGCACGTCGACACGCTCGTCGGCGAGATCCCAGACGCGATCCCGATCCGGCGCTTTGACCTCGTGGTCGCGTCCGAGATCCTCTACTACCTCACCGCCGGTGAGCTCGCGCTGACGCTCGCGCGGATCGAGTCCTCGATGGTTCCTCGCGGCCGCCTGGTCGCGGTTCACTGGCGTCCCGCCGGGCCTGAGCGGCCGCTGGACGCCGACCAGGTTCACACGATCCTCTGCGGGCAGCCGTGGCTGGCGCCGGTGAGCACCGGGGGCACCGACGACTACCGGCTCGACGTGATGGAGCGCTTGTGAGCGACGAGTTCGAGCTACTGGTGGTCGGCGGGGGCCCCGCGGGTCTGTCGGCGGCGCGCGCCTACCGCGAGGCCCGCGGACGCGGCTCGGTCGGGATCGTCACCGACGAGCACCGGATGCCGTACAACCGTCCGCCACTTACGAAGGATTTCCTGCGCGGCGAGTCGAGCGAGGATGAGCTGCCGATCGAGGACGAGACATGGTTGGGGGAGCAGGACGTCCGCTTGGTCAGCGGCCGAGTGGTGGCACTCGATCACGACAAGCATGCGGCGGCTCTCTCCGGAGGACGCGAACTTCATTACCAAGCCTGCCTGCTTGCGACCGGCGCGGAGCCCACCCGGCTGCCGGTGCCCGGAGCCGACCATCCTGCGGTCAGGGTGATCCGCACCCTCGACCACGTCCGTGAGCTGACCGCCCGCCTACGCGCCGATGACCACGTCGTCGTCATCGGGTCCGGGTTCATCGGATGCGAGGTCGCGGCCTCGCTCAGGCGGCGCGGCCACGAAGTGACGCTGGTCTCCGACGAATCCGAGCCGAATGTGGACCGGCTCGACACCGAGCCGGCTAAGCGCATCCACAGCTGGCTCGACGAGGAAGGCGTCAAGCTTCACCTCGGTACAGAGGTCGAGGAGATCGCAGCCACCGGGAACGGCTCGCTCGAGGTGCGGGCGGGTGCCGTCGGCGTAGCCGGCAGGATCGTCGTGATGGCGGCCGGCGTGGCGCCACGCACCGAGCTCGCGACGTGCGCCGGGCTCGAGCTCGCGAGCGGCGCCGTCCCGGTGGACTCCTCGATGCGCACGGCGCGCGACGGGCTGTACGCGGCGGGCGATGTCGCGTTCGCCGAAAACAGGAGCGCGGGCCGCCGGTTGCGCGTCGAGCACTGGGGTGACGCTCTCGGCCAGGGCGAGGTCGCGGGCCGGAGCGCCGCGGGGCAACCGGCGCACTGGGACGCGGTCCCCGGGTTCTGGTCGACGATCGGCGACCACACGCTCAAGTACGCGGCCTGGGGAGACGGGTTCGACGAGTCCCGGATCGAAGAGCACGGTAACGGTGCGTTCACTGCTTGGTACGGCCGCGACGGGAAGACCGTAGGCGTCCTCGCGCACGACGCTGACGAGGACTACGAGCGCGGCCGCGAGATGATCGCGCGTGGAGCGCCATGGAGCTGACGAGCGTCGTCGTCATTCCGGCTCGCGACGAGGAGGACCGGATCGCCGGCTGTTTGGCCGCGCTCGGCGCACAGACCGTGCCCTCTGAGGAGTTCGAGGTCATCCTCGTCCTCGACGGGTGTACGGATCGAACGGCGTGCGTCGCCGAGCGAGCCGCGCGGCAATGCGGCCTGGCACTTTCGCTCGTTGATGGTCCGGGGGCCGGCGCCGGCGCGGCGCGGCGGATGGGCATGGATCTCGCAGCGGAGCGTCTGCTGGCCTGCGGCCTCGAGAATGGCCTCGTCGCCACCACCGATGCCGACTCGCGGCCCGCGCCTGACTGGCTCGCGCGTCAGATCGCGCACGTGCGCGATGGGGCGCGCGCGATCGCGGGCTTGATCGAGCTCGACCCGGAGGACCTCCGCGCGCTCGCGCCGGGAGTGCTCCACCGTCGCGAACGCGACGCGGCGCACCGGCTCCAACGTGTGCGTGAAGCTGACCCGAACGCCGCCCACCACCATTTCGCTGGCGCATCGATCGGCGTGACCGCGGGGACATACCGAGCGGTCGGCGGGCTCGAGCCGGTGGTCGCGCTCGAGGACGCGGTCTTCGCCGAGCGCCTGGCCGGCCATGGCATCTCGATCGTCCGTGCCGGAGACGTACGCGTCCGCACGTCCGCGCGCGCCACCGGGCGCGCCGCGCGGGGACTGTCGGTCGACCTGGCGGTCTCGATCTGGGCCGATCGACGTCGGTACGACGCCGATGCCTTTCCACCGGAACTGCTGCGCCGGCACAAGGGCTCTGCCACGGTGGGCGTGGTAATCCCGACCAAGGAGTGCGCCGAGACACTGGGCGGCGTTCTGGCCGCCACGGTTCAGCCGCTCCGCGACGCCGGAGTCGTCGACGACGTGCTCGTGGTCGATGCTGCCTCTACCGATGGCACCGCGCGGATCGCCCGCGAGGCCGGGGCGCGGTCGATCGAGCAGGACGAGGTCCTGGCCGACCACGGTCCCGCGCTCGGGAAGGGCGATGCGATGTGGCGGGCGCTCCACGTGACGAGCACGGACATCGTCTGCTTCCTCGACGGAGACACCGTGAATCCTGATCCGCATCATCTCCAGGGGCTGATCGGTCCGCTGCTCATCGATCCGAACCTCGAGCTCGTCAAGGGAGCGTTCGACCGCCCGCTGCTCGCTGGCGGGGTCGCGCTGCCCAACGAGGGAGGCCGTGTCACCGAGCTCATGGCGAGGCCGCTTCTCAACCTCCACGAACCGATGCTCGCGGGGTTCACGCAGCCGCTGGCGGGTGAGTTTGCGGGGCGCAGAGACCTGCTCGAGTCGATTCCATTCCCGGTCGGCTACGGGGTCGAGATCGCCGTGCTGATCGATGCGCTGCGTCGTCACGGTCTCGAGGCACTCGCCGAATGCCACCTCGGGCGGCGCCAGAACCGACACCAACCTCTGCGCGCGCTCGGCGAAATGGCATATGCGGTGCTGGCCGCCGTCGAGCGGCGGATCGGACAACGCCCCAGCGCGATCGGTGGCGACTACCTCCGGCCGTGGGAGGACTGCGCCGTGGTGCACATCCCGGTGACCGAGCGCCCCCCGCTCGCGACGCTCGCCGCCGATCACCAACGCGCGGCCTAATCAGTTTGCCGTGAACTCGCGCGGGTAAGGCCAGGACATGTGGCTGTACATGATCGCTGTGGTGCTGCTGGTGCTCGGGCTGTTCGGCAGCATCTTCACCGGCGGGATCTTCACGATCATCGTCCTGCCGCTCGGCGTGCTCGTGCTGGTCGCGGCCTTCGTAGTCGCCATGTGGTCGCGTACCGCGGTCGGCGAGGAGAGCAAGCCCGCATCCGAGCCGCGCCCGCTTCCGCATAGCGATCGCCCGCAGCCCGGCTCATCGGGCACGAGCACCCCTGACGAGCTCGTCGACGCTCGTCGTCAGGCGCAGTAGCGCCAGCGGTTCGTTCGCAAACGCCTCCGCGCTGTTTCTGCCCGGTTCCCCCGGGTACGTCGAGACGGTCGGTTCAGACCACTTGTGCGCCGCCTTGAGTCCCGATTTCCGCGATACGCCCCGCCGCCGTCGGGTGCGGCGCGTGCGTCTTGGTCTGCTAGCGGTGGGGGCGCCGGCGCTCGCGGGCTGCGGTAAGCAATCGATCCTATCCACGCGCAGCCCGCAGGCCCACAACATCATGCTGCTGTGGTGGTGGATGCTCGCCGCCGCCGCGATCGTGTTCTTCGGTGCGGTTGCGATGCTCGTCGTCGCTTGGATCCGGCGGGACGTCCCGGGACTGCCGTGGTTCGGCGAGCGCGAGGAAGTGTCGGAGGGGATGGTCCTTCTATTCGGGATCGGGATCCCGGTTGTCGTGCTGGTGGCCCTGTTCGCGGTCGCGAACGTCTACCTGATCAAGCAGACCTCGCCGCCGAGCCCGAAGAGCACGGCGATGACGATCGACGTGATCGGCCACCAGTGGTGGTGGGAGGTGCGCTATCCGGGGACGAACGCGGTCACCGCCAACGAGATCCACATTCCGGCGGACACTCGGGTGAACGTCGTGGCGACCACGTCGGATGTCATCCACAGCTTCTGGGTGCCGGCGCTGAACCGCAAGATCGACATGATCCCGGGCCGCCAGAACCGGGTGCTGCTGTATGCCTCGAGGCCCGGCAAGTACCGCGGTCAATGTTCTCAATTCTGCGGCCTCCAGCACGCCAACATGGCGATGTGGGTGTTCGCGCAGACGCCCTCGGCGTTCCGCGCCTGGCTCGCGAACATGGCCTCGCCGGCGCGGTCCCCGACGACGGCCGAGACGAGCGCCGGCAAGCAGCTGTTCATGAGCGACCAATGCGCGAGCTGCCACACGATCGCCGGCACTCAGGCGCAGGGGACCGTCGGACCCAACCTCACCCACGTCGCCACCCGGACGACGCTCGCCTCGGCCACGATCCGTAACACGCCGGCCGAGCTGGCCGCCTGGATTTCGAACCCGCAGGCGATCAAGCCCGGGGTCCGCATGCCGGACCTCGGCCTCTCCCGCGGCGAGGTCTCAGAGCTCGTCGCCTACCTGGACAGCCTGAGGTAATCGATGGCGACCGTCATCTCACGGAGCGGCCAGCAGCATGTGGATCGCCTCGACCGGATCTGGTCGGAGCGCCCGGGCCTGGTCGGCTGGCTGACCACTACCGACCACAAGCGGATCGGGCTCATGTACTTCTTCGCCTCGCTGGCGTTCTTTGGGGCCGGGGGAGTCGAGGCGCTGCTGATCCGCACGCAGCTGATCGGACCGAACGGTCACCTGCTCTCGCCCCAGGCGTACGACGAGGTATTCACGATGCACGGGATCACGATGATCTTCCTGTTCGTGATCCCGATGACAACGGGGGCATTCGGGAATTACCTGCTGCCGTTGATGATCGGTGCACGCGACATGGCGTTCCCGCGCCTGAACGCGCTGTCGTTCTGGATCTTCCTGGGCTCGGGCACCTTCATGTATGTCGCGCTGGCCCAGGGCCACGCGCCGAACGCCGGGTGGTTCGACTACGTACCGCTCGCCTCAAAGCAGTACGACCCCGGCAACAACATCGACTTCTATGGATACGGGCTGATCTTCAACGGCATCGCCAGCACCGCCACGTCGATCAACTTCATCGTGACGATCTTCAAGATGCGCGCGCCCGGGATGTCGCTGAACCGGATGCCGCTGTTCTGCTTCGCGTTCCTGGCGGTGGCGTTCGCGCTGTTGTTCGCGCTTCCCTCGCTGAGCGTCGCCGCCCTGTTCCTCGAGCTCGATCGTCAGCTCGGATTCCACTTCTACGACGTCGCGTTCGGCGGGGACCCGCTGCTGTGGCAAAACTTATTCTGGATATTCGGGCACCCTGAGGTGTACATCATCATCCTGCCCGCGTTCGGGATCGCCACCGCGATCATCCCGACCTTCACCCATCGGCACATGGTGTTCTTCCCGTTGGTGGCGCTGGCCGAGATACTGGTCGCGTTCCTCGGCTTCGGCGTGTGGGTGCATCACATGTTCACGGTCGGGTTCGCGACGGTCACCACCGTCTACTTCGCCGCCGCAAGCCTGATCATCGTGATCCCGAGCGCGATCCAGCTGTTTGCCTGGATCGCCACGATCGTCACCGGCACGCCCGATTTCAAGACCCCGATGCTGTTCATCATCGGTTTCATCGTGTACTTCATCATCGGCGGTCTGTCGGGGATCATGGTGGCGGCGATCCC
>Ga0335073_10011239_pt1 | contig 12569 bp, 6 predicted proteins | sample Lox_Sample_22_FD_207093 | JGI IMG/M metagenome (GOLD analysis project Ga0335073, IMG submission 207093) | Soil microbial communities from Loxahatchee National Wildlife Refuge, Florida, United States - Lox_Sample_2.2 | ecosystem: Environmental > Terrestrial > Soil > Wetlands | place: USA: Florida...
CGATGGCGCTCGCGCCGCTGAACGGCCAGGCGCTGGAGAACGGACGGAAGGCGCTGGATCTTTTGCTGGCCTCCCGAGACTCCGAGTTCAGCGAATTACTGACCGCCGAAGCGAAAGAAAAACTCACTCCCGAGTTTCTTCGAAATCACGTGGATCCTGAGATAAAGAGCTTCGGCAAACTGGAAGAGATAGGCCAGCCGCTCAGTGAAAAATCGGGCAGCGACGACATCGTCAGCTTTCCGGTTCGCTTTTCGGGCGTCAAGTTAAGCGTTCAATTCACGCTGAATGCTTCAGGGCAGGTTGCCAGGCTGCAGTTCCGTCCTCCCGACGAACCCCTGCCGCAGGTTTGGAACCGGCCGTCATACAGTAAGCCAGAGCTTTTCCGTGAACGCGAGGTCACCGTGGGCGCGGACGAATGGAAGCTCGGCGGGACGTTCACGCTGCCTGTGGGGAAGGGTCCATTTCCGGCCGTGGTGCTAGTACACGGGCCGGGCCCGAACGACCGGGACGAGTCCCTTTACCTCACCCGGATTTTCGCCGATATTGCCGAAGGCCTGGCTTCGCGCGGCATCGCGGTGCTGCGCTACGACAAGCGCACGCGAGTTTATGGCCGCGAGATGTCGGAGATCCCTTTCACCCTCCGGGAGGAAACCGTTGAGGATGCGGCTCGGGCCCTCGCTCTAATCCGGCGGCAGCCCGAAGTGGACCCAGGCCGCGTATTCGTTCTCGGCCACAGTTTGGGCGGATATGCGGTCCCGCGCATTGCGCGCCGGGATGGCAAACTGGCGGGCGCCATCGTGCTCGCGGGGAATGCGCGCCCTCTGGAAGAAGTTGCCCTGACGCAGACCGAGTTCATGTTGAAAGCCAAGGGTGGCGCAACGCCCGAGGAACAGAAACGGCTTGAGCTGTTGAAGGCCGAAGTGGCGAAAGTCAAAACCCTGGCGCCGGCCAAGGACAATCCACCGATCCTGATGGGACTGCCGACAGCTTACCTGTTGGACTTAAAAGGTTACGATCCGGCCGCCGAAGCGCGCGGGCTTGGAATCCCCATGCTTTTCCTGCAGGGCGAACGGGATTTTCAGGTCACCCAGGAAGACTTCGGCCTCTGGAAAGCGGGCCTGGCCCGCGCCCGGAATATTACGTTTCGCACTTACCCCGCATTGAATCACTTGTTCATAGCGGGCGAAGGACCGGCTTCTCCGCTTGACTACCGAAAGCCCGGCAACGTCGCGCCCGCAGTCATCGAAGATGTCAGCGCATGGATTGCCACGCAGAAACGCTGACAGATTCACGGCTAAAGACACAACGAAAAAAGTCTTGACTAACACCCGACACTCGTGTTGAAATGTTACCCACAGGATTTCCCGTCCTAGCGAGCCTATAGCCGCGCGGCAATGTTGCCCGGAGTCTCACCTTTTAGTCCACGTCCTGACTGCACCCCCAAGTCGCTTTACGCAACATAGCGGTCAGAAAAAGGATTATCAGGATGCGGTGTTACGGGGTGTTCATGCGCATTGCGCTTCTGTTGGCATTCAGTTCCGCCGTGTTTTTTCCTCGCGACGGCAAAGCGCAAGCTGCCAAGCCTCAGGGAATTCCGATCGACGATCCGCTCGTAATTCGCAGATGCGGAGGCTGCCATCAGCGAGACGCCAACGGAATGATGGGGCGGCTCTCCTACATCCGGACCAGTCCCGAAGTTTGGGATCAGGCCATCAAGCGCATGATCCGCTTGAACGGACTCACGCTCACGCGCGACGAACTGCGGGACATTTTGCGCTATCTGAGCAGCAATAACGGCCTGGCGCCCGAGGAGATGAAGCCGGGATTCTGGGAGGTGGAGCACCGGACTGTCGGCTATCAGTCCGATTTCACTCCCAACCCCGCTCTGCAAGCTACCTGCAACGCCTGTCACAGCATCGGACGAGTTCTGGCGCAACGGCGCACCCGCGAAGATTACGAGAAATTGGTGGCCATGCACATCGGGCTATTTCCCGGCGCCGCGTATACCTATCGTCCGGTGCCGCATAAGCCAGTCTCCGATGAAAAGACCCCCGCACATCAGGTTGAGACTGCCACCGGCGGCGTCACCATGGAATATCCAAAAGCTTCCATGCCGCCCAGCCAAAAATATCCCGTTGACATCGCGCTGGACTATCTGGCGAGCGCGCAGCCTTTGATCACCCCGGAATGGACGGCCTGGAAGGCGGCCATGCGTCCCCAGAAACTGGCCGGCACGTGGCTGCTGCGCGGCTACCAGCCTGGCAAAGGACGAATCTACGGTCGAGTGATCATCGCGCCCGGCGCGGGAGAAGACCAGTTCACAACCAATATCGAGTTCAGCTACGTTTCGAGCGGCGCCACTGTCAAGTCCAGCGGCAAGGGCATTGTTTATACAGGCTATAGTTGGCGAGGGCGGGTGGCGGCGCCCGGTTCCAATACAGTGCACGCGATTACAGCCACCGCGATCCCCACCGGGTGGCGCGAAGCCATGCTGGTTTCCCGCGATGGCAATAGCATGGACGGCCGCTGGTTTTGGGGCGGCTTCGGGGAATTGGGCATCGATGTCCACCTGATGCGGGCGGCCAACGAACCCGTCGTTCTGGGCACCGATCTCTCGGCGTTGCAGTCGCCTTCCAAAGCTACGGTGAAGATCTATGGGGCGAACCTTCCGGCAACTTTGAAGGCCGGCGATGTCGACTTTGGGAATGGGGTCAAGGTAACGAAAGTTGTCAGCGTCACCGGGAGCCTCGCCACAGTGGATGTGGAAGTGGCGCAAGGTCTGCTGGTGGGCATGCACGACCTGGCGATCGGGCGCGCTTCGGTGAAAGACGCGCTCGCGGTTTACGACAAGATCGCTTACATCCAGGTGGAACCGGACGCGCAGATGTCCCGCTTGGGTGGAATCCGGTATCCGAAAGAATATTCGCAGTTCGAGGCCGTGGCGTATGCCGCGGGTCCGGATGGCAAGCCGGGTACCGACGATGACATTTCGCTCGGTCCGGTATCGGCGCGCTGGGCGCTCGAGGAATTCGTTTCCACCCCTGACGACGATGACGTCAAATTCGTGGGCTCGCTGGACGATGCCGGCCTGTTCACGCCCAACGTGGAAGGCCCGAATCCGCAACGCAAGAAGCAGGCCAACAACTTCCCCGTCGAGAATTACGGCGACGTTTGGGTGGTGGCGTCATACAAGGACCCCGGCGGCGACGACCTCAAAGCCAGAGCCTATCTGGTGGTGACCGTGCCGAATTACACGATTTACGATCAGCCGGAGGTGGGGCAGTGACCGCCGCGGAAGCAGTTGCCGTTGAATATCATCCCGCGGAGCACCATCTGTTCGAGACCGGAGGCAGGCAATTTCTGTACCTGGTGCCGAGCGGCGCGGTGTTCGGGTTGAGCGGCCTTTCGCAGGAACTTTTCAGTCTCTTGCGAAGCTGTCCACTTTCCCGCGATGAGTTGACGGGCGAGCTGGCGCGGCGCGGCTACGCCTCCCGCGAGATAGAAAGCACGCTCGACGAAATGGTGGAGTTCGACGTGGTTTCCTCCGGCATTCCGAAGAAATCTTTTCCCAGTGTCCCGGACCAGACCTTCCCCATCCAACGGATCGTTCTGAATACCACCAACCAATGCAATCTGGCTTGCGGATATTGTTACGAATACAGCGACGACAGAATTTCCAGCACCAAAGATCAGCCGAAGTTTATGAGCAGTTCCATCGCACGGGCCGCCATCGACACGCTCTTCAAGGAATCGGCCGGGCGCTCCAGCCTGCACGTGACTTTTTTCGGCGGCGAAACCCTGCTGAACTTTCCGCTTATGCGCGAGAGCGTGGAGTACGCGACGTCGAAGGCGCGGAAAGCGGGCAAAACCGTCGAATTCAGCCTCACCACAAACGCGACCTTGCTGACTGAAGAAATTGCTGACTTCCTGGCCGAATACCGGATCGGCGTCACGGTCAGCATCGACGGCGACAAGGAGCTTCACGACCGCATGCGTGTCTTCCATAGCGGAAAGGGAAGCTACGATATCATCGCGCCGAAAATTAAGATGCTGTTGTCGCGGCATCGCACCAATTCCATCGGCGCGCGTGTCACTCTCAGCAATGGCGTGCGCGAAGTGCGGCGCATTTACGATCACCTGACGCGGGAGTTCGGCTTTGAGGGGGTTGGCTTCGCGCCCGTCACGGCCAGCCCGGATCGCCTGTATCACATCAACGGCACAAAGATGGATCGGGTGCTGGACGAGTTCGAAGAGTTGGCGTGGGAATACCGGGATTACGCGATCCGTGGCGGCCGCCACTACTTTACGAACGTCAGCGATACGGTCAAAGAACTTCATTTGGGCATCAGCAAGGCGTACACTTGCGGGGCAGGACTGGGGTTGCTCGGGGTCGGCACGTCGGGCGAGATCGCGGCCTGCCATCGATTTGTCGACTCGCCGGTAGCCCAGATGGGCAACGTCACCACCAGCGGCCTGAATCATGAGGCACGCAACGAGTTTCTGGGGAAGCATCATATCGGGGCGCGGCCTGACTGCCATAGCTGCTGGGTGCGGCCATTGTGCGCGGGCGGCTGCTATCACGAATCTTATATTCACCACGGACAGACCGAGGCATCGAACCTGAGTCAATGCGACCGGATCCGCGGGTGGATCGATCTGTGTCTGCGCATCTACGGAGAGATCGGGATGAAGAACCCGAAGTTTCTGGAGCGTTTCGAGGAAAGCTAGCCGGCAGCGGCAAAGGATCAACATGAGTTCTCTACAGGCATTCAATCGCAAGGCGCGCAAACTGCAAGAGGCTTGCGCCGCTGAAACCGGAGACGCCGAGGCGCTGGACGTGGTGGCGCTGCAGGACAAGAAAAACAAGCATGGACGCGTCTACTATCCGCTGGGCTGCACCCTCAATTTCAACCCAGGCTGGGAAGTCGACATCTCCGGGGGAACGGCCGGACTTTGCGCGCCCGTCGAGCGCGATCTGTTCGACTGCTACCTGGGTTGTGCGTGGCCGGCTCAGGTTCCCGATCACCTGAGCAACAATCCGGACTGGACTTCTAAGTGCAACTCGGCCGTTAACGACTGGCGCGATGTCGACGTGATTTACCCGTAGACAGCCGGTCCGGAGGACTTACCAATGAATTACTGCCTGCTCAGACGCGGACTCTCCGCCGCTTCGATCCTGGCCAGTGTCTGCCTTGGCATCGCGTCCGCCGCCACGGCCGCCAACCTGAAAGGGCTGATGTACATCGGAACCTTGGATCGCAAGCTGCTCATCATCACCGAAGACACAGGGGATATCGTGGGCGAGATCCCGCTGGACGGCATTCCCAGGACAACGGTCCTCTCCGCGGATAAGACCAAGGTCCACATCATCACCACCCAGATGCAGGTGGAAACTGTGGATCTCGCCACCCGCCGGGTGATTAGCAGTTTTCCGCTTTCCGACGGCAAAAGCTCTCCGCGCATGGTTCGTGGCGCCGGCGGGAGAAACTTCTCAGGAATCGCCGTCGATCCCGGAGGCCGGTATTTGTATGCCTCCATCTCACTGGCCGTGAAGGAAATCGACGAGTTCAGGATCGACCCGCCGCAGTTCGTCCAGATTGATCTGCAGGAAAAAAGAATCAGCAAGGCAATCCCTTTTCCCAAGGGCTACGACCAGGGATTCGGCTTTGCGGCCACCTACAAAATCTCGCCGGACGGCAAGCTGCTGTACGTTTTTGACGACGATATTGTCGTGTTCGAACTGGCTACGCTGAAAGAAGTGGGCCGAATTCCACTCGCTACGCCCGAGTATCCCGGCGCCGCGCCTTACCGGCTCTCCGCCAGTGACGACCCCAACGACGAACCCGGCAAAGTGACCACCGTGTTTACGTCCATCGATCCTATCGTCCACCGCGAAACTCTGGGCCTGGGCGTAATCGATCTCGCCACGCGCAAGGTCGATTTCCGGCCTCTTGGTCCCGCGTTCCCTATGCTCGGCTTCCTGTTGACGCCGGATCGAAAGCGTGGCTACTCGCTCATGCTCAACCGTACGCTTGGAAATCGCGAAGCGGAATGGTGGGTGTGGGATGTTCCCAACCACATGGTGATCAAGAGAGTTCCGGTGCCCGCTCGCGCCACCTTTCGCTTTGGGATGAGCAGCGACGGCAAAAAACTATACCTTTACGGGGCAGGCTCAACGATAGAATTCTTCGACGCCGCCACGCTCGCATCCACTAAGCTTCTCTTTCTCAACAAAGACACTACAACCAATCTGATTGTCATGGCTGGCACTTAACATAACCTTGTCGTTGGCGCCTGAAGAAGATTCAGGAACCCCATTCCCGTCAAGTTGCGGTCTAAGCGGCAGGCGCCACGTCTTTTGAAAGAGTTAGCCGGACATTACGCTCAGCACGCTGAACTTACGCGACGTGGCGGATCTCGGAAGATAGCGGACGCATGGCCGGTGCAGCGACGAGCACGGGAGCTCCCACCACTGTGGCGGCAACTCCGCAAAATTTTTCATTGACCCGCGGCAGTTTCCCGCTTATACTTTCAACTACATTTTCGCCCGGGGGGCATGTCGAGCGAGTTACTCCCTGTATTCCCGCCGGCGAACAAAGTTCCCGAGCGCCAGAAGGCGCAATGAAGTCTCCCGTCCTTCCCGAGTCCCACTCGTACTCTCGGATGCTGCTCCGTACAGGCAGAGTTGACTAATCCGGCCGCGTTCAGCCGCTGCACGGACTGTTCACACGCTTTGACTCAAGGAGACAGAAATGCCAGTTAAGATGGTCCGCCCATTTGTCAGGGGGCCGCATACCAGGTCCTGGATCGGTTGTTTCTGCGCCCTTTTTGCCGCACTGCTATCCATTGAGGCGCTCCATGCCCAATCGACCTACGGGACCGTACTGGGCACGGTGAAGGAAAGCTCTGGAGCCGTGGTGCCGGGCGCCGTGGTGAACTTGACCAACACCGGAACGAACGCGAAACATAGCACCCTCACCGACGGGACGGGCGGGTATCAGTTCGTGAATCTGGAGGTCGGGAACTACACGCTGACCGTCGAAGCCGTCGGCTTTCAAAAGGCAGAATTTGCGTCGTTCGATCTGGGCGGACGCGAAACGAAGAGGCTGGACGCGGACTTGCAGATCGCGACGCAAGCGACCACCATCAATGTGGAATCCTCGGTGGGAGCGGTTGTTCAAACGGATACATCGAGTATCTCGGAGACGAAAGGATCGCTTGAGCTGACCGATCTCCCGGTTGCCATTACGTCGCGCTCCACCGGCTCCACGAGCGCCATGTCCACCCTAACCGCGCAGTCGGGCGTACAAACAGATGCCAACGGGAACATCTCCGTCGCCGGTAGTTTGCCAAGCCAGCTTTCCATGAGCATAGACGGAATCAGCTCGATGGGAACCGGTTCGGCCATTAGCATAAACGCTGTTGGGGCCATTTCCGAACTGTTCCCTTCGTTCAACGCGATTGAAGAGATTCGCATTGGGGAGACGATCAATCCGGCTGAATTTGGAGGCGTCGCCGATATAACGACCATTTCCAAGGCCGGTTCCAATCACCTGCATGGAGGGGTCTTTGAAAACTTCCAGAACAGCGACACCAACGCCGCCGACTTCTTCAGCCACATAGTGAACGAAGTGAAGATGAACAACTTCGGCATCTATATGGGCGGCCCGGTCGTGATCCCCAAACTGTATAACGGACACGACAAAACCTTTTTCTTCGGAAGCTTTGAGGCGTTGCGGCTGCCCAAGACTCAGACCGCAATTGAGAGCGTTCCAACCGAAGCCATGCGCAACGGAGATCTGTCAACCTATCTCTCCGCCGCCAATGGCGGCGCGGCGAACCAATTGACTAATTACCCGGGGAACAGCATCCCAGCCAGCATGCTTTCGCCTTATTCGCAAAAGGTGCTGAGCACCTTTTTCCCATTGCCGAACTACGGCCCAACCGGCGCCATCGCGAACAATTATCTGGCAAATTTCCCCATACCAATCAACAGCGCCCAGGGTGATGCCCGGGTGGATCAAATGATCGGTTCGAAAAACCTCGTCTTCGCCCGATACACGTACAAAAATCGGCGGGTAACAGCGGTGCCTACCGCGCCGGCGTATGCGAACCCCGGCTCTCCCTCGGTGCCCACCGTAGGCGAGAATTCGATTCCCGAGTTGGATCAGGCACTGACCATCGCATGGAACTACGTCATAAGTCCTACCGTCGTGAACGAATTACGCGGCGGATTCAGCACCAACATCCTGTCATCGACTTACGGGATCACCGCGCAGCAGTCCGCCAACGCGCTGGGTCTCACGGGTCTGCCGCAAGCTCCACCGGCAGGCGCGGACATCGTTCCGCAGATTCTTGTTGCCGGGTTTGCACCGCTCGGACTTCAAAATGAGGACGCAAAGCAGGGCACTAAACAGCTACTGGACACACTGACGTGGACGAAAGGAAAACACACGTTCAAGTTCGGCGCCGATTACCGGCGTCTCCACGCCTATTACAACGCCGTGTTTTATAACAACCTGGAAGGGAGTTATGCCTTCAACGGATCGGTGATGAGTTCGCTGCTCGGCCCCGGCAACGCTACGCCAATCGCTTCCTTTCTCCTGGGTTACCCCGACAGCAGCACCATCGCAACGAATCTGAATTGCTGCACTTTCGCTATGGCGGAGCACTACGCCGGCTTTGCGCAGGACGACTACAAGGTTTCCAAGAATCTGACGCTCAATTACGGACTTCGGTATGAGTATAATCCGACGTTCCGCGACAAGTACAACAACCTGTCCAATATCGATCTCAATTACACCAGCGTCGTGGACGGCCAGACCGTGCACGGAGCGGTGATCGTCCCGGGGCCCGGCACCTTAGGATTTCTGGATGCGGGCTTCGCGGAATCCATAGCTCCCACCCCGATCGTCACGGCACAGTCTATTGGTGACCCGTCGGCGCTGCGATATTCCCAAAAGACGGATTTCGCGCCGCGCATTGGATTCGCGTGGCGAATGTTTGGAGACGATAAGACCGTTCTGCGCGGGGGCTACGGCAAATACATCGAGGTCTTGATGAGTACCGCGGCGCTCAGCGCCTGGGGCACGACGGCGAGCGATGTGGGAACTTTTCCCAATACATTCGCCGCCAGCGGGGCTCCCATATACCAGTTGCCCTACTCTTGGCCCTCCAACATCGCGCAACCCGGATCGCAAGCCTACTTCCAGGTCACGGCTTTGCATTACAAGGACCCCTACGTTCAGGAATGGAATCTCACCCTGGAGCGGGATCTGGGCGCGGGGTTCGGTCTGCGAGTATCCTACGACGGTAACCACTCCACGAACCTTGGAACGGGTATGAATATCGATCAGCCTGGTCCGAACACGATTGGATACGGTAATCTGCCGAAATCGGCTTTCCCGTATCCCCTGTGGTCGGAGATCTACTACAACGACAACGAAGGCTTCGGCAACTACAATGCAGCCACCGTCTCGGTGAAAAAACGGTTATCGTTTGGGTTGCAACTGCAGAGCAGCTATATCTATGCGCGGAATCTGTCCGATCTGGGCGGGAACCCCGGCACTCCCGCGGGCGGCTTCGCGGGGGAATACGGCGGGACGCTTTCCAACCCTGCGCAACCGGGCCTCGACTACGGGAATGTCAATTTCACCCGGCGGCAGCGCTTCCTGACCACGTTTCTTTACGACTTGCCGTTCGGTAAAGGAAAGATGTTGGTGAACAGCTCCAACGGGCTGGTGGACCGCGTGGTGGGCGGATGGGAACTCGCCGGCATTCTGCTGTTTCAAAGCGGGCCGTTCATGACGGTCTCACAACTCAACGATCCCTGTGGTTGCGGCTATAACATCTTCAACTCTACCGGCGGCCGAGCGGACACGGTCGCGGACGTAAGCCCAACCGCGGGACAATCGCTCGCCCAATGGATCAATCCGGCGGCTTTCTCTACGCCGGCTAACGCCATCGGCCGCTTCGGAGACTCAGAGGCCGGTGGTGTCGTCGGGCCAGGCACTCAGGCGGTTTCGATGTCGCTCATTAAGAGCATCCCGGTAAAGGAGAGTGTTCGCGCTCAACTGGGAATCCAAGTCGCGAATTTGTTCAACCATCCCAATTTTGCAGCGCCAGGAAATCTGACGCTAGGGGTGGCCGCATTCGGGCAGATCACGGCTCTGCAAACGGCCGAAGGTGCTGGACCGCGGCAAATCCAGTTTACTGGGCGTATCACTTTCTGAAAGCGCTAGCGATTTTCTTTCTGGCCGTAAGTTGTTACGCCGCGGATGCGGTGATAACGACGGTCTCGGCAAATCCGCCTTTCACCGTGGAGGCGAGCCAGGACGTAAGCGCTCGCTTCCCGGGCTCTCCGCGCCTGCACTCCTTCGCCTGGGCGCAATGGAATGGCAAGTGGATTTTCATTGCCGGACGCACTGGCGGATATCACGGGGTCGGCGGAGCGCAAGCCGATTTTCCGCGCGATCGCGCCAATGCTCAGATCTGGGTGGTAGATCCCACGGGTGACGGTCCAGCCCGCACGTTCCATTTTCCGGTAGCAGCCCTTCCCGACTCGCTCGGCCCGGTGAAAGATCAGTGGATGTCCAGCAACCTGCTCTTCTTCCAGGATCGAGACACTTTATATCTGGCCGGCGGCTATGGCCAGGATTCGCACGGCGAGTGGGTGACTTATCCGATCCTGTCATCCGTTCGCCTGCCATCGCTGGTGGAGGGCGTGATGCGCGGCGAGAATTCGTTCTCCGGCTCTATTGCCTATGTACGGAGCGCGCTCGTTCAGGTTGCGGGCGGGGAATTGCTGAAGCTGGATGACGGCCTGTTCTACATCGCCGGCGGCCATATCTTCACCGGTACGTATCGCGAATTCGAGGGGGCTGACGAAAAAAATTCAAGCAAGGCATCCCAGACCTATATTGGCGAGATTCGAAAGCTCAGGGTGCAACGGGACGCGCGTGGACAACTCGCGGTTTCCTTGGTCGATCGATACCCGAATCCGGAGTTTGCCCGGCGCGATCTCAACGCTGGTTTTGTCATTCTTCCCGACGGGCACTCGCTGGGCGCAGCCGTGTATGGCGGGGCCTTCACCAAGGACCAGCTAAGTTTTACCAAACCGATCTATTGGAGCGCGAATCATCCTCCCCAAGTCGACGGCTCGTACGACCAGAAGATGAGCGGCTACGCCTGCGCAAGATTCAAATTGTTCGATCCCGATGCCCGTACCATGTACACGACTTTCTTCGGCGGCATCAGCCGCTGGACCTGGGATTATAAGAAGAAGCAAGCCGCAATCGCTCCGCTGGTGGGCGATAAGTCGGGGCCCGATTACTTCGATGGCATGCAATGGGTGGATCATATTGCCACCCTGATTCGCGGGCCGCACGGAACATACGAGGCTGTCCAGCCTGCTCAGCGGCTGGCTGGTTATATCGGAGCGAACGCCGCATTCCTCCCTGCCGAAGGGTTAATCAGGATCCGAGAAGACGCCGACGTGCTGGACCTGAAGGCTCTCCGGGGCAGGCGAACCCTAGTGGGATATATTTACGGCGGTATTCGCGCGTTTCCCCGAGAATTTCCTTACTTGGATGAATCACCGCTGTATCACTCCGGCAACGTGCCGACGAAAGCGAATGACATGATCATCGCCGTCTATCTCACCGTGCCACCGGCTGACTAAGGGAAAGGCTTTTCGGCAGGTCGAGCACCGGGTTGGCCTGGAAGAAGTGGAACGGCCGGATATCGAACGAATGCCATAGCGTCGGCATTATCGGCCAGTCTTCTGTTCGCGTAATGTGGTGGAATCCAAGTGTGTACCAGCCGACGATATCCGTATTCGTAATCGGCCGGTTTGCCTGGGTCCAGACGGCGAGGCCGTCGTTTCCTTTGGAGCTGATGGGGTAGACGCCGGCCGCGTAGCGCTCATTTTCGCTGTAGGGTGTGACCCAGAATTGATGTTCGCTAAAGGCGCCTACTTTTTGTGGAGGATCGTCCGGGGACAGTAACGACTTGGCGGTAGCACCCGGCATCACTTGATAGCCGGTCGGATAGTTGAACGGTCCTTTTACGGAGGGATTGACGAACAACCAGATGGACGGCCGATCGAGCTGAATGTCGAGGATGGCATCCTTTTCATGCTGCGCAATCCTGGGTTCGGCCACCCAGATGGATTTACGCATCGGATCGTTGTCCAGGCGCTGCAGCACCATGCGGTCGGTCATGAAGCTGTTATTTTCTCCATCTACATCGAAGTCCAAACGAAACGAGAAGAAGTGGTCGTGGTTCACCCCCATCGTATGCGGCCCGACGAATTGACCGTACTCGGGCGAATCGTAGTCCGGATGGTCCGGGGCCTTTTCCTGGACGGTGGGCCTCGTCTCGATGACCCCCGTGGCGCCAACGGCAACTTCAATGGCGCCGTTGGGATCGAACCGCCAGTCCACGATGTAGTCGTAGTTGCCGATGGTCGCGGCCGACCGCAGAACCAGTTGGCGAGTGGGGCGGCCGTAGATTTCGCCATCTTCGAAATGACGCCAAGCCGGGCTTTCCGGGTCGCGTTCAAACAGGCA
>Ga0335073_10011240_pt1 | contig 12568 bp, 8 predicted proteins | sample Lox_Sample_22_FD_207093 | JGI IMG/M metagenome (GOLD analysis project Ga0335073, IMG submission 207093) | Soil microbial communities from Loxahatchee National Wildlife Refuge, Florida, United States - Lox_Sample_2.2 | ecosystem: Environmental > Terrestrial > Soil > Wetlands | place: USA: Florida...
ATGCCCAGCGCGATGACATCGCGGTGCTCATGGCCAGGCTGCGCCGCCTGGCACCGGATCAGCACGTCACCTGGAAGCTGGCGGCCGAGCTGACGTCCGCGCGGCGGGCGCGCATGCTGGTCCGCAGGCGGCTGCGGCGCTGGGGCCTGGCCGACCTGATCCCCACCGCCGAACTGCTCGCGTCCGAGCTGGTCACCAACGCGGTCCGCTACGCCCAGGGAGGGATCGCGCTCCGCTTGGTGCGTGAGGGCGGACTCGTGTGCGAGGTGCTCGACGACTCCGCGGCCCTGCCCAGGCTGCGGCACGCGAGCGACGAGGACGAGCGCGGCCGGGGGCTGCAGGTCGTGAGCCAGCTGGCCCAGCACTGGGGCGCCCGCCGGACGCTGTCCGGCAAGGTCGTCTGGTGTGAGCTGCCGCTCCCCCACTCCTGAGGTGTGAGCTCCCGCTCCCCCGCTCCTGAGGTGTGAGCTCCCGCTCCCCCGCTCCTGAACGGACAGTCCCGGCCGTACCTATCCGGGCCTGCCCAGCCGTCAGGTAGTCGCGCGCCGCCTGACGTCCTGGCGGATGGACAGCTTGCCGTTCTGCATCACCGCGACGCGCTGGGCCCGGCGCGCGACCGAACTGTCGTGGGTGACCAGGACCATGGTCAGGCCGCGGTCCCGCCAGAGACGCTCAAGCAGCGAGATGATCTCGTCCCTGGTGTCCTCGTCGAGATTGCCGGTCGGCTCGTCGGCCAGCAGCACCCCAGGCTCCTTCACCAGCGCCCGGGCGATGGCCACCCGCTGCTGCTGGCCACCGGACAGCTCCGAGGGCAGGTGCTTCGCCCGGTCACCGAGCCCGACGTCGGCCAGCGCCTTCATGGCCCGTTCCCGCCGGTCGGCCGCGCTGATGCCCAGCGGTACCAGCGCCGTCTCCACGTTCTCCTGCGCGCTGAGCGTGGGGATCAGGTTGAACGTCTGGAAGATGAACCCGATCGAGGTCGCCCTGACTTTGGTGACCTGACTTTCCCTCATCTGGGCCAGGTCCTGCCCGTTGAAGTCGATGATGCCGGACGTGGGCCGGTCCAGGCCGCCGAGCATCTGCAGCAGCGTGGTCTTGCCATGCCCGGTCGGGCCCTGGATGGCCAGCCACTCGCCGTCCTCGATCACCAGGTCCACGCCCTGCAGCGCGTGCACGGTGCCGCGGCCCTTCTGGTAATCCTTGGTCACCCCGGTGAGCTTGTACATGGAATCCTTCCTGGAAGTCCGCGGTATCCGCCAGATGTCAGGGCATCCGCCCGGTCACTCGACCCGGGACAGGGCCGCCGCCGGGCGGAGGCTGGCGGCGCGCCAGCCGCCGAGGATCCCGGCGATCAGACCACCGGCCACGGCCAGCACCACGGCGAGGATGATGATGTTGAGGGTGACCGGCGCGGTCAGGTGCACGGTCGTGGCATGCGTGGCCGCGTCCCGGGCCCGGCTGGCGAACCCGCCGCCGCCAGCGCCACCGCCCCCGCCGCCGAACCCGCCGCCGCCGAAGCCGCCCCCGCCGCCGAACGTCCGGGCCCCGCCCGGCGTGGCCGATCCGGTGGTCGGGCCCACCGACGCACTCAGCGGACCCGAAACGCTCTGGACGATCCTGGAACCCGCGAAGCCGAGCCCGATGCCGACCACGCCGCCGATGATGCCCATCGTGAACGACTCACCCATGACCTGGCCGATCACCCGCCGACTCCGCCAGCCCAGGGCCTTGAGCGTGCCGAACTCGCGGACCCGGCGCGAGACTGCGGACATGGTCAGCAGACTGGCCAGCAGGAACGCGGCGATCAGCACGGCGATCGAGAGCCACTTGCCGAGGTTGTTGGCCAGGCTGGACGCACTGGACAGAGATCCGGTGACCTCGCTGGCCAGATCGGCCGAGGTGGTGACGGTTGCCCCGGGCACCGCCTTCTGGATCTCCTTCTGCACGGTGGCGATGTCCGCGGAACTCGTGGCCGCGACGTAGATGGTGTTGACCTTGCCCTTCATCGAGGCGAGCGCCTGCGCCCGGGCGAGCGGGATGTAGATGTCCGCGGACGAGTCGGCGGCCGGCGCGGTGACGATCCCGACCACCGGGAACTTCGTGCCGGCGATCGTGACGTCCGACCCCAGCTTCAGGCTGGCCGACTTCGCGTAGCTCGAGTCGACCACCGCCACGTTCGAGTTGGCGTCGGATGACTTCAGAGTACGGCCCGAGCTGAGGGACGCATTGCTGAGCGGGCCGAGCAGCGAGCCGCCGGAGGAGAGATCGACGCCGTTAACCGTCACCTGGTTCCCGATGTTGAAGGCTCCCGGGCCGCGGAAGCCTCCTCCCCCTCCGGAGCGCCCGCCGCCGCCCCCGCCACCGAAGCCGCCGCCACCACCGCCGCCGGAATTGAAGTCAGGGATCTTGAACGTCGTGTCCTCGTTATCGCCGGTCAGCGCCCCGCCCGCGGCCGCCACGCCGTTCAGCTTCGAGATCGTCGTCACCGCCGAGTTATCAAGGCTGCCGAGGCTGCGGGTGGCGGTCAGCGTGTCGATCTTGACCGTCGCGCCTGGCTTGAAGTTGAAATTGCGAGGGCCGGACCCGAAGGAGCCCGCGGTGGGCGACGTGGTGACGGTCGCGGCCGTGCCCACCCCGTACAGGTTCTGCAGCACGGTGCCCTGCGCGGCCTTGACGCCAGACGAGGCCGCGTTCACGGTGATGACGAGGCCGATTCCAAGGGCTAGGCCCAGGGAGATGAAAATGGCCTGGCGCATCCGCCGCCGCAGCTCGCGCCGGAGGTACGTGAAGAACATAGAGAACTCCTCTGGAACCCGGGTCCGACTGAAGTGCGGGCCGAGCCGTCTGCAGCGCCACCGCCTTGTCTGCGCCGGGCGCGCGAACTTGCGCCGGTACAAATGATGAGCACCCTCGCTGAATGGATGCTGAAGGAGTTCTGCGAAGTTGCCTGAACCTGCCGGCCGGCCTTTCCCGACCGGCCGGCGCCCGCCTTCCCCGGTGTCAGCAGGCTTTCCCGAGCCCGCCGACCCGCCTTTCCGGTGTCAGCCGGGCTTCCCCGGCAAGCCCGTCAGCCCTGCCTTCCCGCAGGTCAGCCTGCCTTCCCGCGGGCGCACAGGACCAGCCAGATGCCGGACACCCGCCAGTGGCGGACCAGCCGGAAGTGCAGCCCGGCGAGCAACAGCTCGTGCGGGTAGCGGCCGAACTTGACCAGCCACACCCGCCTGACGCGAGCGAGCCGCTGCCGGACAACGGAGGCGGGCAGCAGCTTGCCGACCAGGTTGCCCGCCTGGCTCGGCGTCCTGGCCTGCGCGATGTCGTCGAGCCTGGCGAAGCCCGATGGGTAGGCCGCGGGGAAGTACTTCGAGTCGGTGCCGAAGTACAGCACCGCATCTCCCGGGCGCCTGGCCGCGGCGACGATCGCGTTCGCCTCCCTGATGTTGGTTCCGTGGCCGTCCGGCGACCGGGCCGCCAGTTGCGCAGGCACCCCGAGCGCCGCGACCACCGCTAAGGCGACCGTGGCCGGCACCGAGGCCGCCACGCCGCCGGGCCGCCAGTTCAGGGCGGCCAGCCCGGCCCCCGCCAGCAGCGCGGCAGCCGGCGCGCAGAACAAGATGTAGCGGAACGTGTACACCGGCGAGGCGTAGGAGACGCCGATAAGCACCGCCGGGGGCAGCAGCAGCCAGGGAATGCAGAGCGCCAGCAGCTCCGGAGGCCAGCCGGCCCGGAGCGGCCGCCCGGCGGGCCCGCTCATGAAGATCCCGAGCCCGACCGCCAGGCCCAGGGCGACCAGCATCGGCGCCGGGCCGATCAGCCTCCCGAGCCCTTCGATCGCGCCGGGCAGCGGCGGTGCCGTCAGCCAGCTCAGCGTGCCACGCTGCGCGATGCCGAGCGTAAGGACCGGACTGGCCAGCAAGAACGCGCCGGCGCTGGCGGCCAGCCAGCCCACCGCCACCGACCCCCCGATGTGGCCAGCGCGAGGCAACCCGCGCTGCCCGCCCCGCCCGGCCCGCCCCCGCCGCCAGGCCAGTGCCACCGTGACCGCGTGGGCGCCCACGAGCAGCAGGCTGAAGACGTTCAGGCTGCCCATCACACCCAGGCACACCGCGTAGCCGGCCAGCCAGCCGGTCCTGCGCCCGGCCGTCGTCAGGGCGCGGACGAGCAGGTAGCTCCCCGTCGTGGCCAGGGCTGTGACCAGCGCGTACTCCCGCGCGTCCTGCGCGTAGAGGCTGATCTGAGGCAGCAACGCGAACAGCAGGCCGGCCATGATCCCGGCCCGTGGTGACACCAGCCGCCGGCCCAGCGCGGCCACCGCCGCCGCGGCGCAGGCCATCGCCACCGCCGACGGCAGCCTGGTCACCAGCTCGCCCGTGCCGCCGAGCCGCACCACGACCCAGATGATCATGTAATAGACGCCGTGCACCGCGTCGACATGACCCATCATCCGCAGCAGCTCGCCGAACGGGCGCGCTGTCGCCGTCAGCGTCGCCGCCTCGTCACGCCAATAGGAGGGTCCCGTGATCCGCCACAGCGCCATCGCCAGCATAACGAGGGGGGGCAGCACCCGCGTCCAGACCGGCCCGGCGTCGAAGGCCGCCGCCTGGTCTTCGCCCTGACCCGCGACGTTCTGGACCCGCCCGCTCAGGACCGCGCGGCCTGGAGGCGGCGCCATCGAGCCCTCCCGGCACTCACTGTGAGTTGAATTAGCCGCACGTAGAGTAGCAGCCGATCTTGTATCGGGTGGCTCCGTACCGCAGCGGGAGTGCTCAGCCGCCCGCCGAAATGGCCGGGTGGGCGTAGAGGAAAAGCCAGATGTCGCTCGTCCGCCAGGCGTGAACCAGCCGGAAATGGAGACCATTGAGGATCGCGAGCGGCGTGGAGTGACCGTACTCGATGACCCAGACCCGTGCGACTCGGGTCAGCCGCTGCCGCACCACGGGATCGGGGAGGAACGTGCCGATGAGCGTGGCGGACTGGATGGGTGACTCGGCCTGGGCAACCGGAATGAGCTGGCCGATCCCGTACGGGTAGGCCTGCGCGAAGTTCTCCGCCTTGAACTCCAGGACCGCATCGCCCGGCCGCCTGTTGCTGGCCACTATCCGGTCGGCCCGCCTGACGTTGTCCCCGTGGCCGTCCGCGGTCCGCACACTCAGCTGCACCGGCACCCCGAGCACCGCGATCACCGCGAGCGCCGCGGTGCCCGCCACCCAGCCGAGTGAGGCAAGCCCGGCGCCGGCCAGCAGCGCGATCGCCGGAATGCAGAGCAGGACGTAGCGCAGCGTATACACCGGCGTGACCAGGGAGGCGACGAGCAAGATCGCGGGCGGCAGGATCAGCCAGGGCAGGCACAGCGCGGGCACAGATCCTGGCCAGCTGACCCACAGCCGCGCCCGCCCGGCCACGACGCTGACGACGACCCCGCCGACGATGGCCAGGATGACGACGTCCGCCATCGCCGGCGGGCCGACCAGCTGGTGCAGGCCCTTGATCGTCCCCAGCCCGGGGGGCCCGAGCCAGGACAGTGTTCCGCGCTGCACGTAGCCCAGGACCAGCACCGGGCTGGCCAGCGCGACACCCGCGGTGGCGGCGGCGAGCCAGCCGGCTCCCAGCGCCCGGGCGGCCCGGCGGCCCGCTCCGCCCTCGCGCAGGCACCGCAGTCCCACGGTCACCGCGTGCGCCGCGATCAGCAGCAGCCCGAAGATGTCGATGATGCCCAGGGCGGCCAGGCACAGCGCGTAGCCGGTGAGCCAGCGAGGCCGGCTGGCCGCCACGTCCATGGCCCGCACCAGCAGGTAGCTGGCCAGCGTGGCCAGCGCGACCACGATGGCGTACGGGCGCGCGTCCTGCCCGTACAGGCTCACCTCGGGCAGGATGGCGAAGACCAGGCCGGAAGCGAGCCCGGCCCGGGGCGAGATCAGCCGCCTGCCGAGCGCGGCCACCGCGGCTGCCGCGCCGGCCATCGCCACCGCCGACGGCAGCCTGGTCACCAGCTCGCCCGTGCCGCCCAGCTGCACCATCACCCAGATGATCAGGTAATAGGCGCCGTGCACGGCATCGATGTTCCCGAGTGTCCTGAGCAGGTTGCCCAGCGGGCGCTGGGCGGCCGACATGGTGGCGGCCTCGTCCCGCCAGTACGAGGCGCCGGTGATGCCCCAGAGCATGATCACGAACGTAACCGCCGGCGGCAGCGCCATCATCCAGCGCGGGCCCGCGTTGAAGCCCGGCCGCCCGGCCCGCCCGGCCCCGCCTTCCTCCGTGCCGCTCGCGCCAGCCTGGCCAGCGACAACTGGCTGGGTGCTGGGCGAGGTCACGGCCTGATGCCTTCCGGTCAACACAGAGTTACGGTCACTAGACACTATGCAACTGCTGGTCTCCCCGGAGGCCACACACGCCGCAACCGGGACCCACGCCGACGCCCACTCGCCGGGTTTCGGACATCGCGGCGTGCTCGGCTGACGCCACTTATCACGCGCTCCAGTCATTTGATCGCCCAATTTGGGTGATTTATGGCCAGCTAGCGAGTGATAAGTGCATGTTGCCGCATTACGGACACAGCCGCAGGCGAGCTGACACTGCCCGAAACTCGCGCCGCGGCCAGGAGCCGCCCGCCCGCCAGGAGCCGCCCGCCCGCCAAGGAGCCGCCCGCCCGCCAAGGAGCCGCCCGCCCGCCAAGGAGCCGCCCGCCCGCCAAGGAGCGAGCTGCCGGTCCGCGCGCGTCAGCTGCGCATGGCGCGGATCGACTCGCGCAGCGATCCCACCGTGGCCAGCACCGCGGACGGCTCGTATCCGCAGTGCGCCATGCAGTTCGCGCACCGCGGGTCCTTGCCGCGGCCGTAGGAGTCCCAGTCGGTGGTGTCGATCAGCTCCTTGTAGGTCTTGGCGTACCCGTCGGCCATCAGGTAGCACGGACGCTGCCAGCCCAGCAGCGAGTACGACGGGATGCCCCACGCGGTGCAGCCGTAGTCCGTCTTGCCCTCGAGGAAGTCAAGGAACAGCGGCGTGTGATTGAGCCGCCAGCGCTTCCTGTTGCCGTCGCCGAACGCCTTGCGGAACAGCTCCCGCGTCTCGGTGACGCCGAGGAAGTGCTCCTGGTCGGGCGCCTTCTCGTAGGCATACGCGGGCGAGATCTGCATCTGGTCGATGCCGAGGTCGTCGTTGAGGTAGTTGAGCACGTCGATCACGTTCTGCGGGGAGTCGTTGCTGAAGAACGTGGTGTTCGTGTTCACCGTGAACCCGCGCCGCTTGGCATCCTTGATCGCCGCGACCGCCTCGTCGAACACGCCGTCCTTGCAGACCGACTCGTCGTGCCGCTCCTGCAGCCCGTCGATGTGCACCACCCAGGCGAAGTACGGGGAGGGCGTGAACTTCTCGATCTTCTTCGGCATCAGCAGCGCGTTCGTGCACAGGAACACGAACTTCTTGCGCGCGATCAGCCGGCGCACGATCTCGTCAATCTGCGGGTGCATGAGCGGTTCGCCGCCCGCGATCGACACCATCGGCGCGCCGCACTCCTCGATCGCCTCGATGGCCTGGTCGACCGGCATGCGCTGCTTCAGCAGCGTGTGCGGCTGCTGGATCTTGCCGCACCCCGCGCACTTCAGGTTGCACGCGAACAGCGGCTCGAGCTCGACCAGCAGCGGGAACTTCTCCCGGCGGGCCAGCTTCTGGCGCACAAGGTAGGAACCAACACGCATGCTCTGTCGCAATGGCATAGGCATCTATTGCTTCAACTCCTTTGGCAGCCCGAAGCGGATGGATTCGGTGGCGACCACGCGCTCACTGACGTCGACCGGCCCGAGGCCGGACAGCGAGTCAATGATCTGGCCGACCACGGCCGGGGGCGCTGACGCCCCCGCGGTGAGCCCCACGACCGACGCGCCCGCGAGCCAGCCGAGCTCGATGTCCTCGGGGCCGTCGATCAGGTAGGCGGGTGTGCCTGCCCGCTGCGCGGTCTCCACCAGGCGCTTGGAGTTCGACGAGTTCGTCGAGCCCGCCACCAGCACCAGGTCGGACTCGGCGGCGATGGCGCGCACCGCCAGCTGGCGGTTGGTCGTGGCATAGCAGATGTCGTCGCTGCCCGGCCCGCGAGCGTCAGGGAACCGCTCGAGCAGCGCGCCGGCGATGCCGCTGGCCTCGTCGGTGGACAGCGTGGTTTGCATCAGGTAGGCGACCTTGCCCGGGTCCGGCGGCTCGAGCCTGGCCACGTCTTCCACGGTCTCGACCAGGGTGGTCGCCTGGGGTGCCTCACCCAGCGTGCCCTCAACCTCCTCGTGCCCGCCGTGGCCGATCAGCGCCACCTGGTAGCCCTCGGCGGCGAACCGGCGCGCCTCGGCGTGCACCTTGGAGACCAGCGGGCAGGTCGCGTCGATGGCCGCCAGGCCACGCTCGGCGGCCACCCGCCGCACCTCGGGCGACACCCCGTGCGCCGAGAACACCACGGTCGCGCCGTCGGGAACCTCGTCAAGCTCGTCCACGAAGATCGCCCCGTGGCGCTCGAGATCGGTCACGACGACCTTGTTGTGCACGATCTGCTTGCGCACGTACACCGGAGGACCGTGCTGCTCGAGCACCCGCTCGACGATCTCGATGGCCCGCTCCACGCCGGCGCAGAACGAGCGCGGTCCGGCCAGCAGCACACGTTTCGGCCCGCAGGCCTCGGCCCACCGGGCCAGCGCGGGCCCGGCCAGCCGCAGCGACCGCAGCGCGGCGATGCCGCCCGGCACCGCCCGCGGGCTGATCAGCGGGTGCCGCGGGGTGTCGGAGATGGCCCGGACCACCACGGCGGGCCGGCCATCCGCGCCGTCCAGCAGCATCGCTGACTCCATGTCCGCCACCAGCGCGCCATCGGCGGCCAGCCGAGCGGCCTGGCCGCGGCGCACCAGGTGATCGACGGTGACGATGGGGCCGGCCGTGGCGCGCAGGCCCGCCCGGCGCAGCTCCCTGGCCAGCAGCGGTGCCGACGGGCAGCTGACCTGGGCGCTGGCGCCGTCGCGGCTCACCTGCGTGGCCACCACCAGGTCACCCGGTTGCTGATCCGCGATCAGCCCGCCGCCGACCCCGGCTATCGCCATTCCCTTGAACGTTACGCTCCGTAGCCGGTAGGCCGCCGCCCGGGCCCGGGCCGCGCCGTATCCCGTGCGCAGCACCTCGCCGTTGCCGCCGATCCCGCGGCGCACGGCTTGCGCCTCGAGCCGCAGCGGGGAACAGATCAGCAGCTTGTCCGCGGCGGGGTCTGTGGCCTGGCTCCGGGGTTCCTGTGGCGCGGTCTCAGTCAAGGCGGCCTCCGGCTCGCTCATGCCGCACCCCCAGGCTTCCCGGCCCCCACCGAAGGGCCGCATCGATGGCGCATTGATGTCGTTCGCCGCGCGCTCATGGGGTATCACCCGTCCCGTTCAGGTAGCGTCCGAGCGCTGTGACCGGAAATACCAGCCGGTACAGGTGGTAGTTGATGTAGAAGTCACCGGGGAACCCGGTGCCGGTGAACTGTGGCTCGTCCCAGGTCCCGTCGGGGCGCTGGGTTTCGGCCAGCCACCGGACCCCGCGCTCGACGCTGGCCGCCTCGGGCGACTCGGCGCGGCCGTCCCACGCGGCGAGCAGGGCCAGCAGCGCCCACGCGGTCTGCGACGCGGTCGACTCGCCCCGGCCCGCCCAGCCGGGGTCATCGTAGGACCGCAGGTCCTCGCCCCAGCCGCCGTCCGGATTCTGGTGGCTGACCAGCCAGGCCACGGCCTGCCGGATCGCGGGCTTGCCCGGCCGGACGCCCGCGGCGATCAGCGCCGGGACCACGGCGCCGGTCCCGTACACGTAGTTCGCACCCCACCGGCCGAACCAGGAGCCGTCGCGCTCCTGGGCCCGCAGCAGCCAGGCCACTCCCCGGCGCACCGGCTTGCTGCCGGCCTGGCCGAGCGCGGCCAGGGCCTCGACCGTGTGCGCGGTGACGTCGGCCGACGGCGGATCGACGACCTCGCCAAAGTCGCAGAACGGCAGCTTGTTCACAATCCGGGACGTGTTGTCCGCGTCGAAGGCACCCCAGCCTCCGTCCCTGGACTGCATGCCGATGAGCCAGCGCACGGCGCGGGCTGTGGCAGCGGAGTTCTGGGCCGGCCGTCCGGTCTCCCCCGCTGCGCCGGGCCAGGCCACCCGCTGCAGCGCGAGCAGCACCTCGGCGGTGTCATCGATGTCCGGGTAGCCGTCATTGTCGAACTCGAACGCCCAGCCGGCCGGGGGCAGTCCGGGCCTGCGGACCTGCCAGTCGCCGGGGCCGCGGATCTCCTCGTCCAGCACCCATCCGGCCGCCGACTGCAGCGCGGGGTGATCGGGTGACAGGCCGGCGTCGCCCAGCGCGACCATGGCCAGGACCGTGTCCCAGACCGGTGACTGGCAGGCCTCCAGCCGGCGAACCGGCCCGTCCGGCGAGTCCTCCCAGATCGTGAAGCGGTCCAGGGCGGCCAGGCCGCGGCTGATCACCGGGTGATCGAGGCCGTAGCCGAGCAGGTGCAGCGCGATCAGCGAGTAGACCCAGGGCGGCTGGATGCCGCCCCAGCAGCCGTCGCGCTCCTGCCGGGCGATGATCCACTCGGCGCACCGGCGCAGCGCCGCCTTCCGGACCGCGCGGGCCGGGGCGAGACGGGGCAGGCGCTTCTCGTAGTGGTGCAGCGCCCAGTCGAGCCGGCCGAACAGCACCGCCCAGGGCCCGCCCGCCTCCCCTTCCCCCTTCACTCCGGCCGAACGGGTTCGCGGAGCGTCGCCGGACGCCGGCCCCCGCAACTCGTTCAGGCCAAACGGCAAGGTTCTGACCGGCCGCAGCGAGCCGACGATGGTCAGCGGCACAATGGTCTGGCGGGCCCAGCACGCCCAGTCATACACGTTGAGCGGGAACCAGGCCGGAAGGTAGATCAGCTCCGGCGGCATCACCGGCACGTCGTCCCACGACCACTCGCCGAACAGGGCCAGCCACATGTGGGTGAAGACGCGGGTGGCCGGGATCCCGCCCTGGTCCCTGATCCAGCCGGCGGCGCGGGCCATGTGGCTGTCCTCGGGAGCGTCACCGGCCAGCCGGAGCGCGACGTAGGCCTCGACGGTCGTGGAGAGGTCGGCGTCGCCGCCGCGGAAGTTAGCCCAGGTCCCGTCGGCGCGCTGGCACGACCTGATCCACCGGGCGGCGGCGGCGGTCTGCTCGGCCGTGCGGATGCCAAGGAACTCGCGGAGCAGCAGATCCTCCGCGTCCATGGTCACGTTCGTCTCGAGCTCGCCCTGCCACCAGCCCTGCTCGTGCTGCAGCCCGAGCAGGTGGCCCACGGCCCGGTCCAGGGCTACCCGGCCCGGCTGGGCCGCCGGGCCCGGCTGAGCCGCGGCCGCCCGGCCCGGGCGCGCCTGTATCGCGGTCATGTCGTCACCTTCACCACTGGCGCCCCGTTATGAACTCCGCGATCCCGGCGAATTCCGCCCGCACGTCCTCGGGCATGTCGGTTTCGGCCAGGCACTTTTCGGCCGAGGCCAGCGCGGCGTCGGCCTCCGCCTCCGCCCACTCCCGGCCCCCGGCCGCCTCGACCAGCCCGGCCGCGTGGATCAGCTCGTCCTCGGTCAGCGACTCCGTCCGCTTCAGCAGCGCGCCCAGTTCCCGCCCGGGCTCGGTCCCGCTGGTCAGCGCGGCCACCACCGGCAGGGACTTCTTCCTGGTTCGCAGGTCGGACATGACCGGTTTGCCGGTTACCTCCGGTGCGCCCCAGATGCCGAGAAGATCGTCGGTGAGCTGGAACGCCAGGCCGACATGGGCCCCGAACCCGGCCAGGCCCATGGCCAGCACCGCTGGGGCGCCGACGTAGATGGCGCCGATGCTGCAGGCGCAGGCCATCAGGGCCGCCGTCTTGTCCCCCGCCATCTGGCGGCACTCGTCCAGCGTCACCTGGTCACGGCGCTCGAAGGCCAGGTCAGCGCCCTGGCCCGCGATCAGCCGCTGCACCGCCGCCGACAGGCAGCGCGAGGCCCACAGGCCCTGCGGCGCCGGGCCCTCGAGCAGCAGGTCATGGGCCAGAGCCAGCAGTGCGTCGCCGGCCAGGATGGCCGCGCCGATCCCGTACACGGTCCAGGCGGTCGGCCGGTGCCTGCGCTCGGTGTCGCCGTCCATGATGTCGTCGTGCAGCAGCGAGAAGTTGTGCACGAACTCAACGGCCGCGCCCGCGGGCACCCCTCGTTCGGGTTCCGCGCCCGCGGCGCGGGCCGACAGCACGGCCAGCGCCGGGCGCAGCGCCTTCCCGGCGGTGCCGGTGCGGCCGTCCTGGCGCCCCTCGGAATCGGTCAGGCCGAGGTGATAGGCGGCGACCAGGCGGACGTCAGGGCTGAGCCGGTCCACTGCGGTAGCGATGGCCGGGCCCACCAGGTCACGGGCGGTCTCCACGCCCGCCGGGATGGTGGCGGTCATGACGCTGATCCCGCCGCGGCCTCGGCCGCCGAGACGCCGTCAGCCAGCGCCGCCGGGCGGGCATCGGCCGGCCCGCGGCCGCCTGCCGGGCCGTGCGTGGCCTGCCCGGCCAGTTCACGGATCAGTTCCTGTGCAGCAGTGCGTCCGCTC
>Ga0335073_10011241_pt1 | contig 12568 bp, 8 predicted proteins | sample Lox_Sample_22_FD_207093 | JGI IMG/M metagenome (GOLD analysis project Ga0335073, IMG submission 207093) | Soil microbial communities from Loxahatchee National Wildlife Refuge, Florida, United States - Lox_Sample_2.2 | ecosystem: Environmental > Terrestrial > Soil > Wetlands | place: USA: Florida...
GGGCGGCCTGCTTAACGTCGTCGGGAATGAGGAAGTCGCGACCGTCTTTGGCGGCGTATGCCTTCGCTACGATGAGCAGATTGGCCGCGGCGCGGGGGCTGGCGCCGAGCGTGATGGCCGGCCACTCGCGCGTGCGCCGGATGACGGAGAGCAGGTAGTCGAAGATGGCAGACTCTACGCGGACGGCGCGCAGCTCACGACGCGCGGCGACCAGCTCTTCCCTGCTGACTGTCGCGATTTCGACGGCTTCGAGCTGCGGCGAATCGACTTTGGCATGGTGACGCTCGAGGACCACGCGCTCTTCAGCCGCGGAGGGGTAACCGACGCGGATCTTGACGAGGAAGCGGTCGAGCTGGGCTTCCGGCAGCGGATAGGTGCCTTCGAATTCGAGCGGGTTCTGTGTGGCGAAGACGGTGAAGAAATCGTCGAGCGCGTGCGTCTCGCCATCGACGGTGACCTGGCGCTCTTCCATGCTCTCGAGCAGCGCGGCCTGGGTGCGCGGAGGCATGCGGTTAATTTCGTCGGCGAGCAGGAACTGCGTGAAGACGGGTCCGCGATGGAAGGTAAACTCGCTGGTTTTGAGCGAGAAGACGCTGGTGCCGAGAATGTCGGCAGGCATCATGTCGGGCGTTCCCTGGATTCGGCGGAAATCGAGCGCAAGGAAGCGAGCCAGGGTCTTCACAGTCATCGTTTTCGCGACTCCGGGAACACCTTCGACGAGCGCGTGGCCGCCGCAAAGGAACGTGAGCAGCGACTGCTCGATGAGTTCCGTCTGGCCGGAGATCACTTTGCCCAGCTCGGCTTTGCCCTTTTCGAAAATGGAAACAACGGCGCGAATTTCAGTACTGCTTTCGACGAAATCGTTCATGCGTGTGCCTGCCGATGGAGCGGTGTGCGCTGCGGGTTGCGGATGAGATCGGTTAATTGAGCGATGTGCTGGTCGAGACGGCGAACCAGAGCGAGGGTGTCCGCCGGCCTGCGAGCATCGTACTCTGCCTCGCGCGCGGCCTCGAGATCGGCGGCAAGCGCAGTGGTGTCGCAGCCGAAACGCGCAGTCACGGCGGCGGCGATGGCGGCAGATCCGGAGCGGAGCGCTTCCTGGGGAAGACCTCCGTCATGAACGAGAAAATTCGTGAGGCGGCGCTCGGCGGCGGCGATGGCGACGCGGGAAGCCCCGGCGCGGGCGTAGAGCGCGCCCATGGACTCAACGAATTCGAGCGGCGATGCGCGCGGAGGCTGGACAAGAGAGCGGCGCGGGCCTGCGCCGCGGCTGAAGCTGAAGAGGAGGAGCACGCCCACGCAGCCCAACTGCACTTTGAGCGCGGTCAGCGGTGTGCCGTGCGCGGTCGACCAGGGATCGGCGTTGATGCCGTGCAGATGCTCATCGAAATAAATGGTGCGATCGCGGCCGCCGATACTGGCCAGCAGCAGGCGCAGGCTCGCGTCCTGATGCAGGCCTTCGTTGGAGAGCGGCGTGGCGGACGACCACCAGACGACTTCGCCGCGGCCCACTGGATAGGAGACCACGACGGCATCGTCGCCGCATCGCTGCGCAACGCGAACGCTGGGATCGTCACCGCGCCACCGCAGTGGCACCGCCATCGCCACGGAGCCGGCGCGAGCCAGAGCATCGGGACCGGCAGGCGTGGTGTCGCAGAGGCCGGTATAGACGCGGCGGGATTCCCCAACTTTCGCATCCGGGAGAAGGAATGCGCCGCCCGGGCCGGTAGCGATGATGCGCCCGCCGCGATGGAGGAAGTCGGCAAAGGGCTGGGTGCGGTCCTTACTGGTGAGAGCCGCATACGCGACGGAAGGCTCGGCGGCGATGAGCGTCGCGTGGGCTGCGTCGAGGGTCGCCAGCTCCGACTCAGGCCGGCTCCAGCGCTCCGTGCGGTAGCCGAGATCGCCGAGCAGGAGCCATGCGGCTTTGGCGCCGGCGCGGCCGGTGTTCCAGGTGGTGGGGACATAATCACGATCTTCGCGATTGGGAGCGAGGATGGCGGTGATGACGATGAGGAGCATCACCGTCGAGACGAAGATGATGAGAAATTTCCACTCGCCGCGCACTCGGCTCATGCGGCCCTCAACTGGCGATGGAGATCGAGCGCGTGCTCGTAATCGGCGGGGCTGGCAGAGCGCAGTCCGTACCAGATGGTTTCAAAGGAGCGCGTCTGGCGGCGCAGGATGGGCGAGAGAGGCGATGCGGGATCGAGCAGGCGGAGGTATTCGCGCGGTGTGCGGGAGCGGTCGGGCTGCCAGAGGCGGCGGCCTTCGAGCGAAGCAATGCTGGCCCAGTAGAGGCAATGCACGGCGTCGCGGAAAGCGCCACGGGCGGCACAGGTTTCGGCATCGCGCAGCCAGTTGCGGATGCGCGCTTCGGTTTGCTCGCTGTGTCGGGTCGCTTCGACGTCCACGCGCCGGCGCTGGTTCTGCAGCGTGCGGAAGACCCACGCCAGCAGGAGGGCCCCGGCCACGGTGCCGAGCAGCCACTCGAGGAGGGGGGCGATCCACGGAGAACGCGCGCCGAATGCGGCGACGCGCCCGAGCAGGCGGGAGAGCCAGTCATAGATGCGGGCGAGGATGCGCTCCCGCAGCGAGGGAATGGTGGTGGTATCGAATTCGCGAGAGGCGAGGATGGCGTTGGCACGGGCGCGAGCGCGGGCGAAGTTCGATTCTCCGGGAGCGGACTGGGCATCGGCGAGATCCGCTTCGATACGCTGCTCCGCGCGCTGCATGAGCTGCCCGCGATCGGCGGCGGAGCTGGTTTTCGCGGTGGAGAGCGCGGAAGAGAGCCAGTCATAACGGGCGATGAAGGTGACTGGGCCGCCGGTCACGCGGTCATCAGTGCCGACACGGGCGTCGTCGCAGGCATCGGCTTTCTGCGCGCAGGCTGCCGCGAGCGCGCGCAGGCTGCGAAGATGCGCGGCGTAATCGGCCAGCGTGGCCGGCTGCGGAGCTGGGTTCGTCTGCGCAGGCAGCGGACCCGCCGTTGCCGCGAAAAACAGAGCGGCCGCCACGCCGACCCCGTTGCGAAGTACAGCATGCCGGGGCATCGTTGTTCTATGCGCGAACGGAAGGATCGATCTCAGGCCGGCTCGGGAGATGTGGTTCCCTCCACGACGGGACTTGGGGGCGGACCGCCGGCGCGCTGCATGAGGAACTCGATGTCGAATCCCTCGTGACGGACACGCTCGTCGAAGTAGAAGAGGCAGAGAGCGATGGCGCCCACCGGACCGATGACCATGCTGCTGAGAAAAGTGCCGGTGAGGTGCAGCATCTGGAGAACGTAGCGCTCGGTTCCCTGCGCGGTGACACCGATCAACTGGAGCGGCGAGAGCGCGATCCCGATGATGAAGCTCAGGGACACGATGAGCAGGCCGAGCAGGAAAATGCGGACCTTGCGCTCCACCAGCAAATCCATGCTGCGCCGCACGGCGGGATTGGCATTGAGCGATTCGATGACCGATGCGGGCACGGCCAGGGAGACGCGGATGGCTGCGAAGATACCGTAGACAAACGCGGCGGTGCCGAGAAGGAAGAGGAAAGCTGCGACGATGAACCAACCGCTGCTGTCGAATTTCCTCAAAGTAACGAGGAGAGCTACCCCGCCGCCGAAGAGGATGGCGGGAGCCCAGAAGATGCTCCAGTACTGTCGGAGCGTGACGCGGACGTAGCGGAACCAGTGAGCCATGGCCGCGGACCAGGCGGACGAAAGAGCGGCGGCTCGGCCAAGATAGATTTCGGACACGGCCCAGGTAGTGGCGGCCTGGGTGATTCCATAGAGAACGATGTAGATAAGGGCCGAAGCGACGCTCGTGATGACGGTTGCGACGGGATGGGCGTTCACCGCCATGTGCCGCCCGTTGATGACGCGATCACCCTCGAGAGTGAGCACCTGGACCGCTCCCCCAATGAAGCTGATGGCTGCGGGGAGCGCGGCGAGACCGGCGAACAGAGCGAAGCGTGAACGATAGAGCTGGAAGGTCCGGTCGAGTACTTCGCCGGTGGAAAGGGGACGCAGGTCGTAGCCTGTGGCAGTCTGCGCGAGGGTCTCCGAAGACGTCCAGCTTTGCCCACTCGCCATAGGTTTTTCTCCGAGGTGTGGGCCATCGTAGCACAGGGACGGAGAGAAAAAAACGGGAGTTTCTCGCGAGGACGAAGCGCGAATTTGAGACGCGGAACCGTCTATCCGGCGGGCTCGGCGGCCACGCGGCGCTTGTACTGCGCGACGCCGTACATCGCGACTCCGGCCAGGATCAGGACGAGAGTCGAAAGCAGAACCTTGGCGATGGCCAGAGGCTTATTCGGCTCTTCGTCAGGGGGAATGACGGAGAGGACGATGGTGAATGCGGTGCTCGCAAATCCCACGATCGCGAGCGCGATGGCGACGGGGCGGCCGCCGGGAACGCGGCGAACTTCAGGGCCGGCGGGGCAGCTTTGCGCGCGGATCATGGCGGCGAAGAGACAGAGGAAGGGCAGAAAGGTGGTCACGATGGTCATGCTCACCAGCACGTCGTAGGCTCCGCGCACGGTGGTGCCTGCCTGGCCGAGGAAGGCGACGACCATACCCGCGAATCCGTAAACAGCGATGGCGACCCAGGGGGTGCGAAAGCGCGGATGGATGCGGCCGAAGACCGGTGGCAGGTAGCGATCGATGCCGGCGACGAAGGGCAGGCGGGACGTGGTGGAGAGATACGAGGCTGCGCCGCCGATGGCGTTCATGGCGAGCAGCACGGCCATGAGAGCGACGAGAAGCCAGGGAAATCCCAGGCGCGAGCAGAGGGCTTCGGTGCCGCGAATGAATCCGTCGACGCCGGAAACCTGCGAGGAAGGCAGAGCGACGAGGAGGGCTGCCGTGCCGGCGATGTAGCTCACGGCGAGCACCAGGCCGCTGGCGAGGAGGGCGCGGGGGATGGTGCGGCGGGGATTGTCGATTTCGTCTCCCATGAAGGAGCCGGTCTCGGCGCCGCTGAACGCGAAGAAAACGGTGGAGAGAAAGATAGCGGTGCGCAGCGAGGGGTGGGGGATCATCGCAGGGGCGGAGAAATGGGTGACGGGGCCAAAGCGCACGGCGGAGAGAAATCCCAGTGCGACGAGAAGGACGATGGAGAGCCAGCTGCCCAGGGAGCAGATGTTGTTGAGCCACTTGCCGGCATCGAGCCCAACAATATTGATGAGGGTGATGACGGCGAGCCAGGCGACGGCAAAGGTCATGAAGTACGCGGGGCTGGCAGAGAGCGCGTGCCCGCGCGCCCCGGCGGCGAAGAGGATGGAGCCGGCGCCGAAGTAAAGAATGGACGGGAAATAGGGCAGGTTCGACATCCAGTACATCCAGGCGGTGATGAATCCGGAGAAATCGCCGAAGGCTTCGCGAGTCCAGACGTAGAGGCCGCCCTCCTGCGGATAGCGCGAGGAAAGTTCCATGACGCTGGCGGCCATCGGGACGTAAAAGCCGAGGAGCGCGGTGAGCCAGACGGCGAGGGTTCCTGGACCCGCGGCGGCTGCTGTGGCCACCCAGCGCACGCTGAGAGCCGAGGCGATGTAGAGCAGCGTGAGATCGCGAAAGTGCAGCGCTCGCTTGAGGCGCGGCGCCGACGCTTCCGCCAAGTTAGGTCCGCTCCCCGTCACGCAGGATTGCCATCGCAGCGTTGCGGCCGTTGATGCCGATGACGCTGCCTCCGGGATGGGTGCAGGCTCCGCAGAGATAAACCCCCGGCATGGGCGTGCGCGGCGTGAGGCGGCGCGCAAACATATACGGCGGCAAACATTCGCCCTGGAAGATGTGGCCGCCAGTGAGACCGACTTTTTGCTCAATGTCAGGCGGGCCAAGGACTTGCGCATCGACAATCGCCGTATCGATGTTGGAGCAGAAGCGGCCCAGCGAGCGAAGCGCGAGGCGGCGCACTTCATCGCGGCGGCTGTCCCATGTGCCGTGGGCCAGCTTGTAGGGCACATATTGCGCGAAGACGCTCATGGTGTGGAGACCGGGTGGGCAGACGCTGGGATCGTGGACGCTCTGAAAATACAGCTCGCACCAGAGATACGAGGGCAACTCGCCGCGCCGGGCCGCCGCGTAGCCGGTGCGCCATTCGGATTTGGTGAGAGGCGCATTGATCTGGCCGTAGTGGTGCGGCTCGTTGGTGCCGGGGCGCGCCGTGAAGTTGGGCAGTTCCGAGAGCAGGACGTTGAGCTTGACGGTGCATCCTTCGATGGGGATGTTTTCAATGCGGACGCGCCAGCGATGATCGGCCGCGTCACCGAGGAGGCGCAGGGTCACGCGCGGATCGGCATTGGAGACGACGACCGGAGCCGCGATGCGCTCACCGCCTTCGAGCAGCACGCCCTCATTGGGCAGGATTTGCGCGACGGAGACGCCGGAGGCTACGACGGCTCCCGCTTCGCGCGCGGCATCGCAAAAATAGAACGAGACCATGCCCATCCCGCCCTGGACGTATCCCCACATGCCGGCCATGCCGCCGAGGCGGCCCGACGCGTGGTGAAAGCGGATGGATGCGGTGCCGGGATCGAAGGGGCTCGCGTTGGTGCCGATGACGCCCTGGCCCAGGTAGGCGGTTTGCAGACGCTCGTCTTCGAGGTAATGCTCCACGAACTCAGCCATGGACCAGTCGTAAAGCAGATGGCGCGCGTCTTCATCGTGGCCAAGGCGGGCGTCTACCTCCTCGGGGTTGGGAGCGTCGCCGATCCAGATGTCTCCATCGCCGGGCGGACGCAGCGCGTCGCGCAGGCGGGTGAGGCAATCGTTCATGGCGCGCCAGCCTTCGACGTCGTTGGGCGCGAAGCGGCGCACCTCTTCTTCGCAGGCGACCTCGTCGTCGTAAAGCTGAATGCTGGAGCCATCGAGCATGGGAACGAAAAGGCCGTTGACCGCGGGAGTCCAGCGAAATCCGCGGGCCGGCAGATTGAGTTCTTCGACCACGCGCGGATGCAGGAGGCCAGCCAGGTACGCGCAGGGCGACATGCGCACGCCGGGGTTGGAAATGGGGAAGGGCTCCTCGATGGTACAGGCGCCACCGACGCGGGCGCGGCTCTCGAGCACAAGAACGCGGCGGCCGGCCCGCGCGAGATACGCGGCGCAGGCGAGGCCATTATGCCCTGCCCCGACGATGATGACGTCCCAGGAGCGAGCGGCAAGTTCGCGCATGGGCGCGGGAAGCCCGACTTCACCAAGAACTGCGGCGGTGGGCGATGAGGAGGAGATGGCCAGATTCATTCTCCGCGAAGAGATGTTCCTGCCAGTATCTACATAGAAGGCCGGATGCGGAAGAGGAAAGAGCAAGGGCCGGGACTTCAGCGGAGGGCGTCAGAATACACTGGTGCGGTTGAAGAAGACAGAAGGGACCTCTGTGGTACGAGCGATTCGCTGGATGGCAATTGCAGCTTTGGCGGGGGCGCTGACGGTCGGAGCGCAAACCATGAAGCAGGAGCGCTACCGCTGGGAGAACGTGCAGATTGTCGGCGGTGGATTCGTCGACGGCGTGATCTTCCATCCCACCGCCCCGGGCCTGCGATACGCGCGTACCGACATTGGCGGGGCGTATCGGTGGGATACAACGGCGCGCCGCTGGCAGCCCCTGATGGACTGGGTCGGTTACGCGGATTTGAACCTGATGGGCGTGGAATCCATCGCGGCCGACCCAGGGGACCCGAACCGCGTCTACCTGGCGTGCGGGACTTATACGAATGCGCGGACGCCGGACGGGGCGATCCTGCGCTCGGACGATCGAGGACGCACCTTTGCGCGGACGAATGTGCCGATCAAGTTTGGCGGGAACGAGGATGGGCGGGGCAATGGCGAGCGGCTGGCCGTGGATCCGCAGGACGGGCGCGTGCTGCTGCTGGGCACGCGGCACGACGGGCTGTGGCGCAGCGTGGATCGCGGTGTGAGCTGGCAGCGGGTGGTTGGATTTCCCGACGTGAGCGAGGCGGTGCCGCCGGTGCCGGCTCGGGTTCCAGGCGAAACGCCGGAGCAGTTTTGGCGACGGATGCCGGTGCGCGGCGATGGAATCGTCTTTGTGAAATTCGTGGCCGAGCGCGAAACGCGCAGCCAGCCGACGCAGACGATTTTCGCCGGAGTGTCGCTGCTGGGGCGGCCGAATCTGTTGGTCTCACACGATGCGGGAGCCACGTGGGCGCCGGTTCAGGGCGAGCCGACGGAGTATCGGCCGACGCGCGCTGCGTTGTCCGCCAACGGATTCCTCTACATCACCTACGGAACGGCGCCGGGCCCCTCGCGCATGACGAACGGCGCGGTATGGAAGCTCGATTTGCGATCCGGCGTGTGGACCGATGTCACGCCGGATAAGCCTGTGCCTGGCAGCAAGGAGTTTGGCTACGCGGCGGTTTCGGTGGATGCGCGCCATCCGCAGACGGTGATTGTGAGCACGTTTGGACGCCCGCACAGCGACGGCGGCGACGACATTTTTCGATCGCTGGATGGCGGCACCACGTGGAAACCAGTGTTCGGCAGCAGCGGCCAGTACGACTACAGCGCGGCGCCGTATGTGGAAAAGACGCCGATCCACTGGCTGTTCGACATCGAGATCGATCCGGCGGATTCGAGTCACGCCGTCTTCACCACGGGCTACGGTGGATGGGAGACACACGATTTGACGGCGATGGACCGCGGACAGCCGACCCACTGGAGCGCGCTGGCTGTGGGCATTGAGGAGACGGTCGCGCTGCAACTGGACAGCGCCAGCGCGGGCGCGCATCTGATCAGCGCCATTGGCGACTACGGCGGATTTGTGCACCACGACCTGGATCGTCCTGCGCCGGAAGGCTCATCGTCGCCGCCGCGCTTCGGCAACACGACGGGAGTGGCATCGGCGGCTCTCGATCCCAGGGTGGTGGTCCGCGTCGGCATCAGCGCGGAGCACAAGCCGGCAGAGAACTTCAGCTACTCGCTCGACGCGGGGCAGACCTGGCAGGGGACCGTTGCAGTTCCGACAGCACAGGCGCGGTCGGGGTCGATCGCGGTGTCGGCTGACGGCGCGACGTGGATCTGGACGCCGGAGCGACAGGCTCCGTATTGGACGCGGGACCGCGGAGCAACGTGGCTGCCGGCGCAGGGGCTGGCAGCGGGGATGCGGGTCGTGGCCGATCCCGTGGATGCGAAGTCGTTCTATGCCGTCTCGCTGGCAGATCGCATTTTGTACCGGAGCAGAGACGGCGGGGCGACGTTTACTGCGGGGATATTCACGCTCGAGAATGCGCCCGAGGCCAATGCCGGCGGGGGCCGGGGCGACCCGCGCGGAGGCCAGGATCAGATCTACGCCACCCCGGGCAGGAGCGACGACCTGTGGCTGGCCGCGTGGGACGGCCTGTATCACGTGCCGGCACAAGAGGGCGACGCGGCGCTGCCCCTGAAGCGCATGCCGGAGGTCGAGGAGATTCACGCTTTCGGATTCGGGAAAGCCGCGCCGGGACGTACGTATCCGTCGATGTATCTGGTGGGGACGATCGAAGGGCAGCCGGGAGTTTTTCGCTCAACGGATGAGGCTCGGTCCTGGGTTCGCATCAATGACGATCAGCACCAGTGGGGGCTGGTTTTGCAGGTGGCGGGCGATCCACGGATCTACGGGCGCGTGTACGTGGGGACACATGGGCGCGGCATCCTGTATGGAGATCCGACGAAAAAGTGAATGCCGGCCCGGGATGGGTGGCAGGAGTGTCTCCAGCGAACAGAAGGAGAACCTGGTTGGACACGAGCGATCCCCAAAGCGGGTGATAGCTGCTCGAGTGGTTGCGGGGTACAATCCTCGACAGAACTCAGAAACCGAGGAATTCAGTGCGGAAAATTGCCGCAGTCATTTTGTTTGCCGCGCTTGGCCTGGCGCTGCCGGCCGCCGCCATCGCCCAGAACCAGTCGGATGATGCTGCGCGGATCGCCTCGCAGAAGCACAACGCGAAACGCTCGAAGAAAGAGGCGAAGCAGCGGAAGCACGCGATGAAGAAAGCGATCAAAGCGGCGGGCAAGCCGAAGAAGCCCCAAAAAAGAACGAGCCAGACGCTGAACTAAGGAGTCGCTTTAGAAGAGACGACCTGGAGGCCTGCCGCGCGGCAGGCCTTTTCTATTTGTGGGATGTGCGGATTTTCTGAGGATGGTGCGCCCGGAGAGATTCGAACTCCCGACCTGATGCTCCGGAGGCATCCGCTCTATCCAGCTGAGCTACGGGCGCGTTCTTTCAGGATACTACGATGAGGCGTCTGGATCGGCTTTGCGGCGGCCTTCAGCGATGGCGGCGATATGTGCCGGGCCGGTACGGCAGCATCCGCCGACGGCCTGCGCGCCGGCGGCAAACCACTCGCGGGCGAGCGCGGTGAAGCTCCCGGGATCGGCTTTTCCGCGCCACGAACGCGTGGCGGCATCCCAGGTTTCGCCGGAATTGGGATAGACGATCACGGGTTTGCGCCCGCCTGCCCCGCGGCGCGCCTCCGCGATGAGGTTGGCCACCAGGTGCGGCGCGGTGCAGTTGATCCCCACAGCGATGACCTGCGGCGAATCGGCGACGGCGCCAGCGCAATCCTCGAGCCGCTCGCCATGAGCGACATGGGTAGCATCGCGGCAGGTGAAGGAAATCCACGCGGAGAGGCCGGGCGCTTGAGCGACGGCGTCCAGGATGGCGCGGGCCTCTTCAAGCGATGGAATCGTCTCGAACGCGACAAAGTCCGCGCCGGTTTCGGCGAGCACGGCAAGGCGCTCGGCGTGAAAGGCCACAAGATCGACGAAGGCGATGTCGTAGCGACCGTGGTACTCCGCGCCATTGTGCAGCGCCGCGCCGTAGGGGCCGAGTGAAGCGGCGATCCATATGCGGCGCGGATCTTCGCGCGCGTAGCGCCGGCGAGCCTGCTCAGCGATGCTGATGCTCTGGCGCAGAGCCTCTGCAGCATCGCTGGCCGGGCGGCCCACTTCGCGATAGCCGAGTGCGGAAACCTGATAGCTCGCCGTGGAGATGCAGTCGGAGCCGGCACGCAGATAATCGAGATGCACGCCAGCGACAGCGTCCGGCGCCTGATCGAGAACGTGGGCTGACCAAAGTGGGCCGGAGATGTCCCAGCCGCGGCGCTCGAGTTCGGTGGCCAGCGCGCCGTCAAGCACGCGGATGGTGGCAAAATCGATGGAGTCATGCGGCGTCACGGGGCGCAGGGAGTTTGGTACACTCAGGAGGATAGCTGGCGCAGAGGTTCGAGCACGACCAGGGCGCTCGAAGTGCCGGCTGCCATCCAACCAAGTTCGGGGAGTGGCTCAGCCTGGTAGAGCACCTGGTTCGGGACCAGGGGGTCGGAGGTTCAAATCCTCTCTCCCCGACCATTTCTGGAATCAATGAGTTACGCGATTCTCCATCCCGGAGAGAATCCTCGCACAAGGGGTCAAATCGCGCAAGGATTTTCGGGTCCTCTGCTTGACCTGTGAAGCCTGATTCGCTCCAGAGCTTGATTCCAGTTCCGCAACCCAATCGCTCTCGTTCTCTGCTTCTTTGGAGACTCGAATCTCGTCCAGCGTCTTGCCCTCAAACATCCAGTAATCCGAACCCTTAACGGTACCCCACGTGTATCCGGGCGCTGCGGAAGTTCTTTCGAAGGATGGCGAAAACCACAAGAACCACTGAGAGCAGGCGCAGGACATACAGCCAGCCGACGATCAGATTTGGAGGGTGAGGACGGTGATGTCGTCCTGCTGGCCGTGGTGCTGGGCGGTGTGGGCGATTACCTCGGCGGATCTGGTAGAGATCGCGCGGGTGCGGTCGAAGCCGAAGAGTTCGCCGGTGGCGGATTGCGCTTCGACGACGCCATCGGAGAGGAAGGTGAGGCGATCGTTCGGAGCGAGCTGGAGTCTGATCTCGGGAAAATCAACATCCACGGCAATGCCCAGCGGCAGTCCGCCCTCGAGGGGGACCTCCTGCCCGTTGCGGTAGGGCGGGACGTGGCCCGCGTTGGCCAGCATCAGCGATCTGTCGGTGGCAATGCGGGCAACAAGGCAGGTGACGAACCCTCCATCGGAAGCGGAAGCGAGCTGATCGTTCAGGCGCGGAAGGATCTGCGCAGGAGAGAGATTTTCCTGGGCCAGCGAGCGGATTGCGCCGAGAACGAGGGTTCCGGTCATTGCGGCTTTGAGGCCTTTGCCGCTCACGTCTCCGATGACAAGCAGCGCCGAGCCATCCTGCTGCGGAATGATCTGGTAGAAATCGCCGCCGACCTCCGCGGCCGGAAGATACGCCGCTTCGAAGCGGAGGCCGGGCACGGCGGGCAGGGTCGCGGGAACGAGGTGAGACTGAATTTGGCGGGCTGATTCCATTTCGGAGGAGAGCCGCTGCGCCTGCCGGGCAGATTCGGTGAAGCGCAGCACCAGCACGGCTCCGATGGCAAAGAAGGAGAGCAGCAGCGAAAGGTCGTCCCAGGTGATCTGGAGACCATATCCGGTGTACATGGTCCACGATCCCTGCGCCGCCGAGAGGCCGGCTGCGTGCAGAGCGCTCCTTGCCTCGGTCAGACCCAGGACGGCGGAATTGAGGAGGAAAGGCGCCAGCAATAACTGCGCATCGCGGTT
>Ga0335073_10011243_pt1 | contig 12567 bp, 12 predicted proteins | sample Lox_Sample_22_FD_207093 | JGI IMG/M metagenome (GOLD analysis project Ga0335073, IMG submission 207093) | Soil microbial communities from Loxahatchee National Wildlife Refuge, Florida, United States - Lox_Sample_2.2 | ecosystem: Environmental > Terrestrial > Soil > Wetlands | place: USA...
ATCTTCCGAACGGGCCGCTTCCGTGGGAAAGAAGGGTTCGCTGGGATCATTGGGATCGGGCGCCGCTGCAATTCGTGCGGAATAGGCTTTGGTAGCCACATCCAGTGCCGCTGTGGCCTGCACTGTTTGGCGGTTCATATAGAATGTCCACCCAAAATATCCCACGGCGACCACCGCAATCGTAAGCACCGCGATACTGAGCACCGTTGTGTGCGAAAAAACTGCCTCCGCGCCATGCTCGATCGCGTCGTGAATCTTGTCCTGCTTCAATTCCTTACGGGAGATATGCTCCGCCACAAAACGCTCCTGATGAAATTGGGAAGCTCCATCGTAGCACGAAACCGCCGCCCAGGCTGCACGCCGGCTAGGTCGCCCCGGGCGCCGGCTCTTCCGGCCATCCCAATGTACGGTTGCAGCAAACCTGTACTACAGCATCGCAACCGATGCTCTTCCTAAGTGTTAGATTGGAAGCATGCAGGCGAAGTGTCTCCATTGCGGTACCGATCACAAACTCCGGGACGTCGACCCGAACGTGCACCCGAAGGTCCAGTTCCGCTGTTCCAAGTGTGGTGAACTCACGGTGGTCGACCTCAAAAAACGCCCAGACGCCACTGCCATCATCACTCCCCTGCCTTCTTTCGCGCGCGCCGACGCCTCCAGTTCCAACCTGCACTTGCCGCCGGAAGACGACGGCCTCAAGCTCCCCACCGATGGCGTCTTCGTCCTGGCTATCACCTCCGGCCCCGCCAACGGCGAAGTCTTCCGCCTTACGAAACCCCGCGTCGTCATCGGCCGGAAAGGGGCCGACATTCCGCTCAACGATCCGGAGATCTCGCGGAACCACTGCCTGCTCGAAGTCCGCGAAAAATACATCAATCTCAAAGACCTGGACTCCACCAACGGCACCTTCTATGAAGACGAACGCGTGCGCGCGGCGATGCTCCAGGACGGTTCCGAGTTCCGCATCGGCGAAAGCCTGATTCGCGTCAGCTTACAGAAAAAGTAATTGCCGCTTTTGCTTTCGACATTCGCCAAATTTCCGTCCGGTCTACGCACTCGCTTGTGAGATACTTTGTGCGGCGCGTCCCCCGCCGGGAGTGCGATGAACCGTATCTCCGCCTGCCTGATCACTCTCAATGAAGAGCGCAATCTCGCCCGCGCGTTAAAGTCTCTGCAAGGCATCGCCGACGAGATTATCGTCGTTGATTCTGGCAGCACCGACGCGACCCCGCAGATCGCTCGCGACCATGGCGCCAGATTCTTCGCGCATACCTGGACCAGTTACGCCGATCAGAAAAACTTTGCCGCCGAGCAGGCCGAAAACGACTGGATTCTTTCCCTCGACGCCGACGAAGAGCTTGGTCCTCGCCTCCGCAAATCTCTCCTGTTTTGGAAGAGTATTGAGCCGCGCCGCGCGGTTTACGAGTTTGCCCGGCGCACTTGGTATCTCGGCGCTTGGATCAACCACTCCGGCTGGTATCCCGACTACCAGCGCCGCCTGTACCGTCGCGAATCTGCCAAATTCAAAGGCATCATCCACGAAGCGCTGCGCTTCGCAGGCCAGCCCGGACTCATTAAAGGCGACCTGCTTCATTACACCGTCCAGTCCTTCGCCGAGCACGAAGCCAACGTCGACAAATACACCACGCTCGCCGCCAAGCAAATGTTCGACGTCGGCAAACGCCGTTGGCGACCTGCCATGTGGTTAGCTACGCCCTGGAGTTGGTTCCAAAACTATTTTCTCCGCGGCGGCTTTCTGGATGGCTCTCGCGGCGCCCTCATCTCCAGGATGGCCGCGCGCTCCGTTTGGCTCAAATATCAGAAACTCGGCAAACTCATCGAACGCGAGAAGCGTCTCAGCCGTCGCGAGCGCCTTAAACCGCTCATCGTCGACCTCGAAACGGCCTGGCGTGGCGGCCAAAACCAGGCTCTGCTCATGCTGAAAGGTTTCCGCGCCCGTGGCTACGAAGCTGAACTCGTCGCCGCCAATCATTCGGCCCTCGGCCAGCGCGCCATCGCCAAAGGCTTCGGCGTTCACTTCGTTTCCCGCGGCCTGCTCCGCTTTCCCGCCGCGCTCGAGATCCGCCAATTGCTTCGCACTGGCCGCTTCGATCTCGTGCACGCCAACGAAGCTCACGCGGTCACCGCTGCCTGGCTCGCTCGCGCTCACAAACGCGTCCCCTTCCTGATCTCTCGTCGCGTCGGCTATCCCATCGGCAGGACTTTCATCGCCCGCGCCCGTTACCACGCCGCTTCCCGAATCATCGCCAACTCCAAATGGGTCGCCGCGCAGGCCGCTCGCTCTGGCGCGCTCGCTTCCGATCTCACCACTGTCTACGAGGGCGCCGAAATTCCTTCGCTCTTCAGCGAAGATGCCCGGCGCGAAGCCCGCTCTCGTTGGAAGGTTTTCGATAACGCCCCACTGCTCGGCTGCGTCGGCGTCATGTCGCCCGACAAAGGCCAGGAGTGGCTGATTCGCGCGCTCCCCGAGATTCGCAAGGAATTTCCCGACGCCAAGCTGCTGCTCGCCGGCGATGGTCCCTGCTGGCCGGAACTTTCCGCCCTGGCTCGCGACCTGCACCTCCAGGAATCCGTTCTCTTTCCCGGCTTCGTTAAGGACATCGACAGCGTTTACGCCGCGCTCGACATCTTCCTTCTCCCTTCCTTCTTCGAAGCCCTCAATAATTCCTTGCTCGCCGCGATGGCTTACGAAATTCCCTCCATAGCCTTCAACAAAGGCGCCCTCGGCGAAATCATCGAGCATGAGAAAAGCGGCTTGCTCGTTTCCGGCCCTGATGTGAACGAAATCAGTAGCGCCGCGAAACGTCTCCTGCGCGATCGCGAATTCGCGGCTACTCTCGGCCGCGAAGGCCGCAAACGCGTCGCGGAAAATTTCTCCGCCGATCGCATGGTGGAAGGCATGCTGCAGGTCTACCGCGAAGTGCTTCCCGAGCCCGTCGAAGCCAAAACGCGCATTCCTGGCCGGCCTCCGAATCTTACCGCCACCCAAAAAGAGTAAAGCGCCGGGCGGCTCCTTCTCCTTCCGCCCGGCGCTTCACTGATTTTTTTGCGCTAGTTTTCTCACTTCTCTTTGTTCCAGGTAATTCCCTCCTATCCGCTCGCCGTTTTCAGGTCAAGCTCTTGGGGATTAAACAACCCATCGCCCTTTCGAGTCGAGGAACTCCACGCCGATTGCAAAGCCGTCGCCTTGCAATGGCTGGCAGTAGGCCACTCGAGCCGAGGAGCGAAACTCTCCGGTGCGCGACACGAACGTCAGGGGTTCGCCCTGCTCCCAGCGCCGGGTACTGACGACCCGTGCACCGCGCGCACTTACATTTTCCGTGAACGTGGATTCCGTGCCCGGCATCTGCCGGTGCCCATCTAACAGCACGGGAATCTCCATGGGAATACGCCGCTCCACGCGATGGAACGCAAACGTATTCTTGTGAGATTTTGGCGACATTCATTGTCCTTAGAGACACGCCGCAATCCGCGTAAGATTTTGCACGCTGCTGCTGCCGCGATGTTTCATGCGGTACAACGCCCGGTCCGCCGCGCCCAGCAACTTCTCCGGTGTATCGCCGTCTTCCGGAAATGCTGCTACTCCGGCGCTCACGGAAAGCGCGGGTACCTCTGGCTCGGCGGAGAGGCGCTCGCGAATTCGGGAAACGACCCGGGTGGCAATTTCGGTTCCGGCTTCTGGCAACACCAGTGCAAACTCGTCGCCGCCATAGCGCGCCGCGGTATCAATCGCGCGCGAATGGCTGCGGAGAATCTTCGAGAGCCGCACAATCGCGCGGCTGCCCGTCAAATGTCCAAATTGATCGTTGATGGTCTTCAATCCATCCATGTCCAGCAGCACCACGCTGAACGGACGCTGCGTGCGCCGCGAACGGTCCAGCTCCGCCTCCAGCACGCTGATCAGCCGGCGATAATTCGCCAGGCCCGTCAGCGGGTCGCTCACCGCCATCGACCGCACCTGGTCAAACAGCCGCGCGTGATCCAGCAGCGCGCCCGCGAGCATCACTCCGTAACCCAAGGTCTTGCTGAGTTCGGCCAGGCAAAACGGTCCATCGAAGAGCTCCCGCGAAAACGCCGCAGACACGTGGCATACCACGTTCAACGAAGCCACGACGAACAGCGAGTAGTCGTACAGGCTCGCGCTCGTTTTGCTGTTATTGCTGTTTTGCAGCCGCTGCCAGAAACAAACCGCCGCTAAGAGGAACAGCGCTCCCGGCAACAAGTCCCAGGGACGTGAAATCCAGCTCGCCGCGCGTGCTATGGGTGCTGACGGCGCCGCCAGAAACGCCGCGCTGGTGAGATACGCCGCTACGGCTACCACCAGCAGCGCACCCGCGGTTTCTTTGCTCGGTTGCCGCGCCGTCGGAATCCAGCGCTCTACTGCAATCGCGGAAAGCAGCAGGACCGCCAGAATCGTGCGGCCCACCATCCAGCCCATCGGAATCTTGTAATACGCACCCGGACCCGCAGCCAGGACATCATTCATTCCGAAATAGCCGACCGTCTCAATAATCCCGGACAACACGAAGCCGAATGCCAGGATCAGGGAAGTCCGGTCATGCGTACCGCGGAAGCGCACCAACGCATTTGCCGCATAGCAAAAGCTGAGTAGAATCCCGCCAACTTCTAGATACAGGTAAACGTCTGGCGAGCCGGTGAGGTTGGCGCTGCGCAGGTAGAGGATTCCGCCAAAGAACAGCAGGGCCAAGGCACAAAAGGATCCGACGAACAGACGTTCGCGCTCCTTCCGAAGAAACCCAACGATTGTGCCCCAATTGCCCAAGAAAACCCCCAAATGCCCTCAAAAGCCGAAGAAACAGATACAACGCCAGAGAAAATGCACGTTCATGCCCTTTTTCGCCGGAAAAAATAGGCTTGTAATTCATTCATTCTAAATGTTTTATGGATGCGGCCAGAAGAGGCGGGACAGGGCGGACAGGGGGCGAGACGGCTTCCAAGCCTCTGAAACAGCACGTCTTAGAACCCTATCATCTTTGTTCCCAGAGAGTTACCGCCAATTCGTACAGTTTGTAGCAGGTCGAAACAACTGTCTCAGACTGAGACTGTCTCATTGTGGAAATCGAGCGAAAGATACACCTGCTCCGCGCCTCCCGGGTGATCTCCGTCAACGAAGCGGCGCTGGTATTAAACCACCTGGTTAAATAGCCGGCTTGGGCGCCGGTGGCGCCAGATCCCGTGCCGTTACCGGATCGTTGAACCCCGACGTTTTGTGCGATCCGTCGCAAAATGGCTTGTTCTGCGAGTGGCCGCATCGGCAGAGCCCGATGGCCGTTCGTCCCGCCAGCCCGAAAGCTTTCCCCTGCGGGTCGACAATCTCAAAATCCCCTTCGACGCGAATCGACCCGTTATTGTTCACCGTAATCTTCGCTCCCGCCATTTATTCCTCTCCTGTGCTCGCAAGTCTAAAACCGCTGCTCGGCGCTTCTCGCAATACTCTTCGTGCGCTGCGGGAGATCACCAGGTCAGCACCCCGTTTTTATCCGTTCGAGGCGCTCTTCCATTCCCGCTCTACTTCGCGCAGTTTGCCGGTTCGCACATCGAAAATGAATCCGTGCACGTCGGTCACATGCGCGAGAAACGGGTTGTTGCGGATCATCGCCAGTTGCCGATGCACGCTCTCTTCCAGCTTCGGAAACGCGTGGAATTGCAAGTGCGCCGCGTCGTACCCCGTTTCCTTCGTCAGCCGTTCGCGCAAATGGGCATCCGTAAAGCTCAACATGCCGCAATCGGTATGCTGAATGACGTAAAACGTTCGCGTGCCCAACAGATGCGTCGAAATAATCAGTGACCGCAGCGCATCCTCGGTCACCAATCCTCCGGCATTTCGAATAATGTGCGCGTCGCCCGATTTCAGCCCTAATACCTCTTCGACGGTCAGCCGCGCATCCATGCACGCAACGACCGCCAACTTCTTCGCCGGCGGGGCAGGCACCTCACCCAAATGGAATTGCTCCGCGTACTTGCGATTGGCTTCCAGATTTTCTTCGTAAGTACCCATTCCGCTCCTCGCGTCAGCAGCATACCAAAAATAAAGCCGCCGTACCGAAGTGCGGCGGCTGTCGCCATGGCTTTGCGCCGTGGCTTCCGACTAACGCAATTTCACTCAATATTTCGGCACGCTCGGATCCACTTCATCCGCCCACGCCAGGATCCCACCCTTTAAATTCAGAATCTTCCGGAACCCGGCCTTGCGCAGGAAATCCACCGCTTCCGCCGACCGTTTTCCGCTCCGGCAATGCGCCACGATTTCGCGCGACGAATCCAGCTCATGCACCCGCCGCGGCAGCTCGCCCAGCGGAATCAGGTTCCCGTGCAAATTGCAGATCTGATATTCGTGCGGCTCGCGCACATCCAGAATAAAAAGATCGTCGCCGCGATCCAACCGCGTCTTCAATTCGCGTGGCGTAATTTCCGGCACACCCAGTTCGGGCGCTGGCGCCTCTTCTCCGCGAATTCCGCAGAACTCATAGTAGTCAATCAACTGGTGAATCGTGCGGTGCGAACCGCACATCGGGCAATTCGGATTTTTCCGCAGTTTCAGCTCGCGGAACTTCATGCCCAGCGCATCGAACAGCAACAAGCGTCCCACCAGATTGTCGCCGCGCCCGAGAATCAGCTTGATCGTTTCCATCGCTTGAATGGAGCCGACAATTCCCGGCAGCACGCCCAACACTCCGCCTTCGGCGCAGGATGGCACCAGTCCCGGCGGAGGCGGCTCGGGATACAAGCAGCGGTAGCACGGCCCTTCCGGCATTCCGAACACCGTCGCCTGCCCTTCAAACCGGAAGATCGAGCCGTATACATTGGGCTTGCCGAGCAGGACGCACGCATCATTCACCAGATAGCGCGTCGGAAAATTGTCGGTGCCATCGACGATAATGTCGAAATCCTTGAACAACTCGAGCGCGTTCGAACTGTCCAGCTTCGTCTCAAACGTTTCGATCTGAATATCTGGATTTAGGCTACCCAGCCGCGCTCGCGCAGCTTCCGTCTTGTGCTTGCCCACATCGCTGGAGCCAAACGTCACCTGCCGCTGCAAGTTTGTGAAATCGACGACATCAAAATCGACCAGCCCGAGCTTGCCGACTCCCGCCGCCGCTAAATACAGCCCCAGCGGTGCGCCCAGGCCGCCAGTGCCAATCAACAGCACTTTGGCGTTCTTCAGCTTGAGCTGCCCCTCCATGCCGACTTCCGGCATGATCAGGTGGCGGCTGTAGCGCAAAATCTCCTGATTCGAAAGACTCGTCACCGGCTTCGTCTCCGCCGGCGACTGGGTTGTCGTCGCCATTAGAGAATTTCCTTTTCGACATTCGCTGGAGGGGAACCGCCAGCAATCGAGGGGACAATACTAATCGTATCGCCGTCCTTAATGGGCGTGTTTTCTTTCGCCAAATAGCGGATGTCTTCGTCGTTCAGATATACGTTCACGAAGGCGCGCAATTTGCCTTCATCGGTAAATAAATGTCTGCGCAGGTCCGCAAATTCCGTCGTCAACCCGCCCAGCGCGTCGCCGACAGTTGCGGCGTGAACCTCTGCGGAATCGCGCTTCCCCGCATACGTCCGCAGTGGCGTTGGAATGATTACTTTTACCGGCATGGTTCTGCTCCTGTAGTTCCCTAACCTGCGGCCTGCACTCTCGGCGTCGCCAGGCCTTCCTGCACAAACTCGGACCGGTCATCCTGCAAGCGCCACGACGTCATGTCTTTCGGCGCCCCACTCTGCACACTCACAATCACGTAGCTGTACCACGGCCACGCGTGGTCCTGATCGTATTGACTGGGCCTCGCTGGATGATCCGGATGCGAGTGATACCAGCCAATTACCTCCAGACTGTTTTGCTGAGCGTACCTGTCTGCCGCGAGCACATCCTCGGCCGTTACAGAAAATCGATTCCGCGGCGAATCGTCCCGCCGGTTCACCAAAGGAAACAGCGCCAGCACTTCCCGCGGCGGTTGCTGGGCAACCCCTGAGCCATTCTGCACAGCGCCCGCGTCGTGCCCCAAGAGCGCCCCGCAACACTCGTGCGGATACGTTTCCGCCCCGTGCGCGCGGATCTTCTCCGCCAATTCCGAACTCATCGTCAGCTGAAGCGAGTCGCTCATCCTTCACTCTTCGTCCCAGAACCGTTCCGTCAGGTACTTGGACGCCGAATCCGCAAAAATCGTGACGATCACCGCCCGCTCGAACGGCGCAATCCGTTTGGCCACCTCAAAGCATCCCACCAGCGCCGCCCCCGCGCTGGGACTCACGAGCAGCCCTTCCTCGCGCGCGATGCGCTTGACCATCCGATACGCTTGCTCCGTGCTGATCTCCAGATTCTCGTCGGCTACCGTTTCGTCATAAATCGCCGGCCGCATTGCGGTAGCCATATGCTTCCAGCCTTCCAGCCCATGAAACGCCGCATCCGGCTGCAAACTGATGCAACGAATCTCCGGATTCAGCTCGCGGAGCCGCCGCGACACACCCAGGAACGTTCCGCTCGTGCCCAGTGCCGCCACAAAATGCGTAACTCGCCCACTGGACTGCTCCCAAATCTCGTTTGCAGTTGTCCGGTAGTGCGCCTGCCAATTCGCGGGGTTGCTGTACTGATCCGGGTAGAAGTACTTTTGCGGCTCGGCCGCCACGATCATTTGCACTCGCCGGATGGCCCCATCCGTTCCCTCGTCTCCGGGTGTAATCACTAGTTCCGCACCCAAAGCTTGCAAGATCCGCTTGCGCTCGAGCGAGGCGCTTTCCGGCAAGCACAGCTTCACCGGATACCCCAACGCCGCCGCAATCGTGGCATACGCAATCCCGGTATTTCCGCTGGTAGCATCAATGAGCGTCTTGCCGGGCCGCAACGCCCCGCTTTCCAAGCCTGCCTGGATCATGCTCAGCGCTGGCCGGTCCTTCACCGATCCGCCCGGGTTGTACCACTCCGCCTTCGCCCAAAACTCGATGTTTGGAGAGTCGGCTCCGACTCGCGCCAGCCGCAGCAGTGGCGTGTTTCCCACCATGCCCAGCACCGTGGGACGCACCGCGCCTTTTCCGTTTCCCGGTTTCGCCGCCGCGCCCCGATATTCGATTATGCGATTGGTGGCCATGAATTCGTTCACACTGCGAAGCTACCGGCAGGCTCCCCAAAACGGACTAAACTCTCCCGTCCGGTAGCTTCGACTCCGTCACATATCGGACTATTTTACTCCGAATTGCCTCGCCTATGCCACTAGGCCCTTATTTTCCTGATACTTGGAAAATGGCCCTAAAGTCCATAGACAATGTCTGACGCGCTCGAGTTGGATGCGCGCTGTCGCTCTTTCGTTAACGCTCTGTTCCCTCTTTGCGTCCTGCACCGCGGCATGGTATCTGGTGATGGCGTTGGCCTGGCAAACATCGCTGGTTGGAATCCGAATGGACTTGCGTATCTCAAGCGAGAGTCGTCCTGCGGCAACCATGGCGCATGAATCGCTGAAACTCAACGGCGCAAGCGGCGTCGAGGATGACTCCGCCTTGGTGCTCGCCGCCCGTGCTGGAGACCGTGGCGCGTTTGGCGGCCTGTACCAACGCTACGCTGGCATGGTGCACGGCATCTTGCTGGCGCGGGTTCCGTACGGCGATGTCGATGACCTGGTGCAGGACGTTTTCTTGCGGGCGCTTCCGCGGCTCGGCAGCCTGCGCGACGTGAGCCGCTTCGGCGCCTGGCTTTCCGCCATCGCCCGCAACATGGCCAACGACTACTTCCGCAAAACCAAGCCCGAAAGCACGGTCACCGCGAGCCTTTCCGAAGAAGATGCTCCAGAGCCGCCTGCGCGGCCCACGCAGCACGTCTCCGACTCCGAGGCAGCCATGATTCTTGCGATCGTGCGCACGCTTTCAGAAACGTATCGCGAAACGCTCATTCTGCGCCTGGTGGAAGGCATGACCGGACCCGAGATCGCTGACCGCACCGGCCTCAAGCCCGGCTCGGTGCGCGTGAATTTGCATCGCGGTATGCGGCAGCTCCGCGAAAGACTCAAGCAAGCTGGCAACCGAGCGCCTCTCCGGGCAGACGAGGAGCGGTGATGAAAAAAGGATTATGCCGAAGGACAAAATCATGAAAGACGATTACCTCTGGGACCGCTCGGGTGAGCCCGACCCGGAGATCATCAAACTGGAAAACGCGCTCGGCCGCTTTGCACATCGCGGGGAAGCGCCGGACTTTTCGCACGTTGCTGTCGCGGAGCCGCTGTCGTTCCGGCAACGACTCGCGAGCCTACGATGGACCTATGCACTGGCCGCGGCGGCCGCTGTAGTGCTGCTGGTCACTGCGGTTTTGCTAGTCCGTTGGAGTCAGAAGCCGAACATCGCCAACCGTGCGGGATGGGACGTGGAAGAGATCGCGGGCGCGCCGCGGATCGGCTCGCAGGTCCTCGCGCAAAATACCGCCGCCAGCAAACTGCGTGTCGGCCAGACGCTCATCACGGATAATCAGTCGCGAGCCACGCTCACCGTAGCGGAGGTGGGCACCGTCAGTGTCGAACCAAACTCGCGCCTCCGCGTTTTGGCCAAAAGCTCCGGCCACAATCGTCTCGAACTCGAGCGCGGCACGATCAACGCGTTCATCTGGGCCGCTCCGGGCGAATTCGCCGTGGACACTCCCTCGGCCATCGCTGTGGATCTCGGTTGCCGCTACACCTTGCACGTAGACGATTCCGGCGCCGGCTTGCTGCGCACGACTCTCGGTTGGGTGGGCTTCAAGCTGAATCATCGCGAAGCCTTTATTCCCGCGGGCGCCGTCTGCGCCACGCGCCCCAATATCGGCCCGGGAACGCCGTATTTCGAGGACGCGCCCGCTCCGTTCTGTGCAGCGCTTTCGCAATTCGATTTTGGCGGTGGCACGCCTGAACAACGCACCGCCGAGTTGGACCGCATCCTGAGCGACGCACGTCCGCGCGACGCACTTACGCTGTGGCACCTGCTCTCCCGCGTGGACGATGCCAACCGCGCGCGCGTCTACGATCGCCTCGCCACGCTGGCTCCGCCGCCCGACGGCGTCACCCGCGAGGGCATCCTGCGCCTCGACCAGCACATGCTCGATCTGTGGTGGAACCAGCTCGGTCTCGGCGACGTTGCCCTTTGGCGCACCTGGGAACGCGCCTGGCAACCCAACAAATCGTAGAGCCAGCTGCGCCCAAGGGCTCGCCTGGCTTCCCAGTCAGTATCCTCGACTCTTGACACCGTTTGCGAACTGCGGAGGCGCATCGAAAAAAGAAAACCGGGCAGGAGCGCAAAGCTCGGGCCCGGTTTCGGTTTGATATCTGCTTGGTTTAGAAGGTCAGGTGCAAACTCAACTGCAAGAAACGCGGGCTGCCGATGGTGCCCTGAATTCGACCGAGGCTACCCTCCGGCGTAGCCAGAGGCGGCGGGGCAAAATCAGCGAAGAAAGTAACGTCGTTGTTGGGCGCGTCGAAATCAGGATGGTTGAAGAGGTTGAACGCATCGGCCTCGAAACGAAGCCGGAAGCGCTCCTTGATCGGAAACTCCTTAGCCAGACTGGTATCAAAGCGCACCTGGAACGGACCGCGGAAGATATTGCGGCCGGTGTTTCCGAAGAGCGACTCGAACGTATCGCATCCGGACGCGTCACAAGCAGGAACGCCGTTCGTGCCCGGCTGAACAAAAACCGGCGCGAAGTCGTTCACGTTGAGCACGGGATTACCGGGATTAACCCCGGTTGTGCCTTGCAGCTGCGCCTGCCGCGGAGTTATGCCTGGTTTGAGCGGGACGATCGGATTCGAAAGCTCGATGTCCGTGCCGAAATACAAGCTACCGATCGAACCCGAGAAGTCATAAACGCTGTAAGGCTGCCCGCTCTCCGCGACAGTTTGTCCACCGATAACCCAACCGTTCACGGCGTAGCCGAGAGCCTTGTTGCTGGTCAGCTTCGGAATCGTATAGCTGTAGTTGATGAGGAAAACGTGAGTCTGGTCGAAGTCCGAAGAAGCATAGTTAGCTCTTGGATCGATGGGGTTATTTCCCGTGAAGAACAGGCCGAGGCCGCTCTGCTCATCCAAAGCATGCGACCAGGTATAGGAAGCCGTAAATTGCAGCCCGAAAGACAGGCGCTTCTTCACCTGAAGCTGCAGGGCGTTGTAGTTTGAAATGCCGTCCGCCTCGTAGAGCGCCGAATTCATGTCGTAGCCTGGAAAAGGGACGCGCAGCGGAGCATTGCCGGAAAACTCGTTCGTAAATACGGGTTCCAGCGTGCAGCAGGAGCCCAGATTCGTGCCGCCGTAAGAATAGATCTGGCCGTTTACCGGACTGGCGGTGGTGGCGATCTGCGGCTCGTTGAAGGGTACGGGCATAACCAGGTGCGTGCCGTGATTCCCGACGTAGCCGACTTCGAAGAGCCAATTGTTCGTGAGTTGATATTGCAGGTCGACGGTCCAGTTCTGTGTGTACGGCAACTTGTTATGAATGTCGTAACCACCGAACAAGAAGGGACCAAACAGGTTGCCGGTTGGCCAGCATCCCGGAAAACCACAGGCGGTTTGCTGAAGATTCGGC
>Ga0335073_10011244_pt1 | contig 12565 bp, 10 predicted proteins | sample Lox_Sample_22_FD_207093 | JGI IMG/M metagenome (GOLD analysis project Ga0335073, IMG submission 207093) | Soil microbial communities from Loxahatchee National Wildlife Refuge, Florida, United States - Lox_Sample_2.2 | ecosystem: Environmental > Terrestrial > Soil > Wetlands | place: USA...
GGCGCAGATGCTCCTCGATGCCCCCCTTGCTGCGGCGGTTGCGGATCTCGGGCGGCAGGTCGTGGTAGAACGCCCGGCGGGCGACCGCGCGGTCCCAGCCGCCGTGGGTGAGCACATAAGTCGGAATGCGCAGGCAGAGCTCCATGACCGGCTGTGAGAAAAGCGGCGAGAGGCGCTCCGCATCGCCCTCGCGCCCCAGCGGATCGTAGAAATCGAACGGCTGGCTGATCTGGTGCGCGTGCCAGAGCTTGCCGCTCGGCGCGCCCCGCGGATGACGCAGCAGCGGGTGCAGGAAGGCGCGGCTGCGCCTCGCCTCCGCGACCTTTGCCGGCACGAGCAACGGCCGCATCCGTCCCGCCTCCTGCAGGATGCTCCAACGCCGGTGCGCGAAATGGCCGGCGGCGGCCTGCCGCAGCACGTGCCAGAAGGAGACCTGGTCCATCTGCGCGGCATCGAGCGCGACGCGCAGCACGCCGGGCCGCAGCCCGCGGCGGTGGAGGAAATCCCCGGGCGCCCACTCGGCGCGCTCCTGATAGAAGAGCTGATCGCCTCCATACCCGATGACGATCGCGGTGGCGCCGTGCTCGGCGGCGAGCTGCGCATCGAGCCGGCTGTGCTCGAGGAAGTAAGGGTAGTTGGTCGGCTCCGGTGCGCGGTGGATGGTGAGGAGCGGCTGCAGGCTGAAGGAGGAGTCGCGGCTGCGCTCGATCAGCTCCAGTCCCGCCTTCGCGGCGGCCGCGCGGGCGAACGCGCGCTCGTCGAGGTCGGCGCCGAGAGGATAGTAATGAAAGCAGCTCACCCGCGGCCGCGACGGCGCGTCCTCGAGGCACGCGAGCACGATCGAGGAGTCGAGGCCGCCGGAGAGCGAGAGCAGCACGTGCTCGTGGCAGGACGCCCAGGCATGGACGACATCGCGCACGCATTGCCGCATCGCCGCCACCGCCGCACCGAGGTCTTCGATGACCTCGGTGTTGGCGATCTGCAGCGGGTCCCAGTAGAAGAAGCGCTTCGAGACGCCCCCACGCGTCTCGATGCACTCGCCCGCGAGAACCTGGGTGACCCCGCGCAGAGCGGTTCCATGGGAATGCTCCCGCAGGAAGCTGACGGCGGCGATGAGATAGGACCAGTTGACCTCGAGCGGCGCATCGAGGAGAGCGGCGATGTCATCGATCCAGGAGAAGTAGATGTCGACACCGCGGCAGCGCACGAGGTAGCACGGCAGCGCCGCCGAGGGGTCGCGCAGCACCCAGGTCGCCCGGGCCGGCGCATCGTGGAGGAAAGCGACGTAGCGTCCCCAGAAGCTCTCGATGAGATGACGGCCGTTGCTGTCGAGCATCGCGCGACTGTCGGCCGCCCCGAGGCAGGCCGGCGCCGCTGTGGAGACGCCCTCCTGCGAGCGCGCGAAGAGATTCCCGAGGACGACGCCCTCGCCCTCGGCGAGGAGGTACGCGGCGCTGGAGCCGGTGCCGCTCTTCACATAGCGCACCTCTGCCCCGCTGCCGCGCAGGGCCACGCGCCAGTCCTCACCCGAGGCGCCGTGGCGCTGCAACAGCACGCGCGCGGCCTCCCGGGCGGCGGGATCCTCATCGTTCCAGATGAAAGCCACGTAGCGGAACATCGCGTCCTAGACGACCAGAATGGGCGAGTACTGCCGCACTCGATCCGGCGCGTCGTTGAGCACCACCTCGCCCTGCTGAACCCAACAATGGGCATCGAAAGGCTCTGTCTTGACGCCAAACACCCAGTTGGGATGAATGCCCTCGGCAGCGAGGAAGTGCACCATCGTCAGGGAATCGAGCAGACAGGCGGCCCGTAGCGTGTAGAAAAGCGGCCGCAGCCGCGTGAATGCGCTGGTGAGCGCGCGCAACCGCGCCGGGTCGGCCCCCTGCAGGCCGCGCGCCGCGCGTGCCGTCTTGCGGTTGTGTACGGTCTCGACGATGGCCTGGATGGGACGCAGCTTGAGGGAGAGCTGTGCTTGCAGGTAGCTGCGGCCGAAGCGCCAGAGAAGCGCGGCGCCCGTGCGGGGACGACTATCGAGATCGAACTCGACCAGACTGCGCGTCGCTCGCACGGTGGCGACGGGAACGGCCGGTTTGCCGACGTGCGGATCGCTGACGAGCATCCCGTGAGCGAGCATCTGCGCGACCAGAGCACGCGAGTCGGCATCGGCGTCGTGAGCTGCATCCGCAGCGTGCATGGAGCCAACGGGCCAACCGCGTACCCAGGCGGCCAGTCGGTGTGCAGGCATGACGGCGACGTACTTGTCGCGCTCGAGGTCCATGAGGACCACGTGTTGCCCGCTGACGCACGGATAGACGTGCGGAGCGAGAAGATACGGCTGCATCCCAGTCCCCCCGGCCTTCGGAGGCGCCGAGGCGAGGCATTGTCGAAGCGATTTGCAGTAAAAGTCAATCTCGGGTATCTCCGTTGCTGCGGAGGGCCGTTGCTGCGGAGGGGCCATTGCCGCAGAGGGATCGACCGATGTTGCGAGACCATTCATGAAAAACCAGCTCATTGCCGTGCTCGCCCTGCTGACACTCGCCGGCTGCGCCTCGAGCCCGCCGACGCGCTTCTTCGCCCTCGATCCGGTGTCCCCCGGTTCCGCCGCGGCCGCGGCTGACACGAGCGCGGCGGTGAAGGTGGATGCGGTGCACATTCCGCCGGCCCTCGATCGCGACTCGATGGTGCGGGGAGAGAGCGACAACCAGCTCCAGATCTCCTCGCAGGACCGCTGGGCCGGGGATCTCGGCGAGATGATCCGCCGGGTGTTGACTCAGGATCTCGCCCAGCGCCTGCCATCCGGCATGGTGGTCGCGCCCGAGTCGCCGGCACCCGCCAGCGCGCGCGGCCTCGTGATCGACATCCTGACTTTCCAGCCGCAAGCGGGCGAGGTCGTGCTCGATGCCGACTGGACGCTGCTTCAAGGCATGCAAGCCGATCCACTGCTGCGCCGCTCGGTGCATCTCACGCAGTCCGCGACGCCCTCGGCGCAGGGCGAGGCAGAAGCCATGAGCGCCCTCCTCGGTCAGCTGGCCGACGACATCGCGGCGCGGATCGGCGGCGCGCCCGCCGAGCGCTGACGGCGCCAATCCCGGTAGAATGCCGGGATGCCCCTGCTCCGTGAGCTCAGGGCCGCAATCACGCGGCCCTCGATGCAGATTGCGCTCATCGTCGCGTGCGCTCAGTTCATGCAGAACCTCGACGGCACCATCATCGTGACGGCGCTGCCGGCGATGGCGCAGAGCTTCGCGACCACCGCGAGCCGCATGAGCGAGGGCATCACCGCGTACGCGCTCGCCGCGGCGGTGTGCATTCCGGCAAGCGGGTGGCTGGCCGACCGCCTCGGCACCCGCAATCTCCTCTGTGTGGCGACCGCGGTCTTCACTCTGTCGTCCATGACCTGCGGCATCGCGAGGAGCTACGGCGCCTTCATCGGCTGGCGGCTGGTACAGGGTGGCTCGGCAGCCATGATGTCACCCGTCGCCCGCATGATCGTGCTGCGCAACAGCGAGAAGCGCGAGCTCATGCAGACCCTCTCGACGCTCGTCTGGCCCAGCCTGATCGCGCCGGTGATCGGACCACCGCTCGGCGGCTTCATCACCAGCGCGTTCTCCTGGCGGTGGATCTTCTACATCAATCTGCCGGTCGGCATCGCCGCCATCGCCCTCACGCTGGCGGTGATTCCCAACCACCGCAGCGGGGAGCACGGCTCGTTCGATGCCAAGGGATTCCTCCTCCTCACGCTCGCCATCGGCGCCCTCACCTACGGCTTCGATGCCGCCGGTGCGCCGCGGATCGAAGTACCGGCCGTGCTCGCGCTGCTCGGCGCCGCTCTGGTCGCAGGATACCTGGCGGTGCGGCACCTGGAGGCGGTGCGCGAGCCGGCGGTGCGCCTCGATGCGTTGCGCCGGCCGGCGTTCTTCGTCTCCTGCATCTCGGGCGGCGGCATCTCGCGCGCCGCGATCAGCGCGACGCCGTTCCTCCTGCCGCTGATGCTGCAAGTCGGCTTCGGCCTCTCGCCGCTCGACTCCGGCCTGCTCCTCCTCGTCTACATGCTCGCCAACTTCCTCATGAAGGCGGCGACCAACCCGATCGTCAGGCGTTTCGGCATGCGCAGGGTGCTGCTCGTGAACGGCGCCATCACCGCGGCCGGCGTCGCGGCCTGCGCGCTCATCTCCCCCGGCCTGCCGTTCTGGCTCACCGGTGCCATCCTCCTCCTCGCGGGCGGCAGCCGCTCGTTGCAGTTCTCGGCGATGACCTACACGAGCTTCGCCGAGATCGGCCCCGAGGAGCGCTCCTCGGCGAGCGTGCTCTCATCGCTCGCGATGTACATCGCAAACGGCGTCGGTGTGGCGCTTGCGGCGCTGCTGCTCAACTTCAGCCGCCTGTTGCGCCACGCCGCGAACCTCGCCCCGTTCGACTTTCGCCTGGCGATGGTGCTGATAGGCGGCTTCGGCGCGCTCGCCGTGTTTGCCTATGCGGGGCTTCCGGAGAGCACCGGCGCAGAAGTGGCTGCCGGATAGATCACTCCTGCGCGAGGCGGGCGATCCAGCGGTAGAGCAGCCAGACGATGAGGGCGAAAGCCACTACGCCCAGCCAGGGGGAGACCGTCTCGAAGCGGTCGCCGACCAGGGCGATGGGATAGGCTTTGCCCGAGAAGGCGACTGCCGCGGCGAACACCACGCCGAGCAGACTCTCGCCGACGATGAGCCCGGAGGCGAGAAGCACGCCGAGCTGTTGTGTCGCCTCGGACCTGGGGCTGCGCGCGGCGCGGCGATTGAACGCCCAGCCGACGATCGAGCCGACGAAGATGATGAGCGGGATGCTGGGCGGCAGGTATATCCCGAGACCGACGGCGAGCGGGGGCAGACAGACCCCCTTGACCCTGACCGTGCGGCGCAGAGTCTCATCGAACGCGATGCAGGCCACCCCGATCAGGCCTCCCAGCCCGAGCGCGCTCCAGTCGACGTTGTTTTGGATGACACCTTGCGCCAGCGCGGAAATGAGCCCCGCCTGGGGCGCCGGCAGTGCGTGCGCCGGGTTGACGCCCGGTGCGCCGAGGAAGCCGTAGGCGTGATTGACCAGATCGAGCACCGGCGGAATGACGAGCGCCCCCGCGATGACGCCGACGACCAGCGCCCATTGCTGCAATGCCGGCGTCGCATCGACGAGCTGGCCGGTCTTCAGATCCTGCAGGTTGTTGTTGGCGATCGAGGCCACGGCGAACACTACGGCGGTGACGAAGAGCGCGAACGCGACCAGCGCCTTGCCGGCGGAGGCCGGCAGCGACCCCTTCACCGCGAAGACGAGGAGCAGCGCGCAGACGACCACGACCAGGATGCCGATCCCCGAGAGCGGGCTGTTGGATGAGCCGATGAGACCGGCCATGTAGCCGCAGACCGTGGAGACGAGGAACCCCATGATGGCGACGAAGATCACCCCGCACACCGCCAGCTCCCAGGCCTTCGATCCCAAACCGCTGATCATGCTGAAGTGCCAGAAGAGCCAGACCACCGGTACGAGGCACAGGAGCGATACCAGCGCCACCATGCCGATCGGGATGTCGTGCTCCGTCCGCGGCAGCGTATGCGCCTGACCTGCCTTGCGGACCCGAGACGCCGCCATCGCGCCCGCGAGTCCCGACAGGACCGGTTTGACGAGAGTCCCTAGAGTATAGACTGCGGCAACACCGATAGCGCCGGCGCCAACGTAACGGACGTAGTGACTCCATGCCCCTTGCGCGACGTCCGCCACGGCGCCGGCGCCCGGGTGAAGCGCGGTGAAGTGTGGGATACCCCACCCCCAGGCGATTCCCGAGCCCACCAGCATGGCGATGCCCACCGCGGGCCCGACCAGATGGCCGATGGCGAAGAGCGCGAACGACATCTGGAAGTCGAAGCCGCTGGCGGCGCCGCTGGAGCCGACACGAAAGTAGCGCGCCACGTCGCTCGCGAAGATGCGGCTCTGCACGATCACATAAAACACCGCGGAGACGACGGAGCCGACGAGCACGGCCTTGAGGCCCGCGGTGCCGGCCTCGACCTTCTCCATGTCAGATCCGCGGTGATCACCGCAGCCGACCTTGAGTACCTCAGCGCAGGCGACGCCTTCCGGATACGGCAGGTCCGACGTCGTGACCAGCGCGCGCCGCAGCGGGATCGTGTACATGACGCCCAGGATGCCGCCGGCCGCGCAGATCGTGAACGACATCCAGAACGGAAAGCCGGTCCACCAACCGACGATCACGAAGCCCGGCAGCACGAAGATGATGCTGGACAGCGTGCCCGCGGCCGAGGCCACCGTCTGCACGATGTTGTTCTCCTGCATCGTGGCGTCGCGCAGGCTCCGCAGGATCGCCATCGAGATGACGGCCGCGGGAATCGAGGTGGAGAAGGTGATGCCGGCCTTGAGGCCGAAGTAGACGTTGGCGGCGGTGAACAGCAGGGTGATGGCCACCCCGATGACGAGGCCACGCAGGGTGAATTCGCCGCGCGCCGCGGCGCGGGCGGGTGCTGCCGTTTGCAAGATGATTCTTCCGGGTGACCCCCAATGCGCCGCACCTTAACCGATTGCGTGCACGCGGGGAAAGGTCTCAGTCCGGCCGGGGCGGCAGAGTCTCCCCGGCCGCACTGAGGGCTGGCTCGGGCACGTCCTGTCGTCCGTAGGAGGTGCGGAACTTCTCCGCGACGCGGTGCATCTCCGCGGCATCGAGCCGGCCGACGTTGCCCAGTGCGAGCGCCACGCAGTACTGCGCCGCCAGACTTTCCACCTCGCCGGCAAGCTTGAGCGCCGCGCCAAGATCGCCACCCAGCGCGATGATGCCGTGATGGGCAAGGAGACAGGCCTTGCGGCCTTCGAGGGCCGTCAGCGCGGCATCAGACAGCTCCTGCGTGCCGAAGGTGTGATAGGGCGCGCAGCGGATGTCCTCGCCGCCGGCGACGGCCACCATGTAGTGAAACGCGGGGATGCCGCGCCCCGTGCAGGCCAGCGCCGTCGCATGTCGCGAATGCGCGTGCACGATGGCGCCCACCTGCGGCCGGGCCGCCATGATGTCGCGGTGGAACCGCCATTCACTCGAGGGACGGCGGCGGCCGAACCAGCGGCCATCGAGCGTGACGAGCGGAACGTCGTCCGGCTCCAGCGCCTCGTACGCCATCCCGGTCGGGCTGACGAAAAGACTCACGGCGTCCCGGCGCACGCTGACATTGCCCGACGTGCCGTACGTCAGGCCGAGGCTGATCAGTGCCCGGCAGCCGGTGATCACCGCGGCGCGCAGATCGCTGTCCGGCGGCGCCTCGCCGCCCGTCATGCCCGGGCCCGCTGCTCGGGATAGAGGCCCAACAGGCCCTCGCGGCTCGCCGGGCAGACCCCGCGCTCCGTGATGAGGCCGGTCACCAGACGCGCGGGGGTCACATCAAACGCCAAGTTGAGCGCGGCACTGCCCTCGGCCACGACTCTGACGCGGTCGACTTCGCCGGCGGCGTTGCGACCGAAGACATCCGTCACCTCCTTCGGCGAACGCTCCTCGATCTCGATGTCCCGCCCGCGCTCGAGACTCCAGTCGATGGTGCTGGCGGGCAACGCCACATAAAACGGCACGTCGTTGTCGTTTGCCGCCAGCGCCTTGAGGTAAGTTCCGACCTTGTTGCAGACGTCGCCACAGGCAGTGGTGCGATCGGTGCCGACGATCACGCAATCGACCTCACCGCGTTGCATGAGCAGGCCGCCGAGATTGTCGACGATCACGGTGTGAGGAACACCATGCGCGCCGAGCTCGTAGGCGGTGAGCGCGGCACCCTGGTTTCGGGGCCGTGTCTCATCTACCCACACGTGCACGGGAATCCCGGCATCGTGCGCCATGTAGATTGGCGCGAGTGCGGTGCCCCAGTCGACGCACGCGAGCCATCCTGCGTTGCAGTGCGTCAGGATGTTGACGCGGCGCGCCGGCGATTTTGCAAGCCGCCGGATGACATCCAGTCCGTGAACGCCGATGGAGCGACACTGCTCCACGTCCGCCTCACAGATGTTTCCGGCTTCGCGGAACGCCGCTTCGAAGCGCTGCGCCGGGACAAGTCTCGCAATGGCGCTGCGCACACGCGCCAAGGCCCACGCCAGGTTGACAGCCGTCGGTCGCGTCGCCTGCAGGATTCTCGCGGCCTCCTCGATGCGACGGTCGGAGGCATCGGCGCGCAGCGCCAGCGCAAGCCCATACGCCGCGGTGGCGCCGATGAGCGGTGCGCCACGCACGACCATGGTCTTGATGGCGTGAGCGGCATCCTCGAGCGTCGCGAGATCGAGCGTTGTGAGCTCGAAAGGCAGCCGCGACTGATCGATGACGCGCACCGCCCCGGACTCGAGGGGCCAGATGGTGCGGTAGGGAGTGCCGGCGATTTTCATGAGGCGGGGGGATAGTAATGCCCCGGGATGACAGATGTCATCCCGCACCGGTGACGAGCTGCACTGGGACCGCCGCGGCCGGCGCGCGATGCTGTCACCACCGCCTAAGACCGAAGGGCGGCAGGAGAAAGAGCCATGTCGATGACCCTATCCGCTCCGCTCGCCGCGCCGGCGCACCGGGCCGCCGCCCCGGCGGGCGTCCTGTCGCCGAGCGCCGCAGCGCCCAGCGCCGTCGCGGCGAGCTGCGTCGCGACTCTCGAATCCGCCGTCAAGCGCTACGGCAAGACCGAAGCGCTGCGCGGCCTCGACCTGACGCTGCGCCGCGGCGAGGTCGTCGCCCTGTTGGGTCCCAACGGCGCCGGCAAGACGACCACGGTGCGCCTCCTCCTCGGGCTGATCTCACCCGACGCAGGCCGCGTGCGCGTGCTCGGGCGCGATCCGCGCACGACGGCCGCGCGCACCAGGATCGGAGCGATGCTGCAGGTCGCCCGCGTGCCGGAGGCGCTGCTCGTACGCGAGCACATCGCGCTCTTTCGCAGCTACTATCCGCACCCACTGGCCGCAGCCGAGGTCGTAACGAGAGCGGGACTCGAGGGTCTCGAGGGCCGCAGATTCGGTGAGCTGTCCGGCGGACAGCGGCAGCGGGTGCTGTTCGGACTGGCGCTCTGCGGCGACCCGGACCTGGTGTTCCTCGACGAGCCCACCGTTGGTCTCGACCTGCAATCCCGCCGCCGGCTGTGGGAGGAGGTTCGCGCCCTCGCCGCGCGCGGCAAGTCGGTGCTGCTGACGACGCACTACCTGGAGGAGGCCGACGCGCTGGCGAACCGCGTCGTCGTCATCGACAAAGGACGGCTTCTTCGAGAAGGCACACCGGCTGAGATCAGGCACGGCGTGTCGGGACGGCGCATCCGTTGCGTGACCCGACTCGACGCGGACTACCTGAGCGCGCTGCCATCGGTCACCTCCCTGCAGCGCGACCGGGAGGCCGTGATCATCTACGCCGAGCGTCCGGAGGAGGTCGTCCGCCGAGTGTTGCTCGAGGATGACTCGCTGCACGGGCTCGAAGTCGCCGCCGCGCCGCTCGAGGATGCCTTCCTCGCACTCACCGGCGGCGACGCCCATCAGACCCAACCGGAGTGATCCCATGAGTTCCGACACCCTGGTCAACACCCTGGCCACGCCCGTGGAATCGGCCGATGCTCTGCGCCCACTGCGCATTCTGCTGAAGGAGACGCAGTACGAGCTCGCGGGCCGGATGCGCACTCGCGCCTACTCGCTGTCCGTCATCGGGCTGCCGGTGATGTTCTACCTGCTGTTCGGCCTGGCCAACCGGGGAAAGCCCGCGGCGCTGTATCTCGTCGCCGGCTACACTTGCTGGGGTGTCGTGTCGGCGTGCCTGTTCGGCATCGGTCTGACGCTCGCGCTGGAGCGGGCCCAGGGCTGGCTGGACCTGAAGCGCGCAAGCCCCATGCCGCGCTTCGCCTACCTCGGCGCGAAGGTGGCGAGTTGCGCCGCTTTCGGCCTGATCATCGCCATCGTGCTCATCCTGCTGGGTGGCTCACTCGGCGGCGTCACCATCACCGCCGGCCGCGCGGCCGAGCTGGCGGCCATCGCCGTTGCCGGCTCGATCCCGTTCGCCGCCATGGGCTTCTTCGTCGCCTACCTCGTGCCGCCGAACTCCGGTCCCGGCATCATCAATCTCATCTATCTCCCGCTCTCCTTCGCTTCCGGTTTCTGGATGCCCGTGAGCGTGCTGCCGCACTGGCTGCAGGTCGTGGCGCCGGCGTTGCCGACCTATCACCTGGCGCAGATCGCGCTCGCCGCCGTCGGTATGGCGCCGGCGAGCGGCATGGCGCTGCACTGGGCGGTGCTCGGCGGCTTCACGGTGTTGATGCTCGCCGCGGCCTGGATTACCTTCGTGCGCAGCGAGGCCAACAGCTGATGATCGAGTGCGTCTCTCACCCCGAGCGCCCGCCCTGGCGAGGCGGCTTGGCCCTGCCGGAAAAAGTGGGCCGGTGGCGGGCCATCAATCTGATTTGGTTGGTCTACTCCGGATTCTTCATCGTGCAGCCGCTGCAGGGCGGATCGCGGCGCGACTGGCTCGTTCTGGCCGCCGTCTACGCCTGCTTCCTGCCGATCTACGTGTCGTTCATCTGGTCGCGCTCGCACCGCAGGCGCGGGCTTCTGCTGCTCGCCCTGGCCATCCTTGGCGCCGCTTATTACCCCATGAACCCGAGCGCCGGCGGCACCATACTGATCTACGTCGCCGCCTTCGTGCCGTTTGCGACGACTTCCTTCACCGTGGCGACGGCGACGATCATTGCCGCAACGCTTGCTTCCACGGCAGAAGGCCTGCTGCTGCATCTGAATCCCTGGACCTGGGGGAGCCTGTCCGTGATTGCCGCCTCCATCGGCACGGGCAATCTCTTTGGCGCGCTGCGAACGGCAGCCAACGAGCGCCTTCTGGTCGCGCAGGAACAGATCGAGCATCTCGCCAAGGTCGCCGAGCGCGAGCGCATCGCACGCGACCTGCACGATGTTCTCGGCCACACGCTCTCGGTCGTCGTGCTCAAATCGGAGCTTGCGGGCAAGCTCGTCGGCAGCGATGCGGAGCGCGCGCGGCAGGAGATCGGTGAAGTGGAGCAGATCGCCCGCCAGGCCCTGAGCGAGGTCCGCGAGGCGGTGCGGGGCTATCGGGCCGACGGGATCGCTGCGGAGATCGCCCGCGCGCGCCGGACGCTCGATGCGGCGGGCGTCAGGCTCGAGTGGCAGGGAGAGAGCGTGCTGCTGGCGCCGGCGCACGAATCCGTGCTATCGCTGGTGCTGCGCGAGGCCGTGACCAACATCCTGCGGCACGCCGGCGCCACGAGCTGCCGGCTCGAGTTGGCGGCCGATGGCAGCGGCACGCATCTGTCGGTGCACGACAACGGGCACGGCGCCATCAGGAGCGAAGGCAACGGTCTTCGGGGGATGCGCGAGCGCGTCGAGGCGCTCGGCGGCCGGCTCGACATCGACTCCCGCGAAGGCACGCGCCTGAGCGTCCATATTCCAGCGTGGGCGGGCGCGTGAGATGAGGAAGATTCAAGTCGCCATCGCGGAAGATCAGGCTATGGTTCTCGGAGCGCTGGCGGCGCTCCTCGAGACGGAACCCGACATCGCCGTGTGCGTGCGCGTCACGAACGGGCGCGCCGCCCTCGCTGCGCTCGGTACGCACAAGCCCGACGTCCTGGTCACCGATATCGAGATGCCGGAGATGACGGGACTCACGCTGGCAGCGGAAGTGCGCGACCTCTACCCTGAACTGCAGGTCATCATCCTGACCACCTTCGCCCGCCCCGGCTACCTGCGCCGCGCGCTCGATGCCGGCGCCAAGGGCTATCTGCTGAAGGACCGCCCCTCCGCGGAGCTCGCCGACGCGGTGCGGCGCGTGCATCGCGGCCAGCGGGTGATCGATCCGGAGCTTGCGAGCGAGGCCTGGAGCAGCGAGCCCGACCCGCTCACCGAGCGCGAGCGGCAGATCCTCTGGCGGGCGGGCGAAGGCCGCTCCAGCGCCGACATCGCCGCGGAGCTGCACCTCTCCGAAGGCACGGTGCGCAATTACCTCTCGGAGGCCATCAGCAAGCTCGGCGCCGCCAACCGCATCGAGGCCGCCCGCCTGGCGCGCGCCAAGGGGTGGCTGTAGCGCAGTCAGCCGGGCGCGGCGCGCCGGAAATCCGCCACGATCCGATCGCTGATTCTCGCGCGCAGTTCGCCGCTGATCTCGGTCACCTCGAGAAGCCTGAGAAGTTGCTCCTGGGCGGTGATCCCGCGGCGCGCCAACTCGCGCGTGAAGGTGAGGTCCTTGTCGCGAAACGCCGCATACTTGGCGATGGCGAGGTCATGGGGATCCAGGCACAGGGCACGGACACCCTCGGTATCTCCCGGCGGCAGATCCACCAATCGGGACCGCCAGCCCTTGGGCAGAGTCGCCGTCGCGATATCGACGGCATCAGCGTAGTAGCCATAGGTCTCGTGAAACTGCGAGTCGACTCCTATGACGTTCAGCCACTCGGTCCGGTCGATATTCGTATCCGCCATCAGGTCCACTTCGAAGGAAGTCAGGATCTCGTCCGCGACATCGGGGTGTTTTCCGTGCAGAGCCTGACTGCCGATGATGATGAACAGCCTC
>Ga0335073_10011245_pt1 | contig 12565 bp, 10 predicted proteins | sample Lox_Sample_22_FD_207093 | JGI IMG/M metagenome (GOLD analysis project Ga0335073, IMG submission 207093) | Soil microbial communities from Loxahatchee National Wildlife Refuge, Florida, United States - Lox_Sample_2.2 | ecosystem: Environmental > Terrestrial > Soil > Wetlands | place: USA...
CGATGGTGCAGACGGCGGGCTCCTACGATCCGGCGGTGGGCGTCGGGGTCGGGTTCAGGTTCCTGTCCACCTCACCGTTCAGCGGCGTGCACGACCCGCACCTCGACGCGCTGCTGAACCAGGCCGCCGCCACGCTCAACCTGGCCGACCGCTGCAAGATCTACGACCAGGCCGCCGAGTACATCAGCAACATGGCCTACGGCCCGTTCTACTTCGCCTTCGCCCCGGCCAACGTCGTGGTGAAGGGGGTCTACGGACCCGGGCTCACCACGCCGCTGCCCAGCGTGGTCGTCACGCCCACGATCCCGTGGGAGGACGTCTACACCACCCTCAAGTAGGAGGCAGCCTGATGGCAGCCCGAGGCGCTGGGCCGGCGGTGTCTGGCCGGCCCGGCGCTCCCGGCCCGGCGCTCCCGGCCGAGCCGGAGCCGCGGGGCTCCGTGGCCCGGTCGGTGCTCGGCTCGCCGAGCCTGCGGCTGATCGGCCGGCGGCTGCTGGCCGCGATCCCGGTGCTGTGGGGCGTCACCTTCCTCACCTTCGTGGTGATGAACCTGCTGCCCGGCGATGCCGCGCAGGAACTGCTCGGCATCAACGCCACGCCGGCCGAGGTCAAGCAGCTCTCGCTCAAGCTGCACCTGAACGAGCCGTTCTGGGTCCGGTACGGTAACTGGCTGGGCGGCGCGGTCCACGGGCACCTGGGTAACTCCCTGACCAGCGGCGATCCGGTGACCACGGTTCTCGGCCAGCGCTTGCCGGTGACCTTCGAGCTGGTCCTGTACGCCTTCCTGATCTCGGTCGTGTTTGCCGTTCCGGTGGCGCTGCTGGCCGCCAGCAAACCACGCGGGATCGCGGACCGGCTGTCCATGGTGATCAGCATGGCGGGCCTGTCTACCGCTCCCTACGTGCTGGCCCTGGTCCTGATCCTGGTGTTCGCCGTGCACCTGCCGATCCTGCCCGCCATCGGCTACGTCTCGCCCAGCCAGAGCATCGCCGGCAACATCAGGTCGCTCACCCTGCCGGCCATCTCGATCGGGTTCGGGCTGTTCTGCTTCTACGCCCGGCTGCTGCGGGCCGACATCACGGCGCAGATGCAGGCCGAGGACTACGTGGTGACCGCGCGGGCCAAAGGTCTCCAGCCGCGGCAGGTGCTGGTCCGGCACGCGCTGCGGAATTCGCTGTTCGGGCTGATCACGGTCGTCGGCCTGAACGTCGGGGCGCTCATTGGCACCACCGTGATCATCGAGCAGATCTTCTCGCTGCCCGGCATCGGCCAGGAACTGCTGCAGTCGATCAACGACCGCGACCTCCCGGTCGTCGAGGCGTGCGTCCTGATCTTCGCGGTCGTCGTGGTGCTGGCCAACCTGCTCACCGACCTGCTTTACGCGGTCCTGGACCCGAGGATCCGGTATGGCCGCGCCATTGCCTGATGCGCTGCGGCCCGACATCGCCGGGACCGGGGCCGACGCGGGCGCGGGGGCGGGGGGGCTGGGCAGGCCGGGCGCCAGGCGGCGTGGCCGGGCGCGGGCGCTGGAGATCTGGGTCCCGGCCGGCGTGCTGATCCTGATCGCCGCGGCCTGCTTCCTGTGGCCGCTGGTCTATCCGGTGCCGCCGCCGGTCGGCGGGAGCATCCTCAACGCCGGGCTGCCCCCGTTCTCGCCGGGCCACATCCTGGGCACCGACCCGGTCGGGAACGACATCCTGTCCCGCCTGCTCTACGGCGGCCGGGTCTCGTTCGAGGTGGGGGTGGCCACGGCCCTGATCGGGCTGGTGGTCGGCGGCCTGCTGGGCATCGTCGCCGGCTACCAGGGTGGTGTGGTGGACGCGATCGTGATGCGGGTGCTCGACGTGCTGATCGCCTTCCCGTCCCTGGTGCTCGCGCTGGTCATCGCCGAGGCCCTCGGCCCCAGCGAGCTGCACACGATCTGGGCGATCTCGTTCTTCAGCGTGCCGGCCTTCGGCCGGATCGCCCGGGCCGCCACCCTGCGGCTGCGAGAGCAGACCTTCATGCTCGCGGCGCGCCTGTCCGGCACCGGCGGCAGGCGCATGCTGCTGCGCCATGTGGTGCCCAACATCCTCCCGCAGCTGACCACGTTCGCGCTGCTCGGCGTGGGCATCGCGATCATCCTGGAGGGAGCGCTCAGCTACCTCGGCCTCGGCATCCCGCCCCCCGGGCCGAGCTGGGGCAACATGATCGCGCTCGGCGCGCAGACGCTCACCGCATCCCCCGAGCTGGTGCTGATCCCGAGCATCTGCCTGTTCGTCACCGTGCTCTGCCTGAACCTGCTCGGCGACGCGCTGCGGGCCCGCTGGGGGGTTCGGTGACCGCGCCCGGGCCGGTCGCCGCGCAGGCCGGGGACGCCCAGTGGGCTGGCCCGCTGCTGCAGATCGCCGACCTGCGGGTGCGCTTCAGCCAGCGCGGCCGCCAGGTGCACGCCGTGAACGGCGTCAGCTACTCGGTGTGGCCTGGAACGACGCTGGCCATCGTCGGCGAGTCGGGCTCAGGCAAGACGGTCAGCTCCCGCGCGGTGATGGGCCTGCTGCCGGGCACGGCCGCGGTCACCGGCTCGGTCAGGTTCCAGGGCCAGGAACTGCTCGGGCTGACCGACGCGCAGATGCGGTCGCGCCGCGGCCGGGACATGGCCATGGTCTTCCAGGATCCGTCCCGCTCGCTGAACCCGACCATGCGGGTCGGAATCCAGGTCGCCGAGGCGGTCCGCGCGCACCTGCGGCTGGACCGCCGGGCCGCGCACGACCGGGCGCTGGAACTGCTGCACCTGGTCCGGCTGCCGATGCCGCGGCGCCGTTTCGTCGAGTATCCGCATCAGCTGTCCGGCGGCATGCGGCAGCGCGTCATGATCGCGATAGCGCTGGCCTGCCACCCGAAGCTGCTGATCGCCGACGAGGCCACGACGGCGCTGGACGTGACCACCCAGGCGCAGATCATGGAGCTGCTCATCGAGCTCTCCGAACAGCTCGGCATGGCGCTCGTGCTGATCAGCCATGACCTCGGGCTGGCCGCGTCCTACACCGACGAGGTGATCGTGATGTACGCGGGACGCATCGTGGAGCAGGCGCCCACGCCAGAGCTCTTCTCCCATGTCCGCATGCCCTACACGAAGGTGCTGCTCGACGCGATTCCGCGGCTGGAGCGCAGCTCGCACTCGCTGTTCCCGGTGATCGGCGGCCAGCCGCCCGACATGGTGTCCCTTCCGCCCGGATGCCCGTTCGCCCCGCGCTGCCCATCGGCGCAGGAGCGTTGCGTTCAGGAAAATCCGCCACTGGCCGAGCATGATCCCGGACACCGCTGGGCCTGCTGGTATCCCTGCCCGGATGGGAGCCCGAATTGACCGCCCCGCCCGCTCTGCTCGAGGCGCGCCACGTTGTCCAGGAGTTCGCCGTCCGCGACTCCGGCGGCGTCCGGGGCGGCGTGGTGCAGGCCGTCTCCGATGTCTCGTTCGAGGTCCGGCCGGGGGAGACGCTCGGCATCGTGGGCGAGACCGGCTCCGGCAAGACGACCCTGGCCAGGTCGGTGCTGCAGGCGCCGCGGCCGAAGTCGGGCCAGGTCCTGTTCCAGGGGACCGACCTCGTCAGGCTGCGCCGGCGCAAGCTGCTGGAGATCCGCCGCCACCTGCAGATGGTGTTCCAGGACCCGTTCGGGTCGCTGGACCCGATGTGGCGGGTGTCGCAGATCGTCGAGGAGCCGCTGATCGCCTACCAGATCGGCAGCAGCGCGCAGCGCAAGCAGCGGGTGGCTGAGGTTCTCGATCTGGTCGGCCTGGACCCCGGCCGGTACGGGGCGCGGCGGCCGAGGGAGCTGTCCGGCGGTCAGTGCCAGCGCGTCGCCATCGCCCGCGCGGTGGCGCTCGCCCCCGCGCTCATCATCTGTGACGAGGCGGTGTCCTCGCTCGACACGCTGATCCAGGCGCAGGTGCTCAACCTGTTCGAGCGGCTGCGCGGCGAGCTGGGCCTGTCGTACCTGTTCATCGCGCACGACCTGGCGCTGGTCAAGCAGGTCAGCGACCGGGTTGCGGTCATGTACCTGGGCAAGCTGTGCGAGGTGGGGCCGGCCGATTCGATCTACCGCGAGCCGTTCCACCCCTACACCAGGGCGCTGATCGACTCCATCCCGATCCCGGATCCGGCGGCCGCGCCGGCGCGGCCGGCCGAGCGGATCCGCGGCGAGCCGCCCTCGCCGATCAGCCCGCCCAGCGGATGCCGGTTCCGTACCAGGTGCCCGCGGGCGGCCGAGCGCTGCGCGCTGGACGAGCCGCAGCTGCGGGCGCTGGCCGATGACCACCTCGTCGCCTGCCACTTCCCGCTGATACCACAGGAGGGCCGACATGCGGCTGCGGGTGCTGATGGAGCCACGGCACGGCGCGACCTACGAGCAGATACTCGCGCTGGCGCGAACGACGGCGGAGGCCGGGTTTGACGCCTTCTTCCGGTCCGATCACTACCTCGGCATAGACGCGGGCGACCCGTCCTACCGGCCGACGGACTCCTGGATCACGCTGGCCGGACTGGCGCTGCAGACCAGCCGCGTGCAGCTCGGGACGCTGATGACCGCGTCCACGTTCCGGCTCCCCGGGCCGCTGGCCATAGCGGTGGCCACGGTGCACGCGATGAGCGGTGGCCGGGTGGAGCTCGGCCTCGGGGCCGGCTGGTTCGAGCGGGAGCACCGGTCGTTCGGCATCCCGTTCCCGCCGACCGGCGAGCGGTTCGACCGTCTGGAGGAGCAGCTGAGCGTGATCACCGGGCTGTGGTCCACGCCCGCGGGGGAGCGGTTCAGCTTTACCGGCAAGCACTACCAGATCGACGAGTGCGCGAACTTCCCCGGCATCCCGGCGGGCGCGCGGCCGCGGATCGTCATCGGTGGTGTCGGGCCGCGGCGGACCCCGGGGCTCGCGGCCAGGTTCGCCGACGAGTTCAACACCGGCCTGGGTCTGGGCGAGGGAATCCGGGAGCGGTTCGCCACCTTCCGGCGCATGTGCGCCGAGCAAGGTCGCGATCCGGGCACCGTGCGGCTGTCGACCACCCTGCCTGTGTGCTGCGGCCTGCGGCGCGAGGAGGCGTCACGGCGGGCCGAGTCGCTCGGCGAGCCGGGAGCGCGGCTACTGAGCCAGGGAGTCGTCGGCACCCCGGCCGACGTGCTCGGGCGCCTAGAGCAGTTCGCGGCGATCGGCGTGGACACCGTCTACTTCCACCTCTACGACGTCGACGACCTCGACCACGTGCGGCTGCTAGGCCAGGAGGTGCTGCCGCACGCGCCGTTCACGAGCTGGCCAGGGTGGGCTCGGTGAGGGTGACCGGAGTGGTCCCGTTACCGTTCAAGATCCTGGTTTTGAGCTCGCTGCCGCGCGCGGCGGTTACCTTCTTCTCGATGCTGGCTACGGCCGCGCGCAGGTCGGGCAGGTGGCGCTCGACGACCTGGTCGGTCGTCAGCACGCTCATCCGCCAGGTCAGGTTCACGCAGCCGAGCACCTGGCCGCCCTCGCCGATCGGCATCGCGATGGAGCTGCGGCCGTCGTCCGACTGGTCCCGCGTCTTGTCGTAGTCGCCGCCGAAGTCCGCCGCTCGCTCCGCGTACCCGCGGCGCCGGGTGGACTGAACGATCCGCCGCAGGGCGGCCCGGTCGCGGGAGAGCGCGTCGCCGGGCAGGCCACGCTCCCGCAGCCGGCGCAGGACCGCCTCGCGCTCGTGATCGGGGCAGAACGAGAGGTAGGCGCGGCCGGACGCCGAGCGCAGGATGTTGGCCCGGCAGCCGACCGGGGCCGGGGGCACGTAGTCGAAGCAGGCCCGCGGGCTGTTGGTCTCGATCACTTCCATGTAGTCGAGCCGCGGCACCGACAGCACCGATGGCCACGGCACCCGCTGGCAGAGCCGTTCCAGCACCGGGGAGGCGATCTCGCCCAGCCAGTCCGCGTCGTCCAGCGGTGCCCGCCGCTGGAGGGTGTGGCTGGGCAGGAACGCGCCGTCGGCCATGCGCTGCCACACCATGCCCCGGGCATGCAGCGTGTGCAGGATCCGGATCAGCGTGCTCTTGGGTATGCCGGTCTCACGGTTCAGGTCATGCAGGCTGGCCGCGTGCATATCGTGCAGGGTCTCCAGGACCAGCAGCCCCCGGTGCAGCGCGTCGATGGTTTTGACCTTGTAGTCACGCATGCGCACCGTCACCCATCAGCGGCCGGGGCCCGGTCAGCGGCCGGGCCGGCCAGCTGCCAAGCCCGGACACACTGGTTTTCATCTGGTGAAAACCTAGCAGATGGTTGTTGCCTCAGGGGAGGCCGGACTGTCAGCCTGAGGCAACGGAGTAATCGCGGAGGGTCGGCGTATGGCGACACCGGTTCGGGAAGGCGACCTGCTCTGGACGCCCAGCGCCGAGCGAGTAGCCGACTCCAACCTCACCGCGTTCACGAACTGGCTCGCCGCCCAGCGCGGCCTGGTCTTCGACGGCTATCAGGCGCTGTGGCGCTGGTCGGTGGCGGATCTGGACGGCTTCTGGCAGGCGGTATGGGATTACTCGGGCGTGGACGCCTCGGCGCCGCCCGAGCGGGTGCTCGGCCGGCGGTCCATGCCCGGTGCCGAGTGGTTCCCTGGCGCCCAGCTGAACTACGCGCAGCACGTGCTGCGGCGCGAGCGTCCCGGCACGGATGCCCTGCTCTATGTCAGCGAGACGGCGCCGGCCGTGGCCGGCCTGGACTGGGCGCAGCTCGCGGGCCAGGTGCGGATCCTCGGCACGCAGCTGCGCAGCATGGGCGTGCGGCCCGGCGACCGGGTCGCTTCCTACCTGCCGAACATCCCGCAGACGCTGATCGCGATGCTCGCCACCACCAGCATCGGCGCGATCTGGACCTCCTGCTCGCCTGACTTTGGCTGGCGCGGCGTGCTCGACCGGTTCCGGCAGCTCAAGCCCAAGGTGCTGTTCTGCGTCGACGGCTACACCTACGGAGGCCGGGAGTTCGACCGCCGCGACGAGGTGAAGAAGATCGTCAGCGGCCTGCACTCGCTCAAGTACGTCGTCCCTCTCAGCCCGGGGCTCAACGGCGGCCTCACCTGGGACGCACTGCTCGATCACCCGCCGGTACCGGCCGCGGACTTCGAATTCGAGCAGGTCCCGTTCGGCCACCCGCTGTGGATCCTGTTCTCATCCGGCACCACCGGGCTGCCCAAGGCGATCGTGCACGGCCACGGCGGGATCCTGCTCGAGCAGCTCAAGCTGCAGCAGTTCCACATGGACCTGCGGGCCGGGGACCGGATGTTCTTCTACACCACCAGCGGCTGGATGATGTGGAACTTCCTGGTCAGCTCGCTGCTGCTGGGGGTGTGCCCGGTGCTGTACGACGGCAGCCCCGGCTATCCGGGCCCGGAAGCGCTGTGGCGGATCGCGGACGAGGCGAACGTGAACTTCTTCGGCGCCAGCCCGGCCTACGTTGACCTGATGTCCAAGGCCGGCGTGGTGCCCGGCAAGCAGTTCGGCCTGCCCGGCCTGCGGACCATCATGCCCGCTGGCTCGCCGGTCTCGCCCGAGTGCACCGCCTGGTTCTACGAGAACGTCAAGCGGGACGTTTGGGTCGCCACCGGCAGTGGCGGGACCGACATCTGCTCCGGCTTTGTCGGCGGCGTGCCCACCCAGCCGGTCTACGCGGGCGAGATCCAGGCGCCGCACCTGGGCGTGGCCGCGAAGGCGTTCAGCCGCCGCGGCGAGAGCGTCATCGACAAGGTGGGCGAGATGGTCATCACCGAGCCGATGCCGTCCATGCCGGTCAGGTTCTGGGGCGACGAGGGTGACGTTCGCTACCGCGAGTCGTACTTCGCCGAATTCCCCGGGGTCTGGCGCCAGGGCGACTTCTTCAAGATCAACGCCCGGGGCGGATGCTTCGTGCTCGGCCGCTCCGACGCCACCCTGAACCGCCACGGCGTCCGCATCGGCACCGCCGAGATCTACGCCGTGCTGGCATCGATCGACGAGATCGAGGACGCGCTCATCGTCAACCTCGACCTGCCCGGCGGGCGGTTCTTCATGCCGCTGTTCGTCAAGCTGTCCGACGGGCTGCGGTTGGACGACCGGATCTCCGGCGAGATCCGCGACCGGCTGCGGCGCGAGTACACGCCGCGGCACGTGCCCGACCGGATCGTGCAGGTGCCCGAGATCCCGGTCACGCTGACCGGCAAGAAGCTGGAGGTGCCGGTGCGCAAGATCCTGCGCGGCGTGCCGGCCGACGAGGCGGCCAACCGCCATGCGATGGCCAACCCGGGGTCGCTCGATTTCTTCGCCCGCTACGCGGCGACGCAGCAGGACTATCCGATCGGCTGAACCGGCCAAGGAGGATCCCCCATGGAGGGAACCGGCACTATCGGCAGCTTCCCGCTCCCCTCGCAGATCAAGGACGTGCCGGGAGCCGAGGGCTGGCGCTCGATGTATCCCTACTTCACCCGGTTCCAGCCCGAAGACGACAACCGGTTCTGGTTCTACAACGCGATGCACTTTCCCGAGCCGATGCCCGCCTTCGACGTGGTCACGGCGGAGATCCCGTACACCGCGATCGGCGCGAACACCGCCCGGGTGTTCGTGTTCCCGACCACGCTGGGCATCGAGCACCGGATCGTCAACGGGCGGATTTACATCACGGCCATCCCGGTCACCGACCCGGCCGAGATCGAGCGGCGGCTGGCCACGTTCCAGGAACGGGCCGGTCACTATTATGGGAACTGGGACCAGCTCTACGAGGGCTGGACGACCCGGATGGCCAGCTTGATCAGCGAGATTGAAGCGATCAAGGTACCGGCGCTGCCCGAGTTCGACGACGCCTCCGTCGTCACCGAGTCGACCGGCGTGGCGCAGAACCACTACGTCCGGGAGAACTACCATCGCTGCCTGGACCTGTACTCGAAGATGTGGCACCACCACACCGAGTTCCTCATGCTCGGCTACGGCGCCTACGTGGTCTTCTTCGAGTTCTGCAAGCAGGCGTTCCCGGAGATCCCGGACCAGATGGTCGCGCGCATGGTGGCGGGCATCGACGTGATCATGTACCGGCCCGACGACGAGCTCAGGCGGCTGGCCCGGCTCGCGGTCGACGTCGGTGTCGACGACCTGTTCACCGACGGATGCTCGCCCGACGCGGTGCTGCACGCGCTGACCGAACGCGGCGAGGCCGGGAAGCGCTGGCTCGACGGGTTCGAGGAGGCCCGCGAGCCGTGGTTCCACGTGTCGACCGGCGACGGCTTCTACCATCATCACCGCAGCTGGAACGACAACCTCACGGTGCCGTTCGCGGCGCTGCCGCGGTATGTCCGGATGGTCCGGGCCGGCGAGACGATCGACCGCCCCACCGAGACCCTGCGGCGAGAACGAGAACGGATCGTCGCCGAATACCGTGGCCTGCTCACCAGCGATGACGAGCGCGCCGCGTTCGACCAGATGCTCGGCCTGGCCCGGGTGGTCTTCCCCTACGTGGAGGATCACAAGTTCTACTGCGAGCACTGGTTCACGACCAGGTTCTTCGGCAAGATCCGCGAATTCGGCGAGCTGCTGGCCGCCCACGGGGTGCTGGCCGAGGCCGAGGACGTCTTCCAGTTGCACCACACCGAGGTCGACCAGGCGCTGGCCGACGTGATGCTGGCCTGGGCAGCCGGCGGGAAGCCGCTGGGCGCCGGCCACTTCGGGCCGATCATCGCCGAGCGCAAGCGGATGCTCGAGGTGCTGCGGGACTGGTCACCGCCACCGGCCATCGGCCCGGTGCCCGAGGCGCTCAACGACCCGGCGGTGCGGATGCTCTGGGGCGTCACCGCGGAGACGCTGGCCACCTGGGCGGCCACCGCGGCCAGCGAGGGCACCGAGATCCACGGCTATGCGGCGTCGCCCGGTGTCACCGAGGGCGTCGCCCGGGTGCTGCGCAACGTCAACGACATCGGCCAGATCCGCGACGGCGAGATCCTGGTCTGCCCGGTCACCGCGCCGAGCTGGGCACCGGTGTTCGGCAAGATCAAGGCGGCTGTTTCCGACATCGGCGGCACGATGTCGCACGCGGCGATCGTGGCCCGCGAGTACGGCATGCCCGCCGTGGTCGGCACCGGCCACGCCACCAAGCGCATCGAGACCGGCCAGCGGCTCCGCGTCGACGGCGACCGCGGCATCGTCACGATCATCGGCTGACATGCCCGGAATTATTGCCGCTCGCGACAAACGCCGGGTCCCCACTTATCAAGCGACTCAGTCATGATCACGCGACTTATCAAGCGACTCAGTCATGATCACGACCGTTATGACCCATTTTGCGGTCACGTTTTCAATGATAAATTGCGGTCGCATTCGTCCGCGCTGGATCGGGCGCGATGAGCCGGCTCGAGCTTGTGCGCTGCCTGGACAACGTTGGCGCCGGTGATCGGGCGCTGGTGGGCGGCAAGGGCGCCAGCCTGGGCGAGCTTTGCCAGGCTGGCTTCCGGGTTCCGGTCGGCTACGTGGTGACGGTGCGCGCATTTGAGCTCGCCCTGCGGGCGCTCGACCCGGATGGCGCTATCCGTGACGAGATCGGGCGGCTACCGGCCGACGACCCCAGCGCCATCGCCAGCGCAACCGAGCGAATCCGGACCCGCATCGCCGTGGCGCCGTTGCCGGATGACGTACGCGACGAGATCACGGCGCACTATCGCAGCCTGGCAACAGCGGGCAACGGGGACGCCGCGGTGGCGGTGCGGTCCAGCGCGACCGGGGAGGATGGCGCGGAGACCAGCTTCGCCGGCCTGCAGGACAGCTACCTGTGGGTCCGCGGCGAACGCGACCTGCTGGCTCGCGTCCGCGACTGCTGGGCGAGCCTGTACAACGCCGAGGCGGTCGGGTACCGGCTGCGCATGAAGATCGCCGAGCAGGGTCTCGCGATGGCGGTCGTGGTCCAGCGCATGGTCGATCCCCGCTGCGCCGGGGTCATGTTCACGTGCAGCCCGACCACCGGCGACCGCTCGGTGATCGCCGTCGAGGGCTGCTGGGGCCTGGGTTCCGCCCTGGTCAGCGGGGACGTCACGCCCGACTCCTTCGTGGTCAGCAAGGTCACCGGCGAGATCGTCAGGCGCGCGGTGGGGGTCAAGCTCCGGCTGCACCGGGCCGGCCCGGGCGGCACCGGGGTGACGGCCGACGACGTGCCCGGCCCGCTGCGGGAAGCCGCCTGCCTGAAGGACGCCGAGGTCGCCGCCCTGGCCCGGCTTGGGCGGCGGGTCGAGGACCATTACGGCGCGCCGCAGGACATCGAGTGGGCGATCACCGAGGGCGCCTCGCCGGACCAGAGCGTGGTGCTGCTGCAGAGCCGCCCGGAGACGGTGTGGGCCCGCCGCCGCACCGAGCCGGTGGCCACGCCCAAGGCAAGGGCGGTTGACCACGTGTTCGACCAGCTAGGCCGGGTCAGCCGGCTCAGCCGCGTCAACCCGGCCGCACCGGCCGATCCCACCACCGGGCCGGAGCGCTGACGTGGACCTGACCAGCGACGACGTGCAGGACATCCTGAAGTTGCTGGACGGCTTGCCGTTCGGCGAGATGCACCTGCAGACCACGCGGTTCAGCCTCTGGCTCCGCCGCACTGACGACGGGGACTGGACCCAGGAGCTGCGGGTTCTGTCGGAACCGGCGGTGATTCCGGCTGCCGGCGTGGCCGGGGTGCCGCAGGCGCCGGGCACCCCCGGGCCGGGCAACAGCCAGGATTCGGGCACCCCGGGACCGGGCAGCAGCCAGGGACCGGGCACACAGGAGCCGGGCGCTCAGGAGCGGGACGGGCTGCGGGCGGTGCGGGCGCCGCTGCCCGGGACGTTCTACCGCGCCCCGATGCCCGGCGCGCCCCCGTTCGTTGAGGTGGGCAGGCCCGTCGAACCGGACACGGTGGTGGGCATCGTCGAGACCATGAAGCTGATGAACTCGGTCCCCGCGGGCGTCAGCGGCACGGTCGCCGAGATCCTCCTGGCCAACGCGGAGTTCGCCGAGCGGGACACGGTGCTGATGTGGATCCGGGAAGACCCGTGAGAACCCTGCGCCGCGTGCTCGTGGCCAACCGGGGCGAGATCGCCGTGCGCATCCTGCGAAGCTGCCGCTCGCTCGGCATCGAGACCGTGCTAGCGGTATCCGACGCCGACCGTGACTCGCTGCCGGCCCGGCTGGCCGACGCCGTGATCCGGATTGGCCCGGCCGCGCCCGCGGCCAGCTATCTCAATGTCGCCGCCGTGGTGGATGCCGCGCTGGCCGCGGGGGCCGACGCGGTTCATCCCGGTTACGGCTTCCTGTCCGAGAGCCCGCGCCTGGCCCGTGCCTGTACCGCCGCGGGGCTGGTGTTCATCGGCCCGACCGCCGCGCAGCTCGAGGCGGTCGGCGACAAGCTGGCCGCGCGCAGCCGCGCGAGCGCGGCCGGCCTTCCGGTGGTGCCGGGCGGGGCAGCCGGCCGCGGTGCTGCCAAAAACAGTGCCGAGGTGGCCGAGCTGGCCGAGCTGACCGGCTGGCCGCTCCTGGTCAAGGCGGTCGGAGGCGGTGGCGGCCGGGGCCTGCGGCCGGTGCACGATCCCGCCGACCTCGAGGCGGCGATCGAGCG
>Ga0335073_10011246_pt1 | contig 12565 bp, 10 predicted proteins | sample Lox_Sample_22_FD_207093 | JGI IMG/M metagenome (GOLD analysis project Ga0335073, IMG submission 207093) | Soil microbial communities from Loxahatchee National Wildlife Refuge, Florida, United States - Lox_Sample_2.2 | ecosystem: Environmental > Terrestrial > Soil > Wetlands | place: USA...
GAAGTACGCGCCCGTCATGTTCTCGATGTCGCTGAAGTCGGTGCCGCTCTGCTTGGTGTCGATCGCGCCGATGTTGATCGGCGTGCCGGTCGCCGCGACGCCCGGCTTCGTGCCGCAGGCCGAGGTGGTGACGGTGCTCGGGCTGCTCGACGCGGACGCGGTCGAGCTGCTGGTGGCCGGCGCGCTGGAACTCGAACTCGAGCTTGAGCTGCTGCTGCACGCGGCAAGCACGCCCATCCCGATCAGCGCGAGGGTCACACCCGCAACCCGCGGGCCCCGGCGTGAGTATCTCTTCATGTGTTCTGCCTTCTCGTGGCTAACAGCGATTTTTATTCCGAACGGACCGCGGCGTCGCCTCTGCGGCCAGCGCTCCCGGTCCGGTGTGGGCTAGCCGAGGAGCACGGCGTTCACAGCGGAAACGGTGCTTCTTTGCACTGCCTTTGTAATTCAGGGTTCCTGTTTTTTTTTAGGATTATCGCTGGCGGCGAACTCAGGTAACCCCTGAGTCTGAATACGTTTTCATCACGTTTCGCCCCGCCGCTAACGTTTGCAGGCCGTCACCGTCTATCGGTCAGCATCACATGGCCTGTGACCGGTAACAACCGCACCCCGCGCCAAACAGCTGCGGGGGTTCTTGCGTTGCGCCACAGCCGTAACTGCTGTTACGGCCATACTAGTAGCCCCCCGGCTACGCTAGGTAGCCAGGGGGCTGCAATCGTTCGCGTCAGGTGCGGCTACAGGCCGGCCTGGGTGCGGAGCTGGTCGGCCTTGTCGGTGCGCTCCCACGTGAAGCCCTCGCCGTCCCGGCCGAAGTGGCCGTAGGCCGCGGTCGGCTGGTAGATGGGCCGGCGCAGGTCCAGGTCGCGGAGAATCGCGCCAGGGCGCAGGTCGAAGTTCTGCATGACGAGCTCGACGATCGCCGGCCCCGCGATCTTCTCGGTGCCGAACGTCTCGATGAGCAGCGACAGGGGCCGCGCGACGCCGATCGCGTAGGCCACCTGGACCTCGGCCCGGTCGGCGAGGCCGGCCGCGACGATGTTCTTGGCCACGTACCGGGCGGCGTACGCGGCCGAGCGGTCCACCTTGGACGGGTCCTTGCCCGAGAAGGCGCCGCCGCCGTGCCTGGCGAAGCCGCCGTAGGTGTCGACGATGATCTTCCGGCCGGTCAGCCCGGTGTCGCCCACCGGGCCGCCGATGACGAACCGGCCGGTCGGGTTGACGTAGAACTCGTCCTTCAGCCGGTCCGGGTCGTACAGGTCGGCGGGCAGCACCTGGGTGACGACCTCTTCCCACAGCGCCTCGGGCAGCTTGGACTCCACGCCGTCCTGGTGCTGGGTGGAGATCAGCACCTTCTCGATGCCGGCCGGGGCGCCGTCGTCGCCGTACCGAACGGTCACCTGGGTCTTGCCGTCCGGCCGCAGGTAGGGCAGCAGGCCGGAGTGGCGCACCTCGGAGAGCCGCTTCGACATCTTGTGCGCGAGCATGATCGGCATCGGCATCAGCTCGGGCGTCTCGTTCGTCGCGTAGCCGAACATCATGCCCTGGTCTCCCGCGCCGATCCTGTCGAGCGGGTCCTCGCTGCCGCCAACCCTGCCCTCGTGCGCGGTGTCCACGCCCTGCGCGATGTCAGGCGACTGCCGGTCCATCGCGACGACCACCCCCACGGCGTTGCCGTCGAAGTAGTACTCGCCGTTGTCGTACCCGATATCGCAGACGACCTTGCGGGCGACAGCGGCGTAGTCGATCGCCGAGCGCGTGGTGATCTCGCCGGCCACCACGACCAGGCCGGTCGTGAGCAACGTCTCGCACGCCACCCGGGAGTAGGGGTCGCCGGCGAGCGCAGCGTCCACGACCGCGTCGGAGACCTGGTCGGCGATCTTGTCCGGGTGGCCCTCCGTCACCGACTCGGAAGTGAAGAGGAATCCGCTATCCATAGTTGTTGTCTCCTGTGCTTGGGGAGTCGGGGGGTGCCAGGCCGAGCTCGGACCGGACAATTTCCGTGCCAGCTACCATAGCGTGCAGCTTGCGCCGGGCGATGTCGGGCGCGAGATGACGCAGGCCACAGTCCGGGTTGATCATGAGCCGGTCGGGCGGCACGTACTCGAGCGCGCGCCGGATGCGCGACGCGACGAGCTCGGGGTTCTCCACGGCCGGGGACTTCACGTCGATCACGCCAAGGCCGAGCGAGGACGGCCAGGCGTACTGCCTGATGAGCTTGAGGTCTTCCAGGCCCTTGCGGGCGAACTCGAGCACCAGCTGGTCCACCCGCGCGGCCAGCGCGGCGGGGAACAGGAAGTCGTAGTGGCCCTCCCAGGACGGCCTGGCGTACCTGTTGCCGTAGCAGACGTGCAGCGCCCAACACGCCGGCACCCCGTCGGTCACGATGTTGACCGCCTCGATGGCGAGAGCGGCCTGTTCCGGGTAGCCGGCCAGGAACGGCTCGTCGATCTGCAGGAAGTCCGCCCCGGCGTCCGCCAGCGACCTGGCCGCGGCGTTCAGCCGCCTGGCCAGCGCGCGGACCAGGTCCGCCGCGTCCGGGTAGGCGCCGCCCGAGATCCGGCGGGACAGCGAGAACGGCCCGGTGAAGGAGAACTTAACCGGCTTGTCGGTGAGCTGCCTGGTGAACTCGAAGTCGGCGGCGAGCCCGAGGCTGGCCTTGCCGTCCGCCGGGTCGTCTTCCGGCAGCGGCGCGGTGATCTGAGCCTCGTAGTAGTCGTAGTAGTCCGACTTGGCCCGCTGGGCGATGTGGACGCCGGGGATCCTGGCGAGGAAGTAGTCGATGTCGTTGTCCCGGCGCAGCTCGCCGTCGGAGACGATGTCGATGCCGGCCCGCTCCTGGTCCTTGACCGCGGCCTTGATGGCCACCTCGTGGATCTCGGTCAGGTGCTGGGCGCTGATCCGGCGCTGGTAGTACTCGGTCTTGAGCCGCTCGAGCCACTCGGGGACGCTGTACGAACCCACGACAGTAGTGGGGAGCAAGAGCCGGCCGCTTCCGTTCGGGATCATGGGGCCGTCAATCCCTGACCTGCGCGGTCAGTGTCTTGACGTGGGTGCCGGGACGCGCCGTGAACGGGGCGAAGCCGACGTCGAAGCCGCGGCGGCTGGCGAACAGCTGGAGCAGCGGGCCGTTCACCCAGTTGACCGTGGAGCCGTCGTACTTCCCCGGTCCGTAAAACCCGGTCCTGTAGTCCTCGTGGCCGGTGGTGAACAGGTCGTGGCAGACCACGCGGCCGAACGGGTGCAGCAGCGGCAGGGTGTCGGCGAAGCTGCTGAGCGCCCCGTTGCTGACGTGCATCCGCACGTCTCCCTCGGCGGCCAGCAGCGGGCGGAGGATCTCCCCGCCCACCGCCTGGGTGACGGGGTAGGCGTCGAGGCCCTCGAGCGGCATGTACCGTTCCTGCTGGCGCAGCGCGGCCCAGACCGCCTGCCAGAACGCCGTGGCGCGCTCGGTGTCGGGGAACGTGTCGGGCACGGACTCGCTCAGCAGCTCGGGGCCGATCCGCAGCAGCCGCTCGGTCAGCGAGGCGATGTCCGCCCGCCGCACGCCGAACCGCGCGGCGATCTCGTCCGCCGCCGCGCCGCCGAGGAAGGAGCGGACCTGCACCAGGTAGATCCGGCCGCGGATGACCGCGAGCTCGTCGCTTGGCAGGTTGTCGTACACGTTGGAGATGTAGACGAGGAACGCCTTGCCGGCCAGGAACCCGACGCTGCCCGACAGCCTGGTCGCCTCGAGCACCAGGCCGCTGACGTGGTCGCCGTGGTGCGCGACCGCCTCGCGCGCCCGGTCGAGCACGTGCGAGGAGTAGTCGCCCATCAGGTAGTGCAGCCGCCGGTAGTAGTCGCGGCCGTGCCGCCGGTCGAGCTCGGTGAACTCGTCCAGCCAGGTGCGCGCCTGGCCGCCGTTGCCGACCCCGAGCTCCAGGACGTACAGCTCCTCGGGCAGCGCCCGCCGGTTGGCGAGCTCGTCCCAGATCTTGAACAGGTCGAGGATCAGGTCGCGCGCGGTGGAGGTGTCCCGCGCGGCGCTCTCGCCGCCGGGCAGCGCCCGCTCGTACTCCTTGCCCGTGGCCTTCTCCCAGGCCGCCAGCGCCTGCCAGTACAGGGCGTTGAACCGCCACACGCAACTGTCCGAGCCGCTCCGCCAGGGCTCGAGCCAGACCCGGTCCGCGGCGGTGCCGCCGAGGCCACCCACCCCGGCGGCCGCGGGCGACGCGTCGGCCAGCGCCGCGGTCACCTCCGCCGCCACGTCCACCTCAGGCTGTGCGCAGCGGCGCAGGTCGACGGCCAGCTCGTAACCGTCCACGGGCGCGTCCCCCGCCGCGCCGGCCGCCGAGCCGGGCGTGGCCGCGATCACCGGCCGGACCATGGCCGTGTCCCTGAAGTTGTTCCGGTACTGGATCCAGTCGCAGACCACGCGCAGCCCGGTCAGGTCCGCGTCGGACGCGAACAGCGCCCCGGCCAGCGGACCGAACGCCGCTTGCGCCGCCGCCGAGTCCCGCAGCCGCCGGACGGCACGGACGTCAATCTCCATCTTTTGTGCTCTCACACAGGCGCCGCAGCGGCCGCTGGCTCTCTCCCACGCCCCTCATGCTGCCTGAGCGAATGCCCGCAGGCATCTGCCCGCGTCGACAAGGTTCGCGGGAGGGCGCTGTGGAGGGGCACAAGGGAAGAAGCAGCGAGAAGGCCGGTAACCAGATAAGAACCTGCTGACCACCTGACTGCCGAGCAGCTCGATATGCGCCACATCCGACGGGCCGTAGACGTGGAAGTAGACGGTGTCGGCGCCCTGGCCGGCCACGTCCTCGATGGCCCGGATCATGTCGCCCGCGTACCCGGTGACCCCGGCGGCCAGCAGCCGCGCGCCCGGCTCGCCCAGGGATTCCCTGCGCCGCTCGAGGTCGCCGGCGTCCTCGCCGATGCAGACCGGGATGGTCGCCGACAGCCGGACCTCGCCCGGGTCGCGACCGGTCTGCTCGCAGATGCGCCGGAAGTTCTCGTACCTCACCCGGACCTCGAGGCCGAGGGCGCCGTTGAACTCGTCGGCGTACCTGGCCGCCAGCGTCGGGGTGCGCTTGGCGCCCGCGCCGCCGATGATGATCTTCGGCCGGGAGGCCCACCGGGGGATGCTCGCGCAGTCCTGCACCTGGTAGTACTTGCCGTCGAAGCTGAACCGCTCCCCTGGCCGGGTGTCCCAGATGCCGGTGAGGATCGCCAGCTGCTCCTCCAGCCGGTCGAACCGCTCGCGCAGCGGCGGGAAGGGGATGCCGAAGTACTGGTGCTCCCGCTCGTACCACGCCGCGCCGATGCCGAGCTCGGCCCGGCCGCCGCTCATCTGGTCGACGGTGGCCACCTCGACCGCGAGCTGCCCCGGCAGCCGGAACGTCGACGCGTTCACCAGCGTGCCGATCCGCACCCGCTGGGTCTGCAGAGCGAGCCCGGCCAGCGTGGTCCAGGAGTCGGTCGGCTGGTAGGTGGTGTCGTCGGCGTCGATGCCCAGGTAGTGGTCGGAGCGTAAGACGGCGTCTAAGCCGCCTTCTTCCGCCGCCTGCGCGAGGGCCGCGAGCTGCGCGTACGTGACACCGTGGTGCGGTTCGAGCAGGACCCGCAGGCGCATCAGCTCACCGCCTTCGACGCCGCCGTGGACTGCGCCGCGGCCGACCCGTTGCCCGCCGCGGCGGCCGGGGCCGGCTCGGTCAGCGGGAAGTGGCAGGCCACCAGGTGGCCGGTGGCCAGTTCCCTGGGCACCGGCTCGTCGGTCGCGCACAGGTCGGTGGCCCGGGGACACCGGGTGCGGAACCGGCAGCCGCTCGGCGGGTTGATGGGCGACGGCGGCTCGCCCTTGATGGTGGCGCTGGCCCGCGTCGCGCTCGGCTCGGTGGACGGGATCGAGTCGAGCAGCGCCCTGGTGTACGGGTGCAGCGGCTGCCGGTACACGGAATCGCCGGGGCCGACCTCGCACAGCTTGCCCAGGTACATCACGGTCACCCGGTCGCTGACCTGCTTGACGAGCGCCAGGTCGTGCGCGATGAACACATACGAGAGGCCGAGTTCTTCGCGCAGCCGCTCGAAAAGGTTCAGCACCTGCGCCTGGATCAGCACGTCGAGCGAGGACACGGCCTCGTCGCAGATGAGCAGCGACGGTTCGAGGGCCACGGCGCGGGCGATGGCGACGCGCTGCGCCTGCCCGCCCGACAGCTCCCTGGGATGCCGCTTGACGTACCGCGAAGGCTCGAGCCCGACCAGGTCGAGCAGTTCATCGACGCGCTTGCGCCTGGCCGCCCTGTCGCCCACCCGGTAGGCGATCAGCGGTTCCTCGACGATGGCCCGCACCTTCCACTTCGGGTCGAGCGACCCGAACGGGTCCTGGAACACGAACTGCATGTGCCTGCGCGCCTCGAGCAGCTTGCCGCCACGGAGCCTCGTGAGTTCCGCGCCGCGGAAGACGACCGAGCCGGACTTCGGCCGGGGCGCCTGGAGAATCGCCCGGGCCAGGGTGGACTTGCCCGATCCGGTCTCACCCACGATGCCCAGCGTCTCGCCGGGCATGACGTCGAACGACACGCCGGACACCGCCTGCACGACACCGGCCTTGGCACCGCCGCGCTCGCGCACGGTGAACTCCTGGACGAGATCCCGCACGGAGAGCAGCGGCTCGCCGGCCTGCTGCGCGCCGGCCCGCTGCTGACCTGGGTCGCTCGGCTGCGGCGCGGTCACGCCGCACCTCCTTCCTCGCAGGGGTGCCAGCAGGCCCAGCGGTGGCTGGGGGTGTGCTCGGCCAGCGTCGGCATCTTGGCCCGGCAGTCGTCCTCCGCGTACTGGCAGCGCGGCGCGAACGAGCACCCCGGCGGCAGCGCGGTCGGGTCAGGCGGCCGCCCGCCGACGATCGGCAGCTGCGTGTGGGCCGGCCGGTCCAGGTGCGGGATCGCGTCGAGCAGCGCCCGGGTGTACCGCATCCGGACGGCGCCGCCGGCGCCGAACAGCTGGGTGGCGGGCGCCTGCTCCACGATCTTGCCCGCGTACATGACGACGACCTCGTCCGCGTAGGACGCGGCGAGGCCCAGGTCGTGGCTGATCATGATCAGCGCCATGTCCAGCTCTTTTTGCAGGTCGAGCAGCAGCTCCATGATCTGCGCCTGCGTGGTCACGTCCAGCGCGGTCGTGGCCTCGTCGGCGATAAGCAGCTTGGGGCGGCAGGCCAGCGCGATCGCGATCATGACGCGCTGCCGCATGCCGCCGGACAACTGGTGCGGGTACTCGTGGAACCGCCGCTCGGCCGCCGGGATGCGCACCAGCCGCAGCAGCTCGACCGCCTGGGTGCTGGCCTCCCGCTTGCTCACCTTGCGGTGGGTGGTGATCGCCTCGGCGACCTGGACGCCGGCCCGCATGGTCGGGTTGAGCGACCTGGCGGGGTCCTGGAACACCATGGCGACGTCGGATCCGCGGTGCCTGCGCAGCTCGGCGTCGGACAGCCCGAGCAGCTCCGAGCCGCGCAGCCGGGCGGACCCGCGTATCGCGGTCCCGGCCGGCAGCAGGCCCATGATCGCCCGGCAGCAGACGGTCTTGCCTGACCCCGACTCGCCGATGATGGCGAGCGTCTGCCCGGGTTCGACCGTGAAGCTGACCCCGTCGACGGCCCGGACTTCGCGGCCGCCGACCGGGAAGGTGACCCGGAGGTCATCGACCTGCAGCAGAGCGTCGGTCATTGCGTACCCCATCGTTCGCGCAGGGCGTCGCCGAGCATGTTCAGCGACGCGACGGTGATCAGCAGGGCGATCGACGGGATCAGCACGTACTCCGGCTGAGCCGACAAGATCTGCTGCCCGTTCGCGATCATGTTGCCCCAGCTCGCCGTGGGCGCCGGGATGCCGTAGCCGAGGAAGTCAAGGGCACCCTCCAGGATGATCACGACGCCGATGCCGAGCAGGCTGAACGTCACGATGATCGGCATGATGTTCGGCAGGATGTGCCGCGCGATCATCCGCCAGGAGCGGGTGCCGGCCAGCCGGGCGGCGGTCATGTACGGCAGCCCGCGTATCGTCAGCGTCGCGCCGCGGGTGATCCGGCCGACCGCCGGGATGCCGAACACGGACAGCGCCCAGATCGTGTGGATCTCGCTGGGCCCGAGCCCCTCGGCGATCACCAGCGCCAGCACCAGGGCGGGGAACGCGATCAGCACGTCGAGCACCCGCGAGAGCACCGCGTCCACCCAGCCGCCGAAGTAGCCGGCCACGACCCCGAGCGTGCCGCCGATCACGATGCCGATGGCGGTGACGGACACGGCGACCTCGAACGCCACCTGGCCGCCGTACACGAGCTGGGAGAATATGTCGACGCCCTGCACGTTCGTGCCGAGCCAGTGCCCCGGGGAGAATGGCGCCTCGTTGTTGTAGATGATGTTCCCGTTCGTCGACGAGGGCAGCGTCGTGACCAGCGGCAACAGGAAGCACATGGCGAGTATGAGGATAATGATCCCGGCGGGCACCCAGAGCCGGAGCGCGCGGCCGAGCCGCTGCGCCCGCAGCTGGCGGGCATTGACCAGCGAAGGCAGCGGCGGCGGGGCCGCGGTCGCGAGCTGTACCTCAGGAAGTGGAGCTGCCATACCGGATCCTTGGGTCGAGTACCGCGTACGCCAGGTCGGCGAGGAGGTTGCCGAGCACGGTCACGAGCGCGAAGACCAGCACGATCCCCTCGACGAGGGGCTCGTCGTGGTTGCTGATGCCGGTCAGCAGGTCGTTGCCGATCCCCTGCACCTGGAAGATGGTCTCGATGATGGCCGCCGCGCCGACCAGTCCGCCCAGGTTCAGCCCGATGACGGTGATGAGGTTGAACATCGAGTTCCGCAGCGCGTGCCTGATGAGGACCCGCCACGGCGCGACCCCCTTGGCCTTGGCGGTGACGATGTAGTCCTCGCGCTGCATCTGCTCGACGAGGTCGGCCCGCAGCAGCCGGGTGTAGATCGCGAACAGCCCGAACCCGATCGAAGCGGCGGGCAGCGTCAGGTTCCTGAAGAACGAGGCGGGGCTGTTCACGGGGCCGGACAGGACCGGGAACCACTGCAGCTTGACCGCGAAGATGATGATGAGCAGGAACGCGAACGCGTAGGGCGCGGTGGACAGCCCGAGCATGCTGACCGCGAGGCTGATCCGGTCCGCGATGCCGTTCGGGCGGCGCGCCGCGAGCGTCGCCACGATGATCGCGAGCACCACCGAGACCACCAGCGCGTAAAGCAGCAGTCCCAGGGTGGTTGGCACGTGGATGGCCAGCTCGTGGTTGACGCTCGCGCCCTCGATGGATGTGCCGAGGTTTCCGTGCAGCACGTTGACGAGCCAGTGCCAGTACCGCTCGAGGAACGGCTGGTTCAGCCCGAGCGACTGGTTGAGTGCGCGCACCGCTGAGGGGGTGGCATTCAGCCCGAGTATCGCCTGAGCGGTGGTGTTGGGCAGCGTGCTCATGACCGCGAAGGTCAGGAACGTGACGCCGATGAGCACCGGGATGGCGGCGAGCAGCCGCCGCCCGATAGTCCGCAGGGCTGGTGAGCCGGTGATCCGGCGCGCGCCGTCGCGCGCGCCGGATCCGCCAGTCTGGAGCTGGATTTGCTGAACCAGCGCCATAGTTTTTATGTCCTCCAGTTATCCGGGTTCACCCGTCAGGAACTTGACGGGTTGTAGTACACGTCCTCCCACGGGATTGTCGGCACGACCGCGACCGAGGCCAGCGGTGTGCTCAGACCCTCTCCGCCGATGCCGTGCACCGAGATGTTGGCCGGGGAGAACGCGAAGTAGAACGGTCCGTAGTAGTTCTTGGCGATGTACTCGGCCGCCTGGTCGTAGTAGTTGCACCGGACGGACAAGCTCGTGGAGCCCTGCGCCTCGAGGAGCAGCTTGTCCAGCGTCGGGTCGTGCACCCCGCTGAACGGCGAGGTCGACTCGAAGCGGAAGCCCACGCCGACGCCGCCTGCCGGGTCGTAAGCACCCGCGGTCTGGACCATCGCCTCCCAGCTCTTGCCGCCGTTCGCCTCGAAGGCCGCGATGAGCCCGCCTAGCGGCCAGGACGACTGCTTGACCTTGAGCCCAAGCGCCTCCCATTCTGTGGCCAGGGCACTCTCGGATTCCTGCGCGGTCGACAGGGCGATCGTGCCGAGCTGGATCGTCACCTTGTTCAGGCCGGTCTGCGCGATCAGCGTCTTGGCCAGCGTCGGGTCGTATCCCTGGTAACCGGGCACGTTCTGCTCGTAGCAGATGCCGCCGGGACCGGTAAAGCCCTCGACCACCGGGTACCGGCCGCCGAACAGGTGCTGCAGGATGGGCTGGAAGTTGGTGGCCGCGTAGATGGCCTCGCGCGCCTTGGGGTTGTTGAACGGCGGTACCGCCGTATTCAGCTGCAGGTCGTAGGGCGACGTGCCGAGGTTGTTCTCCACCTGGAAGTGCGACGCGGACTCGGTGATCAGCTGCGTGGTGGACATGTCCTCGTAGACCTGGCCCTGGCCCGCCAGCATCGCCTCATACGCCGCCTCGTCGCTGCCGACCGTCTTGAACGTGATCTGGTCAAGGTACGGGTGGCCCGCCTGCCAGTAGGTCGGGTTCTTCTTGACGATGAGCTCGTCGTTGGGGACGTTGGTCACGACCTCGAACGGGCCGGCGCCGACCGGCTTCTGGCCGAACGCGGCGCCTTCCTTCTGCAAGGCCGTGGGCGAGGCGATCCAGTTGGGAATCGAGTCGAACAGCTGGTCAATGAAGGCGCCGTTCGGCACGCTCTGGTGGACGACGATCGTGTACGGCCCGGTGACCGTGATAGCCCCCGCGGCGGGCGGCTCGGCCGTGCCGGGCGGGCTGCCCTTCGGCGCCGGCAGCTCAGGGATGAGCCACGGCGGGTTGAGGCCGTTCTTGATGCCCACCGTGCCGAGGTCCCGCTCCCAGTTGTAGTACACCGCCTGCGCGTTGAACGGAGTGCCGTCGGTGAACGTCACGCCCTGGCGGAGCGTGATCGTGACGGTCTTGGCGTCGGGGCTGAACGAGTAGCCCGTCGCAAGGTCGGGGATGATCTTGTTACCCGTGCCGAGCTCGAAGAGCTGCCCGTAGATCGCGGTGTTGAAGTCCTGGAGGGCGGCGCCCTCCTTGTCCTGGGCCGGGTCGAGGTTGGACCATGCACCGGAGTATCCGGAGCTTTCGAGGACCGTAATCGAGCCGCCGGCCTTGACCGATGGCTGAGCTAGTGCGGATCCGGTCGGGCTGGAACTGCCCGACGAGGATGAACTGCTGCTGCACGCGGCAGCAGTCGCGACAACAAGTACGGCCGCACCAGCGACGCAGGCGGTCCGCACTGACATTAGCCGGAATCTCACGGCATTCACCTACTCGTGATTTTTCGTACGCTGGCATGTGACAAATGCTGAGTCGAGCGTCTAAAGATTTGTCTTGGATACTCTCACTCGCCCGGTGTGCCTGCAAGGAGCAATATTCCAGGTCTGCCGGTTCGCGCGGGTGGTTGTACCCGCCCACGTCCGGCCGCGCGCCGCTGTTGTGGGTTACCACAAAGCTGGCTAACACGGCGCTTACGTGATTGGCGACAGCGTAGTGAGCAGCGCCGTAGATTGACTTGATCATGGATATCTATCAACGTGCTGAGATGTCGGGGGGCCTCGCTTCGGTTTGCGTGTACAGACGCTAACCCCACGGAGGCTCCCGTGACCAGCACCAGTTCTCCAGCCCCGGCCCCGGCCCGCCCGGGCCGGCTGGCGCGCTCCCTCGTCGCCCATCAGTCGTTCGGGCCGCTGCCGGGCTTGCTGCTCGTCCTGACCGTGGTCACCGGCGTCGTGGACGCGATCTCGATCCTGGCGCTCGGCCGGGTCTTCGTCGCCAACATGACGGGAAACGTGGTGTTCGCCGGCTTCGCGATCGTCGGCGCCCCCGGCTTCTCGCTCAGCGCGTCGCTGTTCGCCCTGGCCGGCTTCCTGGCCGGCGCGGCCACCGGTGGCGCCATCATCACCAGGGTGGGCCACGACCGGGCCGTCCTGTTGCGGGCCGGCACCCTGGCCGAGGTCGTCCTGGCCGCGGTGGCGCTCGTCCTCGCGGCACTGTCCGGCGCACCCGGGGTGACCCACGGCACCACGCACCTCGCCGGCGGGGCGTTCGGCGCGCCCGTCACCGACGCCCTGGCCGCCGTCCTCGCCGTGGCGATGGGCATCCAGAACGCGGTGGCCCGCAAGCTGGCGGTCCCCGACCTGACCACCACGGTCCTCACGATGACCCTCACCGGCCTCGGCGCCGACCTCCGCGCCGTCTTCCGCGGCGCCCCCGGCGCGCCCAGGAAAGCGGCCCGCTCCGACCTGGACCGCCGCCTGCTGGCGATCGCCGCCATGCTGGCCGGCGCCCTGGCCAGCGCCGCCCTCACCCTCTACCTCAGCCCCGTCTCCTCCCTCGCCCTGGCGGTCGCCCTCCTGGCGGTGGCCACCACCGGCGCGATCGCCGCGGCCAGCCGCCCCGCCCCCTGGCGCACCCCGCCACCCCCAGCCAGGTAACCCGCACCCGCACCGGCGGCCGCTTCTCGGCCGCCGCCCGCCTCGCCC
>Ga0335073_10011248_pt1 | contig 12563 bp, 10 predicted proteins | sample Lox_Sample_22_FD_207093 | JGI IMG/M metagenome (GOLD analysis project Ga0335073, IMG submission 207093) | Soil microbial communities from Loxahatchee National Wildlife Refuge, Florida, United States - Lox_Sample_2.2 | ecosystem: Environmental > Terrestrial > Soil > Wetlands | place: USA...
CGGCCATCGGCGACGGCGACGGTGCGGGAGAACCCGAAGGGTCCGGCCAATGCGGCGACTGGCTGCGTGGGCAGCGGCTGCGATGAGGAACCGCAACACATCACGGTGGTGAACCCGCCGCCGCAGCCGGCGCCGGTTCCGGTGTGGCCCTGGCACGCGCGGATTTCGTGGGCGGCCGACCTGGTGCTGGTTTTGCTGGCGTACGCGGCGCTGCTGATGGGGCTGTCGCTGCTGCGGAAGATCGAACAGCAGTCGAAGTATTGCGAAGAGGCGGCGGCGGCGGCGGCGGAGAGCGCGCAGGCGGTGATGCTGCAGGTGAAGTCGATGGTCGAGGCGGAGCGGCCATGGATCCTGGTGGACGTGGAGCCGGACCGCGCGACGGAGAACGGGTTCCTGGTGACGGCGACGAACCGGGGCCGGTCGCCGGCGAGGATCGAGGCGGCAGACGATGCGGTTGCGTTTGCGGCGAATGAGGCCGGGCTGAAGGAGCATCCGGAGTTTGGCGAGAGCAAGCCGTTTGTGCCGCTGATTCTGCTGCCGGGCGAGCGGACGGTGATCAAGGAGTTCAGCCGCGGCGACGTGAACGAGCTGTGCGGGAGTGAAGAGCGGCTGAAGAAGGTGGAAGACTGGGAAGAGCGGATCTACCTTTACGGCCGGATCGAGTACCGGGACCTGATCAGCCCGCGGGACGAGCAGACGCACGAGAGCACGTGGTGCTGCTGGTATATTCACGGGCGGCAGAAGAGCGGACTGGTGACGGCGGGGCCGCGCGCCTACCATGCGCATTCGTAGGGAGGCGCAGGGGGCCGGGATCAGGCGTTGACGGTGGCGCGGAGGTCTTCCTCGAAGAGGCCATCGGGCTCGGCCAGCCGGAGCAGGCGGTGCAGATAGGCGCGCGAGATGGAGAGGCTGCGCGCGGCCAGAGTTTTGTTGCCGTTGTTTTCGCGGACGGCGTTGACGGCGAGCTTGACCTTGTAATCGCGGAGCTGGCGCTCGAAGGAGCCGGCGGGGTTGTAGTCGCTGATGTCGACGACGTCGTCGAAGGGGGCGGTCTCTTCTTCCTGAGAGTTGATGGTGAGGTCCTGGGCGCGGACGGTGCGGCCGGGAGCGAGGATGATGGCGCGCTGCATGACGTTCTCGAGCTCGCGGACGTTGCCGGGCCAGGCGTAGCTGCGGAGCATCTCCTGGGCGTCGGGCTCGATGCCGTCCATGGGCTTCTCGAAGGACTCGGAGTAGCGTTCGAGGAAGTGCCAGGCGATGGGGAGAATGTCGTCGGGGCGCTCCTGGAGGGTCGGAGCCTCGATGCGCATGACGTTGATGCGGTAGTAGAGGTCCTGGCGGAACTTGCCTTCGGCGACGAGCTTGCCGAGGTCGCGGTGGGTGGCGAAGATGAGGCGGGCGCGCAGCGGGATGACGCGGTTGCTGCCGAGGCGGCTGAATTCGCGCTGCTGGAGGACGCGGAGGAGCTTGACCTGGGTGAAGAGGCTGAGGTCGCCGATCTCGTCGAGGAAGAGGGTGCCGTCGCCGGCCTGCTCGAAGTAACCTTCGCGGGCGCCGACGGTGCCGGTGAAGGCGCCTTTTTCGTGGCCGAAGAGCTCGGCCTCGATGAGGGTCTCGGGGATGGCGCCGCAGGAGACAGCGACGAAGGGGCGATCGGAGCGGGAGCCGACGTTGTGAATGGCGCGGGCGATGAGCTCCTTGCCGGTGCCGCTCTCGCCGGTGACGAGGACGGTGGCGTTGACGCTGGTGACGTTGCGCACGAGCTGGTAGATGCGCTGCATGTGGGCGCTGGAGCCGATGAGCTGGTCGCAGCGTAGCGCTTCCTCGGCGTGCGGCTTGGCGCCGTGCAGCTGATGGCGCAGCGAGGAGGTCTCGTAGGCGCGGTTGAGCAGGGTCTTGAGGTCGCGGACGGAGGGCGGGCGGCGGCAGTAGCCGAAGGCGCCGGCGCGCACGAGCTCAAAGGCGGTGGAGCGCAGGCTGTCATCGGCGAGAACGACGGCCGGGATGCTGGAGTCGATCAACTGCTGCGAGAGCTCGAGCCGATCGCGCAGGGAATCGCGGGAGGCATTCAGGTCGATGATCATCACATCGCACTCGGCGTTGTCGACGAGGCGAAGGATGCCGCTGCGGGTGGTTTCGGGTGTGAGTTCAAACTCTTTACCGAGAGCCGAGGCAAGAAGCGGACAAAAGGAGCGATCTTCTGAAAAGAAACCGACTTTGATCATGGTGGCCGAACTTTCCTTTGCTGAAAGCCGATGCCGTTCCCGGGGGATGAGTGGCGGTGCATCCTCATCATCCTTAACAGGTTCCCGAAGTGCCAATGGCGGTTTCGTGCTAGGGTTGTACCTCGATGGTAACGCAGAGGTGACACTCCAGGCGTATGAAGGGCGCACGAGGGCCTATTTTGCCTGAAAGTGTGACAGATTTGAGCTGGAGAGGAGCCGTGCGAGGCACGGCGGGGATTCTGGTCACGAATTGCATGTCACTTTTGTGCTAGCGGGGTGCACCACGAGTAACGGGCCACACGTTACCCCCGCGCACAGGCGACTGGGGAAGCACGAAGCCGCGACGGGGAAGGCGGCGGATTCCGGGCCATTTAGAGGGCGCAAAGGCGGGTAAAACCTGCAGTTACCAGGAGTGCGTGAGGCGGACAGGCGATGCCGCCGGAGGCGCGACGGAGTGTAAACGACGCGATGCACGGCGGTGGGGAGAAGAGTAAACGGCTGTGTACACTTCCGGGCGGTTCGAGATCCAAGCGATTGATTTCAATTAAGTTAGCGAATTGTTTTCTTTGGCCGTGAAATTGCAGAGCCATTGGCATTCCCCGTGTGCCGAGGGAACTGGAGCATGAAGATGCATTCCATTGCCTGGTGGCCGACCGTTGCTGTGCTCGCCGTGGCTACATTCACGGACCTGCGCAGCCGGCGTATTCCGAACTGGCTCGTCTTTCCGTTTCTGGTAGCGGGGCTGACGGTGTCGGTGTGGATGCACGGGTGGCGCGGGCTGGGGATGAGCCTTGAAGGCATGGGGCTGGGTCTGCTGATCTTCGGAACGCTGTTTTTGATGGGCGGCATGGGAGCGGGCGATGTGAAGCTGTTCGCCGCGATCGGGGCGTGGATTGGCCCCGGCCAGCTGATGCTGGCACTGGTGGTGACGGGCCTGGCCGGCGGGGTGATGGCGCTGGGCTGGGCGGTGTGGGGTGGATTCGTCAAGGAATTGTTGAAAGACACCGGCGATCTGATGTTCGGACGCGCGGGACGCAGCGAGGGCGAGACAGAGAAGGAAGACAAGGCGCCCGTGAAGCGGCTGCGGAGGAAGATACCGTATGCACCGGCAATCGCGATAGGGACGTTGATTTCATTCTTTGCCCGCTGAGGCCGGAGAACAGATAATGGAAGGATTCCATCCGAGTTTCGGATCGTTGACGGAGCCAAACGGCCACGCGGCCGGCAATGGCCGGTCACGGCATACGGGCTCTGTCACTCCGATCCAAGGTTCGTATCCGGACGCGATCGGAGGAGAGGTGCTGTCCATTGCGCTGATCGGCCCTGACATGCAGCGGCGCGCGGCCGTGTACTCGTCCCTGTCGGTGAACCAGTCGAGCGGCATACGGGAGTTCACGTCGTATCCTCCCCGCCACGACGATATCGCGAAGATGCTGGAGCAGCACTACGACGCGGTGGTGGTGGACCTGGACAGCGATCCGGAGTACGCGCTGGAGCTGGTGGAGAACCTGTGCGGGCAAGGCGTGGCGACGGTGATGGTGTATTCGGCGCAGGCCAGCCCGGAGATGCTGGTGCGCTGCATGCGCGCGGGGGCGCGGGAGTTCCTGACCATGCCGCTGGAGCAGGGGGCGGTGGCCGAGGCGCTGGTGCGGGCGTCGGCGCGCCGGACCACGGTGCGGTCGAGCAAGAAGACCAGCGGCAAGCTGATGGTGTTCATGGGCGCCAAGGGCGGAGCGGGCGTGACCACGCTGGCGTGCAACTTTGCGGTATCGCTGGCGCAGACCACGGCCAGCGACGGCCAGAACACGCTGTTGATCGACCTCGATCTTCCGCTGGGGGACGCGGCGCTGAATCTGGGCATCGTGGCCGAGTATTCGACCGTGAATGCGCTGGAGGCTGTGGAACGGCTGGACGCGTCGTTTCTCTCGTCGCTGCTGGTGAAGCACAGCTCGGGCGTATCGGTGCTGGCGGCGCCGGGACGCTTCCCGCAGTTCCAGCCCAGCTACGAGTCGATCAACAAGCTGGTGACGGTGGCGCGGGAGAGCTTCGACAACATCGTGGTGGACGTGGGCTCGCGGCTGGACCTGACCGAGACGGCGCTGTACCGGGAGGCGTCGACGATCTACCTGGTGACGCAGGCGGGGATCCCGGAGCTGCGCAATTCGAACCGGCTGATCTCGCAGTTCTTCTCGGCGGGGGGTCCGAAGCTGGAGGTGGTGCTGAACCGGTACGACACGCGCATGATGGGGGTGACCGAGGAACACATCACCAAGGCGCTGACGCGGCCGGCGCAGTGGAGGATTCCGAACGACTACGCGTCGGTGCGGAAGATGCAGATCAACGCCACGCCGCTGGCGCTGTCGGACTCTCCGGTGGCGCGGCTGGTGCGGCAGATGGCGAGGGCGGCGGCGGGACAGGATGCCGAGCCGGAAAAGAAGAAGGGCTTCAGTCTGTTTGGCTGAGCAGCGATGGACTCCGATAGGCGAGGGATGTGAACTGTGGAAGTAATGAATCTGGATCAGTACAAAGCGGAGATACACCGGACGCTGCTCTCGAAGCTGGACCTGGAGAAGCTGTCGCGGGTGAACTCGGGGCAGGCGCGCCAGGCGGTATCGGGGATCGTGAAGGAGATACTGGCCGACCAGCGGGTGCCCCTGAACTTCGACGAGCAGGAGAAGATCCACGCCGATCTATTGGACGAGGTGTTTGGTCTGGGTCCGCTGGAGCCGCTGCTGCGCGATCCCAAGGTCTCCGACATCCTGGTGAACGACAAGGACCACGTGTTCGTGGAAAAGGGGGGGCTGCTGCAGCGGGTGAGCACGTCGTTCCGGGACGACCGGCACCTCTTGCAGATCATCGACCGGATCGTATCGCGGGTAGGGCGGCGGGTGGACGAGTCGTCGCCGATGGTGGACGCCCGGCTTCCGGACGGCTCGCGCGTGAACGCGATCATTCCGCCGCTGGCGCTGGACGGGCCGTCGCTGTCGATCCGGCGTTTTGGGACGGGCCCGCTGGCGGCGAGCGCGCTGGTGAAGCTGAACAGCATCTCGGCGGAGATGATGGAGCTGCTGGCGGCGGCGGTGAAGGCGCGCATCTGCGTGCTGATCTCGGGCGGCACGGGCGCCGGCAAGACGACGTTCCTGAACATCCTGTCGCAGTTCATTCCCAACAATGAGCGGGTGGTGACGATCGAGGACGCGGCGGAGCTGCGGCTGGCGCAGGAGAACATCGTGCGGCTGGAGACGCGGCCGCCGAACATCGAGGGGCAGGGGGCGATCCGGCAGCGGCAGCTGCTGATCAACAGCCTGCGCATGCGGCCGGACCGGATCATCATCGGCGAGGTGCGCGGCGAGGAAGCGTTCGACATGCTGCAGGCGATGAACACGGGCCACGAGGGGTCGATGGCGACGATTCACGCCAACACGCCGCGGGACGCGCTGTCGCGGCTGGAGTCGATGGTGGCGATGTGCAACATGAACCTGCCGGAGAAGTCGGTGCGGCAGCAGATCGCGTCGGCGGTGACGATCGTGGTGCAGGCGAGCCGGCAGAGCGACGGAACGCGCAAGGTGACGAGCATCGCGGAGATCACGGGGATGGAAGAGAACGTGATTTCGATGCAGGAGATCTTCACGTTCACGAAGAAGGGGATCGGGCCGGACGGGAAGGTGATCGGGGTGTTCCAGCCGACGCGGATCCGGCCGCGGTTCCTGGAGCGGCTGCGGGTGGCGGGCATCGTCCTGCCGCCGAGCATGTTCGAGCGGGAAACGCAGGTGAATTGAGAGGAAAGGAGGGCCGAAGGGGATGATGCTGATTGTCGCACTAACATTCATTGGCGTGTTCGCGCTGGTGGCGCTGCCGCTGCTGAGCCGGGCGGCGGACACGTCGAAGCACGAGAAGCAGGTCAGGACCACGCTGGAGTCGGCCCTGTCGACGGAGAGCACGGAGGTGCGGGAGCAGATCATCAACCTGCGCAAGAGCGAGCTGCTGAGCAGCATTCCCTGGCTGAACCGCAGGCTGGTGAAGATGGAGGTGGGCCCCGCGGTGCAGAGGTTCATTGAGCAGGCGGGCCTGAAGTGGACGGCCGGGACGCTGCTGGCGGGGAGCTTCCTGCTGTTCACGGTCGCGACCTACGCGGTGTATATGCGCTTCAGAGCGATCCTGCCGGGACTGGGCGTGGGTCTGCTGCTGGGGCTGCTGCCGATCTTCTTTGTGTACCGCAAGCGGGCGCGACGGTTTGGAAAGTTCGAAGAGGGGCTGCCCGGGTCGCTGGACATGATGGTGTCGGCGCTGCGCGCGGGGCACAGCCTGGTGGCGGCGATGGGAGTGGTGGCGCGCGAGGCCGCGGACCCGATCGGGCCGGAGTTCCGGGTGTGCTTTGAGGAGCAGAACTTCGGCCTGGAGATGAAGGACGCCCTGGACAACCTGATCAAGCGGGTTCCGCTGCAGGACCTGCGCATCACGATCACGGCCATCATGATCCAGAAAGAGAGCGGAGGCAACCTGGCGGAGGTTCTGGACAAGACGGCGTACGCGATCCGGGAGCGGTTCCGGCTGCGCCGCGAGGTGAAGACGAAGACGGCGCAGGGACGGATGACGGGTTGGGTGTTGACGCTGCTGCCGATGGTGCTGGGAGTGGCGCTGTTCTTTATGGACCCGAAGATGATGAGCGTGCTGTGGACGAATCCATTCGGGGTCAAGATGCTGTGGGGCGCGGGGATCATGATGGTGATCGGCGCCCTGCTTATCAATCACATTGTGAACCTGGACGTATAAGGAGGCTGAGATGGAGACCGCGATTGTAACCTTTTTGTCCGTGTTCACGATGGTGCTGTGCGGGTCGCTCTTGGTGTTCCAGCGGGGGTCGATGGCGAAGCGGGTGCAGGAAGTCATCAATCCGCGGCCGGCGCAGCGGTCGTTGAAAGAGGCGATGGAGACCTCGGGATTCAGCGTGGGCGGGATGATGCAGCGGCTGGAGCACGTGGTGCCGCGGAGCAAACAGGAGAGCTCGGTCACGGTCAAGCGGCTGGTGCAGGCCGGCTATCGCGACGAATCGGCGGTGAAGGTATTTTACGGATCGAAGGCGGTGACGGCGCTGCTGCTGTGCGCGGTGGTGCTGCTGACGGGTCTGGGCAAGATCAATGCGTTTTTCTATCTGATGGCGCTGGGTATCGGCTACCTGGGGCCGGACTTCTGGGTGGGTCAGATGATCAAGCGGAGGCTGACGCGTCTGCGCAAGGGGCTTCCGGACGTACTGGACCTGATGATCATCTGCATCGAGGCAGGATTGAGCCTGGACCAGGCGACGGCGCGGACGGCCGCAGAGCTGCATATCGCGCTGCCCGACCTGTGCGATGAGCTGGGCGTGGTGGTGCTGGAACAGCGGGCGGGGCGGCCGCGCGCGGAAGCGTGGAAGAACCTGGCGGAACGGACGGGCGAGGAGACCATCGGAGCGATGGTGGCGATGCTGGTGCAGGCGGAACAGTTCGGAACCAGCATAGCGCGGTCGATGCGCGTGCACTCGGATACGCTGCGGACCAAGCGCATTCAGGAGATCGAGGAGAAGGCGGCGAAGCTTTCGATCAAGCTGCTGTTCCCTCTTGTGCTTTTCATATTCCCGGCCATGTTCGTGGTGGTGCTGGGACCGGCGATGATCACGATGAGCGAATCATTCAAGACGATGTTTAGCCATTGAGGAAAGGAGGATGCGACATGGATAGCACGATGATTGTTCAGATCGTCTCGGGCGTGTTGTTCGTGGCCGTGCTGGCGGTACTGATCCAGCGCCGCCGCAAGCATGCTCGCTAGTCAAGGGCACGTATAGATTCCGGCGGCGCTGCGGGCAAGGCAGCAGGCCGCCGGCGGGCTCCGACAGTGGAGCGCAGCATGAAGGTTGAACCGAAAGGAAGGAATCATGAGCACAACGGTAATTCAGATTGTGGCGGGCGTGCTTTTTGTCATTGTTCTGGCAGTTCTGATCCAGCGGCGCCGCACGCGTGCGAAGTAAGTCTGCAGGACTGAGGGACGGGAAAGCTCACGAGCCCCGAGGGCCCACGCAAGCCTTCGGGGCTGGAGGATCTATGGAGTTGCGGAAACACTGTGCGTATAACCAGACTCGGGAGTGTTTTCTTGGCCTGGAAGTGGCGGCCGCCGATCTGCCATACGCCAACCTGAAAGGGTTGATGGCGACGCTGTCGCTGAAGTCGGGAGAAGGGCTGTGGATGTCACCATTCCGCGGCATCCCGACGACGGGACTTTGCGCGCCGATCGACCTGATCTACCTCGACGAGGACAATCGCGTGGTGGATACGGTGGAGTCGTTTCCCACCTTTCAGGCCAGTTCCGCAGCGCCGCGGGCGTCGAGTGTTCTAGCGCTCCCTTCGCATTCGATCTATTCGTCGCAGACGCAGCCCGGGGACCAGATGGTGCTGTGCATCGCCGAAGAGATGACGGTGCACCTGGAGCGGCTATCGAAGTTGAATAAGAAGGGCGGAGCGGAGGCGAGGACCACGGCGCGGGAGGCGCCGGTGCGGAGCGGGAAGCCGGCGGCGCCGCAAAACGGGAGCCGTTCGCAAGAGGGCAGCCGCGCGATGGAGCCGGTCCTCGTGCTGCCGGCGGGGCGCGGTTCGACGCCGGCCGAGCCGGGCGGGGAAGACAAGACGGAGACCAACGGGGACGGGCCCCGGAAAGAGGAAGGAAAGGCGGCGAAGCCGTGGCGGGGCAGGTGGTGGATGCCGGATCCGCGCCGGTCGCCGCGGTTCCCGGCTCCGGAGCTATCGGCTTATTACTGGGACGGCGCGCGGCCGGAGCCGCGCGCGGTACGCGACATCAGCGCGAGCGGGATGTACCTGGTCACCGAGGAGCGCTGGTATCCGGGGACGATGGTGATGATCACGCTGAACCGGACCGATGTTGAGGAAGGCGCTCCGGACCGTTCGATCATGGTGCAGTCGCAGGCGGTGCGGTGGGACGACGACGGGGTGGGACTGCAGTTTGTCCTGATCGATCCCGCGGAGGCGCGCAAACACGGCATACCGCACATGAAGGGGGCCGGTAAAGAGGATTTGGAACGATTCCTGGAGCGCTTGCGCAAGGCAGGAAAACAGGGGCGCTCCGGAGGAGGAGCGCCGAAGGAGAGCAGGCCATGAAGTTGCCGAGTGTATTTGGAGGGGGCCGGAGCAGGACCACCGGGGCGCGATGGCGGGCCCGGATCGGGGCCGACGAAGAGGGCCAGGCGCTGGCCGAGCTCGCCGCCGCGGTTGCGGTATTCATGCTTATTTTTACGGGCATCGTGACCTTCGCGATTGCTTACAGCAACAAGATCACGCTTACGCAGGCAGTGGGCGCCGGCGGGGAGTATCTGCAGGATCTGCGGACGAGCACCACCGATCCCTGCGCGGACACGCTGAGCGCGATCGAGCAGGCGGCGCCGACCCTCACCGGGTCGAAGATCAGCCTGACCCTGACAATGGATGGAGTAAGCGTATCGGGCTCTTCGTGTCCTGGGGACGAGTCGGACCTGGTGCAGGGCGAACCTATCACAGTAGAAGCGACGTATCCGTGCAATCTCATGATCGTCGATGCGTTTAAAGGATCCAGTTTCAGCTCCGCCTGCCAGTTGTCCGCACAGGTGACGGAGTACGAGTATTGAGTGCGGAATAGTGAGGAGAGAACATGAGAGAGGGACTCATCTCGATTATCAGAAATGCGTTGAAGGACAGCGGCGGCCAAGCCGCGGTCTGGTTGGTAGGCGCGGTCTTCGCGGCTGTTGGCCTTGGCGGTTTAACCACCGATCTGGGAAAAGCCTATGTAGTCCGCACGCAGCTTCAGAACAACGTGAACGCCGCTGCGCTGGCCGCAGCGGGAGAGGTATACAACTCGTCGAGCACGGATAACGCCTCAACCATCGCCAGCCAATACTCCGGCAACGCGAGCGGCGATCAAAACTACAACTCGTATGTCGGCAAGGTCACTACTACGGTGACGGCAGTATGTCTCAATATGTTGATGCCTTCGGGAAGCTCTTGCGGGGCCAGTTCGCCCGCAAACGCCGTGAAAGTGAAACAAACAGCGAGCGTGCCCACCATTTTCATGAAGTTGTTCGGGATCTCCGCGCTGCCGGTTGCGGCGCAGGCCACTGCTTCGATGCAGGGTATGGCGGAGCCCTGGAATGTCGTAGTCGTCGTGGACTCGACCGGATCGATGGCCACGACCGATTCCAACTGCGGGGGGAAGACCGAGTTCCAGTGCGCATTGAGCGGGGTGCAAAGCCTGCTTGAGGCAACGAATCCCTGCCCGGCCGGAGTATCGAGCTGCAGCGGCAGCAATGCGAGAATCAGGTTCAGCCTGTTCACTTTTCCCAACATACTCACAGCGGTGAACGGAGCGAATCCAACAGTAAGCGGAACGAGCTTCAATTCGCTGAGCAACGACATCAACTGCGGCGGAGTTCCGGGAACTTACAGCAACTACAAGCGGCAGCCGCTGGCGGCTCCCTACACGCTTCCCAAGCCCGGGGCGACATTGCCTGTGGATTCATCCGGGCGCACCTACATGACCTATACGCAAACGAGCACTGGGAGCACTTGGACGGCGACTTACCAGATCACGCCGTTCCTGAGCGACTATTACAACTCCGCGAATTCAAGCGACGGCTATCTGAATCCCAACTCCGACCTGGTGAAAGCGGTGGGATACGGATCGACCAAGGGCTGCCTGACGTACACCTTCGGCATCGACGGCTCGAGCGGGCAAGGGAGCAACTTTGGCAACACCTACTTTGCGAGCGTGCTTTATGCGGCGCAATCGGCTCTGACCGCCGAGCAGCAGGCAAATCCAGGATCGCAGAACGCGATCATCTTCCTCAGCGACGGCCAGGCGAACAACAGCTACTACTCGGATAACAAAAGCGCCTATGGGACGGTCACTTCGTCGAACCAATACAACGAAGCGTACGAGTTTCCATCGGGTCCAAGTCCCAGCGAGGTGGGGCCGACGTCGACCTCTTACCCCGTGCCCGCCTATCTGACGCCCGCGACCACGAGTTCATCGGTTGGCTACTACCAGCTTGGCGCCAACGGCAAGGGGGTTTATCCGGACTGGTACGACCAGTGCCAGCAGGCGGTCGAAGCAGCGCGGTACGCGGTGAATCAAGGGACCCGCGTGTACGCGGTGGCCTACGGATCGGAGTCGTCGGGCTGCTCGGATGGATGGAACATAGGCGCTACGGACCAAACGATGGCGCCGAAGGACTCGTACAGCCAGGGCTTCAATCAGCCCTACTCGTCGGTCTCGCAGATTCTGCCTTGCACCACGATGGAGGACATTGCCTCGGAGTGGTCATATTTCTACTCTGACAACCAGCAGACCGGCAACGTAAACCTGGGCTGCACGGATGAAAACCACACAACTGTGTCGCTGCAGGATATATTCCAGGCAATCAGCGCAACCTTCACCACTCCGCGGCTGTTGCCCAACAACGCTACATAGGAAATAGATAGAACCTTATAGCTCCACCCGCATCCCGGCAGGATCCTCCCTCTTCAGCCTGCCGGGGTGAGGAATTTACTGAAAGTCTTCGGGAATGATCAGCAGGACCTCAACTCTGACGACCTGGCCATTCTCCGAGGCCGGCCTGAACTGCCACTGAGCGAGGGAGTTGAGGACGAACTGGGCCTGGGGGAAGTTGGGGGGGAACGCGACGCTGAGGGATTCGAAGCGGCCGGCGCGATTGACGAAGCCATGGATGAGCAGGGCGTCAGCATCGATGGAACCGGGCGCGAGATTGGGGCGCACGATGTTGTAGGGCCAGGGGGCCTGAAGGCGGTTGATTTCGCCGGCGGCCGCGGCGCTGGCATCGGGCGGAAGCGAGTATTGCAGGATCCAACTGCGGGCAAGGCCGACGTGGAGATAGACGGTATAGGCGACGCGACCACCCCAGGCATTGACGATCTCAGGGAACTCATCGACGAGGGAGTCGCCGATGATGACCGAGCCGAACTGGCCATCTCTTGGGAGCGTGATGTGGTCGACGGTGGGCAGTTCGCCTGTGCCGGCGCCGTTGGCCGAGCCCACCGCCATGCCGGACGAAGCACCGTTCGGCGTACCCGCGGCCCCGGAAGCGGACTGAACGCCGGACGGAGTTCCGGGCGCGAGGCCGGGGCCGACGCCGCCGGCGGTGCTGGAAGGATTGCCGCGTCCCGAGCGCGACAGATCCTGAGTTTGACCAGGCACCGCCGGCCCGGGGACAGCTTTGAGGTCCGTTTCATTCACGGGCGGCAGGGTGACGACTCCGTTGGGCATGGTGAGGTCGGAGAGCGAGATCACGGTGGCGGGCGAGGG
>Ga0335073_10011249_pt1 | contig 12563 bp, 10 predicted proteins | sample Lox_Sample_22_FD_207093 | JGI IMG/M metagenome (GOLD analysis project Ga0335073, IMG submission 207093) | Soil microbial communities from Loxahatchee National Wildlife Refuge, Florida, United States - Lox_Sample_2.2 | ecosystem: Environmental > Terrestrial > Soil > Wetlands | place: USA...
GCGACGAAACAGGCGATCTTTTCCGTCATGCCGCCGGGGCTCATATAGGCGTCGAAGGCGTGGCGAGGCTCGCGGATGGCGATCCCCGTCTCCTCGAGCGCCTCGCGCACCGCGCAGACGTCGGGCGGGTCGCCGTCCAGCATGCCGGCGCAAGCCTCGACCGTCGCCAGCGCCCCGTCGGAGAGATAGGCGCCGGCGCGGAACTGCTTGACCAGCGTCACGACGTTGCGCGCCGGATCATAAAGCAGCACCGCCGCGGCTTTGCCATGACGATAGACCTCGTGCGCCAGCGTGCGCGTCGAGCTGTCGTCCTCGACGACCTCGATCTCGGTCCTGGTGAGGTCGAACCGGCCCCGGTTGAGGAGGGTCTCGCCGACTATGCGCGCGGCTCTGGCCATTGCAATATCCTCAAGACGCCTGTGATTATGGCCGCCGGACCCGCGAGGCGGGTCGCGCGCTTATGAGGCGGGTCGGCCTGGCCGCCTTGGCGGCCTGTGCAACGGCTTGCCTGTTATCGGGCAATAATGTCCCTGTTATTGCGCAAAAATCCCCTGTTATGGCGAATATTCTCCCTGTTAAGAATCCGCAGTAAGTGTTTCACGTGAAACAACTTTCGCGTCGGCGTTTCCGGGGCGATGGATGCAGACTGCAAATCCCTAAATTGGGCGCGGCCGGCCGTTGGGTCCGTCGAACTCAATGAAATCCGCCCTAATAGCGAAATTGTTCGCGCAGGATCCGCTCGTCGAGCGAATGGCCGGGATCGTGCAAAAGGATGAGCGAAGTCGCCTTGTCCATCGCGACGTCGACTTCGACCACGCGCCGGATTTCGAAATGATCGGCGGCGGCCGCGACAGGGCGCTTGTCCGCTTCCATCACTTCGATCGTCACGCGCTGTGAATCTCTCAGGAGCGCGCCGCGCCAGCGGCGCGGGCGGAACGGCGAGAGCGGCGTAAGCGCCATGAGCGGTACGCCGAGCGGCAGGATCGGCCCGTTGGCGGAGAGGTTGTAGGCAGTCGAGCCGGCCGGCGTCGCAACCAGGATGCCGTCGGCGATCAATTCGTCGAGCTCCGTCTTGCCGTCGATTTCGATCCTGAGCTTGGCCGCCTGATAGGTCTGGCGCAGCAACGACACCTCGTTGATCGCCCGCGCCGTCGTCTCAGCTCCGTAGACGTTGCGGGTGCGCATGATCAGCGGATGAATGATCGCCGGAAGCGCCATCTTCAGGCGCTCGCGCAAGCCCGTCTCCCAATAATCGTTCATCAGGAAGCCGACCGACCCTCGGTTCATGCCGAAAATTGGCTTCGGCGCCTTCATCGTCATGTGCAGGGTCTGCAGCATCAGCCCGTCGCCGCCGAGCGCGACGATGACGTCGGCATCGTCGAGTCCGCTGTTCCCATAGAGCGCGGTCAGCCGTGCGAGGGCTTCGTTGGCTTCCTTGGCGCCGGACGACAGGAAGGCGATCGTTTGGGTTCGCGCCGCTGGCGTCACGACCGACATGAACACTTTCCCCGTCTCGCGCGCGACCCTCTCTTATCCGAGCGCGGCGCCGCTTGGAAGCCGCGGCTGCGGGAGCGGTCAGCGGCGGCCGGTCGCACGATCGCGTGCCGGGCAGGGGGAGGTCAAAGCCGAGGCTCAGGCCTCAGGCAGGATGCGGGCGGCCTTGCGCGCGGCGCCCTCGGGAGTCGGTAGTTTGATGAGGAAGCGCGCGCCGCAATAGAAGTCGTCCGCCTTGGCCGGCGTGAGGGCGATGGCGCCGCCGTTTCGGGTCACGAGGTCAGCCGCGATTGCGAGGCCAAGTCCGGCGCCAGCCTGGCTTGTCGAGGTGTGGAACGGCTCGAAGATCCGCTCGGCCTGATCGGCCGGAAAGCCGGGACCGGTGTCGCTGATCTCGATCAGCGCCAACCCATCGGTGCGAATCGCGGCGAAGCGGATGGCTTTCGGGCGGCCGTCCTCGGCGCCCTTGGCTATCAGCGCCTGGGCGGCGTTGCGGCTCAAGTTCTCAAGCACCCGCTGGATGTGGTCGGGGTCGGCGTAGAGGCAAAATCGGGGCGGGATATCGATGTTATAGTCGATCGCCTCCCCGCCTTCAGCCTGCGCCGCCTCGACCACCTGCCGCACGAGCTCCCGCAAATCGAAGCGCCGGCGTGTCGGCGGCAGTTCGCGGCCCGCGCCGTATGTCAGCGTCGACTGGCAGAACTGGATCGCGCGATCGAGAGTCGCGACCAGCCTCGGCGCGAGCCGCTGGGCAAGCGGATCTTGAATTGTCGCCAGACGGTCGGAAATGAGTTGCGCCGCGCTCAGCATGTTGCGGAGGTCGTGATTGATGCGGGCGACTGCCATGCCCAGCTCAGCCAGGCGTTTGCGCTGCGCGAGCTCGTGCGCGAGCGACTTCTGCATCACGGCTAGCGCCGTCTCGGCGCGGCCGATCTCGTTGCGGCGTCCGCTTGGCGCAATCACCCGCGACGCGTCTTGCGGACTCTCGCCGAAGGCGATGATGTTGGACGTGAGACGGCGCACCGGGCGCAGCACCATGCTCCACAGCGCCGCCCACAGCACGCAGGTGACGACGGCGGCGATGGTGAGCGAAATGTTGAGGAAGTTATGCGAGACGCGCCACAGCGCTTCGATGAGGGGCGTCTCGTCGAACGTGATCTCGATCGCCGCTTCGTCCGCGGGGTCGGACGATCCGACCTTCACGATTGTCCCTGGCGCCGTGAACAGCGCCCGGAACGTGGCTCCGACCCCGACGAAAAACGCGCCATCATCCACCGAGATGGCTTGCGCCGTGGCGGGCGCCGCGCCCGGAACAGCGAGTTCCCGCCGTCCCGCCGGGGTCACGATGGCGATCGACTTGACCTCGAGGCTGTTCAAAATTCTTCGCGACAAGTCCGCAGGAACGGGAACAGGGCCATTGGCGTCGAACGCCTTGATTGCGGTCTGGGCGGAGGCGACTTTATTGTGGAGCCAGGATTCGCGGTAGGCCGTGAGACGGGTGACATAGAACAGGGCCATCGCGATCAGCACGAAGCTGACCGTCACGGCCAGGACGCGCGCGGCGAGCCCGAAGCCGCGCCATGTAACCGTGACGCCGGTGATTTTGGCGCGCCGGGTGAGCGCTTCGGCAAGCGCGGGCGCTTGCGCGCTTTGGCTTCGGGCCGGGAGGTCCAGCATGGTCTGCTCAGTCGGCCTCAGGTCTTCAGTTCGTCCTCGATATAGGCATTGATTATAGCAGAAAAGTTGGCGTCGGCATGAAATCCGAGGCTTTTCGCCCGCGCCGGATCGAAGTTTCTGGGCCAGCCGGCGACGATTCTGGCGATCGTCTCATCGGGCTCGCGGCGGATGAGCGCGACCGTTTTCGCGCCGGCGATGGCCCTGAGCGCCTCGATCTGCTCGCCGACGGTGACGCTGACCCCCGGAAGGGTGATCGAGCGCCTGGGGCCGAGCTTTGCGAGGTCCAGCTCAGCAGCGCGCAGAAGGAACTCGACCGCGGCGCGAGGCGAGGCGTGCCAGTGGCGGACGTCGTCGCCGACGGGGAGGATCGCTTCCTTACCGTTAAGCGGTTCGCGAATGATGCCGGAAAAGAACCCGGAGGCCGCCTTGTTGGGCGCGCCCGGGCGGACGCAAATTGTGGGTAGGCGCAAGCCGACGCCGTCGAAGAAGCCGCGGCGCGAATAGTCGGCGAGCAGCAGTTCCGAGATCGCCTTCTGAGTCCCGTAGCTGGTCAGCGGCGCAGCGAGGAATTCGTCGCCGATCTTGTCGGGGAAAGGCGCGCCGTAGACGGCGATCGAGGACGTGAAAATGAGGCGCGGCCGATAGGCGCCGCCAGAAAGCATCTGCTCTCGCCGGATCGCCTCGAACAGGGAATGGGTGCCGCCGACATTGATCCCATAGCCTTTGTCGAAATCCGCCTCAGCCTCGCCGGAGACGACCGAGGCGAGCAGGAAGATGACATCCGGGCGTCTCGCCGCCAGCTTCGGCGCGACATAAGGCGCAGCGATGTCGAAGGCGTCGAGCGCAACCGGGAAGGGCGCGTTTTCAAGCGGCTGCGGCGTGACGATGTCGACGAGATGAGCGTGATCGATCCTTTGGCCGGCAAGGCGGCCGTCGCGGCCGAGGCGCGCCGTGAGCTTGCGCCCGATCATGCCCGCCGCGCCGATAATAAGCAGCTTCATGTGTTCGCCGGTCCCGAATCCTGGCCCGTTGCGGGCGGGCGCAATCTAGTGCGGTTTCCCGGCGCTGCATATCCCCGCGCGATTGTCAAGTTACTCTGAGCATAGCCCTAGTGAAAGCGACTATGCCTTGATTTAGCCCCAACTACCCGTCAGAGGGCCCGCGTAACTCTCCCAACAATGAGGTGAAATGGAATGCGGAAGATTGTCTTTGCGTGCACGATGTTCATAGGATTTACAGGCGCATCTATCGCCGGAGAATCAGGTATAGCCTCCTATTACCAAAATCCATATTACGGCGGACTGATTGCCGCCCATAAGACGCTTCCCTTCGGGGCTCGGGTAAAAGTGTTCAATCTCGACAACGGCAGGAGCACGATCGTGAAGATCGTCGATCGCGGGCCCTTCATTCGCGGGCGCATCATCGACGTTTCGCCCTTCGCCGCGACCGTACTCGGCTTCCGCCAGGCGGGTCTTGCGCACGTCAGGATCGAGCGAATCTGAGGAAGGGCGCGCGGGGCGGGTCCTCGCGCGCCCCAGTCCCGGCCTGGCTGCGGCCGTTGGCAATTCTCGAGGCCGCCGGTTGCGAGATGTGAGCCGGATCACAGCGAGGAGGGCCTGCTTCGTGCTTAAAGCTGGACGAGAGGAGACAGCAATGTCCTACGTACAGACTCTCGAGGGATGGCGCGAAGCCGAGTGGATTGAGGAGCGCAATGAGCGCCCTCTGCTTGCTGCTTTGGTTGCGGTCGTGGTGGCGTGGTCCGCCGCGCTCCTGCTCGCGCTCGTCTGACGGGAGCTCGAACCTGACACATTGAGGTTTGGTCCTCCCCGCGCCCTCTCGGCTGGGGCGCTGGGTTGACGCGTGCGCGGACGAGAACCGTCCCCCGACCTACATGCCCGGCACGGGCATGATCTCGACGACTTCCACCCAGGCGCCGGGCATCATTTGAAGATGGGGGTGGTCCTTGCCGAACAACTTCGCCGCGGCGTCGTTCGAATCGGCCTGAACGATCGAATAGCCGCCGATTCCATTCTTTGCGTCCTTCACGCCCTGCGCGTCGACGCGCTTGGTCTTCCCGAGCGGCGCCCCACCGTCGACAAGGGACGCCTGATGCGCGCCCATCCACTTCATCCAGGCCTCCATCCCCTTCTTCTGCATCTCGGGGGTGGAGTTTTGCATCATTGTCTCGAACGCAGCCGGATCGGCCATGTACAAGACCAAGAATTTCTTCATTTTGAGTCCTCCCTTTTGAAAGCGCCGAGGCCTAGCATGCGGCTGCCTTTCGCTCAATTCAGCTCGACGCCGCGGATCTGCGATTCGAAGCCTGCTCGCAGGGGCGAAGCGAGAGACTTTTAACCCGATCATCGAAAGTGGAGCGCTCGGCTGGCCGGGCTCTCCGCGCCCGAAGCCAAAGCAGGTTGGGTTTGGTCGAACCAACAAAAGCTTGCCAACGTCAGAAACAGGGATTATGATTTCTCTTTATCGGAAGTCATGCGAGGCCGCTTGAACGAGCAAAGACGACGGAACCCATGCCAGTTCACCCGCGCGGCGCAGGCCGCGCGCGTTCCCGACCGGCTTCAGCGGAAGCTGGCCCACGGGGTCGCGCGCGAGGAGGATTGACGCGTCGTCAGAGCCGGAGTGGCGCAAAACGCGTTTTCTGGCGCCTTTCCCGCGTAAGCCATTGATAAGGCTTAAATCCAGGTCAGGAATTGCAATTTTTTGCACGTTTTTGCAACAAATGGGCTCTGTTCGGTAGTCTTCCGGTCGGGTTCGGAAGTCTTCCGGGCGGGTTCGGAAGGAATTGCATTCCGCGATGAGAGCGGCTTGTCGTCTGAGTTCAATCGCGGTTTTGTAGACGCGGTCGCTGACCGCGTCGCCATAGGGCGTCCGGAAGGACGCCCGTCTCTCGACGGGCTGGCGAGCGCAGCGACAAGTCGAGCGCGTCAACCCGAACGCAAACGGCTTTTTAGTGACCAGGACGCTGGCCGTAGTAGGCGCTCGCTCCATGCTTGCGTTTGAAGTGCTTGTCGAGAAGCTCGGGCTCGATTGGCTCGAGCCCGGGCGCAAGTTGCAGCGACATGAGCGCCATCTGAGCGATGCACTCGACCGCGACTGCGGCTTCCACCGCTTGGGCCAAGGTCGGCCCCCACGTGAAAGGGGCGTGCCGATTGACAAGGACGCCGGGGAACTCGGCCGGATCGAACGCCTGCATCTTTTCGACAATGACCTTGCCGGTCTCCCATTCGTAGTCCGAGGCGATTTCGCTTGCCGTCATCTTTCGGGTGACGGGCACCTCGCCGTTGAAATAGTCGGCGTGGGTTGTGCCGAAGATCGGAATCGGCCGTCCCGCCTGGGCGAAGGCGGTCGCGTGCGACGAATGGGTGTGCACGACGCCGCCGATGTCCGGAAAGGCGAGGAAGAGACGGCGGTGGGTCGGCGTGTCCGACGACGGGTTGAGCGGTCCCTCGACCTTCCTCCCTTCGAGATCGACGACAACCATGTCGTCCGGGGTCAGCGCTGAATAGTCGACCCCGCTCGGCTTGATCGCAAAAACGCCCTGCGCGCGATCGATTGCGCTGGCGTTGCCGAAGGTGAGATTGATGAGGCCATGCCGCGGCAAGGCGACATTGGCTTCGTAAGACTCGCGCTTGAGCTCGGTGAACATGCGTCCCGTCTCCGCGTCAGGCGCGGAACCCCTGCGCGAGATAATAATAGACGTCGTTCGAGCGCAGATCCTGCTTCAGGGCGGAAAGCGTGGTCTCCGGCCCGATCATGACCATCTCGATGTCCGCAATGGTCGCGAAATCCTCGAGCATCTCTCGCGTCACGCTGTAGCTGAAGCCGGTGTGATGCGCGCCACCGGAGTAAATCCAGGCCGCGCACGCAGTCTTGAAATCGGGCTTGCATTCCCAGACCGCGCGGGCGACCGGCAATTTCGGCAGGGCGGGATGATCGACCGCGGTCACTTCGTTGACCAGGAGACGGAAGCGGGCGCCAAGGTCGATCAGGCTCGCATTGAGCGCCGTGCCCTTGGGCGCGTCGAACACCAGACGAACCGGATCTTCCTTGCCGCCGATCGAAAGCGGATGAATCTCGAGCTTGGGCTTGCCCTTGGCGATGCTCGGGCAGATCTCGAGCATATGGGCGCCGAGAACCTGATGCCCGTCCGGCGCGAGATGATAGGTGTAGTCCTCCATGAACGACGTGCCGCCCTTGAGTCCCTCGGCCATGACTTTCATCGCCCGCACCAGCGCGGCCGTCTTCCAGTCGCCCTCGCCGGCGAAGCCGTAGCCATCGGCCATCAGGCGCTGCGGCGCGAGCCCCGGAAGCTGCTTGAGCCCGTGCAAATCCTCGAACGTCGTCGTGAACCCCTTGAATTCGCCCTGCTCGAGAAAGGCGCGCAAGCCCAGCTCGAGCCGCGCGCCGTACAGCAGCGATTCGTGCCGCGCGCCCTTCGCCTTGAGCTCGGGAGCGACCGCATAGAGCTTCTCGTATTCGCCCGCGAGCGCCTTGACCTTGGCGTCGGAGACGGCGTTCACCTCAGTCGCGAGGTCGCCGATGCCGTAGCCGTTGGTGGCGAAGCCGAACTTCATTTCGGCCGCGACCTTGTCGCCCTCCGTCACCGCTACCTGGCGCATGTTGTCCCCGAAGCGGCAGAATCTCGCCCCCTGCCAATCGTGCCAGGCGCGGGCCGCCCGCATCCAGGCGCCGATCCGGTCCTGTGCCTCCGGGTCGGACCAATGGCCGACGACGACCTTGCGGGGAAGACGCATGCGGGCATGGATGAAGCCCGCCTCGCGGTCGCCGTGGGCCGATTGGTTCAGATTCATGAAGTCCATGTCGATCGCGTCCCACGGAAGGTCGCGATTGAACTGCGTGTGGAGATGGACGAACGGCTTCTTGAGCGTGTTGAGCCCGCGTACCCACATCTTCGACGGCGAAAACGTGTGCATCCAGAGGATGAGGCCGGCGCAGTCCGAATCGGAATTCGCTTCGAGGCAAAGTTTCGCGATTTCGTCCGGCGTTGTCAGCAGAGCCTTGAAGACGGTCTTGAGCGGAAGTTTGGGCGAGTCCGCAAAAGCGCCGGCGATCTCCCGCCCATGCGCCGCGACCTGCCGGAGCGGGCCGGGACCGTAGAGATGCTGCGAGCCGCAAACGAGCCAGACTTCAGGTTTGGCGAGATTGATCATGGTCGCCCCGAGTTCGCCGCCAGCGCGAGTTCATCCGCGCTGCGCATATTTGATATCCAAGAGCTTCTTCATGACCCCTGAAAGATCGGCGGATTTTGTCAGTCCGCCGAAGGCGTCGTGCAGATCGCGATAGAGGGCGTAGAGCTGATCGTAGACGTCGCGGTTTTCGGCGACCGGTTCGTAGGACTCGGGCTTGAGCGACGTCATCGCCGCCTCCGCGCTGTCGAAGTCCGGGTGTGCGCCCGCCAGCACCGAGGCGGCGATCGCCGAGCCAAGCGCGCAGGTCTGGCTTGATCCGGCGACCTGCATGACGCGGCCGGTGACATCGGCGTAGATTTGCATCAACAGCGGATTCTTCTCGGCGATGCCGCCCGTGCACACGACTTGATCGATCGGCACCCCATACTCCTGGAGGCGCTCGATGATCGCGCGCGCCCCGAATGCGGTCGCTTCGATCAGGCAGCGATAGATGTCGGCCCGGGTCGTATAGAGGTCTTGACCGAGAATGAGGCCGGTGAGCCGCTGGTCGACGAGGATGGTCCGATTGCCATTGTTCCAGTCGAGGGCCAGCAGGCCGGCCTGACCCGGACGCTGCTTCGCCGCCTCGGCGGTGAGCTGATCGTGAAGCGCCGCGTCGCCGCCAAGCACCACTTCTACCCACCATTTGAAAATGTCGCCGACCGCCGACTGCCCGGCCTCGATGCCGAAGAAACCGGGCAGGATCGCGCCTTTGACGATGCCGCAGATGCCGGGAATGTCGGCGACCGGCTTTTCGGCCGAAACAACGGCGCAGTCGCAGGTTGAGGTGCCGATCACCTTGACCAGGGCGCCCTCGCGAACGCCGCAGCCGATCGCGCCATAGTGAACGTCGAACTCGCCGATCGCGATCGGGATCCCCTGAGAGAGACCCAGTCTGGCCGCCCAGTCGGCGCTTAGCGACCCGGCCGGCTCGGTCGCGTCGTAGGCTTTTTGGTAGAGCCGGTCCCTCAGATCCACGAGACGCGGGTCGAGTGCGTTCAGGAACTCCTTGTCCGGGAGGCCGCCCCAGTCATCCGAATAGAGCGCCTTGTGGCCGGCGGCGCACACGCCTCGCTTGACCCGCAGCGGGTCGGCGACGCCGGCGAGCACCGACGGCGCCCAGTCGGCAAGCTCGACCCAGGAGAAAGCGGCGTCGAACGACTTCGGGTCTACATTGAGGCAATGCCAGACCTTGGCCCAGAACCATTCCGAGGAATAGACCCCGCCGATCTTCGCGATGTACTGAGGCCGCAGCCTGGCTGCGAGCTCGGTGATTTTTGCAGCCTCGCGCCAGCCAGTGTGATCCTTCCACAGCCAGCATTGCGCATTGAGATTGGCCTTCCACTTGTCGCTCAACGCCAGCGGCCGGTTCTCAGCGTCGACCGGAATCGGGCTCGATCCGGTCGAGTCGAGGCCAATGCCTGCGACCTTCGATGGGTCGAAGTCGGGCTTACGCCGCGCCTCGTCGAGCGCGCGTTTGATGCTCGCCTCGAGGCCATGGAGGTAATCGCCGGGGTGCTGCCGGGCGAGCAGGCCGTCCTTCGGATCGAGCAGCACGCCCTGCACGCCAGAAGGGTAGTCGACCACCGAGCCGCCGAATTCGGCCCCGTCCGAACAGCGCACGATCAGCGCGCGGACGGAGTTGGTTCCGAAATCGACGCCCAGGCTGAACATTGCCGCTCACGCGCTCCGGGGTTGGAAGTCCATGCGTTGGGCGGCCCGCTCCCCGACGTCCAAATCAGACCGCCGCTCGCCCATGCGGACGCCCTCAGGCGTCCGCATTCCCATGATCGCGATCTTCGCGAACGAGCCGGTCTACCTTTAGCGGATGCCGGCGTCGATCAGCTTGGTCAGCGCATCGATCGTCTTCGGCGTGACGACGCCCGCGCCGGTGTTGAGCGACAGGCCCGGCATCTTGTATTTGGCCGTCATCACGCACTGTAGGACCGGGATGAAGCCCTGAAGATAGAGCAGCTGGTCGAGCGTAGCGCTGACCGCGCCCGACTTCAGGCCATCGATCGTTGACGGAGCAAGATCGATGCCGCCGACAACGATGTCGCCGGGCTTCTTGCCGGCCTTTTCCAGCACCTGCTTCATTTCGCCCGTCGCCCCGCCGTGCTGCGTGCCGATCGCCTTCAGATTCGGATGCGCCTGAATGTATGCGGCGAGAATCGGCACCGCCAACGACATGTCGCTGTTGGCCTCCTGGGTGATCTCGAGCCGGTCGACCTTGAGCCCCGCCTTCTCGAGCGTGTCCGCGAGGCCCTTCTCTGACTGGCCGCGTTCGGCCTGGCTGAACACGCCATAGACCATCGCTTCGTCGCCCGACTTGAGACCCTGAGCGAGCATCGCCTTGGCCGTGAGAGCGCCGCCCGCGTAGAGATCGACGCCGGCGTAGCCGAAACCCTTCGGGCCGAACTCGTTCTGCAGATCGGTCAGCGGCGAATTGCCGGAGGTGACGACGATCCCCTGGTCGACGGCCTGTTTGACGAGGTCATGGAACGCGGTCGAGCCGGGGTGGCCCATGATCTCGATGCAGTTTGGCTTGGCCGCCATCGCCTCCTTGAACTGGTTGATCATCGTCTCAGGAGCCCAGGCTGAGAATTGCGACTTGAGCTCGACACCCAGAGCTTCAGCGGCTTCCTTGGCCCCGGTCTGACGCGCGAGCGTCGCGCCGTCGCCAGGGTTGCCGCCCATTTGCATGTACATTACGAGGCCTTTGCCGATCGGGTCGGCCGAAGCCGGCGTTGCGGCGACCGCGAGTCCGGCCGCGGCGACGCCGGCTAGAAGGAAATGTGCCAGACGCATGTTCGTTTCTCCCTTGCCTATTCGGGCCGCCTTTAGCGGCGCGCCCCTCCCACGTCGGAAGTCCATATATCGCAATGTCGTGCGGAAAGTCGTCCCGCGCCGATTTCCGCAGCTGATCAAATTGAGGGGAAGCGGTCTTCGCTTGAACTCCGAACCGTCTCCTAGCGACCACGGCGGAACCCGAGCGCTCGCTGCCTCCGCGCGAATTGTCAGACCAGCATTTCATCCCATGGAACCATTGGCTCGATAAGTAATACAATATGATTTTAGCGCCCATGGGTCAACTTCAGGCCGTGTTCTTCGCGACGGACTTTGCTGCCCGACATTCGTCTGACGCAAGCGCCCCGCGCATGTCCATTTCCCCTCGTCCATCCGGATCGCGGCTATCGGCGAACGCCGCCCTCCTCGGACGCCCGCATGCCGCCAAATCTCGAGAACGAGCGCAGCTTGGCGAAAAGCGTCCGCCGGCGCTGCGGCTCGTCGGCGTACAGGTAGAAGATGATCGAAATCAGGAAGATTAATCCCTGCACGGTTCTCACCCACGCGCCGGTGAGGCCCGCCGCGACGAGGCCGGCCTCGACCATGCCAATGATAAAGCAGCCGAACACCGTCCCGATGATGGTCGCCTGGCCACCGAAGATCGACGTGCCGCCTATCAGCACCGAGGCGATCGCGGTCAGGAGATAGCCTTGGCCCTGGTTGCCGAAGAAGTTCTTGTTCTCCAGCGTGAGGATGATCGCGGCGCAGGCGGCGAGGAAGCCCATGAGGGTGAAAATCTTGATCTTTTCGCGATCTACATCGATGCCGACGACGCGCGACACGTCGTTGGAATCGCCGATGAACATGGCGTGCTCGCCGAAGCGGTGGCGAATGAGCACGAGCCAGAGAAAGCCGACGATGATCGCCGTCCATAGCCCTTGGATCGAAACTTCCTGCAGCCACGGCGTCGACGCCGACGCGAACGGACGCCCGACAATCCATTGCCACACCGAACTCTCCTCGGCGCCCCGCAGGGCGTAGGACTTGCCGCCGGAAAGCACGGTCGCCATGCCGGCCCAGAAGAACTGGGTCGCGAGCGTCGTCATGAACGAGGGAATGCCGACTTTGGCGATGATGACGCCATTGATGAACCCGACCAGAATCCCGGAGAGAAGGCCGGCGATGACCGCGATCCAGCCGAGGTCGTATTCCTTGAACAGGACCGCAAAGACGAAGCCGGAAAAGGCGATGATCGAGGGAAAGCAAAGATCAATCTCGCCCGCCCCGATGACGAAGGTGAGCCCGGTCGCAAGCAAAATCAGCGGCGGTAAGGTGGAAAGGAAGGTGGTGTAGATGTAGGGCGCGAGGAAAACCTCGGGCGCCCTGTACATGAACAGG